>OIWS01003191.1_pt1 | contig 12088 bp, 8 predicted proteins | sample 1587611 | NCBI WGS metagenome assembly OIWS01 (sample SAMEA3888919, study PRJEB22519) | human gut metagenome | biome: human gut; feature: human-associated habitat; material: faeces | place: Denmark | collected 2010 | reverse complement strand
GACAACGCTTTCCCGATGCAGTGCCGGTACACTCATGAAGCTGTCCTCCACACTGAATATCCCGATGGAGCAGCTCATTACGCTGACCGTGGAGAAACCTCAAATGCATGGCGGCAAGCCGACTGACCAAACCTATTTGGAAAAGAATCTGCCTGCCAGTCTGGATAAAGCGCTTCGTGAGTACATTCAGGGCGAAAAGGACAAGGTGTCTTATATGGACTGTCTGTGGGGAGAATTGTATAGTGCGATTAACTCCAATCAGTGGAGCAATGCCATCACGCAGGAGCAGGCTGATTATCTTCGCGCAAAATATTTATGAGGGGGTGAGAACCTATGATTGATTTTACCAACTGCCCAGTCAACCGCTTCCGCGCCTACGGCGGAGCCAATGGGAATAAAATCAATATCACCTATCAAGGACATAGTTATATGCTCAAGTTCCCGCCAAAGCCCAGCCGAAATCGGGATATGAGTTACAGCAACGGCTGCATCAGCGAATATGTCGCCTGTCATATCTTTGAAATGTTGGGCTTTCGGACACAGGAAACGCTCCTCGGAAACTATACGGACAGCCGCGGCAAGACAAAGCTGGTAGTTGCCTGTCGGGATTTTACAGAGGACGGAAAACGGCTCATCGAGTTTGCCCATCTGAAGAATACCTGCATCGACAGTGAACAGAACGGTTATGGAAAAGAACTGTCCTCCATTCTGGAGGCCATCGAGGAGCAGAGTATTTATCCATCCGATGAGCTGCGGCAATTTTTTTGGGACATGTTTATTGCGGATGCGTTCCTTGGAAACTTCGACCGGCATAACGGCAACTGGGGTTTCCTCGTGGATGAGGAGAAGCAGCAGGCAGAGCTGGCGCCGGTCTATGACTGCGGTTCCTGCCTGTACCCGCAGCTTGATTTGGAACGGATGAAAACTGTGCTGCAAGACGAAGCGGAAATCGACCAGCGCATCTATACCTTCCCAACTTCCTCTATCGAAGAAGGCGGGAAAAAGATATCTTATTTTGATTACATTTCCTCGCTGAAAAATCCGGATTGCAATGAGGCGCTCAAGCGTGTCTGTTCAAGAATCGACCTCGATGCGATCCATAACTTTCTCGAAGATGTCCCGGAACTACTGCCGATCCAGCGTGAATTCTATCTGACCATGCTGACCGAGCGCAAGGAGAAGATTTTGGATTACAGCCTGGAACTTCTGATGGAGCAGGAGCAGCACACTTCGCCAGTGCTGGAGATGTGAAACCGAATATTCTATTTGGAGAGTCGTGCCAATTGGTGCGGCTCTCTTTTTTCGCCTCCGATATATGTCGGCTGAGATGCCGAGCAGGAGATGCCCCGTGTCCGCCCCTGTGGGCCGCTGTGTGGCCTCGTGGGAGCGCGGGAGGGTAAGGATAGCGCCCTGGCAGGTTGAGCGAGGTTTTGGGCCGATTTTCGGTGCGCCGAAATCGGGGCAGGAGAAAGCCTTTGGCGCTTTATTGCGCCATTGGCCCTTACGGCAGCCCGCAGTGCGGACTGCCACGGAGGTTTGCGGCACTTTGAAATTGACGCTGATCGTGCGGAGACGAATATGCTTTGGCGCTATTTCTTGTAAAAATGCCTGTTTGCCCCGTGTTTGCAGGGCCTTTGGGAGGCTCTGACACTCAATGGAAGGAGGTGCAGTTCAATGGATAAAAACGGAAAAAGCCGACACTCTGTCTGGCTGTCAGACGAGGTGTGGCAAGAGGTGGACGCATTCTATAAGCTGGATAACTGCCCTACTCGCAACGAGTTTGTGGAGAAGGCGCTGCGGCAGTATTGCGGTCGTCTGCACGCCGAGCGGACAAGTGCGTATCTGCCCCACGCACTACAGGAGATGCTGGAGGGCACACTGGGCGTGTTCGGCGACAGGCTGGGCAAGCTGCTGTTCAAGCTGGTGGTGGAGCACAACATGACCAACCACCTGCTGGGCGGAGACATACCGTCTGGCCAGTGACCACAGCATAACTGTGCGTGGAGCGATGTGGTATGACCATGCTGCGCAAAGAGGCGGACACGCCATCAGCTTCGTGCAGCAGTTCTATGGGAAGTCCTACCCGGAAGCGGTGACCATGCTGCTGGGCCGGGACGGGCAGAGTATTATTCCCATCGCAAAGCAGGAACCGGAGCCGCAGAAGCCAAAGCCCTTTGCCCTGCCGAAGTCTTACCTGACTATGCGCAGGATGTATGCCTATCTCACCAAACACAGGTGCATCGACCGGGATGTGGTCACGGCGTTCGTGCAGGAGAAGCTGCTCTATGAGGACGACCCACACCACAACTGCGTGTTTGTAGGGCTGGATGAAAACGGAGAAGCCCGGCACGCACATCTGCGCAGCACCGGCTCCCAAGGCAAAGTATTCCGCATTAATGTGGAGAGCAGCGACATAAAACACAGCTTCCACAAAAACGGGACGGACCGTTCCCTCTATGTCTTTGAAGCACCCATTGATCTACTGTCTCACATTACCCTCTACCCGGCAGGCTGGCTGGAGCACAGCTATGTGGCCTGCTGCGGCACCTCCATCCAGCCTGTGCTGGAGCGCTTGCGGCAGAACCCGAAGCTGGACACGGTGTACCTCTGTTTGGATAATGACGAGGCGGGTGAGGATGCTTGCGACGGTATGCTGGACACCCTGGAGGATATGGGCTACGATGTGGAGCGCCTGCGCCCGGAGGGGAAGGACTGGAACGATGACCTTCGGGCAAAGCGAGGTGGCCATGGGTAATTTATGGCTCCTCCTTGCAGCGGGCGGCGTCATGGCAGCGGTCATAGGCTGCCTGACGCTGCTGAACAATCGCTACACTCTCAACAACATCAAATCCAAAACCGTAGGTGACGGTCAGCACGGCACGGCCCGCTGGGCCACCGATGCGGAGATCCGCAAGGCCTATGCCCTCGTGCCGTTCCAAGCGGCAAGTTGGCGCAAAGGGCTGCACCGCCCGGAAGTGCAGGGGCTGGTGCTGGGCAGCATCAGCCATAAGCGTGGTATCACCGCACTGGTGGATAAGGACGATGTGCATTGTCTTATGATCGGCGCATCCGGCGTGGGCAAAACGGCCTACTTTCTATATCCCAATTTGGAATATGCCTGTGCCAGCGGCATGAGCTTTCTGGCATTGGATACCAAGGGTGACTTGGCTCGCAACTACGGCGCCATTGCGGAGAAATACTACGGCTACCATGTATCCGTGGTGGATCTGCGAAACCCTACCCGCTCAGATGGCTACAACCTCATGACGCTCATCAACCACTACATGGATGCGGCGCAGGCCACCGGCAGCCTTGCCGCCCGTGCCAAGGCGGAGAAGTACGCCAAGATCCTGGCCAAGACCATCGTGTCACCGAATGGGGATGCAGACTACGGCCAGAACGCCTATTTCTACGATGCCGCAGAGGGGCTATTGACTTCCGTGGTGCTCTTGCTGGCAGAATTTCTGCCGCCGGAAAGAAAACAGGAGCGGCGGCACATCGTGTCCGTGTTCAAGCTGGTGCAGGAACTGCTGGCCCCCTCGGGGGTACGGGGCAAAAACTGGTTTACCATCCTCATGGAAAAGCTGCCCCCGGAGCACAAGGCACGGTGGTTTGCCGGGGCGGCGCTGAACACATCCGACCAGGCCATGGCCTCGGTCATGAGCACGGTACTGTCTCGCCTCAACGCCTTTCTGGACTCCGAGCTGGAGCAGGTGCTGTGTTTTGACAGCACCATGAACGCCGAGCGGTTTGCTACGGAAAAATCCGCTATCTTCCTGATCTTGCCGGAGGAGGATCAGACCAAGAACTTCATGGCGGGCTTGATGATCCAGACGCTGGCACGGGAGCTGTTTGCCGTGGCGGATGAAAACGGCGGTCGGCTGCCCAGCCGCGTGGTGTTCTATTGTGATGAGTTCGGAACTATGCCCGCCTTTGACGTGGAGGCGCTGTTCAGCGCGGGTCGCTCCCGTGGTATCACACTGGTACCCATCATCCAATCGCTGGCGCAGTTGGAGAAGAATTACGGCAGAGAAGGCGCAGAAATATTGACTGACAACTGTCAGGATACCATCTTCGGCGGCTTTGCGCCCAACAGTCAGACGGCGGAGCAGCTCTCCAAATCGCTGGGCAGCCGCACGGTATTGTCCGGCTCGGTCAGCAGAAGTAAGAATGATCCCAGTCAAAGTTTGCAGATGATGGAGCGACCACTCATGACGCCGGACGAACTGAAATCCATCCCCAAGGGCAGCTTTGTGGTCATGAAAACAGGGACGCATCCCATGCAGACAAAGCTGCGCCTGTTTCTGGACTGGGGCATTACCTTTGGTGCGCCGCACTTTACCCCGGAGCATGCGGCACGGCCTGTGGCCTACGCCAGCCGACAGGAACTATTCCTCCGCATCGACCGGGCCTACGGAAAGAATGGCACCCAACCTACGCAGGTGCAGCAAGCACCTGTTGCCGAGCGGAGAAGCCCCTATTCGGCAATGGGACTTTACAATGAGGACGCAAAGACATGAGTTACTTTGGAAGCATCTATGCGGATCAGGAACTATCCCACCGGGCCAAGACGGTCTATATGTACCTCAAGGACCGCTCCAACGCCGACAGTGCCTGCTGGCCCAGCGTCCGCAGGATCGCGGCGGACTTGAAGCTGTCCCGCCGCACCGTGCAGCGGGCATTAAGTGACTTGGAACATCATGGTTTTCTGGAACGCACCCACCGCCGTCGTCCCAATGGCAGCTTGACCAGCAATTTTTATCGGCTCAAATAGGCAGGAAAAAGCGCACTTCCCGCCAAGGGGGAAGTGCGCTTGGGGGCTGTCATAAGGGTAGCGCCATCATGGCGCATCCAGAAGGACTCACTCTATCGGAGGGTATTAAGACAGAGAAAGAACAAACAATAGCTCCTATGATCAGAATCTTCCGCCCTGGAGAAGCATGATGAGCACCCCGAAAAGCACAAATGCAAGTATCGGGAAAAGAACTCGGAGGGTATTGCCTATCCTCACTTTTCTCTCGTATGCCGCATCCTCGGCGGACATGCCGTCTTTCGCTTCCTTCTCGTCGGAACGATCCTTTCCAATCAACCTGCGAATTAGGCCAAAGACACCGGATATGCACGGACTTCTCTGCGGAACTGATACCGCTGTTCCTGATTAAGCTGATTGTACTTGTCCGCGACAGGTTTGAGGATATTGGAGATTTTGCCCTGTGTCGCATTCGCCTTACGGACATCGGGATCGAAGTAAATCTGTGATACCGCTTTAATATCAGCATCCGTATAAACTTTAAAGCTGCGCAGGATTTTCTGCGTGGTGTAAATAAGGTCAAAGTTGATTTCTCCGTCAAGGCTCGTTTTCTGATAGAACTGCTGAAACGCCTCGCGGATGCGGTCAACATCATTCACGAAGTCAAGGACATAGGTATCCACCTTGCCGGGATAAGTTCTGTTCAGACGGCTCAATGTCTGAACGGCTTTTACATCGCGCAGTTCCTTATCCACGATCATGGTATGCAGGAGAGGCTCATCAAAGCCCGTCTGATACTTCTCAGCAACGATAAGGATATCACCTTCATCGTGGAATACGCTCTTTGTCTGGCTCCCTTTGGCGCGGTTTCCGTTGCTGTCCACGTTCATGGAACTTTCGGTGTACTCCGGGCTGTTGGGCTCATCCGGGTCTTTAAGACTTCCGCTGAACGCAATCATAATCTCGATATCGTCATAATCGTTCTGTTCCAGATACGGCTTGATTTCATGGTAGTAACGGACAGCCGAAAGACGGGATGCCGTAACAACCATCATCTTTCCGAGGCCGCCGATCTTGTGCTTGGTAACATCGCGGAAGGTTTCCACGATGATGGCGGCCTTCTGTGCGAGGTTATGAGGATGCAGCTCCTCGTAGCGGCGAATGGTACGCACGGCTTTGGAAGTCGGGACATCCGGGTTGTCCGGTACGTTCTTTGCAATCTGATACAAAGCGGCTGTCGCGGCGGCGAAAGCTGTTGCGGCGGCAATCAAGGCCATCGCAGCGGCGATGAAAGCACTGGCTGCGGCTATCGCTGCCGGAGGTTGGGTTGCGGTTGTGGTCATTGTTGTTATCTGTCTCATTGCGCTGATTGTCGGCTCTTGCTTCGGCATTTTCTTCTCCAGCGAAGATAGGGCAGTATGAAATCATGGGCTACGGCATTCTGCACCCATAGCAGTAAAAAAGTGGTGTTGCCCTAACGGTGACACCACTTTTACCACATATCGGCGCAGCAAACGAATTGACGACAACATGCCAAACAGTATAATGAATTTGTAATGAACCTTGTGGGAATGAGAAGCGATTGTCTTTCGTAAATTTATCCCATTTGCGATAGAGTCGTCAAAAACTGCTGGTATCGGGGTGCTTCCGGATGATCTGACGGAGACGGTGACGGCGAACAGTCCGGGTCCAACACCGGTGCAAGGAAGCAAATACTCTGAATTACCCGCATTTTGTGCTCCAAGGACGAGTGAACATAGACCTGGAGTGTCGTGCGGACATCTGTATGACCAAGCATCTCGCTCAGGCTCTTGACATCGACTCCACGCTCCACGCATCGGGAGGCATAGGTGTGCCTCAACACATGGAAATTTCGATATGGAATACCCGTCGCCTTTAGCAAGACCTGGTATTGGTATTGTAGTGTCCGTGGCTCCATAGGCACATTTTTCCCGGTCAAGAGGTATTTTTCTCCATCAGGATGAGACTGAACAGCCTTTTTCAGGAGGGTGGCCATGTCCAGCGGCAGGGGGATGGTACGATGAGCACTGTTGCTTTTGGGCGGCAGTACGGCCAGACGAGTGCGATCCCCGCTGCGGATACGCTGCACGGTTTTGGTGACATGGATTACCCCGTTTTGTAGGTCAATATCCTTATATTGCAGGGCGCACAGCTCTCCAAGGCGTAAGCCGGTGTTTAGCGTCAGCAAAATAGCGATCCCAGTGGTCGTCGGCTCAACTACAATCTTCTGTGCCAATCGCTGGATTTCATCCGGGCAGAATATGTCAATCTGCTTTCTCCGATATGCTGGCAACTCCACAGTCAGGCCCGGACAGGAACAGCCTGCTTTTGGGGCGCTGTATTTCAGAATGGATTTCAATAACACCCCCACATCTCTGGCGCTTTTTCCGGAAAGACCATTTTTCTGAAGACGGCGAAAAAAATCGGAAATCTGATTCGCCGTCAGTTGGCATACAAGCACCGCTCCCAAAGCGGGCAGAATATAGTGTTCCAGCATATAGGCATATCGGGCAAGCGTGGACTGCTTCAATTTATCCTGTTTGTCCGCAAGAAACCGCTCCGCAGCCTGATTCAGCGTGAGTGAGGAAGTTTTCGCCGGCAGTTCTTGAAGGGATTCCAGGTGCTGCTGCCGTTTTGCACGGCACTCCCGATAACTGCTGCCATAAACATAACCATACTCGGCCCGACCAGAAGGTGAGCGTCCCCGGATATACCTCCCCTCCCAGCGTCCATCCTTACGCTTGTAAATATTTTCTCCGCGCCTTGGCATAATGATATCCTCCTTGACGATGTTTTTGACGGCGTATTTTACTAACATTTTAATTTTGATCGATATGGCTCTGCAAAAATGCGGGTGAATTGGGTGCGATCAATGTATATATTTGTGATTTGTGTGCGAATTTTGCTAAATAACCGCATTTCAGGCATTGACAAGCGACAAAAAGACCGATATAATATAGATGGTTAAAGAGGAGTTTGCTTCGCAAATGGGATAAATTTACGAAAGCCAATTTCCGGAGGATCTATTGTAGTATTCCCTTAACAAACGAAGTGATACTGGAAAACAGAATAATCGAGTCCGATGATGCTGCACGGCGGTCATCCGAGCTGGAAACGGCCAGGTGATTGCCCTGAAGGAAAGGGGTGCGATTCCCCATGCGGTCGGCACTGTAAGCGCAAGGATATGATCGAGGCGGGAAACCACTGGGACGAAAGTCCGTCATTGCGAGAAAATCGTGAGAAGACAGATCATAAACGCAGAGAGTATCTCATGGCGCAAGTCAGTAGAATTGTGTAGTTAGGACTCAAAGGCAGCGGGCGCTCTCTCCGTGGTGCTGATATGGCAGAAGTGTACGCTGATGACCCGGTATGGGTTTATCAGCGCTTTTTTTGTCATGAATCATTAAGGAGGTGTGCCCATGGGTAAAGTAGCAGGTGCGCAAAATTTTGACGGAGCGAATTGGTACGAGCAGCACATTGCCAAAAGAACACGGGATGCATTGGCTGAGCAGGACCGCGCTTTTGCGGAAAAACACGCAGGCGACAGCCTGGATCAGCTGGCGGCCTATCTCCGGCGCTGCGCCGGACATTGGGGAAAGTCCCCTGCCCCCATCGAGATCGTCGGTGGCAGTTACATCGCAGAGCGCTTTGGCGATTGGAAAGATGCGCTGAGAGCCGCCCACTTGAATCCTATATACAAAAAACCCCGCAATAGAGATTGCGGGCGCTATCAAAACGAAAAGAATATCCAAATTCAGCTGCATCGGAGCGAGCGTGACGCTAAACGGGCAGCACGGGTTGAGCGAGTCAAGCAACGCCAAAGCGAATGCGCTGTTCACGAAGCCACAGAGGAAACCTTCGTTGCAACAGATGTAATGCTTGAGTAAGGTTTGCCAAGTCGAGGGCGGAGATCCGCCAGCTTTCCATATGGGCAGAAGGGGCTTAGCCAGCCCCTTCCGCCCAATCCTCTTAACGAAAGCACCTTTCGCCTTGGACAGATCGGAATGCGACACCAATTATAATAGGGTGTCGCGCCCCTATATAACCTTGTTATTTTCTTATTGGATGCGAAAATGTGCTCGCAGCTAAGGTAATAATGCCGGCAGGCCTTATTATAAAAAAATTTCTGAGAGGAGATTGGAAATGCAAAAGACAGCAAAAAAGTTCCTTTCAATGCTGCTTGCGCTCATGATGGTTCTATCCATCCTTCCCACGGCAGTCTTTGCAACGGAACAAGCCACAGTAGCTGCGCCGCTGGATAGTATTGTTCCCTATGGTGCGAATGACCAGACCACAGGAACGGCAACCATCAGTGTGCAGAACCCTGTGACCTTTACCGGCTACTCTGCTTTCGAGAATGTGCCCTACTACTTGGTCACCGTTCCCGCAGGCACGACCTATGTAAAGGCCACCTACAAAGACGCTGCCATACTGACCAATGCCACGAGCGGTGAAGCATCCGGCTACTACGCCGATGTGCCGCAGTGGACTGGCGGCGGTGTAGAAATGGCCTATACGGAGAGCAATGGGGATATCACAATCACAATTCCCTTGAACTACTCCCGTACCGCCGAGGATGGGACCACGGTCCAAAAGAGCTTTGTGCTGGGTGCAGATGGTAGCGGAACTGCCTATGCGCCGGAGTATGACGGCAGCGCCAGCTATGCGCCCGTCCACTTCCTCGCCTTCACCTATGAAAGCAACTCGGCCCCTACGGTCGCTTCCGATGCAATCACCACAGCCAATGTAACGCTTGGTAATGCGTGGACGCTGGATTTGGCTGATGTGTTTACCGATGCTGACGGTGATACGCTGACCTACACGGCGACTATCAACGGCGTTGCTCAGGCGCTGAACGGCACGCTTCTGGGTTACACCCCCACTGCTGCGGGGACTTACACGGTGGTGCTGACCGCTTCCGATAATACTGGAACGGCTACCCACACCATCACCCTGACTGTAACAGATGCCAACCAGCAGATCCCGAGATTGAAGGAAGGTGTGTCCTCTACTGCAAGCGATACGGTAACGGCTGGCTATGCTTACAATCTCACCGACTTGCAGGCCGGTAATATCTTCGAGAATCCGGATGGCACAGCGCTGGACTACACCAACTACTATTATTATAGATCTGTTGGAGATACCAGGACCGGCCCCTACTATTTCACTCCGGCTCTGTTCGGCGGCACCACCATCCAGATCACGGAGAATGCCGCCGGTACATATGCCTATGAATTCCATGCGACCAATACCTACGGCGATTCTACGGACACTTGGACGCTGACTCTGGATGTAAGAGCAGGAACTCCGCAGAATTACACCTTCTATGTTGGCCAGGATATGAATTACTCCTCCAACGGCAATGTTTATCCGCTCATCAAGCTTTACAAGACTAAGGGCTTCGATACGAAGGGTGCCGATTACATCGGTAAAGATGGCGACACCTACATTTATCGGGAGGATGGCGTCGATTCCAGCCTGTACGAGAGCGTCCAATTTTTGGACAGCACTTTTACCAACACACTGAACTCCACAACGGGCAACAAGAACGGCAACTACAATGAGTTCTATGCTTCCCTGGCTCCCGGCAAGTACTCTTTCCGTGCGTATGGCTACAATGCCTCTTCCGGAAAGTACGATGTCTACCTCGGCGGCCACAGCCTGACCCTGCCCACAGAGACCAATGTGGACGGCGGCACCGGCGGCGGTACGAGCCTCTACCTGCGGCTGCATTCCATTTACACCACGAGCCGCAAAACCGATAACACCTACTTCACCGCAAGCGACTACACTGCCCGTATCTCAATGCCCAGCATGGGCGGCGATGTGCAGCATGGTGCGCCCTATACTTCCGGCAATTATACTTACTACCCCTTCATGCTGTACTCTGCCGGAAACGCAGCCCTTTGGAATGCCTATGTGGACCCCATCGGCACCTGTGCCGAGGACTACATCTTCACTCAGGCGATCAACAACACGACTGCCGCCGGATACACGGTTGTTACAAAGAGCCTGGCGCTTTCCCAGGCCATCAACCTGACGGTGACGGTTCCTGCCTATGCGGACTTCAACCTGTTTTTCCAGTATAATAATTTCAACACACAGATCATTGAGCCGAAGACGGGCAGCACCAGTGGCGATGCAAACGCATCCGTTGACGCTACCAGAACGCTGACTTACAAAATCAGCAAGAGCAATTCCAACTACACCTGGCGCTTGAAGGACATCCGAAGCGGCACCACTTATGTGACCAAGGCCGGATGGCTCCAGAGCAGCACCACCAGTTTTGCGAAGGAATTCACCTTCAATGCTGGAGACTCCACGGATCAGTATTCCCACAGCTTCTCTAATCTTGGCACGATGGCCAAGACCCGTGACGAAGCGGAGATTCAGACCTTCTTGTCCCCCAGCGGCTACAAGTACACGAGCGGGACAGAGCGTATCCGTTCTTACCGCCTGTGGCAGATCATCAACTCTGACGCGGCAAATATCATGATTGAACCTGAATTTGAGGTTCATACGCTGGCTGGTTCGCCCACCCTGCAGAAGTCCAACGGCGGCAACGCCGAGAACAACTGGCTCGATGTGAAACCGAACGGAACGACCATCCTTGCCGTGAATTACAAAGCACTGGATGTATATGCGGCAAATGACACATATGGCACCCACGGCGGCTTCTATCCGGCCACGAATCCGGAGCGCACCAGTGTTTTTGTGCTCAGCAGCGAGGAAAACGGTACCGCAACGGCCAATATCGCCTATAATTCCAACGGCTTGAGTTCTTCTCGCCCGACGGCGTGGGATTATAACTACGACAACTGGTTCTATCTGAGCAACGACACCGCCCCCACCCTGGACTTCACGGTGGCAAGCAATAGCGAAGACTATGGTGTGTCCAATGTTCAGTACGCCATTGTCACCACCAACAAGACCACCATGGAGAGCGCTCTCTCCGGCTGGACCACCTTGACGGCGGATTCCAACGGCAAGTACCATGCAAGTCTCCTGGGCTTCCGCAATGCGGGGCTGGCCGGTGGTACTGTTGTCATCAAGATGACAGCTAACAACAAGGTGTCCTACAGTCTGGCTCGCGTGGCCGAGGTTACCGCCACGGTCACCAACGCCTCCAATCCCCAGGAGACGGAGATCATGCCCGGCGATAAGGTGTCTCTCACCTTTGAGGGCAGCTACCGTGGCATCTACAAGTACAGTGGTATCTTCAACCCCACTACCTACAACCTGTTCTATTCCATCGGCGATATGGCCTATAAGACCAATGTCGCCCAGTATCAGCAGATGGATCAGGCCAAGCTGGAG
>OIWS01003176.1_pt1 | contig 12142 bp, 8 predicted proteins | sample 1587611 | NCBI WGS metagenome assembly OIWS01 (sample SAMEA3888919, study PRJEB22519) | human gut metagenome | biome: human gut; feature: human-associated habitat; material: faeces | place: Denmark | collected 2010 | reverse complement strand
GTTCGACCGTGAACGGCAGGTGAAACTCCGGTTCCTGCGTCTGCCGCACCGGCTCGAGCAGAAAGGAGAGGTTGCGCCGCTTCTTCGGGGCAATCCGGAGGGTTGCCGTCGCCGGAACCGACCGGAAATCGCCGGTGGCCGGTGCTTTGATCCGGGCGTTCCATTCGCGACTGCCGCGGTTCAGCAGGGTGAAGGTCACCCGGATTTTCCCGTCCGGCTGAGGAAGAATCTTGACCGCGTCGACCGGCGAGGCTATGAGCCGCATCCCGGCGCGGGCGGCGTGAAGGTAGAGCGGCCGGTCGGTCAGCGGTACGAGGAAGGTGTGAACTCCGGCGCGGGAGCTGACCGGCTTGAGCGTGGAGCGTTCTCCGTACAGCGAGACCGTTTCCAGCTCCGGAACCGGGGCGGCAAGGAGCACCGAACCGGTCGGCCCCTGCGACCAGAGCAGGGCGACTTCGCCGCCGTTCGCCTTGCGGAAGATTCCGCCGTTCACGCCGCCGGAAGCGGCCGGAACCGGAGCCGGGTTGAGCACCACGCCTTCGAACTGAGCGGCCAGCACGCCGATTGCGAGGGTGACGAGGTTCGGAGTACGTTCGCCGCCGGTGGTGGCGGAGATCAGCGAAAACGAGGGGGTGTTCTGCTCCCACTTCGCCGGATCGGCGGGCCATTTCGGATTCCAGCCGAAGAAGACGAACGCCTCGACGCCGGCGAGGAAGTTGATCGCAGCGTTTTTGACGATCGACATCGAAGACTGATATTCGTCGTTGACCCGGCCGGGCCAGGCGTTTTTCGAGACGAAGCCGGTGGCGCCGGCGGCGACCTTCTCCGCGACAACTTCCGGCGGAATCGGCTGCTCCGCCTCGTAGCGGAACGCGGTCAGCACGCCGGTTTCGGAGTTGAAGAAACGCCGGTATTGTGCGGCGGTTTCCCGGGCTTCGCGGAGCATGGCGGGCAGTCCCGCCTTGTCCGGCTGTTCGGGGGTGGTGTAGGTGTGCCAGCTGATCGCGTCGAGCGCCGGATATCCGCCGAGGGCCAGCACCTGTTTCATCCACGGCACGAAGGTGCTGGTGCCGCTGATGCCGAAGATCACGTTGGCGCGGTCGATCGGCTTGAGCACGGCGGAAACGGTTTTGCAGATTGCGGCGTAATCGCCCGGCTTATCCGGCATGTGGCTGGAGGCATTCGGCTCGTTCTCCACCTCCCACCGGCGGATCTTTCCTTTGTACCGTTCTCCTGCGGCGCGCACGAATTCCGCGTAGCGGTCGAGCTTCGGGAAGCCGCCGCTCCACCCCCAGGCGAGTTTGCGCATCTTCGAGTAGGGGCGCGCCCGCTGCCAGTCGGAGAGCGGCGTGCTCTGCAGACAGACGTACATCTCCCGCCCGGAGGCGAGTTCCCAGTCGAGCTTTTCGTTCCAGTTCCATTCGGCGGGGGGCGTATCGGGGTCGAGTCCGTAATCGCCGTGGAAGTCCTTTAACCACGCCGGACCGACGACGTAACCCCAGCGCAGGTATTTGTGGGCAAAGCGCAGCGGCAGGGCGTCCGGCCAGAAGCCGAAGACGTTCACGTCGCAGTCATGCAGGCCGAACAGGCCGGGGCCGGGTTTTTCGCCGCGCGGTTCGACGTGGAGGAAATGGCGGCGGAACGTGTCCGTGCCGGTGACCTTCAGCTCCAGATGGTAGAGATCGGTTGCGAGCGGGAAGGGGAACCGGACTGCTTCGATCTTCTCTTCGCCCGGAGCGAGGGTGATCTGCTGTTTCCAGCGCTGATCGAGTTTGCGCTGTTCGCTTTTGATTGCGTAGTCCAGCTGGAGCGTCCGGGCGCTGCCGGTGGAGTTGACCAGCTGGAGCGTCGGGCAGTCGCGCTTCTTCGGGTCGGTCGAGACGGCGAAGCTGTCGAACCCGTGCAGAGAAGCGGAGACGCCGCCGGAATTTTTCGCCGGATTGACCCGGGCGGCGTAGTCCTTCTCCCAGTCGAGCATCAGCTCCGCTCCGCCGGAGCGGTAGCGGAGTTCATCGGTCATCGCGGCGTAGACGGTCAGGCGAACCGGCCGGAATCCGGCCGGCAACGGCAGGGCGATGCTTTTCCCACTGCCGTGAAACAGCGCTTCGCCGGGACGCAGTGCAAGTTGATACCGCTGCCATTTGCCGATCTCCGGCCGTTCGGAGGAGGTGACTTTCCGCCCGTTGCCGCGCAGGGAAACGGTGCGGCCGGCGCTCGCCGGCTCCACCCGGAGCTCGATGCTGCTGCCGTCGGCACCGGTGAGGACGAGGACGGATTTCTCCCGGCGGCGGGGCAGGTCGCGCAGAAAAAACTCCAGCTCGCCGGATTCCGCCGCCTGAAAGTGCGGCCGCAGCTCGTAGGTGAACCGGACCCCTTCAAAGTCGACCGCATTGCCCCGGGCTCCGCCCGGAACGGGCGCGATGACCGGCACGCGCAGGTTGCTCCCTCCGGCGGCGGGGTAGAGGGTGACCGCCGCGAGCGGCAGTGTGCAGAACGCCAGCAGGCCGCTCCAGACCATGGGGAATCTCATGACCGCCTCCTATTCGGTTACGATGATCAGCGTGGGGGCGAACTGTTTGCCGTTTGCTTCGGCGAAGTCGGCGGTGCGCCAGCGCCAGCCGCTCCCGGCGGCGGCGTTCGCGGCGGCTTCGAGACGGAAGCCGATCCACGCGGATTTTGCCTGGCTCGCCTCCTGCACGGCGCGGGTGACGTCGATGGAGACCGCTTTCCGGACATTTTCAACCGGTTTGCCGGGCAGGGCGGTGGAGAGTTTCGTGCCGTTGTCGTCGACCAGTTCGATCTTGCCGTCCGCTTCGGGGGCGAGGTAGTAATAGAGGTCGGTTTCCGGACCGGAGGCGCCGGCCCTTTCCGGATGGCAGCCGAATTTTCCGTTGGGACAGAGTTTGAGGGTCGCCTTTTTCACCGGTTTTTCCAGCGCCGGAAGCGGAAATTCGAATACCGCCTTGCGGTTCTGCTTCCAGAGTTTGCCGGAAATCGCTTCGCGGGCTTCTCCGTCGGTCTTTACCGCGGTCGCCTTGTCGACGATGCCGTCGTTGTCGGTATCGATCAGACAGCCGTCGGTTTCCGGTGCGGTCCGGGTGGTCAGCGTCGCCGCGGCGAGCGGGAGTGCGCCGAGAATCGATACGGTCAACAGCGTGAAGATTTTTTTCTGCATGATGAAGGACTCCTTATTGCATGGTGGTAAGATGCCAGTATTTGTATTGCGCGCGGTCGTCGACCTGATTGGTAATGACCTGCCACAACGAGGAGCCGACGTGGAAATCCGCGTACAGAATGTTGGTCTGATTGTCATGCCTGCCGCTGGGATAGGCTTTGGACCAGGCGGGGCTGGCGATCTCGCCGGCGTCGAGTTCGCGGCCGTCCACGGCGTAAATCTTCTGCGCGGGCGCCTTGATTCTGGTTACTTTTTTAGCGAGAGAACTTTTGCCGGTTTCCGAGTTGGCGAAATAGAGGTAGTTGACGCCGTACATGCCCCAGAAGTGGGAGCCGCCCTTCAGCGTTCGATAGGTTTCGTTGTCCATTTCCCGGACCGGACAGCGGGCGGTTACATTGCGGTCGTTGCTGAACGCGGAGTAGGTGGCGTCCTTGTCCCCCTTGTATTGGTAGAGGCGGCAGAGCCGCGACGACCAGAAGGTGCCGGCTTCGTCCTGCGCATAGGCCGGATAGTACCCGTTGTACTCATCAAGATAGAAGTTCAGGTAGGTCCCAAGCTGTTTCAAATTGTTGGCACAGGTGGACTTTCGGGCGGAATTGCGGGCCTTGTTCAGCGCCGGAAGCAACATCGCCGCCAGGATGGCGATGATCGCTATAACAATTAGCAACTCAATAAGCGTGAATTTTCCTCGGCGACCGGCTTGAAAGGGGTTCCATCTGTACTGCATGTGCCATCCTCCCGTAAATCATGGTTTCTGGTTGCATTGGGATGCGTTGAAATCTCATCGTTATCACTGTTTCCGGAATCATTTCCGTTCGTTCGCGAATTTCAGGGTTCCCCGCACGATCTGCCGGGAATCAATTCCGCCGTCAGCTTCGGAATCACGACGTGGCCGGAGGCTCCCGCGGCCAGCGCTTTTGTGAGCGTGTCGAGGCAGAGGGATACCATCCGGGCCGGATCCACCTCGAGAATGCTCAACGGTACCGGCGAGGCGAATTCACAGCCGTGGTTCATGTGGGTGAGAAGCGCGATGTCGCGCGGAATTTTCAGCCCAAGCTCCATCAGCGCCAGCAGAAGACCGCGGCAGACCACATCGTGGTTGACCAGCACGGCATCCGGGCGGCGGGTGCGATCGGCGAAGAGCGCTTTCCCCATCTCGTAGCCGTCGGTGTCGGTCTGACCCCAGCGGACCACTTCGACGTCGGCGCCGGAACCGGCCGCGGCCTCGGCGGCGCCCTGCTGTTCGTCGTGGAAGAATGCGCGGAAGTCCTCGTATTCCAACACCTTCGGCAGCATGGAGACGACGAGGATTTTCCGGTAGCCGCGTTCGATCAGGTACTGCACCCCTTTTTTTACGGTGCCGCGCTGGTCGAGACCGACCGGCTCCAGCCAGGTGAGTTCGGGGTGATCGTCGAGGAAGCGGGTGAGCCGCGGGGAGCGGTTGCTGGCGATGACGGCTTTGATTTCACCGCGGGCGAGATCCTGTTCGAGATCGAAGAGCGCGCGACTGCCGGACTGGAAGTCGAAATAGACCTTGAGATTGAGGTCGCGTTCCGGCGTCTGCTGCTGGAATTGGTCCAGCAGCTGGGAGTAGAGCAGGCTCTGATGCAGGAAGGGATTCTTGCCGAAGGCGAGGCCGATCACATTGACCCGCTCGCGGGAGCGGACGAAGGTGCCGCGCCGGGGCATCCGTTCGATCAGTTGGCGCTGAACCAGATGTTGAAGACTTTTGTGGATCGTGACCGGTGTGACGTGGTAGATTTCCGCGAGTTCCAGCGTGGAGGGCAGCCGGGCGCCGTCGGGCAGTTCCCCGGAAATGATCCGCCGTGCCAGATGGTCGGCAATCTGGATCTGCAACGGGCGGCTGGTGACGGCTTCAAACGCGGTCATACCACGGTTTCCTTTTTCTGATATACCATTATCATATCAAGTATAATAATAGTATACCAGAGGCGACATGATTTGTCAATACCCGTTTTGAAAAAAAGATGAAAAAAGTGAATTGGGGGAGGGGAAGGCGACGGAAACTCATTCGCCGTCGGCGAGTTCGGGGGGCTGCTGCTGGCGGCGGAATCTGGCCGGGGATTTCTGCTGCAGCCGGCGGAACACCCGGCTGAAATAATAACGGTCCGCAAAGCCGGTCAATTCCGCGATCTCCTCGATGCTCTTCGTGGTGTAGAGCAGGTACCGGCAGGCCGCTTCAATGCGGATTCTCCGGCTGAACTGCTGCGGACTTTCTCCCGTGTCTCGCAGAAAATGGCGCAGGAATGTTCTCAGATCCACTCCACATGCCCGGGCCAGCTCCGGATTCGAACGGGGCGTGGAGAGGTCGCGGCGGATCAGGGTCATCGCCTGCCGGGTCATCGGGCTGCGGCGCGTCTGTTCGGTCATCACCTCCCGCGGCAGCTGCAGCAGCGCTTCGCCGAGAATCGCTCCGGCCGCGGTCTCCCGGCGGAACCGGTTCTTCTCGCCGCTCTTTTCCAGCGCTTCCCACTCCCGCCAGAGCTGTTTCCAGTGCGGGCGGATGGGGGTGGTCAGAATGCCGCAGTCCGCCGGAAAGTGATTGTCCGGCACGCTGAAGTGGATGTAAAACTGCTCAAACGGTTCGCGAGCAAAGGTCGAGAAGCGAAAGTAGCCCGGAATGATGTACACCTGATCGCTCTTCAGCTCCAGCTCCGCTCCGCCGACCCGCAGCCAGCCGCCCGGGGTGACGTTCCAGTAACAGCGCCAGAACGGCGTGTTGAGGTTGTCCTGGAGCCACGGGTAGATCTTTTTCTGGTGTCCGGTCAGGTGGATGATCGGGTAGGAACTTGAATCGTATTCCATAGAAATTTCGTCTCGATTGTCGCAAATAGACACATGATTTGTTTTAATATCCATATTTTTTTCCTTTTTGTCAAGTATATTCCTCAAGAAAAACAAAAGGGAGGGAGGATGTATGTCGTTTTCCGATACAAGAAAGTGGAATGCATTCTGGATCGGCTCCGGCGAGACGCTCAATGACTGGCGGGGCGAGGTACTTCCGGCGCCGTATTTCCGGCAGGAGTTCGATTTCCGGGGCGGTAAGGAGTGCCGGCTCTATCTCTGCGGACTCGGTTATCACGAGCTCCGGCTCAACGGAAAGAAGGTTGGGGACTGCGAACTTGCCCCCGCGCCGACCAACTACGATGCGCACGCAGGATATCTGGTCTACGACGTTTCCACCTTGCTCAAACCCGGCCGCAACGCCGTCGGTGTGGTCCTCGGCAACGGTCTCTACAACTGCCATACCGCCGAGGCGTGGCACTTTGACAAGGCGACCTGGCGCGACTACCCCAAACTGCTGCTGGAGCTGGTCGTCGACGGCGAAACCATCCTCTCCAGCGATGACTGCTGGCGGGTGAGCTCCTCGGGGCCGATCACATACGACGGACTCCGCAACGGGGAGCATTATGACGCCCGGCTGGAGTTCCCCGGCTGGGATGCCCCCGGCTTTGACGATTCGGCCTGGCGCAGAGCGGCGATCGTTCCCGGGCCCGGCGGCCTGCTCTTCGAACAGACCGCGCCGCCCTGCCGGGTCTGTGAACTTTTCCCGATGCGCCGCCTCGAGTGCGGCACCTGGGACGCCGGGCAGAACATCGCCGGACGCGCCGAACTGGTCGTCCGGGGGACGCGCGGGAGCACGGTGAAGATCCAGTACGGCGACGTGCTCAACCCCGACGGTTCGCTTCATTGGGACGACATCGCCCGTTTCGTCCAGAGCGGCGACTTCCAGACCGAACGCTACACCTTGAAAGGGGAGGGGGTGGAGAGCTGGCATTCCCGCTTCACCTATCACGGATTCCGCTATGCCGTCGTGGAAATTTCCGGCGAGGCGGAAATTCTCTCGCTCACCGCGCAGGCGATCCACAGCGACCTGCGCGAAATCGGCGGATTCACCTGTTCCCATCCGGATATGAACGCGCTGGAACACTGCACACGCTGGTCGTTCCTCAACAACTTCGTCGGGATCCCGACCGACTGTCCGCACCGGGAGAAGAACGGCTGGACCAACGACACCCAGCTCGCCTCCGACACCGGGCTCTTCCACTTCGATCTGGCCGAATCCTATCGCGAGTGGCTCGGTACCCTGCGTGACTGCCAGCGCCCGAACGGGCAGCTGCCCGGCATCGCCCCCACCTCCGGCTGGGGGTACAACTGGGGGAGCGGAACGATGTTCGACACCATTCTCATGGGGATTCCGCGCCGCGTCTACCTCTACCGCGGCGACAGTTCGCTCATGCGCGAGAACTACGACGCCTTCAAGCGCAACGTCGAATTTTCCGCAAGCATGGCGAAGGGGGGAATCCTGAAGTTCGGGCTGGGCGACTGGTGCCACTACGATCCCTCCCGCGCGGTGGCGCCGGAGCTGGTGACCACCGGCTGGTACTATTATGACCTCTGCATCCTCGCCGATGCGGCGGAGCTCTTCGGATTCCGCGAGGATGCCGCCCGTTACCGGGAGCGTGCCGCCGGCGTGGCGGAGGCGTTCCGCCGCGCCTTCTCCAACGGGAACGGCTCCTACGCGAACGACGAAAAGACGGCGCTGGCCGTCGCCGTCGGGATGGGGCTCTGTTCGGGCGAGGAGGCGGAGAAAACCGCCGCTCTGCTGAACCGGAAGATGGAGGAGGCGCATTACATCGCCGACTTCGGGATCGTCGGTGCGAAATTTGTCCCGCGGGTGCTGGCCGAACACGGATATGCCGAGTCGGCCTGCCGAATCTTCACGCAGGATCAGTTCCCCGGCTGGTGCCGTTGGGTGCGGAACGGTGAGACCACGCTGCTGGAGGATTTCGCGGGCAATTTCTCGCACTGCCACATCATGTACGGCGATCTCTCCGCCTGGATGATGCAGTATGCCGCCGGGCTGGAGCCGGATTGGAACCGCCCCGGATTCCGCGAAGTGGTGTTGAAGCCATGCGCCATTTCCTCGCTGAACTCGATGTCCGCCTGGTACGACAGCGTCTACGGACGCATTTCGATCGAGTGGGAGCGCACGCGGGAGGGAGTCGTTTATTCCGCCCGGATTCCCGACGGCGTTCCCGGTATTCTGCAACTGCCCGGAGAGAACGGGATCAGCTTTACCAATGCAATTCAAACCGTATGGAAAGGAGAGGCTCGATGAACAGAACCGAACGGATGTATGAGGATGCCTGCGCGATTTACGCCGAACACGGCGTCGATGTGGAAGAGGCGGTGCGCCGGATGAACGCCTGCGTGATCGGAATTCACGCCTGGCAGGGCGACGATGTCACCGGATTCGAAAACACCGGTCACGCGCTGACCGGCGGCTGTCAGGTGACCGGAAACTATCCGGGGCGGGCCCGGACGGCGGAGGAGTTGCGGCAGGATCTGGATGAGGCGTTCACGATGATTCCCGGCCCGTTCAAGGTGGTGCTGCAGGGGCACGAGGTGGACTGTGTGACGCCGGGGTGCGACCGGGACTCCTTCACGGTGGAGAACTTCTCCGGCTGGCGCGACTGGGCGGTTGAGCGGAAGATCGGGCTGGACATTGCGCCGGCGTTCTATTCGCACCCGAAGCTGGATATGGGGCTGTCGCTCTCCCACCCGGATCCGGAGATCCGCGCCTTCTGGATCCGGCACGGACAGGCGTGCCGCAGGATCGGCGAGGCGTTCGCCCGGGCGACCGGCGTGCGTTCGGTCTGCAACTTCTGGGCTCCGGACGGCTTCAAGGACACCCCGGCGGACCGGCTCGCTCCGCGCCGTCGCCTGATGGAGAGTCTCGATGCGATCTTCGCCGATCCGGTCGATGAAGCGCTGGTGCTCGACGCGGTGGAGTCGAAGCTTTTCGGCATCGGCACCGAGAGCTGCACCGTCGGTTCGCACGACTTCTACCTCACCTACGCAGCGCGGCACAACAAGGCGATCTGCCTGGATATGGGCCACTTTCACCCGACCGAATCGATCGCCGACAAACTCTCGGCGATTCTGGTGCAGCAGGGGCGGATTCTGCTGCACGTCAGCCGCGGCGTCCGCTGGGACAGTGACCATGTGATCGTGCTGAACGACGACCTCCTTTCGCTCGGCCGCGAGATCGCCGCCTGCGGCACCGACCGGATTGAGATCGGGCTGGATTACTTCGACGCCACCATCAACCGGGTCGGAGCGTGGGTGATCGGGGCGCACAACATGCGCAAGGCGCTGCTGCGCGGCTTTCTGGAGCCGACGGCGGAGATCTGCGCCGCGGAATCCCGGCGCGACCTCACCGCCCGGCTGGCGCTTCAGGAGGAGGCGAAGAGCCTGCCGTGGGGCGCGGTCTGGGCCCGCTGCCTCGAGGAGTGGGGGATTCCGGCAGCCGGCGCGGTGCTCGACCGGATCCACGACTACGAGAAAAAGGTTCAATTCCGCCGCGGCTGACCGCTCCTTTTCGAACCGCTTCCCCCGGTTTTTCCCGTCGGAAGCGGTTTTTTTTTGAAAAAAATCTATTTTTTTCCGGTCGGGCCTTGACATTTTTCTACTTCTGATTTATAATATAGTAGAAAATTCAATGTGAAAATGGAAAAATGCGGAACGAAGAGATTATTCTTGATCTGAGGCGGCGGATTGTTGCCGGGGAATTTCAGCCGGGAAACGCGCTGCCGCGGCGGCATGAACTGCTCTCCCGCTATCAGGCGAGCAACGTGACGGTGCAGCGGGCGGTGAATCAACTCACGCAGGAGGGATTCATCAATACGCGCGGTTCGAAGGGGATGTTCGTTTCGAGCAATCCGCCGAATCTATTCCGTTTCGGGGTGGTGCTGCCGCCCAATCACCGTGAGATGGAGACCAACGGAGATACCCAGTGGGGCGCTCTGGAACGGGCGATTGAGGAAATTTCCCGGGAACGCCCGGAGTACTCCTTCTCACTCTATCACATCGATCTTCACTGCGACCCCGATCTGCCGGAGTTCCGGCGCCTGGTGGAGGATCTGGAGCTCGGCCTGATCGCCGGAGTGATCTTCTCCAGCTCGGTGGATCCGCAGATGCTTCTCCGGCTCAAACCGTTCCGGGTGGTGCTTCACTCTCCCGCGTGGGAAGAGGTGATTCCCGCCACCATCATGAGGCATGATTATCGGAAACTGGCGCAGCTGGCGGTGGCGCGACTCCTGCAGCGGGGCGCCTCCCGGGTGGCGATCCTGCTGGCGGCCCGGACCAGAGAGACACTTGTTGCCGAGCTGGAGCAGCACGTCCGTGAAAGCGGAGTGATCTGTCGCCCGGAGTGGGTCCACGGCATCCATCACCTGCCGGAAGGGGTCTGGGAGGCCTCCCGGCTGATCCGGCTGCTCTGCGCACCGGCGCAGCCGGTGCGCCCGGACGGTCTGATCGTTCTCAATGAGAACCTGCTGCCGCCAGTCCTCGCCGGATTGCGGGAGTGCGGAGTTGTGCCGGGGCGTGAAATGCAGATCGTCAGTCACTGCAATATCCCTGCGACGAAGCCGCTGGTGTGCGGTCTGGATTATGTTGCCTTCAATGCGAAATCCCTGTTGCTCCACAGCATCGATCGATTGAGGCAGCCGCGACGTGAAGCCGAAGGTGTGGAATTTATTCCGCCGGAATATGTTACATTCGGTACTCCAGCCTGGAACTGACACGATAACACAAGGAGGAAACCATGCAGAATTACGGCAGAATGATGTTTTTCCAATCAAGACTCTCTGGTGTACGAATGCGGCGGGCCGGTTGTCACGCTGAGCGTTGTTTTACCTTGATCGAATTACTGATAGTAATTGCAATCATTGCAATTCTGGCGGCCATGCTGCTGCCGGCTCTGGGCAAGGCGCGGGAGACGGCGCGGAGAAGCAACTGCTCCTCTCAGTTGAAACAGGTGATTTCCGGGCATCTTTTTTATGCGAATGATTATGACGGATTCATTTTCGGCTGGAAGAACGGCTACAAGTACCAGAACCAGTCCGCACCGGGATGGGGAGACCTTCTCTCGCAGGCAGGAATCCTGCCGGATGCCGTCATGAACTGTCCGGGGCAGAAAAAACGGAGCAGCTTCAGTGGCGATTTTACATACGGCATTTTCAATCATCTGCTGAGTACCACCTATATGGAGGATGGAACGGATACGGCCCGTTACAGGACCTTCGGTAAATTCTATACACCGTGCAGGTCCGGTGCGGATTATACCATTATCTATACTGTAAAAGCCATGCGCAATACCAGCCGGCTGCATCTGTTTTCCGATACCTGGCGCGATGCGATGAAAACTTCTTCTGCGGAGAGTACAGGCACTGCGGTCTGGTCCTATACTCCTCACAACTACTCCTTTTATACCGCAAGTATCCATCACGGCAACCGCGGGGTAATGGCCTACGCCGACGGTCATGTGGATAATCCGGGAGAACAGGAGCTGCGGGAAAAAGGATTCATCTGTTTTATCGTCAATGGAATTCGTCGGGAATATTGAAGTATCGGAGGCTGATATGACAAGAAAGAGATGGAGTTCTGCGCTGCTGATTGTCGTGATGTCTTTTATGGCGGAGGGAGGAAATCCGCCTCTGAATGAAGCGGCAAGCTGGGAACCGATGGGTGCCGTACCGGTGACCGTGAGCCGGGAGAAGGCGGAACCGGCGATCCGTTTCACCGCGGAACGGGGCGAGGCGAAGAGCTGCCGGATCTGGCCGCTGTACTTTGTGCGGGAACCAGAAGCATTGCGCCATGTCATCGCCATCCGTTTTGAAATGAAATATCTCCCGTCGGGCGGCAGTCCGGCGGCGGGCGGAGCAATCATCTTACCGAAACTCTCCGACGGCTCCGGCGGAAATCTGCCGTTCGTGATGCCTCCCCCCGGGAAGTGGAGTTTCATCGAGGTGAAGTTCAATCGTTCTCCGGCAGAGATGGCACTAATCCGTACTATCCAGATTCTGGTGAACAGCCGGGCCGAGCGGATGAATGTGCTGGTACGCCATCTCGCGCTGGTGACTGCAGAGGGGAAATCTTTCG
>OIWS01003173.1_pt1 | contig 12148 bp, 20 predicted proteins | sample 1587611 | NCBI WGS metagenome assembly OIWS01 (sample SAMEA3888919, study PRJEB22519) | human gut metagenome | biome: human gut; feature: human-associated habitat; material: faeces | place: Denmark | collected 2010 | reverse complement strand
GCGCGGCCAAGCGCCGCAGGGCGTGTGCTGGCCTCTTTCAGCCAGTCAAACACGATCCCCTTGTAATTTGCGGCCATAGAGCGGGTTATCACGTCGATCATTGTAGCCTCGTCATATTCCTCTGCGGCTTTCGTGATCTGTGTGACAAGGCTTTGCAGGCCAACAGGCTTATACTCCTCCCGTCGTTCTCCCTTGTACGCCACCCATTTTTCAACTGCTTCGCGCAGTGTGGGGGGAAGGGGGGAAAGAATACTGTCCATGTCCTTTTCCTTTGTCCTTTTCCTTTGTCCATAGCTTTTTTTGCTTTCCTCGGAAAGCATTTGCTTTTTTTGCTTTTCGTTGCTTTCGTCAAAAGCATTTGCTTTTTCGGATTCAGGACGACCGCCCTGCTTTCCTGCCTCACTTCTGGACGCGGAGACGGCTTTTTGCGCCGCTACGGATTCGTCAATGTCCCGTCGAATCGCAGGCCAAATGAAACGTTCACTCCCGCTGAACTCTGGCTCTGCTCCCGACTCGCGATAATCCATCGCAGCCAGCACCAAGCGCCCCACCTCAGCAGCACTGTACGCCTCGAAATAGCTCCTGTAACTCAGCCACAGCTTGACGTATTCCTTTTTATCTCCCATCCGTCGGCCCTCAGAACGGAAGCTCGTTTTCGTCGCCGATCTCCATCTGCGGCATATCCGGCGCAGAGAACGGAACCGGCGTTGTGCTCGGCAGCGGCCTGAACTCCGAAGATGCCGGTGCAGCGGCAGAAGCATTCTGCCCGTCCCGCTTGCTGTCGCCGAAATAAACGCTTTCTGCGACGATCTCTGCCGTTTTGCGCTTGTTCCCGTCCTTGTCTTCCCAGTTGCGGATCTGCAAACGGCCAGACACCACGGCCATGCGGCCCCTGGAGAAATACTTGCTGACGAACTCAGCCGTGCCGCGCCATGCGACGATATCCACGAAGTCCGTTTCCTTCTCCGCGCCCTGCGCCGCGAAATCGCGGTCGCAGGCAAGCGTGAAGGATACAACAGAATTTCCGCTTTGCGTCTGCCGAAGCTCCGGGTCACGGGTCAGGCGGCCCATCAGGACGATTTTATTCAGCATTTTCTACCTCCGACGTTTCGATTGCTTCACCGGTACTCTCGTCAACGACTGTCCCGTCAATCAGACCTTCTTCCTGAATATCCGCAGCAATCGCGTCTGCCAGTTGCTCTCCCTCTCCGCGCGTCTGATAGTCAATGGACATGACGCCCCATTTCCCAATCAGAATACGATAGACTGTCTTTCTAGCCATTGCATCCCAGTCGCCGCGCCAGCCTTTTCCTTGGAACTCGCCCTTTCGGAATTTCTTTTGTGCCGCAATGGATTTCGTACTCATGTACACGGTCTTTTCCGCACCGTTCACAAGCCGATAATAGCCGACATATCCGATAATCGGCAGAGCATCGCGCGCGTCCTCATCTTCTATAAAGTCAATTTTGACCTCTTCCGTCAGACGGTTGTAGCTCTTCAACTCACCCTCTCGAACGTCGACGACGTTGATTGTCTTGTATGCGCCGGTTCTCAACGCCAGCTGGTGCATACCTTTCCAGCCAAGAATAAACGTAGCTTCCATCTTTTTTGCGCCGAGATCCTTTTTATAATTCTTGAACGGGACGATGTAGGCGTATCCAAGGCTTTGGTCAATCGGAAGGTCAAACATCGCCGCTTTTAGGGATGCCTGGATCACGGTCATAGGGGATTCGTAAAATGCCTGCTGCAAGTTTTTGTCTGCGTTTACCATAGAAACGATAGATGAAACGAATTGCGGTGTTCGCTTGCCGAGAAGCTCGTCAAACCGCTTGCGCATACCGTCTTTGTCAAGCATACTGTTTACAAGAGCCGTGACAGACATTTGCTTTTGCTGCGGAGCTTTTTGCATAGCCGTCTGCTTCTGAATGATACCTTCCATAGGTTATTCTCCCTTCAATTTTTGCCCGTTAGGGCATCGTTTGTTCCTGTTTTGCTCTGCCATTGTCGCCCAGCGGCAATTCTCTGGGCAATAATTACCGTCAGGATTAACCCGATCAATCGTTAAATTTTCCGTGTACCCATTTGATAACGCCCATTCGCGAAAGCTTGTGTAGCTGTAAAGCCAATCATCACATATCTTGATCCCACGGCCTCCGTAATATCGATGCATTTTAAAATGAGGGTTATAGCATCTTGTGTGCATCGCTTTCCAGATGCGGTAGAGGCGGGAGCCAGATCCACCGTGCGTTTTGTTTGCATCAGACCTTCGTTCTCGTCCATAACATCCGCATGAGAGCGTGTTCCCGTTGCGAAGATTGCTTCGGATAACGGTCGTTTCCTTTCCGCAAGAGCATTTGCATCGCCAAAGGCTTTCTCGGTGGATGTCCTTGCCTGCGCACTCGATTACAGTCAGGCGTCCGAATGTCAGCCCTGTTAAATCATGTGGAAACACTTTGCAAGCCATCCTCCTTCGTGATTTCTGTAATTTTGAATGGCCGGGCCTGCACCGTTTTATAAAACGGTGCCAAATCGATATCCGGGTATGCCTCTTTAAAGGCTTTGGGCTGAAACGTCTGCCGGTTTTGCTGCTTCCAAGAGACGTTGTAGCCGTTGCAGGCGGCCCGCTCTGCCGTGCCCATATCGAGCTTGATCGTGTTTTCGATCTCGCGGCTGCGCTCCGCCAGTGCCGCCGCCTGACGTTTGATCTGCATATACTCAGACAACAGCTGTTCGCGTCCGAACAAATCAAGCTGTTCGCCGCTGCTGTCGGCATAAACCGTGCTGATCGCGTCCGTCGTCGCCTCCGAACCGTCCGGAACCGGCGGCGTATCCTCCTCGACGCACCGCCAGAAAAGCTGCTCCGCCTCCATCAGCGCGGAGATTTCCGCCTCGTCGCGTTCCAGCGTGTATGTAAAAAATCCGCGCCCGAAGACGAGCACCGCCAAATACCAACGGTCTAGGCCGGTGACGGCCAGATAATGCACACACTGTGCATAGTAGCGTTCCGGGAACTCCACGCCGTTGAACTGTCGAATGTCAAGCGTCGATGTTGTCTTACACTCCAGCCCTGCATTTTCGCTGGAAATTCGCCTGTCAATGTCTGCGTGCGCCCACGGATACGCGGGATTCCGAATGATGTAGTTGCAGCGCCGCACCTTTTTCCCGGACGCTTCCTCAAAACGCTTTGCAACATACTCCTCGAGATCTCTGCCAATCCGCATAGCCTCTGTGTCTTCCTTTTCCGGAAGCCGCCCGGTCTTGTCCATCCATACCGTGTACGGGCTTGCAAAGCGGCTCATTCCGATAACAGCCGCCGCGTCACTCCCGCCGATGGACTTTCTGCGTTCCTCCAGCCATTCTTCGCGGCTCATCTTCGCCGTGGAGATTGTATCGAGCATTTACTCCACCTCCACAAATTCACCGTTTTTCAGCTGGTACCAGGTATCTGCTCTGATATTTTCGCCATCTACGATTGCAGCTTTTACCGCGACAATCGGATACGTCTTCCCGTTCCATTCGTCGCGTTCTACGCAGCAGATCGCGCAGCCAAGAGCGCCCATCGCTTTGCATTCGAGGCCAGCCGCGAGCGCCACACCGGCTTTCCCTGTGGTGGAGGCCGCGCCCCGATCGCCTGTGGCATGATTCTTTTTCTCTGCATTCGCGCGCTTGATCGCATCATCAAATCCGATTTGTCTCTTGACATATTCGATCTGCGCTTTCACGAGGCCGGGAACGCCAATCTCAGCTTTCAACGTCATTTTTTTCGCGACGATTTTACTATCATCCGATTCACGCTCGTCAGTTACTTCTTCGGCATCTGCCTCAAAGTACCGGCTTGCATTCGGTGCGTAGTGGTTCAGCACATCGATAGGCTGCTCGCACGCGTGCAAACCTGCTTTGCATAGGTGCGGTTCACCGTCAAAAACAGCGGTTTCGCCCAGCGCGTATTGCATTCCACGGCATTTCATTTGCCTGTCTGTCCCTTTGTAAACTTTCATGTTTCCTCCTTATGCCGTTTTCTGCTCAAATCCCAGTGCCCCGGCCAGTTCCGATTCGCTGTACTCATCCTGCACATAGTCCCCGAAGCACTCCGTATGTACCAGCACTCCGTTGCAGCAGAAGCACTCAGTTCCTTCATAGATGTCTTCCCGGCAGTATGCGCACTGGCCGACAATCTTCGGTTCCGGTTCGTCAATGCCGAGATAGAGGTTCTCACCATCGTATCCCACGGCGTTTCGCCTCCTTTTCCAAGAGCTTTTCGCACAGGCTCTGCACGCTTGCACAGTGCATAGCCTCGCAGAGCTGCTGCAGAACTTCTGCGCCGCCGTCCGTCAGCCGGAAATAATACCGGTTCGTCTTCTTCCGGCGATCTGCGCGGTTCTTGGGCGCGTCCAGCGCCTTGATCGCCGCAGCTGCCTCCGGAACAAGCTGCACGCCGTATTTCTCCGGCGCTTCGCACTGAGAAAGCAAGCATTTGTTGAACTTCGGGTAGTCGGCCCGTACCGCCTCGACACAGGCCTTTGCACCATGCCGAACGCGGGAATCCGTTAAACTTGACATAGTTCCCTTTCTGCCCTATAATGAGGGCGACAATCGTTTTCCTTTCGGCCTCTGTCGCGTTGCCGCGCGGCAGGGGTCATTTCTTTATGCCAGCCCATACAGCAGCGCTACGAGCGCGACGAAGCCAGTCACAACGCATTCATACGTCATTTCGGCCGTCCCTGCCATTGCTGACAGGATCATCGCTGCGCCGCTGACCCAAAGGCACATTCCTTTGACGATCCGCCGCGCCGCCTTGCGGGCCTCTAATTCCTCCCGCAGCCGTTCCCGGCGTTCCTCAGTCGTTTCCTCCGGCTCATACCCGAGCCGCTCTGCAAGATTGGTTCTCATTCTGCGTCCTCCTTCGTCTCCTGCATCCGCCTGACGAGACGCGCCAGACGGGCATTTTGTGTAACGAGCTTCTGCGCGTCCAGGTCAAGCCCCTTTCGCTTCAGCCCGTTTATGATCTGCGCCGTCTGGCACTCACAGACCATCGCCGCCTCGATCAGATCATGCAGCTCCTGCGCATCCAGCGTCAGGGTGTAGGTCTTCACTTCCGCCATGTTGCATCCTCCTTCTGTCCTCTCCTTTTTCGATTTCTGTTCGTTGCTTCGCAATTCGTTGCCGCTGCTTGGCGTTGCCCTGCTTGGCCTTTCCCCTGCTTTGCATTCGTTGCTGCGCCGTAGCTGCGCGTAGCCTTCGATGATTTGCCATGCCCCTGCATTGCTGGGCTATTCATTCCTTGCCTTTGCCGTTCTTTGCCACACTAAGCCAAGCCATTGCAGTTCATTGTATTCCTGAGCGTTTCCATGCTTTTCCTTTGCTGCGCATATCACCGCTAAACACTGCCGTTGCGCATCTACGCCCATGGGTACGAAGCATTTCCGTTGCCGTTCACCGCTGCTCTCAGCGACGCGCTTCCCTCGCAAGTCCCTGCGTGGCCTCACCCTTGCACTTAACCATTCAGAACCTCGTAGGTAAATCTGCCCTTGCCGGAGTTCCGCCACTGGCCGATGCCGCGTAGGCGGCCATACTCCAGCCATTCCAGGACTGCTTCCTTGTGCGCCTTTTCGTCGAGCATCACGATTTCAAACTCGATCGTGCTGCCTGCCGGGATTTCCTCCGAGTTTGCAAGGCTTATACGCTCGCCCTGTGCGGTCTGCGCACGAAGCGGTCTCTGGCATTCGCCGACCTCACCGTTGACCTCAATGGGAATCATGCGCGGCTCTACAAAGATCAGGCCGTCGATGATCTTCTTATAGGCTTTCAGGGCGCTGGACTTCTTGGATTTCACGCGTGCCAGCATACCGCAGGCGTCTTTGAAAAAGCCTTTGATCTGATAATCGTACAGAATCGGCTGTCCGTCGGTACGCGGGAAAACGGTTTTGCCCTTTTCGGCGACAGCGTCCGCGCCGAGCGCTGCGATCTCATCCTCGATCGTACTTGCGTCCGGGGCCTTGCTTGCGATAAAGTCCCGCGCAATGTTTTCGTTGCTCGGCCATGTGCCAAGAACCGGCTCCAAAAATGTTAATCTGACTTTCATTTGTTCCTCCTCATGCTCCGAGAAACCGCAAAAACGGCTCTCTCGGGATCTTTACTCTGTGCTTGCTTGTGCAGCAGACCGGGAAGCCCAGCTTTTCAGGCTGTTCCCTCGCCATCAAGCGAAGCCATTGCGGGTTACAGCCGAGAACCTGCGCCGCCTCGCTTGCGAGGATTGTGGGCTTTGACATTGCCCGGATATCGTCCAGCGTCATTTTTCCTCCTTTCTGCTTCCCTCAATTGCCTCGTCCAGCTCCTGCGGCGTGCAGCCGTAGAGACGGGCGAGCTTTTTCTTGTACTTCCGGGCGATTCCGTTTTTACCGAGCTCCCAATTCGAGACGGCGATGATCGAGACATCAGCTCGCCTTGCAACATCTTTTTGCAGAAGCCCAGCCCGCGCCCGAAGCTCTTTCAATGTCAAGCGCTCATTCCTCCATTCCTTAATTAAGTTTTGTTGACCGCAGCGCCCCAGACGTGCTATACTGTCCTTAGCCCTTTTAGGTAAATTTGAGAGGTGGTTTTCATGACCAAACTTTTGAACTTGCCAGTTCCAGACCAAAGAAACGGCGTGATGCGTTAGGGCAAGGGGCAGCGCCAGAACTGCCAAAGTGAGCGGCGCGTCCATAGAAGCGCAAGTTCGTTTTGTGTCAGGATGGCATTGCCGAGCCGGTGGAAAGAACTCTACCAATTCGGACGGATGCGAAGTAATGCAGACGACCATCCTGTGCAGCGCGTTCTGGTAAACAACTCTGGGGAAACCCGCTCGTGAACGAACCACGGGCGGCTTTTCTTTACGCCGCAGCCAAATTAAGAGCTTTATCTTGACAAAGCCATGTATAGCCGTTATTATGTAAGTGTCAGCCAACAAAATATTGTCCATACGCCCGCAAAACGAAGATTCGGATGGGGCTTGGTTTTTTGTTGCCTTGATTAAGCTCTGTAAGCATATTATATACAACGTTATGTCGTATGTCAGCAATACTTACGATGAAATGTTGTACAAATTGGATTGACTTTTTTTGTGAGGTTTTTATGTGGTTTCTAAAAAAGCAAAAAAGCGTCATGCGCCAAGCTTCATCCAAAGACAAGCGCCCCACCATAAACAGCCCCAGCAAAAGCCAATCGGATATGTTAGAGCAATACATGATGATTGAAAAAGAAATCCGTCCAATAGAAAGTTATATGGCAAATTGCGCCGTTTCGTTGAATGCAAAGCTTCTACTGAACGAGAGAATTGAAACATTGCAAAAGCTTATTGATGCATTTTACAGTCTTAAATCGAAATGCTATTCTCTTGGCCCAGAATACCAAACTTATTTTTCTGAGATGTGGGAACACGCTCACAATTCAAAAGATGCAGATTTTTGTTATGTTGATCGCTTTGAATGCGAGTTAAAAGAGTTGCTTAAAAACAAAGACCAATTATCCGCAAAAGAATCTTTATATATTTCACAAACCAACAATTTAAAGTCAAAAATTGAGAGCGTTCTTTCGGAAAGCCATTCTATTCTTCAAACGGATTTGTATAAACGCTTTGATCCTGTCGTTCAAAACGACATATCAACAATTTTGTACTTCATGGCTAAAGACGGGACAATAACGCGCACTAAGCATGGGCGTACATATCTAATCGAATATAAGGGGTAGCAAAATGTCTAAACGTCTTGTTGTCACGCCAAATATTGAAGAAGTAAATTCTCTCGTAGAGAGGAAAGGATGGAGCAAAGCATACTTTTCCGAAACAGTTATGAAAAAATCTCGCGGGTGGATTACGGAATGGAAGCGTGCGAAGAACTTTCCATGCCCCGAAGAAGCTGTCCATATGTGCGCCATGCTGCAAACCACGCCGGAGGAGATTCTGACGGAGCAGGCCGACATTGAGCTTGTGCGCGGGCTGCTGGAGCAGGAACGCGAAAAGGGCATAAAAAAAGACCCCATCCCGAAGGATGGGGCGGTGAGCGAGCCGAAGCAGAAGCTCCGCGATTTAATTGATGGTTTGTCGGATGAGCAATGCGAAAAGCTTGCGGGGCTTATCGCGGAAGCGCTAAAGCTGATGTGAGGGATTTATGGAAAAGACCGCGTATAAACTTCTGAAAAAACTGTATCGAACCGATTCAATGAGTGTAGATGAGGTAAACACGTTCACTTCTCATACGGAAACGAATCGGCTGAACAAATATGTAACCTATCTAAAGCTTGATAAACTCATTGAGGAATTTTCAATTGGCGGGGCGCCAGACGGAGCAGGCGGAACGGTTAACTCCGAAGATCGAATCAGAATCACATTATACGGCAGGGACTATATCGAGCAGAAACGAAAAGACTTTTGGGCCTTTTGGCTTCCTTACGCGATCACAACTGCCATTGCGATTGCAGCACTTGTCGGATAGCCTGTTTCTGCGCTTCAGGGGCATTGGATTTGACGTAATCTCCACATGGGTTATTTTTTCCGCAGCCTACAACAAAGTATCCACCGTGCGGAGTAACCTGCACAACAATATGTTCGCATCCGACGCAGGCCAGGCTTTTGCATTCCGGGAGATTCGCTGTTTCTATAAATGCAGACCGGCGCGTTTTCTCCTTCTCTTGTGAAAGCTGCGATCTCAGATCGCGATTTTCTTCTCTCAGTCGTTCGATTTCTTTTCTTGCAAACAGCATTGCAGCCTCCTTAATACATACGCGGCCTGTTCGTCTGTAAGGGACAAAACGGCAGCTTTTAATTTCTCACGAACGTTTGTTTTCTTGGTGTCACTATAGCATACTTCCCGTAAATTTTCAACCATTGTCCGCTCCTATCTCCATTCTTCCAAAATCCGACGTTTATTTTTGTGCAGCTTCTACATTGCGGTTGCTGGTTCTAAGTGGTAATATGTAATTGTTTACAAACCATATAAGGAGTGCCGCATTGATGACTAAAAATGAATATATTGTGCAGTGCCCAAGATGCGGGGCAGAGTTCCCGGAACGGGAGAAGTTCTGCCCGCACTGTGACACGCCCAACCGAAAGATGATCTGCCGCTCCTGCGGAACGCAAATCAATGCAAGCGCCCGCGTCTGTCCGGAATGCGGCGCAAGAAACAAAAAGATGATTTCGGTTCAAAAAATCGCGATTCTTTCTGTTCCGTTCGCTGCCGTTGTGCTGGCAGTTGTCCTTATCGCATCAAAGCCCGCGAAGAAGCCAGCCGAGGCGATCAAGAGGCAGGAGCCGGATACAATCTCCGCATCGGAGTCGGCAAAGACGGAAGACGACGCACAGACCGGGGAAACGGCAACCACACCGATAACGGCTGAAAAAACATGGGGCAATAAGATCAAGCTCACGATCCCAGCCGACTTTATCGGCGAAGATGCGACGCAGCAGGCATTGGACGAAAAGGTAAAGGAAACAGACGGGCTTCTGTCTATAGAGCTGAATCCTGACGGCTCCGCGACCTACGTTATGACAGCGGAGCGACACAAAGAGCTTATGCAGGAGCTGGCGCAGAACATTGACGCCCAGCTTGCGGACATGGCCGGTTCCTCTGACTACCCAAACGTCATTTCCGCCGAAGCGTCCAGCGATTACACGTCCTTTACTGTAACGCTTTCTACTGATGTGGTTGGGCTTCAGGACTCACTCCTTACACTGGCATTTTATATGTACGGCGGTATGTACAACGCATTCAACGGAACTCCGATCGACAACGTGTGTGTGCAGTTTGTAGATCAGACCGGCAATGTGCTGGAGGAAGCGAACTCGAGGGACGCACAATAAATTCAGTGCAGGATTCTCGGTTCCCGCCGCTCGTCCTGCTCCCGGCCTACGTCCGCGACGCAGGCAAACAGGAGCGGAATACCCTTGATGTAGTCCACGCTGACGCTGTGCACGTCTGTCAGCTTCGCACCGTCGACCGTCACGTCGACCCTCCCATTGTTTACCCGGATGTTGATGCACTCCATATTTTTTCCTCCTGTCATTTATTATAGAACGATTGTTCTAAAAATCAACATGGCATTATAAACAAACAGACCGCGTTATTTTTGGGAATCAGGAACCAGATGGTGTACAGGTTATGGGACTGATGATTTGATATAATATTCGGTTTGACCGGCCCCATCGTATCTGGAACATACGGTGGGGCCATTTCAGCAGATGCAGGATTCAGGAACTATCTGCTACGTTTTCATTGTACCAGATAATGTTTGTAAGAAAAGGGCGAATCCTGCGTTCTTGTCACATGTTTTGCATTTTTATATGGAAAATGTAAGAAATAAAACTGAAACTTACGAATGGAGGCGTAATCATGTCCGCAATACAGGATCTCGCTCCGTTTATCGGCGCGTATCAGGGGAAGATCAGAAGGGCAAAAGATGCAAGCGGGATGACGTTGGAGGAGCTGTCGAACGAGTCCGGCGTTTCCTTCTCTGCCGTGAGCCGATTATACGCTGGAACACAAGCGGATCCACGGCTTTACAACTCGGCTGCGCTATGCAAAACGCTCGGGTTGTCGCTCGACGAGCTGTTCGGCCTTGAAAATCGCGTCGGAAGCCCGGAAAAGCTGACCAAGCAGATCCATCACGTCGAGCTTGAAAACGCCAAGCTGGAGGCAGCAACAGCCCTACAGAGCGCGCAGATAAGGTCTACACATACAATGTGTTACGTTCTCGCCCTATTTTGCTTGCTGCTCTCCTTTACCCTGATTGCCTGCCTTGTAACGGATGCGCAGATTCGGAACGCAGGCCTTATTCGCGATGGAGATTTGTCCGTAACCGCATGGGCGTGTATCGCCCTGATCGTAGGTTCAGTTCTGGCTTCGGCAATTACTTTCTACGCGATTCGAAAAGAACGTGGAGGGAAACATGGAGTGCATCAAGTGTAAAAAAGAAATCCCAGACGGCGCGCCCTACTGTTGCTGGTGCGGAAAAAAACAGGAAGCGCGGCGAAACCGGACACGCGGGAACGGGCAAGGAAGCGCTTACCAGCGAGGGAAGACGTGGACGGCGCGTTGGACAGAAAGAACTTACCTAGACGAGAACGACAAGCTTCGGCAAAGGATGCGAACAAAAGGCGGGTTTACATCAAAGCGCGCCGCCCTCCAATATGCCGCAAACCCTCCGAAGGAAGAGCAGCGAAGCCCCACTCTCAGAGAATACTACAAAACATATCTGCGTGGGGATTATCTATCCTTATCGGCTGATCGTCAGGGCGCGGCGGAAAAGGCATTCGAGCGCATGAGAGAAATCGCCGACCGTGAGATCGACGCGCTTACCATCGCGCAGATACAGGATGTTATCGACCGCAACGCCAGCACCTATTACACACGGAAAGATATGAAAACCGTCCTTTCCCACTGTTATAACCTCGCAATCGCAGAAAAGCAGACAACCGTGAATCTTGCAAAGTACATAAAGCTTCCGGAATTGGAAGAGAAATCGCCGGAACCGTTTACCGACGCCGACGTAAAAAAGCTATGGGAAGCGTATGCAAAAGACCACTTCGTTGGGTTTATTTTAACGATGATTTATACCGGCATGATGCCCGGTGAGCTTCTGAAACTCAAGAAAGATATGATTGACTTTGAAAAGAATGAGATCGTCCGAGGCGGCATAAAGACAAAGAAGCGGAAGGAAACGCCTATGGTCTTCCCGGATTTCGTTGCGCCGGTGCTGCATGAACTATGCGAAGAAAGCAAATCGCGCGTCGGAAATATCTGCTGCATAAACAAAGATAATTTTTACAAGAGATATTATGAGTGTTTGGAGCTCGCCGGAGTGCAAAAGCTACCACCTTACTCATGCCGCCATACAACCGCTACAGCCCTCGCGATGAAAAACATCGACCCGTTTACGATCAAGGAAATCATGCGCCACACGAAGATAACGACTACCCAACGGTATGTACACCCGGACATGAAAGGCATGGTCGATGCCGTAAATCAGTTGCAAAACGACTCGACAGAGTGAATTATGTATGCTACAAAATATGTTACAAACGCCAATTTCCCCAGTGTTTTCAATGGGTTTTTCTCCCCTGCTAAGGGAGTAGGCGTCTAAAAAGCGCGCGAGAGTTCAAATCTCTCCTTCCGCGCCA
>OIWS01003172.1_pt1 | contig 12148 bp, 12 predicted proteins | sample 1587611 | NCBI WGS metagenome assembly OIWS01 (sample SAMEA3888919, study PRJEB22519) | human gut metagenome | biome: human gut; feature: human-associated habitat; material: faeces | place: Denmark | collected 2010 | reverse complement strand
AAACTCCCCCAGTCATGCTTCGCATGACAGCCCCCTCTTGGTAGAGGGGGCCTTTCGGGCGGGCATTGCCCACCCCTACATTTTCATCTCAAATCACACCATCAAAGGTAACACCTATGACCACCTTCCTCTCCTGGCTCCGCCAGCTCAACTTCGACACCCTCCTTGACACGCTCATCATCGTTCTCGCCTCCCTGCTCTGCATCACCGTGCACGAATCGTGCCACGGTCTGGCGGCCTACTGGCTCGGCGACGACACGGCCAAGCGCATGGGCCGCATCTCGCTCAATCCCCTCCGCCACATCGACATCGGCGGCCTCATCATGATGGCCATTTTCCACTTTGGCTGGGCCAAACCCGTTCCCGTCGACATGCGCCGCTTCCGAAACCGCCGCGCCGGCATGGCCCTCACAGCGCTCGCCGGCCCCGTCTCGAATGTCATTCTGGCCTTTCTGGCCCTGATCTGCCTTGCCAGCTGCAATCTCTTCCTCCCGCAGACCACGCTGGTCTACTACATCAGCTATTTCTTCCTCTATACCGCAATCCTGAGCGCCGGCCTCGCCGTCTTCAACCTCTTCCCCATCCCCCCGCTCGACGGCAGCAAAGTCCTCTTCTCCCTCCTGCCGGACTCCGCCTACGCCTGGCTCATGCACTATGAGCGCTACGGCATGATCCTGCTCTACATTCTGCTCTTTGCCGACGTGCTTGACACGCCGCTGAACTTTCTCCGCACCGGCTTATTAAACGGCCTTTCTTCCGCCGTATCCTTCCTGATTGGACTGTTTGTATGAACGAACCTCTCTACCATCTCGATGGCGTCGTCCGCGCCAAGGCCGAAACGCTCGAAGATTTCGACGGCCCGCTGGACGTCATCCTCCTGCTGCTCAGCAAAAATAAAATTGAAATCCAGGATGTCAACATCACCTCCATCTTAGAGCAATACCTCGCCTGGCTCGACGAACGCAAGCGCATGGACATGGAAGTCGCCAGCGAATTCATCGCCATGGCCTCCCACCTCATGTATATCAAAACGCGCATGCTCCTCTCCAAGGCCGAGCAGGAGGAGGCCGAGAGCGACATGGAAATTCTGATCCGCTCCCTGCGTGAGCGCCAGAGCAAGGAGGCCTATGAGCAGATCAAGCTCGCGGCCAGTCAGCTCTCCGTCCGCAACGAAATTGGTCTCGGTCTCTTCACCAAGGGGCAGGAGCCTTATCAGAAAGACCAGACCTACCGCTACCGCCACGACCCGTCCGACCTGCTCACGGCTCTCGCCAACATCGCCGACCGGTCTGAGCGCCGCCTGCCCCCGCCCGTGTCCAACTTCGCGGGCATCGTCGGCACAGAGCCGTATCCCGTCGTGAAAAAGGCGACCGAGATCGTCCGCCGCCTCTTCTCACACGGCGTCCTGCGCCTCAAGGCCCTCTTTCAGGGCAGCCGCAGCCGCTCCGAGATCGTGGCAACCTTCCTCGCCCTTTTAGAGTTATGTAAACTCAAATCCGTATCGATCGACGACGAACCGAACCCATCCATCACCTATCTCAAAGACCCGGACGAGCCTGTCAATGCCGGATAAGGAGGCTTTATGGAACAAAATGATCTTCAGCGCGCCCTGATGGCCGTCCTCTTCGCTGCGGGCGAGCCGGTCGCGGCCTCCCGCCTCGCCGAATCCCTGCAAGTGGACGAATCCGAGATCTACCGCGAATGCGAGGCCCTCATGAGCGCCCTTTCTTTCAACCGCAGCGGCATCCGCATCGTCAGGCTTGAGAACGCCTATCAGATGTGCTCCTCCGCCGAAATGGCCGAATACGTCACGAAAACGCTCGAGACGCGCAAACCGCCGAAGCTCTCGCCCTCCCAGCTTGAGACGCTCACGGTCATCGCCTACTATCAGCCCGCGACCAAGGCCTATGTCGAGACGATCCGCGGCGTCGACAGCGCCTATTCCGTCAGCGCCCTGCTCACGAAAAAGCTCATCCGCGAATGCGGCCGTCTGAACGTCCCCGGCCGTCCGATTTTGTATGAAACGACGCCGGACTTTCTCCGCGTCTTCGGCCTCGAGTCCCTGGCTGACCTGCCCGACATCGAAAAGGTCGATATTGCGGTCAAAAAAGAGCAGCTCCGGCTCGATCTCGACGCCGCGCAGCCCGCATCCTCCACGGAGGGCCAGTCATGAGCTGGACGTGGTGGATGACCGTGCTCGTGATCCTCGCCGTTCTGGTGCTGATCGGCTGCATCCCTGTCGGCGTCGACGCGGCCTACGGAGAAGACGGCATGCTTCTCTCGGCAAAACTCGGCTTCCTCAAGCTCCAGCTCCTGCCGAAAAAGCCCAAAAAGGAAAAACCGGCAAAGCCGCCGAAGCCGGCAAAAAAGCCGTCCCCGCCGCCCGCGCATGAGCCCCCGGCAACGCCCGCAGCGCAGCCGGAACAAAAAAAATTCAAAATCCCAGGCGGCTTCGACGGTCTGCTCCGCCTCGCGAACCTCGCGCTTGAAACGCTCGGCGATCTCCGCCGCAAGCTCCGCGTAGACGAGCTCACACTCTATCTCCGCTTCGGCAGCGACGACCCGGCCGACGCCGCCCTGCACTATGGGCAGGCGTGGGCCGCAGTCGGCGCGCTGATGCCCGCGCTCGACCGGCTGTTTGTGATAAAAAAGCGTGACATCCGCCCGATTCTGGATTATAATAGTACCAAACTGACCGTAGACGCACACCTGATCCTCACCGTCACCATCGGCCGTGCCCTCGCGCTGGCCCTGCGTGCCGGGATCGGCTTCCTGAAATTTTACAACGAATCGAAAAAAGGCGGTGCAAGCACATGAACCATCCCCTGTCTGATATGATGACCTCCACCATGGCGAAGATCAAGGACATGATCGACGTCAATACTGTCATCGGCGATCCCATCACCACGCCCGATGGCGTCACCATCCTCCCCGTAACCAAAGTCTCCATCGGCTATGGCGCAGGCGGCTCCGATTTTGCAACCAAAAATACCCCGGCAAACCGCGACAATTCCTTTGGCGGCGGCGCCGGCGGCGCCGTCAAGATCACGCCCATCGCGTTCCTCATCATCCGCGACGGCAATGTCCGCATGCTCCCCATTGCCGAGCCGGCCTCCACTTCGATGGATCGCCTCATCGAGCAGCTCCCCGATCTGATTGACCGTGCAGAGTCCTTCCTCAAAGAGCGTAAGTCCGGCGCAGAATAAGTTCCGATTATCAGCGCGCGTACCGGGGATAAAATTCTGCCGGCTTGCTTCCGGAATTTGACACGCATCTCCGCCATCCTCCCCGCGCAAACTAGGCCGGGGTGATGTTTATGAACCGAAGCCGGATCATCAGGGCAGCAGCATTCGCCGCTGTCCTGTTTCTCCTGTCTGCCCATGGGGCCGCCGCGGCCCGCAGCGCGGCAGAAATCGGAGAGACTTCCGCAAATTTTGCGCGATCTGACCTGAAAACCGTACAAATCTCCGCGTGCCGCAACGCCTGCCGCAGCCTGCCGCAGCCAAGCCACGCCGCGTCCTGCAGCGCCTGCCGCACCGACGCCGCAAATCAGCCGCTGCATCTTTCCGCAAAAAGTGCTGTTTTATTGGACGCTTTCAGTGGCCGCCTCCTCTATGCCTCTCACGAAACAGATCGCGCGCTCATCGCCAGCACCACCAAGATCATGACCGCCCTTCTCCTCTGCGAGTCCGGAAATCTTGACCAAAAAGTTGTGATTCCGCCGGAAGCCGTTGGAGTTGAGGGCTCTTCTCTGTATTTAAAATCCGGAGAAGTCCTCACTGTGCGCGAACTGCTCTACGGCCTGATGCTCCGTTCCGGAAACGACGCCGCCGTAGCGCTCGCCCTCGCAGATTCCGGAGATTTATCATCATTTTCAAGAAAAATGAACGAAAAATCCAATATTTTAGGCTTAGAAAGTACGCATTATTCCAACCCGCATGGGCTGGACAGCGAAGAAAATTACTCCACCGCGCTCGACCTGGCCCGCCTGACACGCTACGCCCTGCAAAATGAGGCATTTTTGCGCCTTGTTTCGACAAAATCCATCCAGATCGGCGACCGGCAGCTCACCAATCACAACAAACTTTTATGGCAATATCCCGGCGCAATTGGCGTAAAAACCGGCTATACCAGAACCGCAGGCCGCATTTTGGTCAGTGCTGCGGAGCGCAATGGCCGCCGCCTTATCGCCGTCACCATCGCCGACCCCAACGACTGGGCGGATCATGCCGCCCTTCTCGACTATGGCTTTTCACAGTATGAAACCTGTCACCTTGTGTCGCAGGGTGATGTTGTCGGCTCCATCCCTGTAATCGGCGGGATATGTGATTATGTAAACCTAACTGCAGATTTCCCCTTTGAATATCCGCTCTCTTCCGCGGAAACGCCCACCTTCCGTCTCCTTGCACCGCACCAGCTTTTTGCCCCCTGCGGCGCTCTATCCGCCACGCTGGAGATCTGGCTGGACGGCATCCGCATCGGCGCCATTCCGCTTTCTCTTGCGGAATCCGTTCCGGAAAAACCGCCTCAAAAATCGATATTTCAACGAATCTTTGGAGGATAATATGGAAGAACGCCTTCAAAAAATACTATCCCGTCACGGCGTTGCCTCCCGGCGCAAGGCGGAGGAGCTCATTCTCGCCCGCCGCGTCCGCGTCAACGGCAATACCGCTCAGCTTGGCGATACTGCCGACGAACTGACGGATGTCATCGAGGTTGACGGCGTGCGCCTGAAAAAGGCCGCGCCGGAGCATCTATATATTATGTTAAATAAGCCGCGCGGCTATGTGACCACGTTATCGGATGAAAAAGGCCGCAAGACCGTCGCGGACCTCGTCTCCGACCTTCCCGCGCGCGTCTATCCCGTTGGCCGCCTGGATCTGAATTCCGAAGGTCTTTTGCTCCTCACAAATGACGGAAATTTCGCGAATCAGCTTATGCACCCGCGAAAAGAGGTTGAAAAAGTTTATCTTTTGTGGGTCAGTCAATATCTCCCCGGCGCAGAGCGGCTGCTCTCCGAGCCCCTGGTCATCGACGGCCGCGCCACATCCCCGGCGAAGGTGGAGCTTCTGCATACGTCCCAAAAAGCGCCCACTTGCAGTACCGGCAGCCACCCGGACACACCATCCGCCACCGCCCTGCTCCGCGTCACCATTCACGAAGGGCGAAACCGCCAGATCCGCCGCCTCGCCGAGCGCGCCGGGCTCACTGTCACGCGCCTGAAGCGCATCGCGGAAGGCCCCCTGACCCTCGGCGATCTCCCGCCTGGACATTATCGTCCGCTGACGGCGGAAGAATTACGATTTTTATATAATTTATAGTATTTTCAACCGAAATACTTGCAAAGATCAACGTAATCCTGTAAAATAGTAAAAGTTTTTTCATGCTGCAAGCAGCTTGCAGCGCCGCATTTTCTGATCATCAGCTTTTTTCGGAGGAAGTTTCCATGTCTTCTGACATTTTGACTACAATCCAAACGCAGCTGCACACCTTTTCCAAGGGGCAAAAACGCATTGCAGCCTACATATTGGAATCCTATGATAAGGCCGCCTTTATGACGGCCAGCAAATTGGGCAAAACCGTGGCCGTTTCGGAGTCCACGGTCGTGCGCTTCGCCGTCGAGCTTGGCTTCGACGGCTATCCCAGCATGCAGCGCTGCCTGCAGGAGCTGGTGCGCACGCGGCTCACTTCAGTGCAGCGCATCGAGGTTGCCAATGACCGCTTTGGCGACCAGGACATCGTCTCGAGCGTACTGCAAAGCGATATGGACTCTATCCGCCTGACCTCGGAGGCGCTCGACCGGCGTGAAATGTCCGCCTGCGTCGACGCCATTTTGCAGGCACGGCATATTTACCTCGTTGGCGTCCGCTCGTCGGCATCGCTGGCGACATATCTGGACTTCTATTTCCGCAACCTTTTTGATAACGTCCGCCTCGTCTGCTCTACGGCGACGAGCGAAATGTTTGAGCAGATGCTGCGGGTGGGCGAAGGCGATGTTGTCATCGGCATCAGCCTGCCGCGCTATTCCGGGCGCACCGTGAAGGTCATGCAGTATGCGCACGACCGGCACGCCACTGTCATCGCCATCACCGACAAAGAAGATGCCCCCGCAGGCAAGCTGGCCAACCATGTGCTGATTGCCAAAAGCGGCATGGTCTCGGTCGTGGACTCGCTGGTCGCGGCAATGAGCGTAATCAACGCGCTGGTTGTCTCAATCGGGCGCCGGCAGGAGCGGCTGCTCACGCAGACCTTTGAGAATCTGGAGCATATCTGGGATGAATACGACGTCTATGAACGGGTCGAATAAGGTTGTTGTCATCGGCGGCGGCGCGGCGGGAATGATGGCCGCAGGCCGCGCGGCAGAGTGCGGCGCCCATGTCACGCTTCTCGAGCCGAACAGCCGTCTCGGCAAAAAGCTGCTCATTACGGGCAAGGGCCGATGCAACGTTACGAATGACTGTCCCTGGGAGGATGTGCTGAAAAACACACCGACGAACCCACGTTTTTTATATAGTGCCCTCTCGCGGTTCACGCCGGCAGACGCAAAGGCTTTTTTTGAAGCGCACGGCTGCGCGCTGAAGACGGAGCGCGGGGGCCGCGTTTTCCCGGTTTCTGACCGCTCCTCCGATGTGCTTGCCGCGTTGGAGCGCTATTTGCACGGGAATGGCGTCTGCATCCGGCGGGCGGCCGCAACGGAAATTGCCGTTCGGGACGGACGGGTTTCCGGCGTTAAGACGGTGCAGGGGCCGATCCCGGCGGATGCGGTCATTCTGGCGACCGGTGGGGCCTCCTATCCCCTGACGGGTTCGACCGGCGACGGTTACCGGATGGCAGCGGCTTTGGGGCACAGCATTGTGGAGCCGGTCGGGTCACTTGTACCGCTCGTCGAGCGCGGACACGACTGCGCGGCCATGCAGGGTCTTGCGCTGAAAAATGTGACGCTGCGGCTGAAAAATAGCAAAAACAAAGTTGTTTTTGAGGAATTTGGGGAGCTTTTGTTCACGCATTTCGGTCTCTCCGGGCCGATTGTCCTGTCTGCCAGTGCGCACATGGGCCGGAAGGATGAGGCATTTACGGTCGAGCTCGATCTCAAGCCCGCGCTGGATGAGAAGACGCTCGATGAGCGGCTGCTGCGCGACTTTGAAAAGTACGCAAACCGCGATTTTTCGCACGCGCTGGATGATCTGCTGCCGCGGTCGATGATCCCGGTCGTTGTGAAGCGCAGCGGCATTGCACCGGATGAAAAGGTGCATTCGGTGACAAAGGCGCAGCGGCGGCAGCTTTTAGATGTTTTGAAGCATTTTACGGTTGACATTGCCTGCAAGGCCCCGGTGGAAGACGCGATCGTCACGTCCGGCGGCGTGAAGGTCAAGGAGGTCGACCCGACAACAATGGCGTCCAGGCTGGTGCTCGGGCTCTATTTTGCGGGAGAAATCCTGGACGTGGACGCCTACACGGGCGGCTTTAATTTACAGATTGCCTGGGCAACCGGCCGCGCAGCCGGAGAGGCCGCGGCAAAGGAGGAAGCGGAATGAAACATCATGCCATCGCCATCGACGGGCCGAGCGGCGCGGGAAAGAGCACCATGGCCAAGGCCGCGGCGAAGGAATTGGGATATCTCTATGTGGACACGGGCGCGATTTATCGCACGGTCGGCTATCATATGTGGCTGATGGGCATCGGCCCGAAGGACGCGGACGGCATCCGTCGGCTCATCGACGACGTGAACATCGTCATCGACCACCAAGCCGACGGCGTGCAGCACATGATCTTAAACGGCATGGACGTGACCGGGGAGCTGCGCACGCCGGAGATGAGCCGGTACGCCTCGGGCGTCTCGGCGCAGCCGTGCGTGCGGGAGTACTTACTCGATATGCAGCGGCAGTTTGCGCGGGAGCATGACGTTGTCATGGACGGGCGCGACATCGGGACGGTCGTTTTGCCGCGCGCGGACGTAAAGATTTTCCTCACGGCCTCGCCGGAGGAACGCGCCCGCCGCCGCTTTGAAGAACTGCAGGCCAGGGGCGATAAGATCAGCTATGCACAGGTTTTGGATGAAATGAAAAAGCGGGACAAGCAGGACTCGGAGCGCGACATCGCGCCGCTGCGTCCGGCCCGCGACGCCGTGAAGCTGGACACCTCGGGCAACACCATCGAGCAGTCAGTCGCGGAAATTTTGGCCATTGTACGGAGGAAGCTCGGATGACATTCTGGTATCGGCTCTGCTGGTGGCTCTGCCGGATCGGGCTGTTTTTCTGGCACCCGGTATTTCATGTCTATGGCCGGGAGCTGGTTCCGGCCGGGCGCGCAATTCTTTGCGCGAACCACTCCGGCATGGCCGACCCGATCTGGATTCTCCTGGCGCTGAACAGCCCGAAAATGATCCGGATTCTGGCCAAACAGGAGCTGCGCAGGGTGCCTTTTCTCGGCTGGGTGATGGAAAAGTTCGATATCATTTTCGTCCGCCGCGGCGAGCACCAGCCGGAGGTCTACCGTAAAAGCGCCGAGGCGCTGCGGGAAGATGACAAGGTTCTGGTTTTTGTGGAGGGCACGCGCTGCAACGGCAGCAAGCATGTCCGTGCCAAAACGGGGGCCATTCACATGGCACTGGAGAGCGGTGCGCCGCTTCTACCGGTCTATGTGACGCGCAACCGAACACCGTTTTGCCCGGTTACGGTGCACTTCGGTCAGCCCTACACCTTGCAGGGCCTCACGCAGGACGATCATGCGGCCTGCCACGCGGAAGCGGACGCGCTCCTGCGTACAATCTACGAATTGGGTGGTGACAGGGATGCAGATCTGCTTGGCAAAGACGGCGGGCTTTTGCTTCGGAGTTGACCGGGCAGTCTCCCTTGTGGAGCAGGCCATCCGTGAGGGCAAACGTGCTGTCACGCTCGGCCCTATCATCCACAACCATCATGTGGTGGAACGCTTTGCCACGCTCGGCGTGCGCGAAATTGCCTCACCGGACGAAGCGCAGCCCGGCGAGACCGTGATCCTGCGGGCGCACGGCGTGGAAAAAGCGATGCAGGAAGCGCTCGCCGCACGCGGCCTCGAGGTCGTGGATGCGACGTGTCCCTTTGTGGAAAAAATTCACCACATCGTGCAAACTGCAGAACGCCAGAACCGCCGCTGCCTCATCATCGGTATGTCGGAACACCCCGAAGTGCGCGCCATTGCAAGCTTCTGCACCGATCCTGTAATCCTGCAAACTGCCGATGAATTGCAGAATTGGCTCCAAGCGGACGAGGAACGGCAGACTCTGCCGCTGACCATGGTCTGTCAGACGACCGGAACGCAAAAAAATTGGGATTCCTGCCGCGAAATCGCAAAAAAAATCTGTACAAATCTCGAAATCTTTGATACAATATGCAAAGCTACGGAAATGCGACAGGAAGAAGCGATTGCTCTTTCCAAAAAATGTGATGCAATGGTCGTCATCGGGGATGCAGGCAGCGCCAATACGGGCCGGCTTGCCATGATCTGCAAACAGTACTGCCAAACGGTATCACTGGTCGATCATGCGGACGACCTGGATCTGCGTCTTTTTTCCAGCGCAGCTACGATAGGTATCACGGCGGGCGCATCGACGCCGTCGTGGATAATTAAGGAGGTAAACAACACAATGAGCGAAGAACTGAAAGTTGAAACTGCACAGGAGGAGAATTTTGCCGAGCTTCTCGAGCAGTCCCTCAAGACTTTGAATAATGGAGATAAGGTGACCGGCACCGTCATGGCTATCGGCTCGACCGAGATCCAGGTCGATCTCGGCACGAAGCACACCGCGTACATCCCGGTAGAAGACCTCACCAGCGATCCGTCCGTCAAGGTTGAGGACGTGGTCCATGTCGGCGACGAGATCGAAGCGATCGTTGTCCATGTCAACGACGGCGAGGGCGTTGTCCGCCTGAGCAAGAAGCGTCTCGAGGCCGGTAAGGCTTGGGAAGAGATCGAAGCTGCTGTCGAGAGCAAGGAAGTTCTCGAGGGCGTCGTCACCGAAGAGAACAAGGGCGGCCTGGTCGTCAATGTGAAGGGCGTCCGCGTCTTCGTCCCCGCTTCTCAGTCTGGTGTGCCCAAGGGCGGCGATCTGGGCGAGATGGTCAAGAAGCCCGTCCAGCTCCGCATCACCGAGGTCAACCGTGCCCGTCGCCGCGTTGTCGGCTCCATCCGCTCCGTCGCTGCCGAGCAGCGCAAGGCCGCGCAGGAGAAGATCTGGAGTGAGATTGCTGTCGGCAACAAGTACCACGGCACCGTCAAGTCCCTGACCAGCTACGGTGCGTTCGTCGACATCGGCGGCGTGGACGGCATGGTTCATGTGTCTGAGCTGAGCTGGAACCGCATTAAGAATCCGTCCGAGGTCGTCAAGGTCGGCGACGAGATCGATGTCTACGTCATCGCCCTCGATCCGGAAAAGAAGAAGATCTCCCTCGGCTACAAGACCGACGACACCAACCCGTGGACCATCTTCACCCGCGAGTATCATGTCGGCGACGTGGTCGACGTTAAGATCGTCAAGCTGATGACCTTCGGCGCCTTCGCCGAGATCATCCCGGGCGTCGACGGCCTGATCCACATCTCCCAGATCGCGGATCGCCGCATCGGCAAGCCGGAGGATGTCCTGTCTGAGGGTCAGGAAGTCCAGGCCAAGATCATCGACATCGACGAAGAGCACAAGCGCATCTCGCTGTCCATCCGCGCTCTGCTGAATGCAGACGCTGACATGGATGACGAGGACGCCGAATAATCCATCCGATTTCCAGCCGCTCCCACTCGGGCGCGGCTGGTTTTTTGTAGAAAGACTCCCTCAAATAAGGGGAGTTTTCAGAAAAAGGATTGGTTGGTTTTTGCAAATCAGAGGTCCTATCGTTTCGTCCTTGCAACCAGCTTTCTCGTTTCAAAACGAATCGTTCTGACTGAGCTTATCTATGAATGACAAATGCCCGTTATTGGCTATATGGCCGATAACGGGCATTTCTGCGTTTTAATTCTTTTCCTCGGTACTGGCTACAAGAGGATTGGCTGATCTTTGAGGATACCCACGAGGCCATTGTGGACAGGGAAACATGGGAGCTTGCACAAAAGCTCCGCAAGACGCCCAAGCGCATCGACACGTTGGGGGAAGCGAATCCGCTGACCGGCCTTTTGTACTGCGCCGACTGCGGCGAGAAGATGTATAATCACCGCTCCAAAGGCGGCATGGAGAACAATCCCTATCCATCTGACTTCTTCGATTGTTCCTCCTATACTCTTGCCCGCCAGAAGCGTACCGCTGCCTGCTGCGGCCATTATATCACGACCAAGGCTCTGCGCACCCTGATTCTGGACACCATCCGCACGGTCAGCACCTTTGCGCTTTCCAATCAGGCAGCGTTTATGGAAAAGGTGCACTCCGCCTCCCAGCTCCGACAGGCAGAGGCAGCCGAGGATGCCAAGCGAAGGCTGAGCAAGAACAAAAAGCGTATTGCCGAGCTGGACACCATCATCAAAAAGCTCTATGAATCCTTTGCTGTCGGACGCATTACCGATGAGCGCTTTGACAGTCTGCTGACAGATTACGAAGCCGAGCAGAAAACGCTGCAAGTTTCTGTCACAGAAGTGGAAGAAAGGCTGTCCGCTTTCGCAGAGGACAGTGCCCGTGTGGAGCAGTTTCTGGAGCTGGCAAGGAAGTACACCGATTTTTCCGAGCTGACCACGCCCATGATCAACGAATTTATTGAGAAAATCATCGTCCACGCCCCAGAGCGCATCGACGGCGACCGGGTGCAGGAGGTAGAAATTCACCTTCGCTTTATCGGGCAGTTCGAGTTACCCGCACCGGAGCTGACCGTGGAAGAAATCAAGCGGCAGGAACAGCTCAAGCGGCACCGCATCAAAAGCCGGGAGCGGTATCAGAAAATCAAGGCTGGAGAACACGCTGTCGGTCAGCCCTTCACGCTGACCTGCAAGTGCTGCGGGCAGGAATTTGCATCCAAGCGGACAAATACCCTGTTTTGCGGCCCCAACTGCCGTGCAAAATTTTACCGGCAGGAGGCGGCGGAGAGCCGCAGCCGGGCGTGTACCTGTGAAAGCTGCGGCAAGGAGTTTATCACAACGAGGTCAGATGTGAAATATTGCAGTGACGATTGTCGGTATGCAGCACAGATCAAGC
>OIWS01003167.1_pt1 | contig 12174 bp, 12 predicted proteins | sample 1587611 | NCBI WGS metagenome assembly OIWS01 (sample SAMEA3888919, study PRJEB22519) | human gut metagenome | biome: human gut; feature: human-associated habitat; material: faeces | place: Denmark | collected 2010 | reverse complement strand
GTCGCAGGTGATGCCGTTGGTGCCTTTCACGGGCAATTTCTTCTCTGCCGCAATTTTGGGCAATCCCCTCATCAGATGGATGCCGAACTTCAGTCCCTTGCCGTGCACATAGTCGGCCAAGGCGCGGAAACCCACCCCGTTGGCAGCCGACGGGAAACGGTTGAGCGCCGGGGTGTAACGCCCCCATTCGTCGTACACGTAGATGGGATTGGTTTGGTTGTACCCTCCCGCCTTGTCGTTCTCCACAAACCAACGGATATCCACCACCACGTATTCCCAACCGTAAACGGCCAACTTCTCTGCCATGTAATCGGCATTGGCCTTCACTTCGTCCTCCACTACGGTGGGGCCGTAACAATCCCACGAGTTCCAACCCATCGGCGGGGTCAACGCCCACTTCTGGAAAGGAAGTTCGCGACCGGTCTGGGCACCGGCTCCCACAGCCAACATGCCGGCCATGGTCCATACGAGCATTCTTTTCATGTCTGTTGATTTAAGTTAGTCTAATGAGTACGTTTTTCATTATCTCCATTAAGTAAATGCAAAAATACACAATATATGGGAATGGATGCCCATATATTGTGTTAAAACCAAGTCATTGCGCGTACAAAACGACTTCGCCCTCGCGTAAAGAAGCCTGCACGTCAATCAGACGTTGGTTGCGGCTACCGCGGAACAACACGTCACGGTCGCGTAAGGATTCCACGTATGGCCCGTCCACCAACACGTCGATGTAACCCAACAAGGGCGACGCCTTCACTTTGTCGAATACGCGTCCCGTCCACGCCCAGATCGTTTTCTCGGGGAACCGGGTCTTGACGGCAGCCAAGAGCTTCACAAGCGTCGCCTCGTGCTCAGGCTCAAAAGGGTCGCCCCCCAAGAGCGAAAACCCCGCCACGTAGGGATTGTCGAGCGCCTTGAGAATCGCCGCCGTCGTTTCGTCCGTAAAGGGCTTTCCTGCCGCAAAATCCCAGCTTTCCTGATTAAAGCACCCCTTGCAGTGCACGGTGCAACCCGACACAAAGAGCGACACCCGAACACCAGGGCCGTTGGCGGTGTCGTACTTCGAAAAACCGATGTAGTTCATTTTTCGAACAAAACTTACATACTCACGCGGTTGCGGATTTCCGCCATCTTCCCGTCATTCATGCGGGTGTGCCCGTTCACGTTGCTGTAACCCAAATAGCCGCAGACCCGCGAAATCACGGAAATATTGGTGCTGCCGCAGTACGGGCACTTATTGAGCACATTGGTGCTGTGCCGTCCGCATTCATTGCAGTAGGCGCTGTCGAAATTCACCCCCTGATAGAACCCCAACGCCATCCCGCGGCGGATGACGGCCGAGAGCGCTTCTTCGTTTTTGGGCGAATCCAGACGCACGTACTGAATGTGCCCGCCTTCGCAGAGGTGGAAATCGTCAAATTCCGCATCCTGCTTTTCAAAGGGCGTAATTTCTTCCGTGACGTTCACATGGAAGGAATTCGTAAAGTAATCCGGGCTGTAGTGCGCCGTCGTCTTAAAGACGTTCGTCACGCCGATCTTGCTGCACCACTCGTCGTACTGCTTGGCCTGCGTCGCGCAGAGCGATTCGGCGGGCGTGCCGTAAATGGCGTAGAGGTAACCGTCTTCGTGTTTATATTCCGTAATCTTTTCCTTCAGGTGTTTCAGCACCTGTTCGGAGAAAGAGCGGTCTTCGATCAAGCGCTTACCCGACCAAAGGTACGTCGCCTCGTCCAACGCGGTAATGCCGAAAGACGCCGTCATGTAGCGTACCAAATCCCCCACTTCGTCGTCCGGGGCCTTCGTGCCTTCATAGAAACCGCCCTGCGTGAACGCCAGGGGGTTGCTCGAACACTTCTGATGACGCACGACGTCGTAGCGGCGTTTGAGGAAGTTGTGAATGACTTCGAGGCGCTTATCCAATTCCGGCCAGAACGATTCACGCCAATGTTCGGGATCCTGGTGCTGCACGATGCTCAAAATGAGCGGGACGTTAAGCGATACCGCCCCGATGTTGCAGCGGCCGATCGTAATGTACCGACCCTCTTCGTTCGCCCAGGGCGTCAGATACGCACGGCACCCCATGGGCGAGGTGATGACGCCCGTCTTCTGGTAGAGCTGGCTCACGGAGCCGAACTTCGAAGAGAGCGACAAATAGTCCGGGTACATGCATTCGGCGGACGTCTTCACCGCCGAATCAAAAAGCGCCGCACTTTCCGGATCCGCCTTGATCTGCGCCTCGTCATAGAGATACACGAGCTTCGGGAACACCACCGGGTGGTGGCTCGGCCCGTGACCGTTGCGGCGCGTCGCGAGAATCGTCTGGTCGATCAGACGCATCCACTTGCGGTCTTCCGCGGACCAATCGACACTCCACTGACCGAAAGTGAGCGTCGTAAAGGCAAAGTCACCGCGGGAGCAGGGCACCGTATTGAGCTTTAATTCCAGCGACTGGAACCCCTGTTCCAATTCGCGGATGACGTCCTTTTCCGCCTGTTCTGCACATTTTTCTTCGGAAAGCCCCAGTTCGGCGTACTTTTCATGCGCCGCCGTAAGGCTCTTTTTCACGTAGGGCAACAGCACCTTGTCGATTTCGGCAATGGTGAACCCCCCGAACTGCTGCGCCGTCGCTACAAGCGTGATGTCGCCCACGACCTGCAGGGCCGACAACACGGTCTTCGGTTCCGTGTACTGGACGTTGCTCATCTCAAAGCCGTCCTTTAAGACGTTGCCCATGTCAAAGAGACAACAGTTGATGCACCCCAGGATCATGTCGCGCATGTCGTGGATGTAGATGTCGCCGCGGTCGATGTATTCGCGTTCTTTGGCCGAGAGATAAAACTGCTTATAAAGATTCTTCGTGAGGTAGCCCTTAATGAGAGACCCCTTCGTCGACACCAAGGAACTATCAAAATTCGCGTTTTCGCGATCCCCCAACCGCAGCACGTCGTCGGCGTCTTCGCGCAGCTTTTCAAACGTCTTTGCGTACTGCGTCTTGTAGTAGCGGTATTCGGCGTAGGAAGAGGCCACGTCGTTGAAGTCGTTTGCAGAGAGCGACTCGATCACGATGTCGTGCAGATCAATGACGGACACGTCGGGTTTCCCGGCGAGTTTAGCGAGCACCGTCCGAATAATCGCTTCCACGTTGCGCTGACTGAGCACCTTGTCGCAACGCATGGCCGCCTTATTCACAGCCACTTCAATCTTTTGCGGGATGAACGATTCTTCCGACCCGTCCTTCTTGATAACGGTGATGTCAGCGCTGATCATGTGGTGGCTCCGAGAGACAAAAGAACCCGCGTTCAATGCGGGTTGGGGTTAACTTGAAATCGGCGCGCATCCTAACACAGTACGCGGGTAAAGTCATGTACTCGGTTATCCCTAGTAACCACTATATATTGTGTTAATAGTTAAAGCGAGCTACTACCGATCGTATTACAAAAAATTTCTCCTTTATTCCCGAGGCTTTGTTTCTTCCGCTAAAATTCCGCGCCGATTGCCCTTTGTTCAGTCATGCATCATCATGGAAAATCTTCACGGACTCATCACGGGATTTCACAACTTTCGCCGCGAAATGCTCGCCGAAGACGCCGAATTTTTCGCGTCGCTTGCCAAAAGCCAGAACCCGCACACCCTCGTCATCGCCTGCTGCGATTCGCGGGTCGATCCCGGCATCATCCTGGGGTGCCGCCCGGGCGAACTCTTCGTCGTCCGCAACGTCGCTGCCATCGTGCCGCATCAGGCACCCGTAGGGCAACCCGACGCCGTCATGGCCGCCATCGAGTACGGCGTCAAACATCTGGAAGTGAACCACATCGTCGTCATGGGACACTCCAACTGCGGCGGCATTCACGGCCTGCTGCACCCCGAAGCGGTGGCACACGAAGACTACATCGCCGATTGGGTGAAACAGGCTGCCCCCGCCGTCGCCGACCTCAATGACGCCGATTCCGAACACGACCGGCACCGTCTCGCCGAAGAAGGCGCTGTCCTTTTGTCGATCGACAACCTCCTCTCCTACGACTGGATTCGGGAGCGCACCGAAAAAGGCACCTTGGCCCTGCATGCCGTCTATTACGATATCGAAAACCATTCACTCGATTTATGGAACGCTGAAAAAGAGGATTTTCTGCCGACGCCGATGCTCCATCCCGTACAATGATTTTGACCGGACAAAAAATCCTGTCATTTTCATCGAAGACTCAGTGCACCATAATCTCAAACCTCTGACAGTCATTTGGATTTTCAATAGTCTTTTTGACGTTCTCTCCGCCGTGAACGACGGAGAGAACGTCAAACCTACTCTCACTACTGCTTCGCGTCGGTGACGGCCCGTATTTCCGCGATGTACGCCGCGTTCGTGGCAGTCGCTGCGGCCTGCGGTACGCCTGCACTGATGGCGGCTCTTACGTTCGGCTTCTTCGCGAACTGTCCGATTTCGCTCACCCACTACGGCAACGGCTGCGGCCCCGTCTACTACGGCGCGGGTTACGTGAGCCAGAGCGAATGGTGGCGCAACGGTCTCGTTATCTGCACGATGAACGCCGCAATCTGGCTCACCATCGGTATGGTATGGTTTGGTGGAATGTGATCGGCCTCTACTAAGAGAACATCTCTCCCCGCAATGCCTCCCCCCGCCCCATCGGCATGGGGTTGTGTTTTGAGAAAATCTCAAAAGGCTCAGAGCGTTTCCAAAAGCGCCATCAGTCTTTCGTCGTATTTCACCATGAGTACGTTTTGCATATCGTGTTCTCCCGATCTCAGTCGTTTCCGTACTGCGACAACGTCACGGCTTCGCCGGTGGCGTACCAATGGCCGCCCGCGACGTAATGCAGAGGCCGCACTTCCAAAGGTGCATTTTCAAAAAGCCAATGCCCGTCCTTAAAAACGCGGTCGTCAGCCCAAGCCTTCACGCATTCGCCGATGAAAAGATCGTACGTCTTCTCATTATGCGGTTCCGAGACGATTTTAAAAATCGCCCACGCCGCACAGCCCTTTACCAAGGGAATCGTGCAGTCGCCCGCATAAAAAAGTTCGGCGCCGCTTTTTTCCACCTTGTCCGGCTCATCGTTTTTGCTCACCCAGCCGAGTTTCATCACTTTTTCCACGATCGACACCGTAGGCAGCATGAGGGCAAAGTATCCGCTCTTTTCCATCAAGGGACGCGTGAAGTGCGATTTATCGATGACGGCTGTGACCTTAAAGGGCATGAGATCTAAGGGGCAAATCCACGTCGCCGGCATGATGTCCGAAACGCCTTCGTATTCCGCCGAAACCAAAGCCGTGGCACCGAGGTTGAACATACGGTAAGCCTTCTCGGGGGCCACCGGCGTGAAATGTTCCAACAACATAGGAAACTCCTTAGAAAAACAGATGCGGTTGATTCTAAGCACCGTCGCAAACGACGGACACCGTTAAACTGACGTCTTTTCTCGGATTACTGCCGGATCGTCCCAACGAACCATGCCTGACACCGTGCCCCCTCTTTACAGTCTTGAAAGCTGCGACACCGTTTTAAACGAAGCCCGGCGACTCTTCTCCGACGGTCGTTTTCCGGTACACGCCTCCGTCATTGCGGCCCGACAAACCGAAGGACGCGGCCAACACGGCCACCGTTGGGTGAGCCCCGTGGGAAACCTCTACGCCGCGATTCGGCTGCCGCTTTCGGCCCCCTTTACGGACTTTCGGGGGCCGCTTGCCATGAGTACCGTCATTGCAGAAGTCCTTTCCGAGGCAGGCTACACCGTCCGGATCAAGTGGCCCAACGACATTGCGCTCAAGACGCCCGAAGGCCTCTGGGGCAAATGCGTCGGCAGTCTTCTTGAACGCAAAGGGGAACTCCTCGTCGCGGGAATCGGCATCAACGTCGTCACACACCCCCCGGTGTCCGAACTCAGGGACGGCGCGGCGCTCCCCGCGGGATCCCTCGCGCAATGCGGCACGCCGCCCTCCGCCTCGGAACTTTGGGAAACCGTCGCCCGTCGGTTTCAAACCTTTAACGCCCCCGCCTTTCTTTCCCGATGGCCCGCGTCGGGCGAAACGCAGCTTCTTTGGCTTCACGAACGCGTCGTCCTCACGCGCCGCACCGAATCTGTGACGGGCACCTTTCTGGGGCTGGGCCCGGTCGGAGAACTAAGGCTGCAGACCCAAAACGGCACCGCTTCTTTTACGGACGGCAGCCTGAGGCTCTCGGATTAAGTAAAATTCCCCGTTTTTCACCAATTACAATAGTCGGACGTTTTTTCACGGTTTCGACCTCAATTTCCGGTTTCTTCTCATGACGCTTAATCCCACTGCCGTTACCTTCATCGGCTACATGCTCTTGATGTTGGGGCTGGGCTTTTTTGCCTGGCACTACACCCGCAATTTCAACGACTACATTCTGGGCGGCCGCAGCTTAGGCGGCCTCGTGACGGCTTTGTCCGTCGGCGCAAGCGACATGAGCGGCTGGCTTCTGATGGGGCTCCCCGGCGCGGTGTACCTTTTCGGCGTGAGCGAAAGTTGGCTTGCGATCGGACTCATCATCGGGACGTTCTTCAATTGGAAGTTCGTTGCGGCACGGCTTCGCGTTTATACCGAAATTGAGCACAATGCCCTCACGCTTCCCGACTTCTTTACGCACCGCTTCAAGGACACAAGTCGGGTGCTGCGGATTGCGGCGGCCGCCGTCATTCTCGTTTTCTTCACGATTTATTGCGCGAGCGGCGTCGTCGCCGGCGCCCGCCTCTTTGAAAACACCTTCGGAATGGATTATTCGACCGCGGTTTGGGCCGGAGCCGCGGCGACGATTCTTTACGTCTTCATCGGCGGTTTTTTGGCCGTGAGCTGGACGGACGCCATTCAGGCAACGTTGATGTGCATCGCACTCGTCATCACGCCCTTTGTGGTCGTTTATGACCTCGGAGGCTTTTCGGCCACCGTCGCCAAGGTGGAAAGCATCAATCCCAACATGCTCAACATGATGACGAACCAAACGTTCGTCGGCATTGCGAGCCTTTTAGCGTGGGGCCTCGGATACTTCGGCCAGCCCCATATCCTCGTGCGCTTTATGGCGACGAAATCGATCAAGGTGATCCCCAACGCCTGCCGCGTGTCGCTTTTGTGGATGCTCTTTTGTCTTGGGGGCGCCGTGTGCGTGGGCTTTTTCGGCGCCGCTTACTTTGCACAGCACCCCGATCAGGCCGCACTCGTCACGGAAAATCACGAACGCATCTTCATCGTGCTTTCGCAGCTTCTCTTTAACCCCTGGATCGGCGGCATTCTGATGTCGGCCATTTTGGCTGCGGTAATGTCGACCCTTTCCTGCCAGCTCTTAGTCTGCTCCTCCACGCTCACCGAAGACTTCTACCGTGCCTTCATCCGCCCCAACGCCGGCAACCGCGAACTCATTTATTTCGGCCGCGCCATGGTACTGGCAGTGGCGCTTCTTGCAATCTGGATCGCCATGGATCCGACGAGTCTCGTCCTCTCGCTCGTAAGTTACGCTTGGGCCGGGTTCGGTGCCGCGTTCGGCCCCGTCATTTTGATGAGCCTCTGGTGGAAGCGCATGACGCGAAACGGTGCCTTGGCCGGTATGGTGGTGGGCGCCGTCACCGTCATCGTCTGGCACACCGGAGGCTGGTTCGGCCTGTATGAAATTATTCCGGGCTTTGTGTTCGGCCTTGTCGCCATCGTCGTTGCAAGCCTTTGCTCAAAGAAACCCGACGAAGACACCGAAGCCCATTTCGACCACGTCGTCAACACCGTACGCGCGGCCTAGTTTTGGGAGACAAAAAAAATGAAAACACCGCCGCTGAGCCGTACGGCCCAAGCCGTCGAAACCTCAATCATCGGTGAACTCTTAACGCTTGCGGCGCGCCCCGAAGTGATTTCGTTTGCGGGCGGCCTTCCCACGCCCGAAGGGTTTCCGGTGAAGGCGCTTGCAGACGCCGCTCAGAAGGTTTTGGAAGAAAAATCCTCCCGCGCCCTGCAGTATTCCGTCGCCACGGGTGAAAAGGAATTAAAACGCTTCATCGCCGAACACGAAACCCGCCGCGGCGTTCCGACGACGTCCGACGAAGTGATGATCGTGTCGGGCTCGCAGCAGGCGATTTATTTTGCCGCTCAGGCGTTTGTGGACGAAGGCAGTACCATTCTCGTCGAAGCGCCTTCCTACATGGGAGCGCTGCAGTCCTTTGACCTCGTACGTCCGCACTATCAGACGCTTCCCTCGGACGAAGAGGGACTCAATCCGGCCGCCATGGGCGAAGAATGCCGCGGCGCCCGCTTTGCCTACGTGATGCCCACGTTCGGCAATCCTTCGGGCCTCACGATTCCTTTGGAGCGCCGCAAGCTCCTTGCAGAAAAAGCGCGCGAACTCGATCTCTGGCTCATTGAAGACGATCCCTACGGCGAACTGTGGTACGACCAAGAACCGCCCATTTCCGTGCGCGCCTTTGCGCCGGAACGCACGTTGCGGCTCGGCACCTTCTCCAAGGTACTCGCCCCGGGGCTGCGCCTGGGCTACGTCTGCGCCCCCAAGGAAGTGATTGCGGTACTGTCTCAGTTTAAGCAGGCCTGCGACGTGCACACCTCCACCCTCACGCAGTTGATCGCCGCCGAAGTGCTCAACGCCGGCTTATTGGACGGCCACCTGCCTATGGTTCGCAAAATCTACAAGCACCAGGCCGAAGCCATGTTGGCCGCCTTGGAAGAATTCATGCCGAAGCGCGCCGACATCAGCTGGACGAAACCCGCGGGCGGCATGTTCATCTGGGTGACGCTCCCCGAAACGATCGACACCGCCGAATTGATGAAGAAGGCGGTCGCCAACAACGTCGCCTTCGTGCCGGGCGCCGTTTTCTACGGCGTAAACCCGCAGAAAAATAAGCTGCGGCTCTCATTTGTCACGGTACCGACGGAAAAGATCCGTACCGGCATCGCTGCTTTGGCGAAAGTCGTCAAAGAAAGCCTTTGATCCTCAATTGGCTGCCGCCCACCGACGGCAGCCAAAAAGAAACCCGCCGAAATCTTTACTTCAGGCGGGTTTTCTTTTTCCGTTTATTCTGCGGGTTTAACCGGTGCCGCGGGCTTTTTCGCGGGTCGCCGACGCGGCTTCTTTTTCGCGACGGGCCGCGCGTCCCCGGCGGAAACCGCAGGCTTATCCGTCTTTTCCGGCGCTTTCACATCAGCTTCGGCGGGCTTCTGGGGTTTCGTGAAACGACGGCGGGCGGGCTTCTTTTCGGGAGCGGGCTTAATCGTCAATGCCAGCTTTTCGGGTTCGGCCTTCACCCCCAACTGCGACGCCATCGTCTGAATGAGTTTCGTCTGTTCGGTGACGACTGCCTTGAGGCGTTCAATTTCCTGCGAGTAGGGGTCTTTTTCCCCAGCCGTCACGGCGTAAGCCGCAAACGCTTCGTGCGCCTTCTTTTCGGCGCGGTTTTCCAACACCGTCCGCGCAGGAACCCCCACCACCGTTTCGTTGGCAGGCACCGCGTGCACCACGACGGCGTTGGAACCGATGCGGGCGTTGTCTCCCACCGTAAAGCCGCCGAGAATCTGAGCCCCCGCCCCGATCACGACGTTTTTGCCGATCGTGGGGTGCCGTTTCATGCCGCGGCCGAGACTCGTGCCGCCCAACGTAACGCCGTGGTAAATCGTGCAGTCGTCCCCCACTTCGGCCGTTTCTCCGATCACGACCCCCATGCCGTGGTCAATGAAGACGCGGCGGCCGATCTTGGCCGCAGGGTGAATTTCAATACCGGTCAAGAAACGCGCCGCATGGCTCACCACACGGGCCGCCACATTCCACCCCTGCAGATGGCACCAGTAGGCCCAGCGGTGCATCACCAAGGCGTGAAACCCCGGGTACGCAAGCGCGATCTCGAGCTTACTCTGAGCGGCCGGGTCTTTTTCAAGAATGGTTTTGATATCTTCCTGAATGCGTTCAAACATGCGCGTAATCCTTATGCCGGAAATCCGCCGGCGAATTTTTTAATTTTAACGTTTGCCGGTCAACTTTTTTGAGCCGATACGGTCTTTTTTCGAACGGATGATCGCCGCACAGATGCCTCGGAGCATATCCACTTCCCGCTGCGTGAGGCCGCTTCTCGAAAAAAGGCGCCGCGTCATCCCCATGAGATTCTTCGGTTCCTCGGGATCCAACGCCCCGCAGGCGGTCATCGCTTCTTCCCAATGCCGGAAAAAACCTTCGATCGCCGGCACCGGCGCCGCCCGATCGCTTTCAAAGCGGATCTGCCAACTGTAAAGCTCCCCGTCGTGATGCGTATCCGCAAGAAGCGCCGTGTGCATTTCGTAGGCCGTAATCTGCACGGCCTGCGCGAGGTTCAGGCTCGGACTGTCAGGATTGGCAGCAATCGCGGAACAAAATTGGCAGAGCGCCATCTGTTCGTTCGTAAGACCGCTTCTTTCCGTCCCGAACACAAAGGCAACGTCGCCCCCGGCGGCGTCTTCAAGCCGCAGCGCCGCGCGCTCCACGCTTTCGTGCACATTCTCAATGGGAGGCCCGAATTCACGGCTGTACCCCGAGAGAGCACACGCAAGCGTCACCCCTTCCAAGGCGTCTTCCAACGTCATGTGGGTTTTTGCGGCGTTCAAGACGTCCACGGAACTCGTTGCCAGCGCCACGGCTTCCATGTCGCTTTTGTAGTCCATGATGCGGGGATTCACAACCCGCAGGTCATAAAACCCCATCGTTTTGATCGCACGAGCCGCCGAGCCGATATTGCCCGGGTGGCTGGGATCCACCAATACGAAACGCACGCGCCGTGCGGCTGTAGGAATATGTTCCACAGTTATACCTTTTTTCATTTTCGCTTATGGCCAGCGACGCGCCGTATGCAGCACTGACAAAACCCACAAGCCGTCTCGTTTCACCCTATAAACCAATAGGTAACTGGACGATATAACAAACTCCTGTGTTCCTTTCATTCGCCCCACTCGGCCTATGCCCGGATACTCAGAGAGCAAATCCAAAGTTTCACTTATTTTGACCATAAGTTCCTGCGCCGCCAGAGGATTATCTGTTCTGACGTAGGCGTTGATCTGCAACAACTCGCTTTTGGCCTTATCCGTCCAATGCTGCTTGAGTTTCTCCCCGGCTCTCATGCGGCGCTCCGAGAGCATCCGTTTATTTGATCCAGCCGTGCGTTCTGTTCATTGATCAAACGCATCATCTCTTCATGGGAAATATACCGACCTGCCTCCATGTCATCCAAGCCTTCCTGGACTTGAGCCCGAAACCAAGCGTCGTACTCCTTTTCTTCCTTTTTCTCTTTCTGAGACTGTACGTAGTTACGCATAAACTCCCGCAACAACTGCGCGGCAGTTCTATCTGCTGCTGCAGCGGCCTGCGCGAACGATGCCTTTAAATCCGTATCTAACCGAAACGTCATTGTCGCCTCTGACATGACTCCTCCTAAAATAATTCTTAATGTGTTACACAGTACTTATTTCCGTATTATATAGTCATGTTTATACATCTTTCGCAACCGCAATTGCAGAATAATCTATGTCCCTATCCTGATATGTTGTGCATATTTTTTTCTACAATCATTCCACAAACAACAACCTTCCCATTAAAATTCAACGATTCGATACTTGTTTTATCGGGGCGAACGAAGCCGCGCTGGCGCCGCCCCCGTTTTCTTTTGGACAACCCACCATCATGGCAAACTCTCCGCAGCTGCAGACGGCCATTCGCGCCGCCCTCAAGGCAGGCAAAATCATCAGTCGCGAAAGCGGCAACGTCGATTCTCTTGAAGTGCACGAAAAAACGCAGTTCGATTTCTTCAGTCGAGTCGACACCGAATGCCAGGAAACGATTTACGGCATTCTCAAGGCCGCCTTCCCGCGTGACGGTTTCGTCGCGGAAGAAAACGGCGTCGCCGAACACACGGACGCCGAATGCGTTTGGTACATCGATCCCCTGGATGGGACGACGAACTTCCTGCACGGTTTCCCGCAGTACGCCGTGAGCATCGGCATGACCTACCGCGGCAAGTTGACGATCGGCGTCGTCTACGACCCGAAGGTCAGCGGCTTCCTCGACTACCTCGGGCAGGACCTCTACCTCCCGCTGGAGGAGGCGAACGCCGCCTCGCTGTGCGACCTCATCGACACGGCCATGGCCGAGCAGATGTTCGAGGCCGAAAATATCCGCAGCCTGCGGGAGCT
>OIWS01003161.1_pt1 | contig 12194 bp, 10 predicted proteins | sample 1587611 | NCBI WGS metagenome assembly OIWS01 (sample SAMEA3888919, study PRJEB22519) | human gut metagenome | biome: human gut; feature: human-associated habitat; material: faeces | place: Denmark | collected 2010 | reverse complement strand
CGGCGAGCGTCTCTGGGCCTTCGACATCGGCAAGGACGGTGCGTCGGCCGAGAACAACAGCGGTTCGATCAAGGTGCAGTCGCCGACGCCTTCGGTCGACGAGGACGGTACGGTCTACGCGCTGGCGGGCTTCAACGAGCCGAACAAGGACGCGGGAGGCAGCGCGTTCTACGCCGTCAGCGGCGGCGCCGGGGGCGGCTCGCAGGTCTGGCATGTGAATACGGGCGTGAACACCAGCTTCCGGTTCCTTTCGCCGGCCGTCACCGAGAAATACCTCTTCATTGTGGCGCGCAACGTGCCGCCGGGGGAAACGGCAGTGGTCAGCGTCGGCACCTTCCAGGCCGGTATCGCCTCCAACGTCATTCCGGAGAGCGCGGTGATGGAGCTGAGCGTGCGGGCGATGAAGCCGGAAATCCGCGACCTGCTGATCAAGCGTATTCACGAGCTCGCTGACTTTACCGCCAAAAGCTATGGCGCCAGCAGCGTAGTGGAGGTTTACGACTCCTATCCGGTATTAACCAACAGTCCTGAAGAGACCGATTTCGCCCGGGCGCTGGCGCTGGAGGTGTTTGGCCGCGAAGGGGTCCTGGAGTCGGTCTCGCCGATGAACGCCAGCGAGGATTTCGCTTTTATGCTGCGCGAACGCCCGGGCAGCTACTTCCTGCTCGGCAATGGCGAGAAAGGGGAGAAGGGCGGTTGCATGGTGCACAACCCCGGCTACGACTTTAACGATGACATTATCACCATCGGCGCGACGCTGTTCGCCCGTCTGGTGGAAAAACACTGTCGCTAATCTCTGGAGAAGAACGCGAATGAAAAAATCACTGTTGCTATGGCTGGCATTAATGGCGTCGACGTCGGCGCTGGCCGAAGGGGGAAAGGAGATCCGCTTCGGCGTCGACCCGACTTTCGCGCCGTTTGAATGGAAAGATCCGCAGGGCAAGCTGGCGGGGTTTGATATCGATTTAGGCAACGCCATTTGTCAGCAGCTGCAGGCGAAATGCGTGTGGGTGGAAAGCAATTTCGACGGCATTATCCCGGCGCTGAAGGCGCGTAAATTCGACGCGATCCTTTCCGGGATGTATATGACCGAGAAGCGCAAAGCGCAGATTGCCTTTAGCGACAAGTTGTATAACGGGCCGGTGTTCCTCGTGGCGCGTAAAAATACCCTGCAAGGCAATACGCCGGAACAGCTGAAGGGCAAAACCATCGGCGTGGAGCAGGGCTCGGCGCAGGAGACGTATGTTAACCAGCACTGGCGGCCGCAGGGGATAAACATTGTGGCCTACCAGGGGGCCGATAGCGTGGTGCGTGACCTGGAGTCGGGGCGCATCGACGGCGCGGTGCTCTCCGGGATGATGGCCGACTACAGCTTCCTGCAGCAGCCGCAGGGTAAAGAATTCGCCTTTGTCGGCGGCCATCTGCAGGACGATACGCTGTTTGGCGCCGGGGCGGCGATAGGTTTGCGTAAAGACGATGAGGCGCTGCGTCAGGAAATTAACGGCGCGATTGCGAAGATTCTTGCCGACGGCACCTATAAAAAATTAGCTGGCAAATATTTTAGCTTTGATGTTTATTCCGGGACATAATGTCAGAGTGTACCTGCGGGCGTGGAGCGCCCGCCGTAAGATTCCTTTTCTGATTATCCAATCGACCTCCTCTCCTGACCCCTGTGGTTACCTGAGGGAAGCAGAATATAAGCTAAGGAGTACTCGGCATGATGACACGTCCTTTGGGCAAAACCGGATTTTCCATCGCCCCATTAGTCTTTGGCGGCAACGTCTTTGGCTGGACCATCGATGAAAAAACCAGTTTTGCTCTTCTTGATGCTTTCGTTGACCACGGTTTTGACGCTATCGATACGGCGGATGTTTATTCCCGCTGGGCGGAGGGCAACCAGGGCGGCGAATCTGAAACCATAATCGGCCGCTGGCTACAGGCGCGCCCCGGCATGCGCGATAAAGTCAAAATTTTCACCAAAGTCGGCTCCGATCTCGGCCTCCCCGGCCATAAAGGGCTCAGCAAAGCCTGGATCCAACAGGCGGTTGACGACTCTCTGCGTCGCCTGAATACCGATTATATCGACCTCTATTTCTCCCACTGGCCGGATCCGCAAACCCCGGTGGCGGAAACGCTGGAGGCCTTCCACAGCCTGCAGCAGGCCGGAAAAATCCGCGCGATGGGGGCCTCTAACCTCGATGCGATGCAGCTGGCGGGGGCGCTGGAGGTGGCGCGTAAGGGCGGCTTGCCTGCGTGGCAGGTGCTGCAGCCGGAATATAACCTCTACCACCGCTCTGCGTTTGAAGGCGCGCTGTGCGATCTCTGCGTCAGCCGCGATATCGGGGTGGTGACCTACTACAGCCTGGCCTCGGGGTTCTTAACCGGTAAGTACCGCCAGCCGTCGGATCTGACACAGAGCCAGCGCGGAAGCGGGATTGGTAAGTACCTGAATCCGCGCGGCATGCGGATTATCGATACCCTGGCGGCGGTCGCGGACGAGCAGGGCGCGAAGCCGGCTGAGGTGGCCCTGGCGTGGCTGATCGGCCGCGAAGGGGTGACCGCGCCGATCGCCAGCGCCACCAGCGTGGCTCAGGTGGAGAGTTTTGCCCGCGCGGCGGCGCTGAGCCTGAGCGCGGAGCAAGTGGCGCGGCTGGACGGCGCCAGCGCCTGAGGCAATCCCTCTTCCCGGCGGGGAGAGGGGGGAAGGCTAAACATGACGCGGACCGTAGGCCGGGTAAGGCGTAGCCTCCACCCGGCATAAAAGCGGCTCCGTGCCTGATGGCATCGCCCGGTGGCGCTGCGCTTACCGGGCCTACGAGGTGTGAGCCTGTGAGAGGCCCCGGTAGGCCGGGTAAGGCGCCAGCCGCCACCCGGCAAAATAACGGCGCAACCGGTAATGCCCCTGCCCGCGCTGCGCTTAGCAGGGCTACAGCTTCTATGTTACTTCCGGGCCGATTGCGCTCCCGGTTAATTGTCTGCGTTATGGCAGTCATGGCGCTGGGAGCGCACAGGGGGCGGCCAGTCGCCGCCGCCCCCTGTACCCCCGGGCTCCGGCCAGCAACATCGCCGCTGCGCGGTGCCTTCGACTTATCCCTGCAGGCTTCGGGTCGGGCCGAGGCAGCGTCCCTGCAAAACACGGCCCTCAGCCCGCATCCATGCGGGCTGCCCCGGCCTTCCGGGAACGTCTCAGCGATGTTGAGGCCGCCAGCACCGGCAGTTTCAGCAGCCCCTGCGCCAGCGGTGATTTGGGGCTGTAGGCCGGGTAAGGCGCAGCCGCCACCCGGCATAAACGCAGCTCCGTGCCTGATGCCATCGCCCGGCGGCGCCGTTGCTTGCCGGGCCTGGAGACAGTCAGAGCCGGACGAGTAGGCCGGATAAGGCGAAGACGCCATCCGGCGCAAAGGTGCGCTAGCGTCCGCCCTGATACAGCGGCACCGCGGCGCCGCCGATATAGCGACGGCGCAGCCAGGCGGAAAGGGTGTCCATGATCATTACCACCGCCACCAGCAGCAGGGTGATAAACATCACCACATCCCAGTTCCACAGACGCATATTCTCGGCATAGATAAGCCCGATACCGCCGGCGCCGACGAAGCCCAGCACCGCCGCGGAGCGGGTGTTGGATTCAATCTGATACAGGCTCAGCGCGAGGAAGGTCGGGAACGACTGGGTAAAAATGCCAAAGCGATGCTTTTGCAGGCCGTTCGCGCCCACGGCGGTCAGCCCGCGCCCGGGAGATCGGTCCACGGCTTCGTGTCCTTCCGCGTACAGCCTTCCCAACAGGCCGGTATCCTGCATGATGATCGCCAGCACCCCTGCCAGCGGCCCGAGGCCGACCGCACGCACGAAAATCAGCCCCCAGATAGCCATGTCGATCCCGCGCAGCACATCAAACAGGCGGCGCATCAGCAGGGCGAGGGTCCCCAGCACCACGCCGCGCATGATGTTGCGGGCGGCGAAGAAGGAGAGCAGCAGCGCCAGCACCGTGGCGGTCAGCGTCCCGGCGAAGACGATGGCCAGGGTGACGCCGATTTGCGTAAAGTAATAGCCGAACGGCCAGTTCCAGAAGTCGTGCCAGACGAACATCCGCGCCAGGTAGCGGCCAATCTGCTGCAGGCCGGTGGTCAGCTGTTCGCCGCTGACGCCGAACTGCAGAAAAAACCAGACGTAATAGAGCAGGCAGGCTAGCGCCACCAGCCCGACGTAGCGCAGGTAGCGCCCCTGGACCTGATAGAGCTGCTTATGTTGCCGCCGGCTGGCGGCGATATCCGGTTGCATGTGCCAGACGCTCATTTTTTCCCCTCCAGTACCCACAGGCGCAGACGACCGGACAGCATGTCCAGCGCCGACACCACCAGAATGATCAGCAGCAGGGTGATGCTCACCTGATCGTAGCGGTCGAGCTTGATGTTGGTCATCAGTTCCTGGCCGATGCCGCCCGCGCCCACCAGCCCGAGAATGGTCGACGAGCGGAAGTTGATTTCAAGCCGCATAAAGCCATAGGAGAGAAACAGCGGTTTCACTTGCGGCCAGAGGGCGAAGCGAATTTTCTGCAGCGGGGACGCGCCGCAGGCCGCCAGGCCGCGTACCGGTTTGTTTTGCGCGCTTTCCACCGCCTCGTAGAACAGTTTGGTCAGGCTGCCGACGGTATGCAGCATCAGCGCCAGAAAGCCCGGGATCGCGCCGATGCCGAACGCCATCACAAAGATCACCGCCCACGCCAGCTCGGGCATGGTGCGCAAAAACGCCACTAGCACGCGAATGGCAAAGCGCACCGGCGCCGGGGACCAGGCGTTATTGGCGGCAAGAAACGCGAAAACCGTGGCGATGGCGACTGCCACCAGGGTCGAGGCCAGCGCCAGCTGCAGAGTTTCCCAGATCAGCGGCAGCTGGATCGGCAGGCGATAGCCCCACCAGGCCAGCGACCCTTTGGTCTGCACATCGGCGAACAGGTTGCCAGCGCTCAGGGGCGGAATGGTCTCTGCCATATAGTCAAAGAAATGGGGCAGCGAGTGCCAGATAGTCAGCAGATTAAATTCCGCGGCGCTGCCGGCGGCAAAATAGAGCGCCAGCAGCAGCAGCGACCAGCAGACGGCATCGCGCTTTTGCCGCGAGCGTACCTGCTGGTAATAGCGTTCAAATTCGGTGTGGGTTGTCTTCATGCGTCGGGGATCTTCAACGTAGCGCCGCCGCTTACCCTGGGGCAAGCAGGCGGCGTTGAGGCAGGATTAACGCGCGCTTACCAGCTCGCGTTTCATATCAATAATCTGCTGGAAGTCAGCCACGCTGCCCGGGCCGATGTGCTGAGTACCGCCCATCGCTTTGATAAAGCAGGCGTGATCCTCGGTGTCCAGCTTTTTCACTGCCGCCACGACCTTCGCCTTAAAGTCCGCCGGCAGCGCATTGCTCACCAGGATCGGGCCGTTCGGGATCAGCGGCGATTGCCAGATAATGCGGATCTGCTTCATCAGATCCGGATGATCCATGCGAATCAGGCGGTTGAACGCGCCGGTAGTGTAGCCGGTGTTGTAATCGCCAACCATCGAGGCCCACGTGACCGCGCCCGCGAACTGGCCATTCAGCACGCCGAGGATGTCCTGCTCATGGCCGCCGGAGAAGGTGACGCTGGAGAAGGTGTTGTTGTATTTGTTGTCGGCGTTACCGCCAAATTTTTCTTTAAACGCATGGTTAGGGATCAGATACCCGGAAGTGGAGTCCGGATCGGCGAAGCCGAAGGCTTTGCCTTTCAAATCGTCCAGCGTTTTGTAGGGGGAGTCGGCTTTGACGATCACCACCGAGTGATAGCCGCGAGACTGATCTTTGTCGTCCACGGCGATGCCGACGATATCCACCGCTTTCGGATTATTGAGATAAACCGAGGCGTAGGAGGAGGGGGACATGCTCAGCACCACGTCGACTTTGCCCCCCAGCAGGCCCTGGATCACCCCGGAATAGTCGGAAGAGTTGCGCAGTTTGGTATCCACGTTCAGCTCTTTATCGAGGAAGGCCTTCACGCACTGGTTATCGCCGATTTGCTGGGTGGCGTTCTGGCCGCCGAGAATGCCCAAATTGAGCTCTTTCGGCTGCGCCGCCGCTGCCTGCCATGCCATCATCATGCCCGCGACCATTGCGGATAAACGAACTGCGCCAGTCATATATTTTTTCATTATGTTGCCCGTGTGAGTGAAATTAATGCAATTGGCTAACTTCATCGCCGTACAGCCGCTGCAGCACATCCTGCGTCAGCCGGGAGGGGTGATCGTCAAAAATAAGCTGGCCGCTGGCGACGCCGATAACCCGGGTGCAGTAGGCCCTGACCAGCTCCACCGAATGCAGGTTTACCATCACGCTGATACCCTGCTCGCTAATCTCGCGCAGCACATCCATGATGCGCTGAGTGTTTTTCGGATCCAGCGAGGCGACAGGCTCGTCGGCCAGCAGGATCCCGGGGTTTTGCATCAGCGCCCGGCAGATCGCCACCCGCTGCATCTGCCCGCCGGAGAGGTTCTCCGCCCGCTGCAGCGCGTGCGGCAGCATGTTCATCCACTCAAGCAGCGCAATGGCGCGCGCCCGGTCGGCTGCGGGAAAGATTTTAAACAGCGATTTCAGGGTTGAAGTCTGGCTGAGGCGGCCCAGCAGGACGTTGGTGAGCACGTCGAGACGCGGCACCAGGCAGAAGTCCTGAAAAATCATTCCGCAGTGGCTACGCCAGGCATTGAGCGCGCGGCCTTTCAGCTGTGAGACATCGTGCGGGGTACCGACTTCCGGGTAGCTAAGAATTTCTCCGCCGCTGGCGCTGTGGGTGCCGTTGAGGACATGCAGGAGCGTCGATTTACCGGCGCCGGAGCGGCCAATGACCCCGACCATTTCCCCGGCGTGCAGATCAAAGCTGATGCCGTCCAGCACTTTGTGCTGGGCTTGATAAGCTTTACTCAGATTACGCACGCTTAAGACCTTCCGCTGCCGGCCGGCAGCGAGATCGGTGAACGGCTGGAAATCAGTTTCGGCCACCGCGGCAAGAGAGCTGTTCATAAGAGTGTCCAGGTTCGTCATTAACTGGCCACTATTAATAGGTCTTTATATGAAATTTCGATGACGGTATTGCGAACAAAGCGTGAACTGGCGTGAAAGAGCGACGGCCAGCGGCTCAACGCGTGCGGCATGCTGGCGGCTGGCGAAGCGCCGAAAAGCCGCTATGCTTTGGAGGGCGCGGAGACAGACCGGTTCGTAGGCGTAGGCAGCCTTCGGCAATCTTCGCTTAATCTTGATGAAGAAGACCGTTTAATCGAATAGATAATGCGTCTGCCTTTGTTTAGCATTCAACATCCCGCATGTATTAACATATACATAACTATTTTGTGCGGCAGGTTAATCTATTCATGAGTCTTATGTGTTGGTGAATCATCCTGGTTTTTGTTTATTTGTAGATTTATATCCTTTCTTTTGTGCTAAATCCGGTTTATTTGATAAGCCATTCAAGAGTTCCATTAAGAATATTCCTAACATAATAGGGCGAAGATCCTGGATAATATAAAGCGCAGATAAGAATTGACGGTTATATTACCAATAACCTTATGAAAATAAATGTCTTTTTCTGGCGCTCAAAAATTTGATATTTTCAGTTTTTGTAAATATTGACCTGGGCGCGAAATTCATTGCCTTTCCGCATGTTGACACTCCATAGGAAAAAACTTAAATTCAACGCCAAGCAGAAAATAATTATAGTTTAATCCCCGCTTATCCAATATTGATAAGTAATGCGTGTCTTATTTAATGGCGATTTATTAAAGGAAACGAATACGCCAGTAAACTTTATAGGCCTGGCAAGCAGTGACGTTGTAAAAATGATTACTTCAAGGACTATGAGGTTAAAAACTATATGGAATATAAAAGCTGTTCCGATAAGTATATTTGGTCTGCCGATGACTCCTATTTCTATAAAGGACTGTCCGAACTGATTGTAGACATCGACGAATTAATTTATCTCTCACTGGAGAAAATCAGAAAAGATTTTGTGTTTATCAATCTCAATACGGCTTCATTAAACGAATTTATCAGGCGCGACAGCGAATGGCTATCCGCGGTAAAGGGGAAACAGGTCGTATTGATTGCGGCCAGGAAATCAGAGGCCTTAGCGAACTACTGGTATTACAATAGCGATATTCGCGGCGTGGTATATGTTGGTCTGAGTCGCGATATTCGAAAAGAACTGGCCTATGTAATTAATGGCAGGTTTCTCCGCAAAGATATTAAGAAAGATAAAATTACAGATCGGGAAATGAAAATTATCCGCATGACCGCCCAGGGCATGCAGCCGAAATCGATCGCCAGAATTGAAAATTGTAGCGTGAAGACAGTGTATACCCATCGGCGTAATGCTGAGGCCAAACTGTATTCCAAAATATATAAGTTAGTTCAGTAACACCCAGGCAATTCTGTTTTTTAAATGGTTCACCGGGACATCATGTCCTTAATTCAACTCAGGATGAAAAATCGATGAAAAAAAAGGTTCTGGCAATAGCTCTGGTAACGGCGTTTACCGGTATGGGCGTGGCGCAGGCTGCTGACGTAACAGCTCAGGCTGTAGCGACCTGGTCTGCGACCGCTAAAAAAGACACCACCAGCAAGCTGGTTGTGACCCCGCTCGGCAGCCTGGCGTTCCAGTACGCCGAAGGCATTAAAGGCTTTAACTCGCAGAAAGGTCTGTTTGACGTGGCGATTGAGGGGGACACAACGGCGACCGCCTTTAAGCTGACCTCGCGTCTTATCACCAACACCTTAACCCAGCTGGATACCTCCGGCTCCACGCTGAGCGTGGGCGTGGATTATAACGGCGCCGCGGTGGAAAAAACTGGCGATACCGTGATGATCGATACCGCCAACAATATTATGGGCGGCAACCTCAGCGCGCTGGCTAATGGCTACAACGCCAGCGGCCGTACCACAGCGCAGGATGGTTTCACTTTCTCCATCATCAGCGGCACCACCAACGGCACCACCGCCGTGACCGATTACAGCACCCTGCCGGAAGGGATCTGGAGCGGCGACGTCAGCGTACAGTTCGACGCCACCTGGACCAGCTGATCCTTCTGATGCACCAGCAGGGGGATCTCCCCCTGCTTTTTTCACGGACGGAATTGTTATGAAAAAGCACCTTCTGGCCCTCGGGCTGCTGCTTGCCGGGGTGTCGCCGGCGCAGGCGCTGGATGTCGGCGATATTTCATCCTTTATGAACAGCGGCAGCAGCACGCTGAGCAAAACGATCAAGAACAGCACAGACAGCGGTCGACTGATCAATATCCATCTCGAACGGCTCTCTTCCCCGCTGGACGGCGGGCAGGTTATCCCAATGGACAAACCGGATGAGGTATTGCTCACTCCCGCCAGCCTGCTGCTTCCCGCCCAGGCCAGCGATGTGATCCGCTTCTTCTACAAAGGCCCGGCGGATGACAAAGAGCGCTACTACCGCATTGTCTGGTTCGATCAGGCGCTCAGCGATGCCCAACGCGATAATGCCAACCGCAGCGCGGTGGCCACTGCTTCCGCTCGCATCGGCACCATCCTGGTGGTGGCGCCCCGGCAGGTGAACTATCGCTTTCAGTACGCCAACGGCTCTCTGACCAACACCGGGAATGCGACGCTGCGGATCCTCGCCTACGGCCCCTGCCTGAAGGCCGCCGATGGTAAGGAGTGTAAAGAGAATTACTACCTGATGCCGGGTAAATCGCGCCGTTTTACGCGCGTGGACACGGCGGATAAAAAAGGACGGGTGGCGCTTTGGCAGGGTGAGCAGTTTGTTCCCGTGAAATAGACAGCTGTGCAGATGGATAACGACGATGCCTCAACGATGGATTACCCCAGGACTGAAAACGCGGCTTGCCTTCGGCATGATCTTTTTGTTCGTTCAGCCCGACGTCAGCGCTGCTGCCGCAGGCGCGCAGCAGATTGGCGGGGTGATTATTCCGCAGGCCTTCAGTCAGGCGCTGCAGGACGGCATGAGCGTCCCGCTCTATATTCATCTCGCCGGCAGCCAGAGCAGCCGGGACGATCAGCGGATCGGCAGCGCCTTTATCTGGCTGGACGGCGGCCAGCTGCGCGTCCGGCAGATCCAGCTGGAGGAGAGCGAAGGTAACGCCAGCGTCAGCGAACAGACCCGCCAGCAGCTGATCGGCCTGGCCAACGCCCCGTTCAGCGAGGCGCTCACCATTCCCCTGACCGACAGCGCACAGCTGGATCTCAGCCTGCGCCAGCTGCTGCTGCAGCTGGTGGTCAAGCGCGAGGCGCTGGGCACCGTCCTGCGCTCGCGCAGCGAAGATATCGGTCAGTCCAGCGTCAACGCTCTCAGCAGCAACCTGAGCTATAACCTCGGCGTCTATAACAACCAGATGCGTAACGGCGGGAGCAACACCTCCAGCTACCTGTCGCTGAACAACGTCACGGCGCTGCGTGAGCATCACGTGGTGCTCGACGGCTCGCTATACGGCATCGGCAGCGGTCAGCAGGACAGTGAATTATATAAGGCCATGTATGAGCGCGATTTCGCCGGCCACCGCTTTGCCGGCGGGATGCTTGACACCTGGAACCTGCAGTCCCTGGGACCGATGACCGCTATTTCGGCCGGTAAGATTTACGGCCTTTCCTGGGGGAACCAGGCCAGCTCCACCGTCTTCGACAACAGCCAGTCCGCCACGCCGGTGATCGCCTTTCTGCCGGCGGCGGGCGAGGTGCATCTCACCCGTGACGGTCGGTTGCTGAGCGTCCAGAACTTCGCTATGGGCAACCATGAAGTGGATACCCGCGGCCTGCCGTACGGTATTTACGACGTGGAAGTGGAGGTGATCGTCAATGGTCGGGTGGTCAGCAAACGCACCCAGCGGGTCAATAAGCTGTTCAGCCGGGGACGCGGCGCCGGCGCGCCGCTGGCGTGGCAGGTATGGGGCGGCAGTTTTCATATGGATCGCTGGTCAGAGAGCGGGAAAAAGACCCGGCCGGCGAAAGAGAGCTGGCTGGCAGGCCTTTCGGCCTCCGGGTCGCTCAGCACCCTGAGCTGGGCGGCTACGGGCTATGGCTACGACAACCAGGCGGTGGGGGAAACCCGCCTGACGCTACCGCTGGGCGAGTCGATCAACGTTAACCTGCAAAACATGCTGGCCAGCGACAGCTCGTGGAGCAGCGTCGGCAGCATCAGCGCCACGTTGCCCGGGGGATTCAGTTCAGTGTGGGTTAACCAGGAGAGAACCCGCATTGGCGATCAATTGCGGCGCAGCGATGCCGACAACCGGGCGATCGGCGGCACCCTCAACCTGAACGCGCTGTGGTCGAAGCTGGGGACGTTCAGCGTCAGCTACAACGATGACCGTCGCTACAACAGCCATTACTACACCGCGGATTACTATCAGACGGTCTACAGCGGCGCCTTTGGTTCGCTCGGCCTGCGGGCGGGGATCCAGCGCTATAACAATGGCGACAGCAGCGCCAACACCGGGAAATATATCGCCCTCGATCTGTCGCTGCCGCTGGGCAACTGGTTCAGCGCCGGGATGACCCATCAGAACGGCTACACCATGGCTAACTTCTCAGCGCGAAAGCAGTTTGATGAAGGCACTATTCGCACCATCGGCGCCAATCTGTCGCGGGCCATCTCCGGCGATACCGGTGATGACAAAACCCTCAGCGGCGGCGCGTATGCCCAGTTCGACGCCCGCTACGCCAGCGGCACGCTGAACGTCAACAGCGCGGCGGACGGCTACGTCAACACCAACCTCACCGCCAGCGGCAGCGTCGGCTGGCAGGGTAAAAATATCGCCGCCAGCGGACGAACCGACGGCAACGCCGGGGTGATCTTCAACACCGGGCTGGAGGACGATGGTCAGATTAGCGCCAGGGTTAACGGGCGGATCTTCCCGCTCAGCGGCAAGCGTAACTACCTGCCGCTCTCTCCCTATGGTCGCTATGAGGTGGAGCTGCAGAACAGCAAAAACTCGCTCGACAGCTACGACATCGTCAGCGGGCGCAAGAGTCATCTGACCCTTTATCCGGGCAACGTCGCGGTGATTGAGCCAGAGGTGAAGCAGATGGTCACCGTCTCCGGCCGTATTCGTGCAGAAGACGGCACGCTGCTGGCGAATGCGCGGATTAACAACCATATCGGCCGTACCCGCACCGATGAAAACGGCGAGTTTGTCATGGACGTG
>OIWS01003156.1_pt1 | contig 12207 bp, 9 predicted proteins | sample 1587611 | NCBI WGS metagenome assembly OIWS01 (sample SAMEA3888919, study PRJEB22519) | human gut metagenome | biome: human gut; feature: human-associated habitat; material: faeces | place: Denmark | collected 2010 | reverse complement strand
CTTCGCCGCGGGAATCACCTCATCCGCCGCCCCGCCGATAGCGGAAGCAGGGAACTCCGGATTGCGCCAGAGCTGGAAGCAGTCGGTCAGCACGCCGTCGAGATTTTTGCGGCACCCCTGGAACCCGAACCGGGACACCTCGTGCGCGGTGCAGGAGTTGGGGCAGCCGGAGAAGTGCAGCATCTCAATAAGTTTCGTCGCCAGAACCGGCTTCTTTTCCGGATGTTCCGCAAAATAGCGGTCGAGCGCTTCTGCGACGAGCGCGCCGTACTTCGGCGTATCGAGCACGCCGATCTTGCAGACCGTGGCGCCGATGCAGCAGTCGAGCTGACCGGCGAAGGTGGAAAAGCAGAGATCGAACGGCAGTTTGCGCAACGCCCGGTAGAGGTGCGGCAGTGCGGAACGGTGCAGGGCCGGCAGAATGACGTTCTGCTCGAAAGTAAGCCGGACCGCCGGAACTTCAAACGTTTCAATCACGCCGGTCATCGCGGCGAACTCCTCCGGAGAAAGCACGCCGCGCGGCACAAAGAGCGTGACCGCGACGACATCGGCCCCAAACCGGGTCGGAGCAACCGCGATCCTGCGCCAGGCGGCGAATTCCGGATCGGCGTCCAGAGAGTTGTCCGCCTCGAACCGCTTCACCGTCTTCCCATACGCCCAGTCGGCCGGGAACTCCGGCGGCACCGGATACGCCCCGGCATCGATCTTGTCGTAATATTCATGGTAGAGCCGGATGAACTCCGCCTCGCCGAGACGCTTGACAATGAAACGAATCCGGGCGCGGTTTCGGTTGGTGCGGTCGCCGTGCTCGCTGAAGAGTTCGACCATCGCACGGGCGGCGGGCACGATTTTTTCGGCGGGCAGGAAGTCGAAAAGCGGAACTCCGGTGGTGGATTCCCGCCCGAAGCCGCCGCCGCCGTAGACGGCGAATCCCCGCCGGCCGGCCTCATCGGTCGCGGCGACAAATCCGAGATCCTGCCGGAGCGCGAGCGCAGCATCCTCCCGGGTGGCAAAGCCGATTTTGATCTTGCGCGGCAGATGGAAAGCGATATCCCAGTCGAACACCGCCTCCGTGAGGAAACGGGCGTAGGGCGCAAGATCGAAGGAGCCGTCAGCGGCGATGCCGCCCATCGCCGTGATGGCGATGTTGCGGAAGGTATCGCCGCCACCGCCGCGGAACGGCAGTCCGTTGGCCGTGCAGCGCCGGATCACTTCGATCGAATTGAGCGGCGAGACATCGTGGAGCTGGATGTTCTGACGGGTGGAGATGTGCGCGAACTTCGCGCCGCTTTCCTGAACCAGATCGCGGAGAAATCTCAGTTTTCCCAGCGGAATTTCACCGCCGACCAGGCGGATGCGGTTCATGAATGCGCCGTTGCGCTGCTGATAGACGCCGAACGGCGCGCCGAACGGTTTGAATGCCGCAGGTTCCAGTTCGCCGGCGGCGAACTTCCCCAGGGCGTCGATCAATCCGGATTGAGCTTCGATGATGTGTTCGAGATTCATATGCAAACTCTCCTTCACGAGGTGCCGCAGAATGCGGATGTTCTATTAATGTAACAACACTTTTGCAAAAATGCAACAGAAATCCGCTGTTTTCCGGTCTCAACAGACGCTTCCGCCCAGTCCGGCGGAGATGGCACAAGCGGCGGCGACCACCTCGCGCGCCAGTTCGTCCACATGGTCGCGCAAATAGAGTTCCGAACCGGAGACGCTGATCCCGGCGCACACCTCGTCTGCGGCATGGAACACCGGCGCGGCCACGCAGAAGACCCCGCGCTCATGTTCGCAGTCGTCGACGGCATACCCCGCCCGCCGGATCTTCTCCAGCTCCCGCCGCAGCGCCTCCGCCGCGGTGATCGTCGCCGGAGTGAACGGCTCAAAACGGATCGTCTCCAGCAGCCGCACCTGCTTCGGTTCCGGCAGAAAGGCGAGGATCACCTTCCCCACGCCGGTGCAGTAGAGCGGCCCGGCACTGCCGACCAGCGAAGCCATCCGCACGGAACGGCTGCCTTCCACCTTATCCACATAGACGATATGATCCCCCTGAAGCTCGGCAAGGTGAACCGTCTCGCCGGTCCGTTCCGAAAGGGCGGCGAGCGCCGGATGCGCCACCCGCGCCAGGGGATTCTGCCGCTGTGCCAGCGCGCCCAGCCGGAGCGCCGCCGCCCCCAGCGTCAGCCTGCCGGCGGAACGGCGCAGATATCCCCGTTCCACCAGAAACTTCGCCATCCGGAACAGCGTGCTCTCCGGCATGCCCAGCTCCGTCGCCAGCGTTTTCGCCGCCACCCCCTCCGGATGCCGCCCCGCCGCCTCAATGACGTCAAACACTTTGCTCAAACTCTTTTCGCCGTTTTTCACTGCCGCCACCTCTTGTATTTATCTCCCGGATAAGATATATTAAAATATTGAGAATGCAATCTCACATTATGAGAATTTTTTTATTTTTTTCAATCCAATGCAAGGAGGCAAAGCGATGAAAGATGGGTACCTGGTCGGTTTTGGAGAGGTGATGCTCCGCCTCTGCCCGCCGGAGCGGAAACGGTTTGCGCAAGCGCTCCCGGGGCAGCTGGAGGCGACCTTCGGCGGCGGCGAAGCGAACGTCTGCGCCTCGCTGGCGATGCTCGGGGCAAAATCCCGGTATCTTACTGCGCTGCCGGAAAATCCGGTCTCCGCCGCGTTCGCCGCCCAGCTTCGCGGCCTCAAGGTGGATGTGGATCACATTCTCTACACCAAATCGGGGCGGATGGGGGTCTACTATGCGGAACACGGTGCGGCCCAGCGCGGTTCGAACGTGGTGTACGACCGGGAAAATTCGGTGATCTCCCTGCTCGGTCCGGAGGCCTACGACTTCCCGTCGATGCTGGCAAACGCCAGCCATCTGCACATCACCGGCATCACCCCCTCCCTGAGTGAAAAGGCATATCTCACCACGCTCGAGCTGGTGAAATACGCCTCATCGCAGGGAATCAACATCTCCTGCGACCTCAACTTCCGCAAGAAGCTCTGGAAGTGGCGCCCGGGAACCGCGCCGCGGGAACTCGCCGCCGAGTGCATGGGGGAAATCGTCCCCTATGTCAACTGGATCATCTGCAACGAAGAGGACGCTTCCGACGTCTTCGGCATCGCCAGCGAAAGCAGTTCGATCGAAGAGGGGAAAATCGACGCGGAAGGCTACTGCGGCGTGGCCCGCCGTCTGCTGGAACGATTCCCGAAGGCGGAGTATGTCGCGATCACGCTGCGCGAAAGCTATTCGGCCAACCACAACAACTGGGGCGCGATGCTCTACAGCCGCGCGGAAGGCAAGGCGTTCTTCGCGCCGAACGATGCAAACGGCGAATACCATCCCTACGAGATCCGGAACATCGTGGACCGGTTCGGCGGCGGCGACTCCTTCGGCGCGGGGCTGATCTACGCGCTGCACAGCGAGGAGTACCGCGACCCGGCGACGGCGATCCGGTTCGCGGCGGCGGCAAGCTGCCTCAAACACACGATCCACGGCGACTACAACTACGTCTCACTCGCCGAGGTGGTCAATTTGATGAACGGCAGCGGTTCGGGCCGTGTCATGCGGTAATATGAGAAAGGAGAAAATCCGATGAGTTTTGCAGAGAAGTTGCAGAAGTGTCCGCTGATCGCGATTCTGCGCGGCATCACGCCGGCGGAGATCGACGCGGTCTGCGAGGTGCTGTATGAGTCCGGCTTCCGGATGCTGGAGATTCCGCTCAACTCGCCCGATGCGCTCGAGAGCATCCGCCGGGCGGCGAACCGGTGGCACGAGGGGGAAAAGATGCTAATCGGCGCCGGAACGGTGCTCAGCGCGGCCGATGTCGAGCGCGTGGCGGCGGCGGGCGGGAGGTTCATCATCTCGCCGGACACCAACGAGGCGGTGATCCGCGCGACGAAGCGGGCGGGACTTGTTTCGATGCCGGGCTTTTTCACCGCAAGCGAAGGCTTTGCGGCACTGCGGGCCGGAGCGGATTATCTGAAGCTCTTTCCGGCGGGAGCGCTGGGCCCGGGATACGTCAAGGATCTGAAGGCGGTAATCAAGGCGCCGATCATGGCGGTCGGCGGAGTGAATCCGGAAAATCTTCACGACTTTCTGAAGGTGTGCGCTGGAGCCGGGATCGGTTCCAACCTCTACAAACCCGGCCGGAGTCTGGAGGAAATCCGGGAAACCGCCTGCCAGCTGGTAAATCAGCTCTGAGGAATCGGGGAGAGAGAAAAATCGTCGATTTTTGTAACAGAAATCATGATTTTTCTCTGATTTGAGCTTGACAAAACCTCATTTTCTGCTATATTAGACGTATCAACAACGTTGCGGGGTGGAGCAGTGGTAGCTCGTCAGGCTCATAACCTGAAGGCCGTAGGTTCGATTCCTACCCCCGCTACCAATTTTCCGATTTCAACCGGTCGAAACTGACCGGTTTTTTTATGTCAACGCAACCATTCCGCAGGAAAGCGGATATAAAAAAGCCGGGCAGCAACCCGGCAGATCAAACGGAATAAAGTGCCGCCCCGGCGAGGCGGCTGTTTCGTATCATTTCTCTCGCGAGGGGTACGGATGCGGCTTCCCGGAATCGCGGCTGTCGCCGTCCCGGAACTGAACTTCCAACCCGGAGGTAAAGAGCAGAGCAGAACCGGAGGTTACTGCGGCGTTCGAAGTGACCGGAACGGTGATTTCCGCCAGTTTTCTTCCATCCGGAGCGAAGAGCCTCCCCGTGAGCGCGCGGTCGGAGACGCTTAATTCCATCTCATACCATTCCCCGTACTGCCAGCGGAAATCGGCCCGGCAGTGGTCCGCCCGGATTCCCTCGGTCGACTCCCACAGGCCGTTTTTGCGCTGTTTGAGCTCGAGGAAACGGCGGCTGCCGCTCGACGCCGGGGATTCACAGAAGGAAAAGAGGAACTGATTCCCGGCATTCCGGTGAATTCCGATTCCGCAGCTTTTCCAGCGGGAAGCCTCTCCGTACGGTCGAATCAACTTTACCGCGGCACGAAACCGACGCCCCGGACCGATTTCCCTGCCGGAGAGCTCGCGTTCTTCGCGCGGAGCCTGATCGCAGCCGAGGATTGCGGTTTCCCCCGGCTTCCAGCTTTGCGGCGGCAGAGGCGTCAGCCGGACCGTGCTGATCAGAGAGCCGTCGGCAGGAATTTTCTGCTCGAAGGCGACGACCCGGCATCCCGGATTCGGGGCGTCCCACTCCGCTTCCAGTTTCCGGGTGTCGGTGACGCTCCAACGACCCTCCTCCGGGGAGAAAACCTCCGCCTGCAGCCGTTTGTCGCCGTTCGTTAGCAGGAGCTGACGACCCCGGACTTCGGCCCGGCTCCCCTGAATCAGCATCTGCCAGCGCACGGTTGCTCCGGGTTTTCCGCCCTCAAGCCGGTCGGTGATCTCCACGCTCCGGTCGGGAAGAAGCCGGAACGACCGGACCAGACGTTTGACCTGATTCCGGTAGACCGGCGTCAGATCGACGTCGGCTGAATTTTCCGTGCAGCGGATGATCTCGGCTCTGTTCGCCGCCAGCTGCAGCTGGCCGTCGATCCGCAGGATATTGTGGCTTTCCGGTCCGAAACGGAAGATTTTCCAGCGGTCCGACTCCTGCGCGGAGTTCCACAAACTCATGCCGCGCGACAGAAACTTGTCGTAATTGTCCTGCCCGAGGTCGGCGGCCCAGCGCACGCCGTCCACCTCATAGACGAAGCTGCCGGCATCCATGTGCCCGTGAGCCCACGAGGGAGATCCGGCTTTGACGCCGAGGTAGGCCGCGTTGTCCGACCAGTCCGACCGGAACATCGCCACCGGAACCGCCGCATCCGGGCCGCTGAAGTAAAATTTCGGCGGTTTGCGGTTGTCCTCTTTCTGCTCGGAGAAGAAAAGGATGGCGAGCGGAAGCATCCGCGGACCGCCCCGGCTGACATCCTCATAGCGGCGCGCCCCGGCGTTTCGCAGTTCCTGCCGCGCCCAGCCGGAGAGCCAGTCCGGCCGGTTGAAGCGCCGGGCGAGCCAGACCTGAGCGAAATCGACACCGAGGTACGGCACGGAATCCGCGTAATTGAAACTTTTCCCGCTGGGGGCCCGTACCGCCTGAACGTAGTCGCCGGTCTGCCGGAATCCGGGCGCCGCCGACAAGCCGAAATCGGTGTGGAGCGCACTTTCCAGCATCGCCAGAAGCGCGGTGTTGAATTCGCTGCCGTAGCTCCAGTAGACCGGCCCCTCCGGATAGGCTCCGCGGGGATAGTAGGAGGCTTTCATCGCCAGCGGCAGAAATTTCACCGCCCGGGCGATGGTCTTTGCGGCAAGCTCCGGATTGTTCTCGAACACGGCAAGCGCTCCGGCCGTCATGCCTGCGTGACAGACCTGGTTCCAGTTGTTTGTTCCCTGGATCCACCAGGTGTAGCGCGGATCACCGTACGAGGGCAGAATCCCCTTGTCGATGATTGCCTGCGCAAAAATCTGCCGGTCCTTCTCTGTCAGCAGTTCATAGAGCCAGTCATAGCCGAAGGCCATCGCCAGCGTCAGCTCCGCGACATCCAGAAAGTGGGGCGGATTCCAGTCCGGAAACGCGGCGGCATTGCGCATCTCCTCGATCGCCTTGTCGGCATAGCGGCGGTCGCCGCTCAGCCGGCAGGCGATGACCAACGTGTGAATCCGGTAGAGAATGTTCCGGCTCACGGAGAGCATCTGATTGCCGGTCATCTCGCGTTTTACGACCGGATAACGGAGCATTTTCCCCGCATCGTAAAGGATTCTCCCGGCGAGGGCGCGGCCGGCTTCGGTGTCGGCGCTCTCCTTCAACGTGCGGTAGTTACGCAGATAGAGGCGCGGCCGCGCGGAACCGTTTTCAGCGAACAGCCGGGCAACCTCCTGCGGCGTGATCTCTCCGGCGGCGGTGCAAAGCAGAGGCAATGCCAGAATTGCCGCCTTGCAGAGACAGGAAAAAATGCGCATCGTTTGCTTCTCCCGATTAATATTTCTTGCCGCGGTTCAGGTCGATTCCCATGTAGAGCGAACTGCCGTTTCCGGTTCCCCAGCCGCCGATGTCATCCATTTTGACGGAGGAGACATGGCCGTCCACATACTGCACGTTGGTGATGCCTCCCCGCAACGGCATATGGTTGTCCTTGCCGTCCGGCATCGTATATCTCTCCCGGTATTCGCCGGGGCCGCCGTGCCGGTAGGCCGCGTGACGGTTCCAGTTGCCTTTGGCGTTGTCGCCGGCGATGTTGTCGAAGGTCTGCACCACGATCGACGGTTTCCGGAACGAACTTAATTTCCGGCAGAAAGCGTCATTGCGGTCGCCGTACCAGCTGTTGCCGGAGCCGTTGCAGAGGATGTTCAAGGCGTAATGGGTGCGCCGGAACTCCCCCGCGCTCGCCCAGCCGAACCGGATGGATTCCGCCGGACAGGCGAATGTCCCCTTGGTGGTGTTGAGTCCGAAATAGCTCAAGCCGTAGTTTCCGGCGGGACACACCTTGTTGTTCTCGTCTTTCCCGGCGAAGATATAGTACCAGTAGAGTTCATTGCCGTCGGCATCCGGCCGCATTTCCGGCACCAGCCAGTCGCCGTTGTCCCCGGCGTAGAAATTGTGCGCGGCCCCGATCTGCTTGAGGTTGTTCATGCAGCTGGAACGGTAGGCGACAGTCCGCGCCTTGTTCAGAGCCGGCAGCAGCATGGCCGCCAGAATGGCGATGATCGCTATCACAATCAAGAGCTCAATTAAAGTAAAATTCCCTCTCTTCATTTCTTCTGCTCCTTGCTGTAACGAGTTAAATCAAAAATGGACAATTGTTGACAATATAGCTCATGGAAAAAATCTCCCGGATTGGCTGGTCCGGCAGTTCATGATTCACCCGTCCGGCCAGGTAGCGGACGGCGCGGCGGCACATCTCGCCGAACGGAAGTCGCCCGTAGGAGATCGAACCCGGCGGAAAGGAGGCGCTGTCCTGCACGTCGTCGAAGCAGAATACGCAGGGTTTGCGCGCCAGTTTGTCTCCACACTTCTCGCAGGCGGTGTGCACCCTGGCCAGATGGTATTCACAGCTCACGAAGATCACATCCGGCTGTTCCTGTTCGAGTCTTCCGGCTATTTTTTCATATTCGCGGCAGTCGTCCCAGGGGAGGATCAGCTCTTCCCGCACCGGAATTCCGAGGCTCTCGTGCGCCCGGCGGTAGCCGAGTTCACGCATGAAGGGCGCGTAGTTCCGGTCGGTCATGGAGCCGCCGGCAAAGAGGATCTTCCCTGCGCCGTTCTGCAGCATCCGCCGAACCACCTGCGCCACGGCCGCGGCATAATCCACGGCCACATAGCCAAGGTTGGGGTCGTCGGTGACGCGGTTCAGCAGCAGAGTCGGTTTCCGCATCGCCAGCCGGGAGGCCTGCGGGAAATCCTCCGCATCCAGAAACAGAAAGAACGCCGCATCCACATTCTCTCCCGCCAGAAGTTCCTCCTTGCTGCGCAGCAGAAGATTGCAGTTGCATTCGGCACACGCTTTCTGGGAGGCGGTCAGCACTTCGGTTACAAAACTGCGTGGCGCACCCCATTCCGGATGGATCTCCACGCCGATTTCCACCCGTCTGACATCAGCGGATTCCTGCGCTCCCGGCACCTTGACGAACGAACCGACCCCGGAGCGACGGAAAATTCTGCCGTCCTTCTCCAGTTGAGTCAGCGCCCGCCGCACCGTCACCCGGCTGGCGCCGAATTCATTGCCAAGATCCTTCTCCGACGGCAACTGCATTCCCGGCGCCAGAGCATGGCATTCAATCCGCTTCAACAGCGATTCGTAAATAAAATGGTATCCGTTTTTCTGCATGAAGACCTTTCTGCATGTATACATATCTCGTATACATGTATATATTATAGCAAACCATCGTCGATCTGTCAATAGTAAACCGGAATTATTTCAAAATTTTTATCCCGTTTTTTGCAGGAACCGTTTTGCATTCTCGCAAAATGCCTGTATAGTAATGGCGAAAGCAAGTAAAACGCAACTGGAGATTTCCGCTTGAGCGAACCAGCACCCGAAGAGAACGACCGACGAAGCAGCCTGAAGGCGGCTGTGCTCTGCCTTCTGTTGCTCTCCGCCCTCTTCTTCCTCCCGGGAAGCCGCGGTGAACTCTCCTCGCGGCCGGCGGCTCTTTTTCCACAGTCCTCTCCGGTTGCGTTGTCCGCGGCTCTCTCCGGCGAACCGGATGTTCAGGCTCTACCCCGCGATCTCCGGAGCGGCTCCTGCCGCACGGTGGCTCCACTCAAGCTGAAGCCCCGCACCCATTTCCCGTTGTGCGCGGTGTTTGCGGCGGATTTTTGCCCATGCGTGACGCAGGAAGAGGATGTACCTCATCCATGCGGAAGAAGTTTCGCCGGGATTCCGGCGCTTTCCGACATTCTCAACGATTCGGTGCCGGTCCGGGCGGGGCCGGCGGCGAAGCTGTGCTCTTCGTCTCTCCCGAGGCAGTTCTGACCGCACGGCATTTGCTCCTGCGGAACGGACTCCGGGAGAAAATCCGGGTCCATCGAGAATTCACGCAGGGATTTTACATGCAGGAAAAACAGTTTCCCTCTTCCAAACGTTCCTTAAAAGAGTATTTACGCATTCTTTCATGCGGCTTCATCATGGGAGCCGCCGATGTCGTGCCGGGCGTCTCCGGCGGAACCATGGCCTTCATCCTCGGCATTTACGACGAACTCATCGAATCGATCCGCCGTTTCACCGGGAAGGAGTGTTTCTCCATGCTGTTCCGCTTTCAGCTCCGCCGGGCGGTGCAGACGCTTCCGTGGCCTTTTCTCGCCACTCTCGGGCTGGGAATTCTGGCGGCCATTGCGCTCTTCTCCACCCCGATCCGCTGGATGTTGGAGCATCGGCTGGCGCTGATCCTCGCCTTTTTCTTCGGGCTGGTGCTCGCCTCCGCCGTCGCGGTTTTGCCGCGGGTCAAGCGCTGGAGTGCCGGGCGGTTCGTCGCCCTGATCGCCGGAACTGCCGCCGGTTGGCTGATCGTCGGCCTGCCGCTGCTGCAGAACCCGCCGGACTCCCCGTTTTATCTCATCCTCTGCGGCGCCGTCGCCATCTGCGCGATGATCCTGCCCGGGATCTCCGGCAGTTTCATCCTCCTTCTGATGGGGAAGTATCACGAGGTGCTCAACGCGGTCCACGAGTTGAAGAGCGGCGTCAATTTCGGCGAAAATCTCCTCACACTGGCGCTGTTCGTTCTCGGAATCGTCCTCGGCATCTCATGGTTCATCCGGCTGCTCGGCTACCTGCTGCGCCGCTTTCATGACCTCACCATCGCCGTGCTGATCGGGTTCATGCTCGGTTCTCTGCGCAAGGTGTGGCCGTGGAAACTCGGCGACAGCATCGAAAACGAAAACATCCTGCCGTCCGCCTTCGACAACACCTTTTTTCTGGCGCTTCTGCTCGGTGCGGCCGGCTTCGCGCTGGTACTGCTGATCGAACGCTTTGCCGGGAGGAAGGAAGAGGCCGCTTCGACCGTCGGAATGCCATCGGAATAACCCGTACCATCGCCCCAACCAAAGAGAAACCACGCCGACAACCGGCGTGAAATAAAACAATCAACAGAAGGAAATCGTATGTTTACACTGGTTGCCGCCGTCGCGGTCGCAATGGGAATCTCATTTTTATGCTCCATCATGGAGGCGGCTCTGCTCAGCCTGAATCCCGGGAAACTGGCGATTCTGAGCAAGCGCCGTCCGAAGGTCGGCAAGATCTGCGAGGCGCTGAAAAGCGACATCGAGAAGCCGATTGCGGTGATTCTCATTTTGAACACCGCGGCGCACACCTTCGGCGCGGCGATCGCCGGAGCGCAGTTCGACAGCCTCTACGGGAGCGACTATATCTGGCTCTTTTCGCTGATCTTCACCGTGCTGATGGTGCAGTACACCGAAATTCTGCCGAAGACGCTCGGCGTGCGTTTCAACGCCTTCATCGTCGCCCACACCGCGCGTCTGCTCAAATTCTCCATCGCGCTTCTGACGCCGGTCATCTGGCTGGTCCACTTCGTCAACCGCCCGTTCGAAGGGAAGGAGGAGGAAGAGGACACCGGCGCGGCCATGGAGGAGGAGCTCGACGCTCTCGCCTCGATGGCCCGCGAGGCGAAACACATCACGGTCGCGCAGGAGCTGGCGATTCAGCAGATTCCCGACCTGAAGGAGGATAAGATCCGCCAGCTGATGGTCCCCCGGGAGGAGATAGTCAGCCTGACCGACGACATGTCGCGCGAAGAGGTTCTGCAGACGGCCCGCCGGTGCCTGCACTCCCGCTACCCGGTCCGTTCCGCCGCGGAGCCGGAACGGTTCATCGGCGTCCTGGAGCTCCGTCAGCTGCTGTTTCACGACGGCGACTGGCGGAAACTGCTCCTGCCGGCGCAGGTGATCCCGGCGGACGAAGCGCAGCTCCATCTGGCCGAGAACAGCGAGAAGCTCGACTCCCGTCTGCTGCTGGTCAAGGATTCCGGCGGAAGCATCGTCGGAATGATCACCACCACCGACCTCTTCATGAAACTCTTCCGCAAGGTCGATCCGGCGACGGAACGCACGGCGGAGTGTGAGAGCGTCGCCCTCTGACCGTTCGCTTCCCCGCCGGAGAAAGTCAGCGGCGCGCGACCGCGTCAGTGACCCGGCGGGTAAGCTCGTCGAACCGGAGCGTCGTCCGGCGGTTCGCATCCAGATAAAACCGGATCAGTTCCGCCCGGAGTTCCTCATTCAGCTTCATCGCCGCAAACAGCGTCGCGAGGTCACGGATGATCTCCCGGGCGAACAGCCGCTCCGGCAACGGGCAGAAAAAGGCGCTGGTCACGTCGATCCAGAGGAGTTCCGGCGCCGCCTCCCCTTCCTGTTTCCGCCACAACAGATTGTTCGGCAGAAAGCCGCGGTGGGTGCAGTGCGCCTCATGCATCTTCGCCAGATGCCGGAGGTTGCCGCGCAGAAATTCATCGCGCAGCTCGCTCTCCCGTTCGGCGGCGCCGCCGGGGAGGAATGCGCGCCCGTCCCGGAACCCCTCCGCGAACTCCGTCACCAGGAAGGAGCGCCGCAGAATCCGGCCGTCGCGGAAGTCGCCGCAACCGAGCAGACGCGCCACCGGAATGCCGATCGCCGCAAGGCCGCGGTAGTTGGCCGCCTCCCGGGCGTTTTTCGAATTCAAGTTTTCCTGTTTTTTTGAACTGCTCCCGCGAATCGAGAGAAGTTCCTG
>OIWS01003155.1_pt1 | contig 12210 bp, 19 predicted proteins | sample 1587611 | NCBI WGS metagenome assembly OIWS01 (sample SAMEA3888919, study PRJEB22519) | human gut metagenome | biome: human gut; feature: human-associated habitat; material: faeces | place: Denmark | collected 2010 | reverse complement strand
TTCTAAATGTCCATATTGATAACATAGACGAATATCTGATGCTTTACCTGATGCGTTTAATTCTGTAATTTTATTATACATATCTAATATATTCTTATTTTGTTTATAAATTTCTTCTACATTACAACAAATATGAATTGGAATAAAAGATGTTGTAAAAAAGAAAAAGAACATTAAACAAAGAAAATGATGGTTAAATATACCAAAAATAATACTTAATACAAGTGTTAAAACCAAAAGTATTATGCTAAATATATACAAATAATTATATTTTTTATGTTTTTCAGTAACTATTTCTTGTAATTTATCAATATCAGTAAATTCAAAATTATATTTTGGTCCTAGCATAATTTGTTACTCCTGTTCACAAGTGCAATTAATAGTAATGATTTTTAAATTTTCTCTTTTATATTTTCCAAGTCTAAACAATTGTAATGCATTAGCAGTATTTAAAGCAGACATAGCACGTTTTTTACTTGTCCAAAATTTATGTCTGGGGTTTGTTAAATCAGTTACAAATTTATTAGTCTCGGTATTTAAAATTGCATATAACTTAAAATCATCCATAAAATTTCTCCTTTAGTTTAAATTTTTATCTTCCATAATAAAACCAATTTTTCTAATATTGTAAAGATTAGGAATATTTGAATTAAAACAATCTTGTACAATATTAATTTCATAAATACCTTTATCATAAAGATTTGTAAGTAAATATAATCCATTATCATTATTTATTGCATATCCTAATGGCTTATAATCATCTTTATAAAATTTGTATATAAAAGGTTCCCATATATATTCTTTTTCACTATTATATTTTGATATATAATCATATAACACATCAATATACGATTTAGGTTTATTTCCCTTTGTATGAAATAATATCCATTCTGTATTTTTTAAAAGTACATATGAATCCATAATATATTTCTCCCTATAATGTATAAATTTTCTCCTTTTTATTTATTTATATTATAACATCTTCATATTATATTTCGTGTGATGTGACATATAAAAAATAATATTACAAAAAAATGCATGTATAATAGTAGAAATATGCTATAATAACAGTAAATAGGAACAGTTTAATTTTTCATAATAGGAGAAATATAGATGATTAAAAATAATATTGATAAAGTAGTTAAATCCAATAAAAGTTTAAATAAAAGAGATATAGTAGAAAAAATTGAAGATTTTATTAATAGTGATAAATGTTTGGAAGGAAAAGTAATGATATTATATGGATTGCGTAGGACTGGAAAAACTACAGCTATGCAACAAGCTATTGAATCTTATGATAAAAATAAATGCGCTTTTTATGAAATAGAGAAATCAGATACATTTGATAATATAAAAGATACTATCATAAAAGATATAGATAAGGGTATTGATTGTTTTTGTTTTGATGAAATAACTAAATGTGAAGATTTTATTGATAGAGCGTCTATACTTGCTGATATTTTTGCAAAAGAAGGAGTTAAAATAATTTTGACTGGAACAGATTCATTAGGATTTAATTTTGCAAATAGTGAATTATATGATAGAACAGTACAACTACATACTACCCATATACCTTTTGCAGAGCATTGTAGAGTTTTAAATACTAATGATATTGATGATTATATAAAATATGGTGGGTTAATGCAAAAAAGTAAAGATGAAAAACAAGTCATAGATTATGCTTCTGCATGTAAATATTTAGATGAAGCGGTTTCAAGAAATATTGTTAATAGTTTAAGAAGAAATTCAAGAAGTACGTGTTTAGACACTTTACCTGAAAATGAATTAAAAACGATAATTGAAAAAATCGTAGAAAAATATAGTGGCAGTTTCGACAAAAAAACAATGCAGAATAACTTAGAAAAAGTTACTGTAACCCAACCTCTTAAAAGTAATGATTTTATAAAAATTGCTAATACAGACATCATTTATAAACTTGCGTTAGAAGAAAGAAATATTAGACAAGATTTTTTAAAAGAAATTAACGCTGATAATAGCATTAAAACCACAATTACAGATGAAATGGTTAAAACATTAAGGGATATGTTAATAGATATGGATGTAGTATCAGCAACAAAAAATGTTGTGTATTCACATACAGATGAATTTGGATGGAGAGAAAAATTGCCAAGATATGAATATTATATTATTCAGCCAGCAATTAAATATTATCATCTTTTAAAAGGATTAGATTTTATTACAACAAGTGAATATTATAATAACAATCATATTTTATCTGAGCCTCAAAAAGGTATATATAAAACAAAATTAGATGAAATGGTGAAAGGACCTATGACAGAGCAGATAATAGTATTTGATACAGCAAAAATATTATCAAAAGATGATTATATGGTGCTTAAACCATCATTTGAGGTTAATGGAGTATCTAAAGGAGAATATGATATGCTTATTTATGATAAAAAACAATATAAATATTGGGGTTTTGAAATAAAGCATACTTCAAATCCATTTTATAAACAAGAACAACATTTACAAAATACAGTGTTAAGGGAAATCATTGATAGACAATATGGAAATAGAGAAAATGTTTGTGTCTTATATAGAGGAAATCCTTTTATCGCTACATCAGGAACAGTTTATCTTAATATAACAGATTTTAGTTTGGCTGTTGGAAAATATAAAAATATAGATAAGGTATTTGAAAAATTAACAAAAGATTTACCTACATTTGATATTCCAAAAAATCAAGATGAAGTTGTTCAATTACATGAAAAATTAAATAATGTAGTAAATGAAATGGATGAATTAGAGTATTGTTAAAAACAGCACGAGATATAATATAAATGTGTTATAATATATAAAAATAATAATATAAATAATTTTTTTCGCTATATAGAAAGATAAGGAGAAAATATTATGGAGTGGAATAAAATTACTAATATCAATAAAAAAATGAATTATAGCGGTAATATAACAAATGGAGTTAAACTGCCTGAATTAGGGAAATTAGTATTATTATGTTATAAAGATAATTATAATAAAGACTGTTATGTTGGGGCATATCTTATAGAAGGTAATTTTGGGTTAGAATTTGTGTTACCGGATGGTTCAGTAAAAGAAGATATTAATAATACAATGTGGAGTTATTTTGATTTACCATTTACGGATAATAATACTGGATATGCAATAGCATTTAAAAAAGATGGTGTAAATTATATGGATAATATTCCATATATCATAGAAGTAGCAGATTATAATAATATTAATATTCAGATAAAAAATATAGCAGATAATAAAAATGGTACTAATATTACAGTATTTAAGTTTATTAAACCTTGCGAATGGTTATATGATTGGGATTATATCAAAGAACATACGATAACGGTAAAATAGGAAAAGTAATGAATAACTTTTTAAAAAGGAATCATAGAAATATGGTTCTTTTTTATTGTGTAAATACGTTAAAAAAATACACGATTAATATAAATAATATGGTATAATATATATATAAATAAGAAAGAGGAAATAATATGAACAGATTGACAAAAACAGGAGCAATATCAGCAAAAGACATAAATGAATTATTAGATGAAAATAGTGAAAACCAGATGGGTAAAACTAATGCTTATTATAAGCTTCAGGCGTATGAAGATATGGAAGAAGCTCTTGAAAATGTTTTCGGTGATTACCCAGATTTGCTAAAAACAGTCGTTAAAACCTTAACATCACATATAAATGAAGCAAATACTGTAATGGAATAGTCTCCATATAAGGCAAGACTTTTGACCAATGAAGATACAGTAAATAGGAGGAAAACCTATGTTAAGTAAAACATATGTACAAGCTTGTTTGGATGGCGATGCAAATATATTTGACTTAGATGACTACATTGATTATTGGCATAATAATGATATAGGTATGACATTGAGAGAATTTCTTGGTTTGACCCCATATGAGTATCAAAAGTGGGGGAAAAATAGTGATAGTATAATTAAAGATGTATTAAGATGTCGAAAAGAAGGAATTGATTTTGCTGAGTATGAAAGGATGAAGGGTGAGATGCTTTGCAAAGATTAACTTACTAATATAATGAGAAAAACGAGGTAATAACTTATGTCACATTTCAAAGAAGATAATTATATAAGGGAACACTTAATAAAGAAAGCTTTGCAAAAAGCAAGGCGAAAATACATTGAAGCTGAAATAGAGCTTAATAATTTGTATGATTTCTTATCTGATATTAATGCTGATTTAGAAGTACCAACTGATGCTGAAAATGTAGATACGCTCAAAGAGGCTATCAATGGTTTTGTACAGCATGGTGAATATAATATTGATGGAATACTTAAGGAATTGAAATTGTAGCAAATGATTATAGAAAGTAAAGACTAATAAGAAAAATAGGAGATAATATTGCTATGGATAGATTAACAGGAAGAGATGCATTTGGAGACATTGTAGCAAATGAAGAAATGCAGATAATAGCACAAAAAAATATTAATATTGAAGAACTACATAGTATTATAAATCATCTGGCAGAGAAGTTATGTAAATATGAGGATTTAGAAGAGCAGAATAAATTACTTAAACTTCCATGCAACATAGATGATAAGCTGTATTATATTGATGAAAATAACTCTGATAAAAATGAGATTTTGGAATGTACTGTAACAGGTTTTTTTGGGTATGATAAAAGAGGTCTTAAATGGGGCATTAAAGACATAGTTGGAGATTATTTTTCTAAAAGAGAAGGCACAACCCATAAAATAAGTATTAAGCCATCTGATATAGGAGTTAATGTTTTCTATAATAAAGCTGAAGCTTATGCAAAACTTGATTTGGGAGTAACAATAGGGCAGACTTTGTATGTTATTCCTGAAGATGGTAAGGATATAAAAAAGGCTGAAGTAGTATCAATAATTCCACATTATTATAACAATGCAGAATTTAAAATATCTGAAATGAGAAGTAAGGATTATGAATATTATCTTGATATTAAAGTAATATGTGTTAATGATTTTAATACTGACTTATTTGACACAATGACATTCAGACCTAAAGACTTTGAGGATGGAATTATATTTACATCAAAAGAAAAAGCTGAAGAACAAAGATACAACAATACACTTGAATCTCCGGAACTATAAAGCTAAACATTAAGCTAAAAAGTTACACGAAAAATATATTATATATGCTATAATATTAGTAAATAGTAAAAAGAAGGATGGTTGTTTAATGAAAACATATAAAAATGTTATAACATATGTAGAAAAAAGTATGATAAGTGATAGTCTGTGTTTTATAGGATTAATAATGACATTATTAAGCAATTTTTTTAATGATGTAATTGGGCTAGTATTAAATATAATAGCATTATTACTTTTAGGCTGTTCTTGGACTATCGGTATGAAAAAAGATAGAGAAATGATAAAATTTGTTTCTGCTGATTATTGTAAATATGGTTCAATAATTAATATGATGTTTTTCCTATTAATTATCGTTAGTTTATTTAAAACAAATAAATATATGATAATGGGTACAGTTATGGGTGTAATAGGATTAATAATAAATGGTATTTTAGAAATAAGATATTTAAAGAAAACAAAACCTGAAATTCCAGAAACTAATACAACAGGAGAAGATGATAATGAGGATTAAATTTTAAAATTATTAAATTTACTACACGAATTATAGCATAGATGTGTTATAATATAAGACAAATGAACTACTAATGTTCATTTGTATATATAGAAGTTAAGAATTGTAGTTCTTTTCTTAACTTCGTTACTCATATTCTCTCTTAAATAAGTTCTCTTATCGACACAAGGTATCTTAGAAATAAGGTACCTTTTTTGTTATATAAAAATATTTTTTAAAAAAAATTAATTTTACTACACGAAATATGAATACATTATGATATACTATAAAAGGTGGATGAAATAAATATTTTTTTGTTTTCCATAAGCGATTCCTTTCTTAAAAAGTTGCTATCACTAAGTTAGTGGTAGCTTCTTTTTTATATCAAAATATATATAAAATGAAAAAATACACGAATAATAACGTATATATGATATAATATATATAAAAATGAAAGGCAGGCTTTAATGAATAGTTATATGTTATATGCAACAGTTATTCCTAAACTTTTAGAAATAATTAGTTTTGTTGGAATATGTTGTTTTATTTTATTATTTACTCTTTCTTTTATGAATGTTAGAAATAAGAAAATATTTTATTATGGATGCTGTATAACAAGTATTATTTTCATATGCTGTTTTATTGCTCCTATTATAATTCTTACAATTTATGGATTTAATGGTTCAAAATGCAGAACAATTATTAATTCTAAATTAGAAGCTAAATATGATGATTATAAAATTTTATCAAATGAGGACAATATTTTAGAAGATAAATTTGAATTTAGTTCTGATAACATAAGATATGAAGCATATTATGATAAAAAACAAAATGCTATGATTGTAAATAAAATCAATTCAAAAGAAATTGATAAAATAAAAAATGTGTTTTAAATAATTAATTTTAAAGGAGTACAAAATGGAAATTAAAACAGCAGCTATAATATTTTTTGTAATAATTGCTAGTATAGTACCTGTATTTACGATAATGTATGATATTACTGATATAGGATTAATATTAACTTCAATATGCTGGGTATTTTGTATAGGAGTAATAGGTTTTGTAACAATAAATGGTATTGATTTATTAGAAGAAAATACTAAAACATTAAAAATATCATTAGATAAAAATTATAAAGGATATACAGATTTAGGAGAAGATACTTTTGTATATGAAGGAAAAAAATATTCGTATAGTTATGATTATGATAAAAAGAAATTAACAGTATTTGTAGAGTCAAGCAGTCTTGATGGTGTATATGTTAATGGTGAAAAGCAAAATAATACATCAAATTAATATCCGAAAAACTATTTTTTCCACGATACTATATATGTAGGAAGTTTAAGTATAGTCAGTATGATATAACTACTTATTTTCTATCATATATATTTATATATATGTCGAGGTTATTTAGACCCTTAAAAGTGAGGCAAGTGCTGAAGCATTGCACTCACTAGAAATAGTGTATTTTAACACTATTACTAAACAATTTAAAATGGCAGATGAATTTAAAAGTGTTGTAATAATGCAAGATGGACAGGAAGTTAATAAAATTGATGTAAGTAATACAGTAAATGATATAAAAGATAAAGCAGAAGAAAGCGGTATTATTGATAAAGTAAAAGATGGTATAAAAAGTGGAATTGATATATTAAAAAGCATAGCTCCAAGTGACACTAAATGGCCATCAGATTATCTCAATACTCAAAACTCCACTGAAAGTGAAACACAATAATTTTAAAATTAAGGAGAAAAAGAGATGAATGGAATTTTAGCAGCAATATGTTTCTTGTCAGTGTTAGTTATTTTTGTGATTGTGATAATGTATTTTACACTGAAAAGAAGTAGTAGTACTGTACATACAAGTAAATATATTTTAAATAAGTTTGAATCAGATAATACTGCGCCCAAACTTACAGAAATGATAGATTTTTATAAAAATAATCATAAATTGAGTAAGTATAATGTTGAATGAGAGACATCTAATATAGAAAATGCAGTAATAATTTGTAAAAAAAAAGAGGGTATTAGTCTTATAGATTGGATTAATAATACCTTATTAGAAATGAGTAAAAATTATTGAAAATAAATCATTACATATCTATCTTATTTGATAATGAAGAAGAATTTAATATTAATCTTGTTAAAAAAAGATAATGTATATTTGTAAAAAATAAGGATTTAGGAGGAAAATAGCCGATGAAATATATTAATGAAAATCCAACAAAAACAGAAAAAATACTTTTTGAAAGATATGGTCTTTATTTAATTTATAAAGATGAAGATTCATATAGATATGCTCCGATTCACATAGACAACCAATATGTATATCCATCTTCTGTAGAAGTAGAAAATGACATGGTTGAATGGGAACATGATATATTGTTTGACATTTTTACCGAAACAGTTACGATTCGTGGTAACTATGATTCCATAGGTATTACTTTAATTCATGAAAGAATGAAAGAGCTAAATTTTAACTGATTTGAATTTTTTAATTCAACTAAGTATTTAGTACAAAGCAATTGAGAAAATGTCTAATATATTAAATGCAATAGAAGAAATTGCATCCCAGACAAATTTATTAGCTTTATATGCATCTATTGAAGCAGCAAGAGCCGGAGAAGCAGGACGAGGTTTCTCGGTTGTTGCGGGAAATATTAAAGTATTAGCTGAAAATACATCTAATGAATTAAATAATATTAAAGATATAATCAATAATTTAACATCTAGTTTTGTTGAATGTACAAATAGTATTAATTTAGTAGTAACTACTAATGATAATAATGTAAAAGAAATAAGTAATGTTATAGACTCATTTAATATATTAAGTGATGGAATAACTAATACTAAATCAAAAATAAATGAGATTACAAATCTAACAAATAGTATGGCTGATACAATGGATAATGTTGTAAATCAAATAGATGATGTAGAAAAATCTGCTGAAAATACTGCTGCCGCGACAGAAGAGGTAACAGCAAGTAGTGAAGAACTTACTGCATTAATGAATACAGTAAATGAAAATTGTAATAAAATGCATAATATTTCTATTGATTTAGTAAATGATTTAAATAGATTTACTGTGTAAATATTTCAAATAAGGATTAGTACTTATACATTAGTATTAGTCCTTATTTTTTTATGAAAAAAAAATTTAATAATAAAATAACCGAAAACCAAACTGATTTACGATACTTATATATAGGAAATAATTTACGAAAGGTAAAAGGTAATTTTGTTTATGAAAAAGAAAGTAATCAGTTTAATGCTAATTAGTGCAATGTTAATGGGTACTTTATCAGGCTGTGGTGGTAGAAGTAAAGATGATGAAACAGATACTTCTAAAACTGATAAAATGACAAAAAAATATGAAAATTATTTTGAAAATGTAGATGAAAGTGTAGATAAAGACACAAATTATGTCAGTCTTACATATTCAATCAGTAGTAATAGTGAAGCTGATACGGAAGAAACTACAGAAGCAAGTGATAAATCAATGGCAGACGTATCTAAAAATATTGAAAAAATTACTGTTCCAATCACAGATAAAAGTAAAAATATGATATTTAATTTAACTACAGAAGATAATTCAAGTAGTTTATTTGGTGTTATTGATGATGTTATGTATGTATCACAAAAATCTACAGATAATTCAAATAATGTCGCTTATAAAATGAGTGTAGATGATATTAATAAAGCGATAAAGGAAAAAGGTACAGATAGTGATGCATCAGTAACTACTACTTCTGAAACATTTAGCAGTTTATCAGATGCATTAAGTTCTTTAGGATTATATAGTACGAGTGATGCTTATGTTTATAAGGAAACAGTAGAGGATGCTGATAAAAAGTATGATGTAATTACAACTGATAATGGAAGAAATACAGTAACAGTATCAAATGATGAAACTGAAAGTGATACAGAAACAGACTCAATGGTGAGTGCGATATATACTTGTTATATCAATACTGATACAAAACTTCCTGAAAAATTCATTACAAATATAACAAGAGATGATAAAAAAATAACAATTAATTGTGATGTTGAATATTTAAAAGATATTAGTCTTGATGGAATTGATTCTTATGGTGATACTGATTATGATACATTTAGTCCAGTATTAACACAAAATATGATGACTACAACATTTGGACTTATGTATTATTTACCACAGACATATTTAGAAATAAATAATGCCGAGACAACAAAAGGTGCTGATTCAGAAGAAGGAACTGAAAGTATTGATGAAGATTTTTCACAAGATGATGGAACTTATGCAGCAGAAACAATAGATGACAGTGAAGTTAATGATACTGCAGCAACAGAATAATTATTAAGGATATAGTTATTAGCTATACCTTTGCAAAGAAAGGAGCATCGTTTTACTGCGTTGCTCCCTTTTAATTACACGAAATATACTATTAATATGGTATCATAGTGATATAAAAAATATATTAAAAAGGAATGGTAAGAAATTGATTAAAAATATAAAAGAGATATATGTTGGAGAAACAGGAACAGGTAAATCTTATCAGGCTTTTCAAAAAGCATTAAAGAATAAAGGAATAACAATTATATTTGATGGAGTTAGTAAAAATATGTTACTCTCATCAAAAGCTAGTATGAAAAATATGATTTATAAGTTTGAATTAGTTGATATAAAAGATTTATGTGATTTAAAAATTTCTAAAAGAAAAAAATATATCATATATAATAGCTTAAGTTCGGTAGAACATAATTATTATATAGATTATGTCATAGAATTTTTAAATAAAAAACATAAGATGTTAAATAAGAAAAATACAATGCTTGTATTTGATGATGGAGTATTTGAAGATATAAACGTTTTTTCTGGATTTGAAAATAAATCATCTTCATCAGCCGTTGCATTTAAAGAAATGAGATTATTAAGTGGATTAAGCTTAGTTTTATCGAAAACAGCCATTATTATAACTATTCTTATGGATAGCTATGAGTATGTGAAATTTATAAGTAATTCAATTGATAAAATATACTCATTTGGCAATACTTATAATGTTAAAAGATTTTATAAAAAGGAGGAGAAAATAAGTAATTGAATATATTGTTAAATGTGATTAAATGTGTTTAAATATACTCAAAGGAGTAAATTATTATGAATACATCAAATATCACAAATTATAAGCCAAAAGATTTTGCTGAACTGTTAGGTGTGTCTGTTAAGACATTGCAACGCTGGGACAGAGAAGGAACTTTAAAGGCAAATCGAACTCCAACTGATAGGCGCTATTATACCTATGACCAGTACCTTCAATTCAAAGGCATAAATATTGAAAATGATAAACGTCAGGTAGTTATTTATGCCAGAGTGTCTACAAGAAATCAAAAAGATGATTTACAGAATCAAGTTGCATTTTTGCGACAGTTTTGTAATGCTAAAGGTATTATTATAGACCAGTGTATTGAGGATTATGGAAGTGGTCTTAATTACAATCGTAAAAAGTGGAATGAATTATTAAATGAAGTAATGGAACAGAAAATAAAAACCATAATAGTAACTCATAAAGATAGATTTATCAGATTTGGTTACGATTGGTTTGAAAAATTCTGTATGAAGTTTAATACAAGCATTGTGGTAGTGAACAACGAAGAACTATCACCACAGGAAGAACTCGTACAGGATATTGTTTCTATACTTCATGTATTCTCTTACAGGTTGTATGGACTTCGTAAGTATAAAAAACAAATAGAAAGGGATGAGGAAATTGCTAAAGAGCTTCAAGACGGAAATAAATCCGACAGAGGAACAGAAAGTTAAGATTCGTAAAACAATAGGAGCTTGTAGATATATTTACAACTTCTATCTCGCTCATAACAAAGAACTTCATGACAATGGAGAAAAGTTTATGAGTGGTAAAAGTTTTAGTGTCTGGCTGAACAATGAGTATCTTCCCCAAAATCCAGATAAGTTATGGATTAAGGAAGTCAGTTCAAAATCTGTAAAGCGTTCAATCGAAAATGGTTGTGTCGCATTTACCAGATTTTTCAAACATCAAAGTGCTTTTCCTAATTTTAAAAAGAAAGGAAAATCTGATGTGAAGATGTATTTCGTAAAGAATAATCCAAAGGATTGCCGATGCGAAAGACACAGAATCAATATTCCATCACTTGGTTGGGTTCGTATGAAAGAAAAAGGATACGTTCCTACTACCAAAGACGGGTATGTGATTAAAAGCGGTCATGTTTCAATAAAAGCTGACAGATACTATGTTTCAGTTCTTATAGAAATTCCAAATAACAAGATAGCTAATAATTCCAATGAAGGAATTGGCATTGACCTTGGATTAAAGGATTTTGCCATTGTTTCTAATGGTAAAACTTATAAGAACATTAACAAATCTGCAAAATTAAAGAAACTTGAAAAACAGCTTATTCGAGAACAGAGAAGTCTTTCTCGAAAGTATGAAAATCTAAAGAAAGGAGAGTCCACTCAAAAAAGAAATATACAAAAACAAAGGCTTAAGATACAGAAGCTTCATCATAGAATCGACAATATTCGTACTGATTACATCAATAAGATAAACGCAGAGATAGTGAAAACCAAGCCATCTTATATAACGATTGAAGATC
>OIWS01003154.1_pt1 | contig 12214 bp, 12 predicted proteins | sample 1587611 | NCBI WGS metagenome assembly OIWS01 (sample SAMEA3888919, study PRJEB22519) | human gut metagenome | biome: human gut; feature: human-associated habitat; material: faeces | place: Denmark | collected 2010 | reverse complement strand
AAGGTGATGACCGACGAGGTCATTGAGCACGACGAATAGGGAATGCCCATGATGTCGAGGTAGCCCTGCAACTTGCCGTCCTCGCCCGGCGTGCCGTGGATGAGAATCAGGGCGTAGTCGAATTCGCGGCGGCATCCGTCGACCGTGAGCGAGAAGTCGTTGCGGTCGAGCTGCCACCGGCGTCCGTCGGGGGCCGTGTAGTGCCAGTCGCGGCCGCGGACGTCGATCACCGTCACGTCGTATTTTCCGGGGTCGAGCGCCGCTTCGATCTGGGCTGCGCTCTGCAATGCGATTTCCCGTTCCGAAGAGTCACCTCCGGCCAGAAACGCTATCTTCAATCTGTTCATATCGTAAGTTACGGGTTGTAGATGTCTTTGTAACGGAAGGCGAGGATTTCCTCGATCTGTTCGGCGTATTGGCGCGCTTCGTCGCGTGCGGGATCGATTCCGAGCGCGCGGTTGAAATCGTTGAGCGCCTTGCCCCACTCCTGGCGGCGGTAGTACCACCGTCCGCGTTCGACGAGCAGTGCGGCGTTGCACGGCTCCTCGCCGATGCGTTCGGTGAGCCGTTCGGCGTAGCGGACGGGGTCCCAGAGCCGTTTCTCGCGGATGTAGGCCAGCACTTCGGGCGTGAGCATCGCCGATGCGTCGTCGCCCTGCTCCAATGCGCGGCGCACCTCGGTCGAGGAGAAGTCGCACAGCGGCGCTTCGTTCAGAAGGGTGATCCGGTCGAGGTATTGCGTCGTCTCGAAGCCCCTGCGCGGGTAGACCAGCAACGGATAGCCGTCGAGGATCTCGCGGTAGTCTCGCCAGCGTTCGAGCTGCGGGACGAGGTCGGCGCCCAGCAGTACCGAAAAACGCATTTGTCCGCCGTAGTTCCGCGAGAGGTACCGCAGCGTGTCGATCGTGTAGGAGGGTTTTTCGAGCAGGAATTCGATGACCGAGGGTTTGATCCGTTCGGGGAAACGCGAGCGGGCGCAGGCCAGTTCGGCCATTTCGAAACGGTTCAGCTCGGGTGCGAGCGAATCGTCCGCTTTGAGCGGGTTCTTCGGCGAGACGACCAGCACCACCTCGTCGCAGCCGACATGCTCGGCTACCCACTCGGCCAGTGCGATATGCCCCCGATGGACGGGATTGAACGAACCGAAATAGAGAACGACGTGTTTCACGACTCGATCGGTTTAGCTGAGAAAGTCGCGCACGATGCGTTCGACCTCCGCCACGGCCGTGTCCAGCACGTCGTTGACGACGACGTGGTCGAATTCGGGCGCCTTGGTCAGTTCGAACTCCGCTTTGGCGACCCGTTTGGCGATCACTTCGGGAGCATCGGTGCCGGGGAGTTCGAGCCGGCGTTCCAGTTCCTCGATCGACGGCGGCATGATGAAGACGGAGCAGGCGTCGGCGCCGAAGATGCGTTTGAGGTTGATCCCTCCCAGCACGTCGACGTCGAACAGAATGGTATGTCCTTTCCCCCAGATGCGGTCGAGTTCGCTGCGCAGCGTGCCGTAGCAGGTGCCGGCATAGACCTCCTCCCATTCGACGAAACGCTCTTCGTCGACCGCCCGGCGGAATTCGTCGGGCGAGAGGAAATAGTAGTCCACGCCGTCGCGCTCCGTACCGCGCGGTGCACGCGAAGTGGCCGAGATCGAGAATTCCAGCTGGGGAATCCGTCGGAGCAACTCGCGCACGATGGTCGTCTTGCCCGAACCGCTCGGAGCCGAAAAGATGATGAGTTTTCCCATGAGACCGGATATTAAGCTCTGCTTCGGGTTGACCGCTATAAAATGTTGAGTACTTGCTCTTTGATTTTTTCGAGCTCGTCCTTCATCTTTACCACGAGAATCTGGATGTTGCTCTCGTTGGCCTTCGAGCCCATCGTATTGATTTCGCGCCCCATCTCCTGAGCGATGAAACCGAGTTTGCGCCCGGGCGTCTCCTCGTCGGCAGCCACTTCGCGGAAATAGCGGCAGTGGTTTTGCAGGCGTACCTTCTCCTCGGTGATGTCGAGCTTTTCGAGGTAGAAGATCATCTCCTGTTCCAGCCGGTTCGAATCGACCTCGACGTCGAGCTGCGCCAGATTCTCGCGGATGCGGGCCTTGATCGTCTCAGTGCGCGCCTTTTCGTAGGGGACTACCTCCTCCTTGTAGCCTTCGATCTTGTCCACGCGCCGCAGCAGGTCGGCGATCAGCGTGGCGCCCTCCTGCAAGCGGAAGTCGTCGAGCCGGGCGACGGCCTCCCCCGCCGCCGCCAGCAGCGCGGCATGTTCCTCTTCGGGTACCGTTTCGTTAGGCGTCGAAACCACGTCGGGCATTCGCAGCACCGACTGCATCATGGCGTCGAACGAGGCCTCCATACCTGCATAGGTGAGCGCATCGCTCAACTGGCGGACGTAGGCGCGGAACTGCTCCTTATTTATATGGGCCGAAGTCTCGACGGCCGTACTCTCGGCCGTGACGAAAATTTCGACCTTGCCGCGCTGCAACGCCTTTGTCGCCAGCGTGCGGATTTCGGGTTCGAGCGAACGGTATGCCGAGGGCATTTTGATGCTCAGGTCGAGCTGTTTGGAGTTGAGCGAGCGGATTTCGACGCTGAATTTCTTATTCGGGGCGAGCCTTTCGGCCTTGCCGAAACCGGTCATGGATCTGATCATTGGTCGAGGTAAATTTTTGCAAAAATAGTAAACAAATGCGAAACGGGGAAGGATTCCGTTCGAAAAATGGCTGCCGGCGAATTATCTGAAAATATTTGGGCCGCCGTGGTTGCGGATTCTCATTTTTTGCTTACCTTTGTGTTATCGGAGTAACAGTTATCTAAATCATCAGACTATGAAAAAGCACAATTTTAACGCAGGACCTTCGATCCTGCCTGAAGTCGTTTATGAGAAGACGGCCCGGGCGATCCTCGATTTCAACGGGACGGGGTTGTCGATTCTCTCGATTTCACACCGCTCGAAGGAGTTCGACGAGGTGATGGCTCAGGCGGATTCGCTGCTGCGCGAATTGCTCGATATTCCCGATAACTACAAGATCATCTTCATCGGCGGCGGCGCCAGCACCCACTTCTTCGAGGTGCCCGCCAATTTCCTCAACACCAAGGCGGGATACGTCAATACCGGCGTCTGGGCGAAGAAGGCGATCAAGGAGGCCAAGCGTTACGGCCGGACCGAAGTCGTCGCCTCGTCCGAGGACCGGAATTTCACCTACATCCCCAAAGGCTTCGACATCCCCGCCGATCTGGACTACCTGCACATCACGACCAACAACACGATCTACGGTACGGAGTATACGGCCGACCTCGATTCGCCGGTGCCCGTGATCGCCGACATGAGTTCCGACATCCTGAGCCGTCCGCGCGACGTGAGCAAGTACGCCATGATCTACGGCGGCGCGCAGAAGAATCTCGCTCCGGCGGGCGTCACGTTCGCCATTATCCGCGAGGATATGCTCGACCGGATTCAGCGCGATCTGCCCACGATGGTCGACTATCGCACGCACGTGGCCAACAACTCGATGTTCAACACGCCGCCCGTGTTCGCCATCTACGCGCTGACCGAGACGCTCAACTGGCTCAAATCGATCGGCGGCGTGCCCGAAATCTACCGCCGCAACCAGGAGAAGGCGGCGCTGCTCTACGACGAGATCGACCGCAACCCCCTCTTCGTGGGTACGGCGACCGAGGAGGACCGTTCGCTGATGAACATCTGCTTCGTCATGGCCGACGGCTACGAGGAGCTGGCGCCCGAGTTCTTGGAGTTCGCCAAGTCGCAGGGCATGGTGGGCATCAAGGGACACCGTCTGGTGGGCGGTTTCCGCGCTTCGTGCTACAACGCCCTTCCGAAGGAGAGCGTCGAGGCGCTGGTGGCCTGCATGCAGGAGTTCGCCCGCAAACACGGCAAATAGGCCATGTGTCCGACGATCGTTCCCTACACATACGAGGCGAAAAAAAAGAAACGAATTTATTTCACGTCATTACTCAAAGATATGAAAGTATTGGTTGCAACCGAGAAGCCGTTCGCTAAAAAGGCGGTGGAGGGCATTCGCGGCATTGTGGAAGAGGCGGGGTACGAATTGGCCCTGCTGGAAAAATACGCCGATCGTGCGGAGCTGCTCTCCGCCGTGGCCGATGTCGACGCCCTGATCGTTCGCAGCGACAAGGTGACGGCCGAAGTGATCGCCGCCGCGAAGAATCTCAAAATCGTGGTGCGTGCCGGCGCCGGTTACGACAACGTCGACCTGGAAGCCGCTTCGGCCCGCGGGATCGTGGTGATGAACACCCCCGGGCAGAACTCCAATGCGGTGGCCGAACTGGCCCTTGCGATGATGATCTTCATGGCGCGCAACGGTTTTACGCCCGGCACGGGATCGGAGATTCAGGGCAAGACGCTGGGCATCCATGCCTACGGCAACGTCGGCAAGCTCGTCGGCCGCAAGGGCAAGGCGATGGGGATGAACGTCATCGCCTACGATCCGTTCGTGACGGACGACGCATTGTTCGAGGCCGACGGCGTGAAGCGCGTCGCTTCGGTCGGGGAGCTTTACGAGGCGGCCGACTTTCTGTCGCTGCATATTCCGGCGACAGCCCAGACGCGCGGTTCGATCGGGTACGAGCTGCTGATGTCGATGCCCAAGGGCGCGACGCTGGTCAATACGGCCCGCAAGGAGGTGATCGACGAAGCCGGCGTGGTGCGTGCGATGACCGAGCGGGAGGATCTGAAATACATCACCGACATCGCCCCCGATGCGCAGGCCGAGATGGCCGGGAAGTTCGGCAAGCGCTTCTTCGCCACGGCCAAGAAGATGGGTGCCGAGACGGCCGAGGCCAATATCAACGCCGGACTGGCTGCGGCGCGGCAGATCGTCGATTTCTTCAAGACGGGCGACACCCGTTTCCAGGTCAACAGGTAATTCGATTCACGACGGGGCGGAACGCGGCCTGCGGGTCGTCTTTCGCCCCGTCTTTTAATCTTGTACGCTATGGTAAGAATCAAACCTTTCCGGGGAATCCGCCCGCCGAAGGAACATGCCGCCGAGGTCGCTTCGCGGCCTTACGACGTGCTCAACTCGGCGGAGGCCAAAGCCGAAGCGGGCGAACGTTCGCTGCTGCACATCATCAAACCCGAGATCGATTTCGATCCGATCGCCGATGAACATGCCGAGGAGGTCTACGACCGTGCGGTTGAGAATTTCTGTCTGTGGCGCGAACGGGGCTGGCTGCAACAGGACGAGGAAGAACACTATTACGTCTATGCGCAGACCATGGACGGACGGACGCAGTACGGACTGGCGATGTGCTGCCATTTCGAGGATTATCGGAGCGGTGCGATCAAGAAGCACGAACTGACACGTCCCGACAAGGAGGAGGATCGCATGAAGCACGTGCGCTGCCAGCAGGCCAACATCGAACCGGTCTTCTTCGCCTATCCCGACAACGCCGAGATCGACGCGCTGGTCGAGGGCGTGGTGAAGGGTGCTGCGCCCGACTACGACTTTACGGCCGAGGACGGTTTCGGCCACCGGTTATGGGTCATCCGCGACCGGAAGGTGAACGACCGCATTACGGAGATTTTCAAGGATATACCGGCATTGTACGTCGCCGACGGCCACCACCGTACGGCGGCTGCGGCGCGTGTGGGCGAAGAGTGTATGCTCCGCAATCCGAACCATCGGGGCGACGAGGAGTATTGCTTCTTTCTGGCCGTGACCTTTCCGGCCAGCCAGCTGCGCATCATCGACTACAACCGCGTGATCCGCGATCTGAACGGCATGACGCCCGCGGAGTTCGTCGAGGCGCTACGGACGGATTTCGAGGTGGAGAAGATCGGCGGCGAGGTGTACCGCCCTGCCCGTCTGCATAATTTCGCGATGTATCTCGACGGCGCGTGGTACAGCCTGACGGCCAGGGAGGGCACCTACGATGACGACGATCCGATCGGCGTGCTCGACGTGACCGTGCTGTCGAACCGTGTGCTGGACAAGCTGTTGGATATAAAGGATCTGCGTACCTCGAAACGGATCGATTTCGTGGGCGGTATCCGCGGATTGGGCGAGTTGCGGCGGCGTGTGGACAGCGGCGAGATGAAGGTCGCCTTCGCACTCTACCCCGTTTCGATGAAACAGCTGATCGACATCGCCGATACGGGCAACATCATGCCGCCCAAGACGACGTGGTTCGAACCCAAACTGCGTTCGGGCGTGGTGATCCATTCCTTCGAGGAGGGAAAATAGAGCGCCGGCGGGCGATCCGCCGGTTCCGCAAGGAGATAGACAAGGGTGTCTGAGAGTGTATCAGGCACCCTTGTTCGTTTCCGCACTGCCCTTCGCCTGCCGCATGATGAGGTCGTAGTCCACCTTGTCGTCGCGCAGCAATCGGGGGCGCGAGGCATCGAAACGGTCGTTGACGACGCTGCGCGTCGGGTCGAACCAACGGCAGGAGAGGCCGGCTAGATCGAGCAGCAGGTGCGGCAGGTCGTCGGTCATGTAGGGCCGGTCGACCGCACGGGCGATCGCCGCCGCGAGTTCGGGACGTGCGGCCCGATAGCGGTCCGACATCCAGATCATGAAGGGAATCTCGTATTGGTGACGGCAGCAGTCGGGCGAGAGCGTCGCATCGTGGATGCGTCCGTTGCGGTGGGCGTAATCGAACACCTCCTCGCCGTGGTCGGAGAGGTAGACGACCACGGCGTCGCGTGTGCGGCAACGGTCGAGGATCTCTCCCACGACGCGGTCGTTGTAGCGGACGGCGTTGTCGTAGTCGGCGACGATGCGGCGTTCGTCGCGGCTTCGCCGCAGCCCCGAGGTCGAATATTCGGGGATGCTGTCGGCCGTGAAGTAACCCGCTTCGGCGGGGAAGCGGTTGCGGTAGGCCCCGTGTTGGCCCATCAGGTGGAAGATCGTGAGCCGGTGCGGATTGCGGAAGCGAAGGTCTTGTCGGTCGAAATCGGCGAGCAGTCCTTCGTCGAACGGGTATTTGTCGGCGTTGCAATGCGTGAAGAGTTGCGGGGAGAGCCGGGGATGGTAGAGGAAATGGCGGATCTCCTGATCCCACACGTCGTCGTTTTCGAGCGTGAAGGTCGTCTGGTTGTCGAACATCAGCGTATCGTAACCCGCACGCCGGAAGAGAGCGGGGAATAGCGGTGTGTCGCACCACGCCGTTTGCCGGTCCTGGCTGGCGAAGGAGAAGAGCAGATGCATGGCTTTCACCGTGAAATTGGCCGGCGATACCACGTCGGTGAAGGGATAGAGACGGCCCGCCGCCTCTTCCTGCGACAGTCGGGGCGTCGTCGGCAGCGGGTACCCGTACAATGCTGCATGGTGTTTGTTGTAGGATTCGCCGAGGATGAGGACGGTTTCCGGAGAGCGGAACGTGCAGGAGTCGATCGCAATCGACTCCATCGCTTCGTGCAGGCTCCCGATCGCGTTGCGGTCGAAGGCCTGCATCCGCAGACTGAAAAACAGGCGTTCGGGTGCCGAACGGCGTTCGAGACAGAGCTCAGGGTCTTCGCGTAACAATTCGTGCAGCTCATGCCGGTCGTGTATGCGGGAGAGCCGCCAGGCCGATTCGAAGGCGGAGGCGTTGGATGTCAGTCCGAAAATTCCCCCCCCCGCCAGTATGGTCGTCAGCAGGCAGGTGCGCAGGCCGGCATGGGGCATCGGTGCGGTGCGCCGGGCCTGCGAAACCTTTTCCAGCAGGAGGTTGATGCCTGCGACGAGGCTCCAAGCCGCGAGGAAGAGTGCGAAGCGTCCGGTGAAGAGGTAGCACCCGATGAATTCGGCGCTTTCGGCCGGATCGGTATCCGTGGCGATGCTCATGAGCGACGGCGTGATGAAGGTACGGAAGAAGACGAGCAGAAAGCATTCGGCCATCGAAACGGCATAGGCGAGCGTGTAGGCTGCCGCTTTGTACCAGCGGCGGGCTTTGCCGCCGAGTATGCCGAGCGGCAGCGTCGCCGCATAGGCATAGGCGATGTAGAGTCCGAGTATCTCCCAATGCGTCGCTTCGATGCGGAACAGGTCGCTCGTCAGCTGGGGCCATACGAAGGTCAGCAGCATGAAGCAGAAGAAGACCGGTTCCCGCAGGACGGGAACGGCGATTCGCGAGACGATCCGGTCTGCCGCATGTCGGTATGGTGTCGGATTCATGGCTTCCTATGTCGCTGAAAACGATTGCAAAGATAGTATTTTTTGCGGAATATCCGTTGCTGCCCTCCGCCTCTTCCGGCGGATGCGGGGCGGTTGCCGTTCGACGGGCAGGACGCGATTTTTTCGGAGAATCGGAACAAAGAGGGCGATTTTTTGCTACATTTGTAAGAAACTTAACTCAAAACGGCATTATGGCAAAGATAAAAGGAACGATTGTCGTTGATAAAGAACGCTGTAAGGGTTGCGGCGTCTGCGTGGCATCGTGTCCGTGCGACGTGCTGGCCCTTTCGGTCGAAGTCAACAACAAGGGGTATCGCATGTGCATGATGGCGCACCCCGACGCCTGTACGGGCTGCGCTTCGTGTGCGATCATCTGTCCGGACAGTTGTATTACGGTATACCGGCAAAAATTCGAATAGACATGGCAGAGAAAGAGATAAAACTGATGAAAGGCAACGAGGTGATCGCCCATGCGGCGATTCGCTACGGTTGCGACGCTTATTTCGGTTACCCGATCACGCCCCAGTCGGAGGTGATGGAGACCCTGATGGAACTCAAACCGTGGGAGACGACGGGCATGGTCGTCTTGCAGGCCGAGAGCGAAATCTCGTCGATCAACATGGTCTACGGCGGTGCGGCCACCGGCAAGCGGGTGATGACCTCGTCGTCGTCGCCCGGCATCTCGCTCATGGCCGAAGGACTGAGCTACATCGCGGGCGCCGAACTGCCGTGCCTGATCGTCAACTGTCAGCGCGGCGGCCCCGGTCTGGGTACGATCCAGCCCTCGCAGGGCGACTATTTCCAGGCCTGCAAGGGCGGCGGCCACGGCGACTACCGGTTGATCGTGCTGGCGCCCGCGTCGGTGCAGGAGATGCACGATTTCGTGGCGCTGGGTTTCGATCTGGCTTTCAAGTACCGTAATCCGGCGATGATTCTGGCCGACGGGGCGATCGGGCAGATGATGGAGAAAGTGGTGCTCGCACCCCAGCGCCCGCGCAAGACGAACGAGGAGATCGCCGCCGAGTGCCGCGACTGGGCGACCTACGGCAAGCCCGCCGACCGTCCGCGCAACGTCGTCACGTCGCTCGAATTGCAGTCCGAAGCGATGGAGAAGATCAACCTGCGCTTGCAGGCCAAGTACAAGGCCATGGAGGAGAACGAGGTGCGGTACGAAGCCCTTGCGTGCGACGATGCCGACTACGTGATCGTGGCCTTCGGCTCGTCGGCCCGCATCTGCTCGGCGACGGTCGAAATGGCGCGCGCCGAAGGGATTCGGCTGGGAATGCTGCGTCCGATCACCCTCTACCCTTTCCCGACCCGTCCGATCGCCGAACTGGCCGCACGGGTGAAGGGGTTCCTGAGTGTCGAGCTGAACGCCGGCCAGATGGTCGAGGACGTACGGCTGGCCGTGAACGGCGCCGTACCCGTCGAGCACTATGGCCGTCAGGGCGGTATGATCTATTCGCCGGACGAGGTGCTCGCGGCGTTGAAAGAGAAACTGATTAAAGCGTAAGACAATGGCGGAAGTTGAAATAAAGCAGGAGAATTTGGTCTACGGCAAGTCGCCGTTGCTGACCGATAACGTGATGCACTACTGCCCGGGTTGCAGCCACGGCACGGTGCACAAGCTGGTGGCCGAGGTGATCGGGGAGATGGGCATGGCCGATCGCACGATCGGCGTTTCGCCCGTGGGCTGCGCCGTTTTCGCATACAATTATATCGACATCGACTGGATCGAGGCGGCGCACGGCCGTGCGCTGGCCATCGCGTCGGCCGTCAAGCGGCTGCATCCCGAGAACATGGTCTTCACCTATCAGGGCGACGGCGACCTTTCGGCGATCGGTACGGCCGAGACGATCCATGCCGCCGCACGGCGGCTCAGACGCCACTCCTCCTGCACGTAGACGGTCAGCACCTCGTGCAGCGAGATCGTGGAGGTGAGGGCTGCGATGACCAGCAGCAGGAAGAAGATCGTCGACCATACCATGCTCAGCGGAAGCGTGTTGAAGATCGCGGGCAGGGTGACGAAGACCAGCGAGGGGCCGGCCGTGGGTTCGATGCCGACGCTGAAAACGGCCGGAAAGATCACCAGCCCCGCCAACACCGCCACGAGCGTATCGATGAAGGCGACTTGCAGGGCGGTGTGCGTGATGTTGGTGTCGTTCTTGAAATAGGAAGCGTAGGTCACCAGGCAGCCCAGACCGATCGACAGCGAGAAGAAGGCCTGTCCGAGCGCGGTGAGCACCGTCGAGGGCGTCACCTTCGAGAAGTCGGGAGCGAAGAGGAATTTCACGCCTTCGGTGCCGCCAGGCAGCAGGATGGAGTGGACGGCCAGCACCACGAGGATCAACAGCAGCAGCGGCATCATGATGCGTGCCGAGCGTTCGATCCCTTTCTGGACGCCCAGTGCGATGACGCCGTGCGTCAGCAGGGTGAAGACGACGGTGTAGAGCAACGGTTTCCACGGGTTCTGTGTGAAGGCGTTGAAGAGCGATTCGTAGGCTTCGGGGGTACTGATGCGTGTGAATTCGCCCGTGAGCGAGTGGATCATGTATTCCAGCGTCCAGCCCGAGACCACCAGATAGAAGCCCATGATGAGCAGCGGAGCCAGAATACTGTTGTAGCCCAGGATCGACCAGCGGCTCGAAAGGGTGCGGTAGGCGCCCACGGCGTTGCGGTGGGTATTGCGTCCGATGGCGAATTCCGAAAGCATGATCGGCACGCCGAGCAGCAGGACGCTGAGGATGTAGATCAGCAGGAACGCGCCGCCGCCGTTCTCCCCTGCGACATAGGGGAAACGCCAGATGTTGCCCAATCCGACGGCGCTGCCCGCCGTGACGAGCACGGCGCTCAGCCGGCCGCCGAATGTGGCCCGATGAGTTGTCTTCATAGCTTGACGTTTTCGTTAAGCCGCGCACAGCGCAGAACTTGTTCCGTCTATGCCGCAGCGGGAAAAGGTGCACCTATCTTCGTCGGGAGAGGGCGGCGCTCGGGCCGGTCTCCCGTCTGTTCGCAGTATGCGCCCTGCTTCGGGCGTGCGTGTCCCGTGCATGTGGGCCGGCAACGCCGCGACGGCGATCGCCCGCGTCGTTTCGGGGCTATCCTTCCAGCGTCACCGAAACGCGGGCGATCTTGCCGCCCAGCGGGGGGGCGAGTTTGGCTACCGTGCAACGCACGTGCCGCACTGCGGGAAAGCGCGCGTGCAACGCTTCGATGATATTCGTGGCCACGCGCTCGATCGTGCGCTGCGTGACGGCCATGCGTTCGCGGACGATTTCGTAGACGGTCAGGTAGTTGACGGCCTCCTCCACGGCGTCGTGCGCGGCGATGCCGCCCAGTTCGGTCGTAATCGAGAGCGTCACCTCGAAACGGTTTCCGACGCGCTGTTCGAGGTCGTAACAGCCGTGGAAGGCGTGGAACTCCATGCCTTGAAGATCGATCGTGTAGAGCATAGGCGTATGCAGTATGCGCAATCGGGAAGATTCCTTTACGGAGCCTTCCCGATTGCGATGAAACTTATTCGACGGTCACGAGATAGTAGTTCTTCTTGCCGCGCTGCACGAGCAGGTATTTGCCCGCGATCAGGTCCGCGTCGGTCACCGGGCGCATCGCGTCGGCCAGCTTCTCCTTGTTGAGCGACACGCCGCCGCCCTGCACCAGCTTGCGCGCTTCATCGGCATCCGCACCGACCGTCTTGTACTCGTGTGTATGCTGCTTTCCGGCGCGCTGTGCGGCCTGGTCGGCATGTTCCGCGTGTACGGCGCGGAGCACCTGTTCCGCGACAGCATCAGCCGCGACTATTATTTTGAGGGCCTCATGGTTGCCATGATTGCCCGCTACCAGCCGCTGGCCGTCGTGTTCCTGTCCCTGTTCTTTGCCGCGCTGAAGATCGGCGCACAGGGCATGGAGCTGGCCGCCGGTGTGCCGAACCAGATCTATCTCATCATCCAGACGGTCGTCATCTTCCTCATGGCTGCAGAGAGCGGCCTGTTCGGCGCGCTGCAGAACCGCGTCAGAAAGGGAAAGGAGGCGGAAAAGCATGCTTGAATCCATTCTGAAGAGCATTTTCTCCGCCGG
>OIWS01003153.1_pt1 | contig 12219 bp, 4 predicted proteins | sample 1587611 | NCBI WGS metagenome assembly OIWS01 (sample SAMEA3888919, study PRJEB22519) | human gut metagenome | biome: human gut; feature: human-associated habitat; material: faeces | place: Denmark | collected 2010 | reverse complement strand
TCAGCACTGGCCCGGCCGTGAGCAATTTCCCGCTGGAACGGACAGCGCTGTTCCAGGCTGAGTACGAACGCCAGTCCGCGCTGCACGCGCAGGCGAAAAAAGACCGTAAAAAAGCGGCCGAAGCCGCTCGGCGCGAACAGAAGTCCGAGAAAAAGCGCGCGGCAAAGGCCGCCGAAGTGCAAACATAGATTTTCTTTCAAAGAATATGAAATCTATTTGGAGAAAGGAAATCACAGAATGAAAAAACGTCAGATTCCCCTTCAGGGCAAAGGCCGGCGCTTTCGGGCAGACCTTTGGCTGGATGAAAAAATCACCGGGCGGACGCTGAATGCGCTGCAGATGCGCGGCATCAAGTTCCCCGATAGTTGGAATCCGCGAAAAACGCCGGAGTTCAAGCAGGAATACCAACGCCAGCTGACGCAGTTCCGGCAGGAGCAGGCGGCAAAGAAAGCGGCGAAAAAAGAAGCACGGCGCGAGGCGCAGGCGCAATCACCAGCGTCCGTACCGAAAGCTGAAAACGCTTCACAAGAATAACGGATGCGATCCGCGTGGGAGCGGATTTGCAGATAGACCGGCCCCATCCCCCTGGGGCTGACTGCCAATGCGCCGATCCCGGCGCACCGAGTCTCCCCGGCTCTGTATTGGGAACACAGAGCCGGGGACAAAACGAGACCATCGGGCCTTTGCCCGTCGCATAGATGAATCGCATCAACAACTGAATAGCTGCAGCAGGAAAGAATACTGCTTCCGGCGAAGCGCCGCGAGGATAAGAGCGCGCCAAGGAAGCTGAAAACGTGGTCTGCGTCATTGGGCCGGCGGGAGCACAGGAAACGATACTGGATTTGCAGCGCATGAACAGGCATTTAGCGGCTTAGTCGGGAGCCGTTAAATAAAAACGCTTCTTCGGCGCATGGGAGAAGCGGAAAAAGAATGTGCGTTTCCGCGCGGGATTTCCCGGGCGCGCGGGCAAAATGGAACCGGGGAACAACAACTTTAGGAGGAATGAACGTAATGAAAAAGTTCATCGCAATCCTTTTGGCAGTTGTGATGCTCTTCGCTTTGAGCGTAAGCGCGTTCGCAGCTGTCAACAGCAAAGAGACTGACTACGCCATCGGCAATGGCCTTGGCGTATCGGTTGACTATGACATCGAAGGCATGTACTTCGACGGCCTCGACATCCTGAGCGACGCCGACAACGGCTACTATCCGTTCAGTTTCTCGCTGATCGCCAGCAACCGCACAAATGTGGCCAGCGTCACCGTCAGCAACGGCGGCTCGTTCCATTGGGCCTATGCCCAGAACGCCGATGGCAGCTATGTGACCGACGAGGACGGCAACTACGTCGAGAGCACCACGACGAATTACGGTGTCGTCGTTCTGCCCACGACCTCGGCTTCCACCGTGACCGTCACCGGCACGGGCAATATCGGTTCGGCAACGTTCAACTGCGCACAGCCCAGCGGCGGCACGACCGCTCCGGGCGCAACGCTGTACGCCTACCTTCCGGCTCCCGCACAGTTCGTCAACGAAGGTGTGACGACCGGCGGTTGGGGCGACGCCTATGACAGCAACGGCGCGGTCAAGGCCAACTCTACGACGGGCGTTTCCCTCGGTTTCTTCGGCGGCTACGCAGTCTACAAATTCTCGGATTATGTGTGGGATCTCGCTACGAACCCCTACGGCGCAGACTTCATCGTCTATGGCAACGCATTCTGGGGCAACTCCGAAGCAGGCTGCATCCAGGTTTCCGAGAATGGTACGGATTGGTACGATATCGCGGGTTCGATGTATTACACCAAGAGCACCAAGAACGCAACCATCACCTACACGAACCCCAACCCGTCTGAGGACAAGGGCATTACCACGGCTGGTGCAACCAGCACACTGGCGGATGTTACTTACACGCTGAATGGCACAGAAGGCAAGGTCACGAAGAACACCTTCCACAACCACAGCTGGTTCCCGCTGAACGCGAACTACTTTACGGCCTCCGGATCCCGCGCGGCGATGGCCAAGGTCGATGAATTCTCCTTCGTCAGCAGAACGCTGAACAGCGACAACATCACCAATACTCTGACCTTTACCGGCACGCTCCTGAACAACTACCCCGGCACGGGCAAGACGGATCAGATCGGCTTCGGCTACTGCGACGTGCATCCGAACAAGACGCTCGGCGGTTCGATTGCCTATAACCCGTACCAGACCTTCACCAGCAGCAGCGACTATGATACCAAGGTTGCGGGCACCAGCGGCGGCGATCCGATCGACATCGCGTGGGCAGTTAAGTCCGACGGCACACCTGCTGGCCTGAGCAAGATCCAGTACGTCCGCATCTACACCGGTATGGCGCAGATGAACGGCATCTTCGGTGAAATTTCCACTGAGGTCTGCGGCGTTGCCGCCTGCACGGGCAGCACGACGGAAACAGCAGCTACCCCGACAGTTACTGTTGGCAGCAAAACTGTGGAAACGACCAATGGCGGAATCAAATCGGTTGGTAAACTGAGCGGTACTTGTACGGTCAGCGTGACGGGAACGGGTTATATCTATATTAACGGTGTTGCAACAAATTCCGCTACGTTTACCCCGACAAGCACAGGAACAAAGGTACAGATTATTGTGCAGAATGGTGAAGCTGCTCCTTACGTTACTTGGCTGAACTTGAAGACAGGTAAGGCATAATGCGAGCACACGTAACTTGGCAAAGGGGAGCGGGCTTTGCCCGCTCCCTCTTTTGCATTTTACTGGCGTTTTTGTTGCTTGTAAATTGTCTGCCATCCGTCTTTGCGTTGAGTGCAAATGATATCGGTCTGTCTGTAATCAAAGGAATAACGTTGCTGGATACGATCGATATGTCCGATGAGGAGACAACCGACATAGTTTATGTTGTCAAAGTTACGTCCGCAGACGGAACTTTTGAGATCAATATTTCGGAAGACTACAAATTCGATGACCCGACTTTTCTCGCGGATACAACAGATCCGGATGCTGAATGCGATTATGTTAGAGACGGATTAATTGCAAACAAGAATGTGCTTCAAGTTTCTACGCAAAACGCACCAAAGCCCTCATCTGCAACAGTTGATGCTTTTACGTATTTTTACAACAGCGACGACTTCCCTGAAAAGTGGTATGGCAAGCACGCAGCGTGGATCAATGTTGCACTGGACGACGGCCATGACTCCAGTATTTACCTTGATTTTTTGGTATATAGCGAGCAAACAACAACAGTAAACAAAGACAAACTTAAAGCCGCATTGGCCGCTGTTCCGACAGAAGGATATTACACGGAGAATGACCGCTATAATGGCAAAACAACGAGCCAAAAAGGATTCTGGCTCGATATGCAGGCGATCGTAGCGGCTGCTCAAGATGTGTATGACCTAAAAGGTGTTGGACAGCAGGCAGTGGACGCGGCAGCGAAAACGCTGGATCAGAAAGATCCAGACAGCGAATTATCCAAAGCTATCGCAAACCTGATCCCAACGTCTCAAGTCAACCCGACTGGACTTTATGAGACGTTGAATCAGTACGCGGACGAAGATGAAAAGGATTACTCTGTCGGCAGCTGGGCGAAGTTCGCGCAGGCGCGCAGAGCGGCGCAGACGCTGCTCGATTCCCTGTTCAAGAAGGACGCGGAAGGGAACGTCACAGCGACAGAGGAAAACAGCTCCGTCAAACATCCGCAGGCGGATGTGGACGCGCTTGTAAAGGCGCTGAAAGACGCCAAAGCCGGTCTGGATACCCGTGTTCACAGCCTGCTGCAAGCTGTCACCGACAACGCGCTTGCCGGTATCTCGTTCTACGCGAGCTATTATGGCACGCTGGACGCGGACGACTACACGCTGGAAAGCTGGCAGAACTATGTAGCAAGGCGCGGCGAGGCACTGAACACCGCGAAAGAGCACGGAACATTCACATCCACCATGGGTGTGGAGGAAGTGCGGATACAGGCAGAAGCGTTCAACAGTCTCCGCAGTGCGTATTTCAGCCTTGTTCCGAAAGCGGACAAGATCACGGTACACGTCTCGCTGGCCGACGAATTAGCGGCAAAAAAGGCAACGTCCATCAGTAAGAAGCTCAACATGCGCACCTATACCCGCACGGTCGATGCAGGTACGACGGTTGCGGATGTAATGACCAGCACCTATAAGGACAAGAATGTCTGGTGGATAAACTCCATGAGTGAGCTGATGGTCTACGTCAACGGTACGATGTGCTTCTCCTGCCAGGCGGGCGGTATCGACTACGCTGAATTTGACGAGTACGGTAAGTTCCTGCTCCACGATAACGACGAAGTAACCATCGTGCGCGTGGAAATGCCGGGCATGGTCAACATCAGCGAGGACATCTGGCCGATGGCGCTTGAACGTGTGCCGGATCAGATGCGGTATCAGACGCTGACGACGGATCTTCCGCAGGACAAGACCAACGGCGCTTACAAGGCAGTCGTCGGCGTGCCGTTCACGCTGACAGCCACCTCGAAGGCAGCTATGCCCGCCTACATGACGGACGACGAGGCAAAGCCCGTCGCAGGTGCGCATATCTTCCGCAGCGCGATCACAGATTCGCTGGATTCGGTTACAGGCGCAGACATTCTGACCGACACAAAGCTCAAGACTGGGGCTGACGGCACGCTTACCATGACCGTCTATCAGCCGGGCTGGCAGCTGGTCAACGCCTATAGTCTTGACAGCGAAAACAGCGCGTTCGTCACCGGCGGCGCGATCCTGATCTACGCCGAGGTCGATGAATCGCAGGCAGACCTCGCGAAGATCAAGAACGATCTGCGGACGGAGCTCAAGAAAACGTATGAGAATCCGGACTATCCGAAGGAGTGCTTCACGGACAGCGACTGGGCAGAGATCGAATCGCTCTACAAAACCGGCATGGACGGCATCGACAAGGCAGAGGATGCGTCTTCCGCATACTCCGCTCAGTTGAACGCCAAGACGAAGATCGAGGCGATCCAGACCAAAGCGGCGGAAACGAACGCAAAGAATCTTGCGGATTTCCGGGCGCAGATGGCGAAATTCCCCGAAGATCTGTCGAAGCTCGACAGCTCGGCGGTTCAGCTCATCGACCAGCTCGAAGCGTACTACAACGCGATGACGCAGTATCAGCGCGACGAGCTGAGCGTGAAGGAAAAGACACGGTACGAGGCAATTCTTGCCGCGCGCGAAGGACTTGCCGAGGGCGGCGCGAAGCAGTACACGCTGACGGTCGAGTATGACCTCTCCGCCGTGCCGGAGGAAGACAAGGCGGGTCTGGAAGCCATGATTCAGTGGCTGCAAGAGCACCGCGTCGTCGACGGCACGAACGACACCACCGGCGGCACGATGATGGCGGGTCTGTTTACCTACAACACGGTGGACGCGGGCCAGACGAAGGTCAACTACACGCAGGTAACGACTGTGCCCGTCGGAAGCGGCGTGTACTTCTGCTCCAACCCGACCTACGCCACCTACTTCCAGATTCGCGGCGCGCGCAAGAGCGACAAGGACGGCAAGGACGTGACGGACGCGAACGTGAAGACCAAGTTCCCGTATCTCGTTCCGGGCAACGACTACGCCATCACCGACACCGGCGCGCGGTGGCGCATCGAGGATCACTGGGTCAAGGGAACGAACACCACCGAGGTTCCGCACTTCTACGTCAATGACAACGAGTACGAGCTTCGCGGCATCACGTTCTCCGGCGTCTCCGAAGATAGCGTCGAAGACCGCACCCTCGATACTTTCGACTGGTCGGACTACGGCACGGACGTCAAGGCCAGCCGTATCCTCCGTAGCTTCAAGTACTTCACCATGCCGTATGACAATGTGACAGCGACTGTCACGTGGGTCCCCGTCGGCGGCTCCGAGAGCGAGATCACCGCTGCAAAGGACAGCGCAAAGACCGCCCTCAAGACCGCGCTCGACGGCTACGGCGAAGGTCACAAGCAGTACGCGGAGATCCTTAAAGCGTACAACGAGGGTCTGACTGATATCGACAGCGCGAAGACGGTCGAGCAGGTCGCTGCGGCACGCAGAGAAGCGCTCAAGAGCATGGCCAACGCTGCCAACGACGTCAGTACCGGCACCGAGATCAAGGGCTGGGAATACGGAACAGGCGAGTATTGGCTGAAGGTCAATGACGCCACTAACGGCAATGCCTTCACGCCCGGCACGCAGATCGGCACTGTGACCGTCAGCGTCCAGAACTACACGAACGACGGCCGTAACGCCGAGGGCGAGAACAAAGCCGCGCTCGAACACTTCTATAGACCTGAGGATCAGTACTGGCTCGAACGAAAGAATTACCCGCTTGGCGAAAACGACACCATGATGACCGTTCTGCTCCGCGCACTCACGGAAGCGAACTGCACCTGGCTCGGCACCGGCGGCAATGGCGACGGGAAGTATGATTTCGACATCACCTATCTTTCCACCATTACTGACGGCGATTACAGCCTTGCCGAATTCACCGGCGGCCAGCAGTCCGGCTGGATGGGTACGCTCAACGACTGGTTCACCAACGAGGGCTTTGCCAACTTCACCGTGGAGAACGGCAAGCTGGCGGACGGCGATATCATCAGCGTCAAGTACACCTCCGTGGGTCTTGGCGAAGATGTCGGCGGCACGTGGAGCAACTCTGACACGACGCTCAAATCGCTGACGTTCGACGGCGATGGCAATCCGCGCCTGACCACCTCGTTTGAACCCGGCAAGCGCGGCGGCACCTACGCCTACACGCTCGTCATCGACGGCGACAGCTCGAACCTGACGGTGACCCCGACGGCGGCGAACAAGAACTTCCTCGTGAAGACGTTCCTGAACGAGAAGGTCACGTCCAACACCGAGGGCAGCAGCTTCTACAAGCGCACCGAGTCCATCCCCGTCGTCGCGGGCGATACGATCTACATCGGCTGCGGCATCAAGGGCTGGCCCACCATGAACAATCAGGCCGGCAACACGCAGTCGAACGACGGCACGTGGTATGTGGTCAGAGTGATCTCTGCCAGCGGCAGCTACAAGGTGGTCGAAGATCAGCTGAAGCAGCTCCCGCAGGCCGACACCATCGACTTTACCAACTACGAAAAGTACGAAAAGCAGATCGCTGCGGCAGAGGCTGCGTACAAGCAGCTGCAATCCGAGCAGCAGGCTAAGGTTGATAAAGACGCTGTCGAGAATCTGGAAAAGCTGCTTGAGAAGGTACAGAGCTACCGCAAGCTCAAGGAGTTCAAGGCGACGGTCAAGTCGCTTCCCAGACCGGCTGAGGCGACGCTCGACGATGTGGAGGAGATCCGCAGCGCCCAGCGTACATACGAGGAGATCAAGAAGAATTCTGACCTGTATGAGAGCCTCTCCGTCGCGGAAACCAGAAAGATGGACGAGCTGATCGAGGCTGCCGATACGCTGATCTGGAACGACGCTGTCGAGAAGATCAACGCCATCGGTACCGTGACCATCAATAGCGGCGACGCGATCAATGCGGCGAAGGCAGCTGTATCCAGACTGTCGGCAGATCAGATGAAGACCTTCCCGCAGGAGCTGCTGGACAAGCTGGCCGAGGCGGAAAGAATCTATCACCTGCTGACGGAAGGCAGCGATACGCCGGTTCTCCCCGTCACGCCGAGCAAGCCGAAGGACGACAAGCCCACCACGGGTTCCTCGTTCACTGATGTTCCGGCTGGAAGCTGGTACGAGGAAGCTGTGAATTATGTCCATGAAAAGGGCCTCATGAACGGCACGTCCTCCAATGCTTTCAGCCCGAACGCGAATACGACGCGCGGCATGATCGTCACGATCCTCGCCCGTGTCGAGGGAGTGAACACGAATGGTACGTCGTGGTACGCGGCAGGTCAGAAGTGGGCGATGGACAATGGCATTTCGGACGGCACCAACATGCCGGGCGTTATCACCCGTGAGCAGTTGGCGACGATCCTGTACCGCTACGCGAAGCAGAAGGGTTACGACGTGAGCAAATCCGCCGCCCTGACCGGTTTCTCCGATGCGGACAAGGTCAGCGGATATGCGGCAGAGGCCATGCAGTGGGCAGTCGCCGAGGGGCTCCTTCAGGGCTCGAACGGCAAGCTGAACCCGCAGGGCTCCGCCACCCGCGCACAGGTCGCGACCATCCTCATGCGCTTCATGGAAAAAATCGCAAAATGAAACACGCAGTCCAACGTTCTGAATTGAATATTGGATAACCACCCCAAGCTGGGCGGTTCCCCACGCGAAAGCGTGGGGAACCGTGCGGCTTATTCGTGCGTTTAAGGGTACTTCTTAAAAGTACGAATAAGCTGCACAAAATGCAGACTTTTTAAGGGGGAAGCCCTTGTCCCGGAGGGCGAACACACATGAAAAAATTCTTTGAAAGGTTCCCATGGGCGCAGCAGGCCGGCTGCGGCGTATTGATCTGTGCGCTGCTGCTGAGTATCTGTCTGCCGCTCATGGGTATGCGGTCGGTCGAGCCGGATAATCCCATCCTGCAAGCCGCACCGCAGGAGATCACTGTTTTGCAGGCAGGGCAAGCGCCCGGCCATGCCGGAAACGGCGAAGCCGAAAGCACCGGCACAGCCGGTTCCGGCGGCAGCGCCGATAGCGAGCTGACCGGCGAGCAGGAGCAGCCTGACCCGGAGGAAACGGAAAATCAGGCGGAGCAGGGACAGGACACCCAACCGGAGCAGCAGTCGGAATCGAAGCCCCAGCAGGAAGTCCTGGCCGACGCCGCCATCGGCACGAATACCGATTCCAACAAGGGCGACGAGGGCGAGGAAGCCGGAGATACCGGCGAAACAGACGAGGATCTGCCGGAAACAGAACTTGACCTCGGTGCGCTGCTGACGTGGTACAAGTACGGCTCACAGGCAAGCTCCATGGTCTGCGCACCCGGAGACTCTGTCGGCAAGCGTGTCTTACTGGCCCAGCTCGACCGCGGCAGACTGCGCTATGAACTGAACCTCACCGGCCTCGACGCGGACGACGCAAAAATAACCGGTGTGCAGGTCGCAGTTGGAAACGGCGTATCACAGAAAGCGGATACGCGCGGCGTGCTGGATATGACGCTGCCGGACGGCGCAGAGTTCCAGAACTATATCCTGACCGTACAAGCTCATGCGACGCAAAAGAACCAGAAGGGCGAAACCGTGGAGACAGACGTGAACTTCGCGTTTGTTCTGCGGCTGGAAAGCGGCATTGACCTCGATTTGCAGCTTACATGGCAACCCAACGGTCAGGCCACCTGCCCGGCCAACGGCTCGGTCAATCGCACGGTCAAGAGCGACACGCTGACAGACGGAAATTTCGCATACGCGCTGCAATTCCTCGGCGAAAGTGCGGATGACGCGACGATCCGCACGGCGGAATACTGGGCGACGGATGGTGAGCGCGGAACGCTCTCGGAGTCCGGCGAGATCCAGATGGCCGCCGCAGACGGCAAGGACACGGAAACGTATTATCTCGCCGTGACCGCCGAGGTGCTGGGGCAGACCATCAGCTATACATTCGTTGTGACATATGAGGACGGCCTTGACCTCCAGCTCCAGTTCACATGGTACGAAAAATCCGTCACGGCGCAGAACGTTCTCTGCGATGCGGACAAGCGCGCGGCGCTGACCATCAAGCATAACCAGATCAATAACAGCGAGCTTCTGTATAAGCTCGGTCTGACCGGCCGGAGCGCACAGGACGCGCAGATCACAGGTGCCAGCTTCAACGGGGCCGCCATGAGCACGGACAGCGGCTCCGTGCAGCTGGATGCCACGGAAAGCGGTGCGACCTATACGGCTCTCGTGACTGCGAAGATCAAGGATCGTACCGTCACATTTACGGTCACCATCCGCTACCAGAGCGACGTTTCGCTTGAAATGGCGTATACCGTTATGGAAGATGGCGCGGCGAAGCCGTGCGTCCTGAAATGCGAAAACAGGAAGACCGTCCATGCGGAAGATGTCTATGACAATCAGCTGACGGACGGGCTGCTTGGCTACGAGCTGCGGCTCACAGGCGAGGACACGTCTGGCATTGAGATCACCTCCGTCACCTGCTATCAGTCGGGCGATTTCAGCACAAAGACACTCACAGCGCCCACCGGCAGCGTGACGCTGCTTCTGGCCGAGGATGGCAAAACGGGCGAAAATACGTTTACCATCAAAGCCTCCGGCGCGGGCGAGGAATACACGTTTATCATCAGCATCCCGTATAAGCACCGCGGTGATCAGGAGGTAAAGATCGAGTGCGATCTGGAGGGTGTCGAAAGCGTCGCAAACGGACAGATGCTGACCTTTAAGCTCCGCGCTTGGAGCGAGGATGCCGAGCAGAACAAAACGTATATCCTGTATACCGGAACGGACACCAAGCTGAGTGTAAAGATGGATGATGAAGCGTGCATCTTTACCGGCGTTGCGGGCGGAAGCTGGCAGCAGTTCAAGGTGACACCGAGTAATCCGGAAAAGGGAGACACAAACGAGCATACGCTTGTGATCAGTGCCGAGGACGCCTTCGGCAATAAAGGCGAGAAAACGATCCTGCTCCGCGGCGAACGCGCAAGCAGCGGTGAAAAGCTCGGCGAGGCGACGATCGTGATCGACATGGGCGTCGTCGGACTCGGTTCTTCGTCCATCACCTGTGATGTCCTTGCCGGTGAACCGGCGTCCTGCGCAGTTGCAAAAGCGGTCTGGGGCTATACGGCGCCGGAGCCATTCGGAACGGCTGAACGAAGCCTCGGCTGGCGCGCGGAGTGCAACGATCCGTTCGGCCCTGATTTCTACCTGAGAAGTTTGGACGATACAAGCGGCCTTGGTATGCGCGCCAATGCGATCAGCGGCTCATGGAGCGGTACGGAGGAGGAGAACTTTGCCAGAATTGACGCGCAGTTTGGCGAAGGTACGAATCTGGACATCCTCTGGCGCTGCATCTACCGCAACAGCCTGAGCCTGAATGACGCAAGCAGCAGTCTCGGTGAATTGGATTTCACGGAAGGTTCCGGCTGGGAATATGAAATTAACGGAACTTATCCGTCCTACGGCATGGATAAGGCCGACCTAAAGCCGGGAGATACACTGACGCTGCGCTATACGCTGGCCTATGGCTGGGATATCGGAAATGGACAGGGGCGCGGAAACTCTGTCGGCTACTGCGTGACCTACTACGGCGGCGGGCGCTGGTCCGAAGAACCGCACCACGATCTGCAAGCTGTTACAACGGACGGTATAACAAAACAGATCTGCAAGCGCTGCGGCTTGGAGAATCCCTGTACGCACCCGAAGAATCACCAGAAGTATGTCGATCAGGAGAACGGAACCTGCGCGCTGGTCTGCGGGGACTGCGGAAAGAATGTTGGCGATCCCGCGCCGCATGTGCTTCAATACACGAGCGAAGAAAATTCCGAGGTACACATCATCACATGCCAGCACGACTGCGGATACAAAAAGGAAGAACCGCATATCTGGAAGGAAATCAGCAACACAGCAAGCTGTGAACACGGCGGTATCCGAACGGATGAATGCCAGGATTGCCATGCAAAGCGGGAGACAGAAGAACCTGAACCGCTGGAGCATGAAATTGGGGACGTTTGGTATTCTGACGGTGCAAAACATTATCAGAAGTGCAAAAACTGCGGTACGCATATCAATGAAGCGGAGCACCACTACGTAGAAGGCGAATACGACTGGGTATGCGATAAGTGCAAGATGCTGCATATGAGCGCCTGCAATGGTATCGGTGAATTCCGCTGGGATGGCTCCGAAGTAGATGCGGACGGACATACGCTCTATTGCAAAGATTGCAGATTGTCTGTCAAACAGGTGCACGACCAGAAGGGCGAAAACGGTGCCTGCTCGGTCTGCGGGTACGGCAGTCACGTCTGTGAGGAACATAAGCAATATGTGAACAATGGCGACGGCACGCATAAAGTGATATGCAGCGTCTGTCAGAAAGTCCTGACCGAAAACGAAGCGCACACCTACGCCAATGGCCTCTGCGCCTGCGGCGCAATAGATCAGACCACATCGCCGACCGACCCCACCCCTGACCCGAATCCGGGCGGCGGGGATGATGGTGGAAAACCCGGTGGCGGCGATGGCGGCGGTGGAGACACTGGCGGAGGCGATACCGGCGGCGGTGACGCTGGCGGTGGAGATGACGGCAGCGGAGACACCGGCGGAGAAGGATAACGACATAAAAAATAACGAATAGGAGCAGCTTGCTATGAATACAAAAATCAACGAGATTTTAC
>OIWS01003149.1_pt1 | contig 12234 bp, 10 predicted proteins | sample 1587611 | NCBI WGS metagenome assembly OIWS01 (sample SAMEA3888919, study PRJEB22519) | human gut metagenome | biome: human gut; feature: human-associated habitat; material: faeces | place: Denmark | collected 2010 | reverse complement strand
TGATATGCTGTCCGCCCGCGCCGGACGAGCGGTAGACCTGCATCTCGATGTCCTCGGGCCGGATGTCAACCTCGGCCTCCTCCATCTCGGGCAGGACGGCGACCGTTGCCGTCGACGTATGGACGCGCCCGCCGGACTCGGTCTCCGGCACGCGCTGCACCCGGTGGACGCCGGACTCAAATTTCAGGCGGGAATACGCGCCCTCGCCCGAAATTTCAAAATCGGCCTCCTTGACGCCGCCAAGCTCCGTCTCATTATAATTGAGCAGACTGACCTGCCAGCCGCGGCGCTGCGCGTACATCGTGTACATGCGGTACAGGTCGGCCGCAAACAGTGCGCTTTCCTCGCCGCCTGCGCCGCCGCGAATTTCCACGATAACACTGCGGTCGTCGTTGGGGTCGCGGGGCAATAATAAAATTTTGAGCTCTTCCGAGATGCTTTCGATATCGCTTTTGGCGGCGCTCATCTCGTCGCTCGCCATTTGGCGCAGCTCTTTATCGGCTTCGGAGTCGTTTAAAATCGCTTCGGCATCCTCGAGCGACGCTTCGGCTTTTTTTAAGGCGCGGTATTTTTCCACGATGGGTTCGATTTCTTTGTGCTCCTTCATGAGATCGCGGTAGAGATTGCGGTCTGCCGCAACGGCGGGATCATAGAGCTTCATATTAAGCTCTTCATATCGGTTTTCAAAAACTGAGAGATTTTCAAACATAGCAAAGCTTCCTTTCAGACAGATAGTTAAATGAAACGGTCTGAGAGGCGCTACTGCTCGCTGCCGGCACTTTCGCGCACGATCTTGCGAATGTTCTTTTCACACTTGTGGCGGGGCACCATGACTTCTCTGCCGCAGCCGGTGCAGCGGATTTTAAAATCCGCGCCGATGCGCAGCACTTCAAACACGTTTGTCCCGCAGGGGTGCGGCTTTTTCATTTGTAATTTGTCGCCTACCCGAACATCCATGGTACAGCCTCCTTTATCGTGTATTGGGCGCGAATGCTCCCTTGAAAATTCAGTATAGCACAATGCTGTATTGATGTCAAAGCAAAAGACCGCCTGCGCGGGACTTTCCCTTGCAGACGGCCTTTTCGGTTTCTATTTTATTCCAAACGCTTTGTGAAAACGCTTTTACGCTGCGATGTGAATGCCGCTCTTCTTCAGCGCGAAACTGAGGGCGGTCGCTACGCCGTAAGCCGCCGCAACGGAGACGATGTCCTTGACGAGATACGGCACGGAGGCCACAAGGAACGCCGCCCACGGGCCGTTGCCGGAGATAACGCCGAACTGAATCGTGCCGCACAGATGGCAAGCCGCAAGACCCGCAACACCGAGTACAATGGCGAGCACACGGTGCGGCATTTTTGTGCCGAGACCGCACAGCGCAGCCATGGGCAGGAAGCCGTAGATGTAGCCGCCCGCGAGACCGACAAGCGAACCGAAGCCGCCGGAGAAGTTTGCAAACACCGGCAGACCGACAGCGCCGAGCACGATATAGACGAGCACGGCAAGCGTGCCGCGCTTACAGCCGAGTGCATAACCGCACAGGGCGACCGCGAAGGTCTGTAAGGTGACCGGGATGCCGCTCGGCAGCGGGAACGAAATCTGCGACAAAACGGCGAGCACGGCGGCGAATACGCCGACCATAACGATATTGGTGATTTTCTCTCTGTTGCTGTTCATGTTATTTACCCCTATTCATTTCGGAATACGGCACACTAAGCAGTTTATTCGGCTTTCGGGTTTGCAAAGCCTTTGTGGATCTGCACCTCACCTGCGGAAAACGCGCGCTCCTCTCCGCTATCAAGACGGACGAGCAGGTGCGCTTCGTCGCTGATGCCGGTGACGACACCGCGGTACGTCTCCTCCCCGAGCGAGAACGTGATGGCGCGGCCGGTGAGGAACGAATGGCTGCGGTACGATTCGATGAACGCGTTCGAGCCGAGGTTCTTATACAGCGCGAAAAAGCGACTGATGACGGCAGCCGAAATGCGGCTGCGCATCTCCACGGGGCACGGGCCGTCGAAAATAGCACCGGCGATGGAGCGAATCTCCTCCGGGAAGCCCTTTTCCGGCACAGCGATGTTGATGCCGATACCGAGCACGGCCCAGTTGAGACCGCCGTTTTCAAAATCAACGGAAGCTTCCGTTAAAATGCCGCAGACCTTTTTCTCGTTGAGGTAAACGTCGTTCACCCATTTGATTTGCGGGTTTAGCCCCGTGACCTGCTCAATGGCTTCGCACACGGCGACCGCTGCGGTAGTCGTGATGAAAAGCGATTTTTCAGCGGTGCAGTGCGGGCGGAGCAGCAGGCTGAAATAAATACCTGTACCCGGCGGCGACGTGAAGTGCCGACCGAGCCTGCCCTTGCCTGCCGTCTGCGATTCCGCAATGAGCACGGTGCCCTCCGGCGCGCCCTGCTCCGCCTGTGCCTTTAAAAGCGTATTGGTGGAGGTGACTTCGGTCTGCACCTGCAAGTAAACCGGCATATCGGTATCGAGGAACCGTGAGACACTCTGCACGGTGAGCACATCGCTTTCCGGCGCCAGCGTGTAGCCGCGCTTTGGCACGGCGCGAATTTTATGGCCAGCTTCTTCAAGCTTTTGGATGGCTTTCCACACGGCATTGCGGGAAACGCCGAGCGACGACGCAAGCTGCTCGCCGGAGAGGTATTCTCCGCGATTTTTTTCAAGCGCGTCTAAAACTGCATCTTGTATGCGCATAAATTTCCTTTCCGGCAAAACCGGCAGCGAAAATTTCGTCTACCAGTTTACCACACACAAAGCGTTTCGTCAACCTAAAATTAAATTTAAGGTGACGAATAACAAAACACCGATTGAATGGAAAAGCAAAAGCCCGCACAGCGCATGGTTTTGCTCTGTGCGGACAACTATTCCATTACTTCTTTTTCTTGAAGCCGTCCTTCAGCGAAACGGAGCGGTTGAAGACAAGGTGGTCTTCTGCGGAATCCTTGTTATCCACGCAGAAATAGCCCTGACGCATGAACTGGAAGCTCTCGCCCGGCTTTGCGGTTTTGAGGCCCGCTTCCACCTTGCAGCCCGTGAGGACCTTGAGGGAATCCGGGTTTAAAAGCTCTAAGAAATCGCCTGCATCCGGGTCTTCCACAGTAAAGAGGTTATCGTAGAGGCGAATTTCGGCGTCTTCGGCGTTCTTCGCGTCCACCCAGTGGATGGTGCTCTTGATCTTGCGGCCGTCTGCCGGGTTGCCGCCGCGGGACTCGGGGTCATACTCCGCATAGACCTCAACGACGTTGCCGTTTTCGTCCTTTTTGCAGCCGGTACATTTGACAACATAAGTGGTCTTGAGGCGCACTTCATTTCCCGGGAAAAGGCGGAAATAGCCCTTTACAGGGGTCTCCATGAAGTCTTCGGCTTCAATGTACAGCTCGCGGCCGAACGTAACCGTGCGGGTACCGTCTTCGGGACGGTTCGGATTATTCTCGACCTCGAACGTCTCGGTCCTATCTTCGGGATAGTTCGTCAAAATGAGCTTTACGGGGTTCAGAACGCCCATGACGCGCTTTGCCGTGAGGTTCAGGTCTTCGCGCAGACAGTGCTCGAGGAAGCTGTATTCCACGGTAGAGTTCACCTTGGAAACACCGTTGCGCACGCTGAAATTGCGAATGGAGGCCGGGGTGTAGCCGCGGCGGCGCAGGCCGCAGATGGTGGGCATTCTCGGGTCGTCCCAGCCGCTGACATAACCGCCTTCGACGAGTGCGCGCAGCTTGCGTTTGCTCATGACGGTGTTGTTGATGCCAAGGCGGGCAAACTCGATCTGACGCGGCTTTGCGGGCAGCGTGACGTTGTTGATAACCCAATCGTACAGCGGACGGTGATCCTCAAATTCCAACGAACACAGCGAGTGCGTGATGTGCTCCATGGCGTCCTCGATGGGGTGCGCGAAGTCGTACATCGGGTAGATGCACCATTTGGTACCGGTGCGATGGTGTGGCATGTGGTTGATGCGGTAGATGACCGGGTCGCGCATATTGAAGTTGCCGGAAGCGAGGTCAATCTTTGCACGGAGCGTCATTCTGCCGTCTTCAAACTCGCCGGCGCGCATGCGGGCAAACAGGTCGAGACTCTCCTCCATCGGACGGTCACGGTACGGGCTCTGCGCCGGGGTGGTGAGGTCGCCGCGCATTTCACGCATCTGGTCAGGCGTGAGCTCGCAAACATAGGCAAGGCCCTTTTTGATGAGCTCTACGGCGCCGTTGTACATATCTTCAAAATAATCGGAAGCATAGTAGAAGCGGTCTTCCCAATCGTAGCCGAGCCAGTGGATATCTTCCTTGATGGCATCGACGTACTCCACGTCTTCCTTTGTGGGGTTCGTGTCGTCCATGCGCAGGTTACAGATGCCGTTAAAGCGTTCTGCGGTGCCGAAATCGACGTAGATCGCCTTGGCGTGGCCGATGTGCAGGTAGCCGTTCGGCTCCGGCGGGAAACGGGTGTGCACCTTCATGCCTTCGCAGCGGCCGCCCTCTGCGAGGTCTTCTATAATAAAATCATCGATAAAACTGCTGCTGATCTCCTCGGAGACCGCTTCGTTTTTGATCTCTTCACTCATAATTTGTCCATACCTTTCCTAATATCAGGTTTTTCCTCTTGCTTTATGCGTTCTCGATCTTTTGAAGGCCGAGCTGTAAACGGCGCAGCGCCTCCTCTTTGCCGAGCACGGCGAGAATTTCCATAGCGCCGCCGGGGGTAACGGTCTGGCCTGCCGCCGCGATGCGTACCGGCCACAACAGCGTGCCGTTTTTCACTTCGAGGCTCTGTGCGAGGGCAATGAGTGCATCGTGGATGGTATCAACCTGCCAGTTTTCGATGGCGGACAGCGTCTCGATGGCGGCACGCAGCATGACGGGCGCGTTCTCGAGCGTTGCCTTGCTCTTTTTGTTTATGAAGAGGTCTGCGGAATATTCCGGCAGCTCTTTGAAGAAGCCGAGCAGGCTCGGGATTTCCTTAAACTTCAAAATACGCGGCTGCAAAATGGCGTCGAGCACGTCGTAAGGCTTTTCTGCGTCGCCGAAAATCTCTTTGTAGTACGGCATCGCCGCGGTGCGGAACTCTTCCCCGCTCATCTTGCGGATGTACTCGCCGTTGAACCACAGGAGCTTATCGTAATCGAACACGGCGGGCGATTTGCTGATGCCGTCGATGGAGAATGCTTCTTCGAGCTCTTTCAGCGAGAAAATTTCCTGGTTATCCTTCGGACACCAGCCGAGCAGCGCGATGTAGTTCGTGATGACAGGTGCGAGGTAGCCGTCTTCGAGGAGGCCCTGAAAGCTTGTGGAACCGTGGCGCTTCGAAAGCTTTGAGACGGAGCCGTCTTCGTTTTTGCCCATGATGAGCGGCAGATGCACATAAATCGGCTTTTCCCAGCCGAACGCGTCGTAGAGCATGTTGTACTTCGGTGTAGAGGTGAGGTACTCGCAGCCGCGCACGACGTGCGTAATGTGCATGAGGTGGTCGTCGATGACGTTTGCAAAGTTGTAGGTCGGGTAGCCGTCGGACTTTAAAAGCACCTGATCTTCGATCTCTTTGTTTTCGATCGTGATGGTGCCGTAAACGGCATCTTCAAAGGACGTGGAGCCCTCGAGCGGCACACGCTGACGAATGACATACGGCATACCGGCATCGAGGTTCTTCCGGATTTCCTCTGCGGGCAGGTCGCGGCAATGACGGTCGTAGCCGCCGAACTCGCCGTCCTGATGAATGGACTCGAGGCGCTCTTTGGTGCAGAAGCAATAGTATGCCTTGCCCTCGCGCACAAGCTGCTCTGCGTAGGGTTTATAAATATCCTTGCGTTCGCTCTGTACATACGGGCCGTATTCGCCGCCGATGTCCGGTCCTTCGTCATGCTGCAGACCGACTTGCTGCAGTGTATTATATATAACGTCTGTTGCGCCTTCTACATAGCGCTCCTGATCTGTGTCTTCAATTCTGAGCACAAACGTGCCGTTTTGGGACTTCGCCACCAGATACTCGTACAGCGCCGTTCTGAGGTTTCCGACGTGCATGAAACCGGTGGGGCTCGGCGCAAAGCGTGTGCGAACCATTAAAACAACCTCCTTGGTTTTTCGGTGCGTTGCTATCCATGCCGCCGGCATGAAAAAATACTACACCATCATATAATGTTCTATTATATATCTGTGCGCAAAATTTTGCAATAAAAAAACGGGAAAAAGCGCCATCTTTTTCCCGTTTTCTGTTCTTAATCGCCCTTGAGGAACGCCACGTACTCTTCAAGGCACATGTTCAGCTCGTTCATGCGCTGCGCGTGCTCCTTGCCGACGTAGCGGTAATGCCACGGCTCGTAATCGATGCCGGTGATGCTCTCCTTGCCTTTGGGGTAGCGCTCGACAAAGCCGTATTCTGCGGCGTGCTCCTGCAGCCATGTGTAGGCTTCCGTCTCGCGGAAATCGTCTTCAACGTCGTTGAAATCGACCGCAAGACCGGTGTGATGCTCGCTGTACCCCGGCGCCTGAATGGTGATCCGCGCGTCTTCATACGCGTTTTCATAGGTCATGCCGTCTGCCATGCGGCGCTGCACGGCGCGATCCAGCACGCTTTCCTGCTCCTCCACGCTGCGATAGCCCGAGGCAACCCACAAATTGATTTCGTCGTTATACGCTGCATTGATAAGCGCCGTGAGCTCCGGGTACATTTTGGAGTTGACGGTGATGGTATCGAACAGCGTCGGGGTCATTTGGAAATCGTCCGGCAGCGGCACTTCGCTGTTCACAAGCACAAGCCGCCAATCGCCGAGCTGCTGAAAGGCAGATTCGGGAGCGGAGGTCGTTTTAGAAAGCACACTTGCTTTGTCTGAAGTGCTCTCCGCAGCGGTGCCCGGTGCCGCTTCCGGCGAGGCAGCAGCTTCTATGGGCTCTGCATTTTGATGCGGCATGGCAAGCAGCGCCGTGATGATAAGCACAGCCGCAATGCACCCTGCCCCACTAAGCAAAAGCCGTGCACGCGATTTCAGTACACGTGCGGGAATCCTGTTATGCTTCTCCCGTTTTTGCGGCTGTTTTAATCTGTAATGTCCACCTTGCGGCCCTGCCATGTGCTTTGCCACGTTCATGCTCCCTTTTCTTTCGTATCTTCTATTGCAAGTATACCACATAACTGGTATACTAATCCAGAGTTTCTAAATTGTTTTTTCATCTTTTTTTCATTTTGAAGGAGTGACCTTGATGAAAAGGATCTTTATGCGCGGCAACCCCGGCGATTTTGCAAATTATGTGGCGGCGCTGACGGCTTGCGGCGCGGAGCCGGTAATCTCGATGACACTTTCCGACGCAGACAGTTGCGACGGCCTGCTGATCCCCGGCGGCGCCGATGTAAATCCTGCGCTCTATGGGCAGAAAAACACGGCGAGCGAAGGCATCGATGACAGCCGTGATGCAGACGAGATTGCGCTTGCAAAATGCTTTTTTACAGCGGGAAAGCCGGTATTCGGCATTTGCAGAGGGCATCAGGTGCTGAACGTGGCATTCGGCGGCGACCTCATTCAGGATGTGCCGGACCCGCAGCACCACATGGCGGCAAAAGAGACCGGCGACGCCATTCACACGGTACGCGCGCAGCATGATCTGATGCGCGAATTTTACGGCGAAGAATTCCCCGTGAACAGTGCACACCATCAGGCCGCAGGTACGCTCGGCGCGGGACTTATCCCCTTGTGCGTCAGCGACGACGGCATCAACGAGGGCTTTATCCATGAAAACGGCAAGGTGATCGGCGTGCAGTTTCACCCGGAGCGCATCGGCTTTGCGCACCGCCGCCCCGATGCAGTGAACGGCGAAAAGCTGTTTCGCTATTTTCTGAGTCTGATTTAAAGCCGCTTTCCTCTATTTTCCGCTTCCGCATAAAATTGTGAAAAAACTGCTTGCTTTTTTCCCGGGCATCGTGTATAATAAATTCGTTATCCGGGTGTAGCGCAGTTTTGGTAGCGCGCTTGAATGGGGTTCAAGAGGCCGCAGGTTCAAGTCCTGTCACTCGGACCATAACTGGACACCAATTTTGATACAACACGTATCTTGATTGGTGTCCTGTTCCTTTATTACAGAGGTTTTGGTTTCCATGGGTCTTTACCATACGATTTAATCCTCTTTTTTCGCAGAAATCCTTTCCGGTGAAAAATATTGCAGAGACCTTCGGTGATGAACTCCGATGTTTATTTTCACCATGTATTTGTTCTATTCAAAGATAAAGCAGGGATTTTAATGAAGCAAAACAAAAACGGATTCACTTTGATGGAAATGCTAATTGTCATTGCAATCATCGCCGTATTGATTGCAGTTGCCATTCCGGTATTTGCGTCACAGCTTGAAAAAGCCAGAGAAGCGACAGATCTTGCAAATGTCCGCTCCGCTTATGCACAGGTGTCTACAGAGGCGTTGCTCGGAGATTCTGAGGCTACCGTAACCGTCGATCTAAAACAGAAGCAGGCCGACTGGCAATCCGTAGATCCTGTGAATATCGGCGGTATTGTTCATTCCAAAAGCCAAGGAGACACGGAGAACTGGAAAGGCGTTGCTGAGCCAAACGGAACCTGTGTCGTATCGTATAAGGAAGATTACGGAATCATTCTCAATTGGAGCGGAAAAGCCGATCCATCTGAACCTAAATACCCGTTTAATACAAACGTAACGGATTTCTTCCAACTTCTATACGAAACGGATTTTTGGCAAGACATGAAAAACAATACAAACTTTGAGTTTGACTCCAGATGTCCGGATTCGAAATATGTTCCAGCCATTACCACAGAGATTAATAAGCTGAATAAAAGTCTTTTGCAGCAGCCTAATTGCACATGGGCTTATCTTGGCGACGGAAGAGATAGACACGAAGCAGATCGGTATCTTTTCTGGACATCTCTGAATACGAATGATGTCGGGCCCGGACAGAAAATCCCCGTAATTATTCAAACCGGTGACAAGAGATATTATGTTTCCGAAACCACGACCGGTAAGCGAAACGGTAAGGACTATGTCACCGTTTCAAAATCGCTTACGCCGAACGAGTATAAGCAAACCCTGAAAAACGGAAAAGAGTTTCCTTCGTTGGAAGAGGCTTACGATGCCTACCTCAAAGCATTGGGTGAATCCAAATACGATTCCGTACGCCAGTCCCAGTCTTAAAATACTCTATTCCGTTACAACCTCTAAATCCGCATTCTCAGCAACTTCATCAAATACAAAAAGAGACAGTCTAAAGTGATATGCCCCCATACCGGGTGTCCGGTATTAGGGTACATATCAAAGCGAACTGTCTCTTTTTTACTTGATTGATTATGTAGTTATACTGCCTGCAAGCGGTATTTTTCCGCGTAGGTGCCGTAGGCGCAGCGGAAGTCGGGGTCGTCGGCACGCATGGCGCGCAGCGTTTCGTGCAGATTAAGACCGTGGTTTGCCGCATCCAGAACACAGCCGGCGATGTTGGAGCAGTGGTCAGCCGTTCGCTCGAGATCCGTCAGCAGGTCGGACCACACGAAGCCCGCTTCAATACTGCAATGCCCCTGCTGCATGCGCAGAATATGGCGTGTGCGCATCTGCTCCTTCAGTGCAACGATGACCTGTTTCAGCGGCTCTACCTGTGCGGCGGCCGCAAGGTCTTTTTCGCTGAACGCGCGCTCTGCCGTATTCAATATCTCACTCACCGCGCCGATGAGCACCTTCAGCTCTTTTTCTGCGGTGGCGCTGAAGCCAAGTCCCTTGCTGCGCAGCTCTTCCGATGCCGCAAGCAGGTTCACGGCGTGGTCGGAGATACGCTCAAAATCGCCGATAATTTTTAATAATTCGGTGGCTTCTTCGCTTTCGGCATCGCTCAGCTGCTGGGCGCTCAGACGCACCAGGTATGTGCCAAGCTCGTCTTCGTAGCGGTCGCAGCGGCTCTCGTTTTCACGGATGGATTCCGCAAGCTCCGGCGAATAATTTTCAAAGGTCGTCAGCGCCATATGCAGCGCTTCGCCTGCACAGCGTGTCATTTCGCCCGCAACGGCGCGGCAGCGGCCGAGCGCGACGGACGGTGTGATGAGCAGACGTTCTTCAAGCTCAACAGGCTGCTCTTTGCCGCCCTTATCCGGCACGATGCGGATTGCGAGCTTTTCAAGCAGGCCGCCTGCCGGCAGCAGCATCGCCGTGCACAGGATATTAAAGAGCGAGTGCGCAATCGCGATGCCGGACATGGTGGCGTTTTCATCCAGAATAGCCGGTGCAAACACGATCTTTACAATCCAGAAGGCCGTCAGTAACACGACCACGCCGATAACATTGAACATCAAATGGACAACTGCCGCGCGCTTTGCGTTCTTCTGTGTGCCCACGGAGGAGATCAGCGCCGTAACGCAGGTGCCGATATTCTGGCCCATGATAATCGGGATAGCCGCCGCGTAGCTGACCTGCCCCGTTACGGCCAATGCCTGCAAAATGCCCACGGAAGCTGAGCTGGACTGGATGATACCTGTCAAAAGCGCACCCGCAAGCACGCCAAGAATCGGATTTTTGAACATCAGGAACAGCGAAGCGAACGCCGGGACATCTTTAAGGCCCGAAACCGCGCCACTCATGGTTTCCATGCCAAACATCAAGGTCGCAAAGCCGAGCAGGATCATGCCGGTATCTTTCTTTTTACCGGACTTGCAGAACATATAGAAAACGATGCCGATGAGCGCCAAAACAGGCGTGAAGGATGACGGCTTCAAAAGATTCACCCAAATATTGCTGCCGCTGATGCCCGCAAGGCTCAACAGCCACGCCGTGACGGTGGTGCCCACGTTCGCACCCATGATAACGTTGATGGCTTGCCGCAGTGTCATGAGCCCGGAGTTTACGAAGCCCACTACCATGACTGTCGTCGCCGACGAGCTTTGAATGATGGCTGTGATGCCGAGGCCCGTCAAAAAGCCCGCCGGTACACTGCCGGTCATTTTATCGAGCAAGCTTTGTAGCTTGCCACCCGCGCGGCGCTCCAAGGCCTGCCCCATCAGGTTCATGCCGAACAGGAAAAGACACAGCCCGCCAATCATCGTCAGTACATTGAAAATATCCATACCCGATTTTCCCCTTTTAACATTCTTTTACACGTATAGGAGTATATCGTGTCTATGTCAAATCAACTGTGTGTTCTTTGTAAAATCCATGTAAAATCGCTTGTTAAAAAACGACACAAAGCATGAATATCCCCCGGCGAAAAGCCGGAGGATATCTACGCTATGCGTCCTGCTGAATTTTGCTTTACACGGTGCCGGTGATAACAATCTCCGCGGTGCCGGGTGTAGTGGCCCATGTGCCGTTTTCGTTTTGCGTATACTGCGCGGCGGGAACGGTGATCTGCCCCGGAAGCGTTGCGAACACGCCGGTCGTTTCGCCATACGTGTACTGCGTACCTGCTGTCCAAGCGGCGCCGTTAAACGTGACCGCAATGTTTTTGAGGATCGGGTCAAACGTATCGGTCAGCACGATGCGCTCGGCTTCGGAAGCTTCGGTGTTGCCCGTGTTTTCGATGACGAACGTATACGTAATCTGCCCGTTCCCTGTGACGACCGCAGGACACAGCGCTTTGCTGATGGTGAGCACCGCGCGATCATCCGTGGAGACCGTTTCCGACGCGCTGACTTCCAGATTGCCGTCCGTGACATTTGCGGTATTCGTGATGCTGCCGTCCGTGCCGAGCGGTGCATACGCTGTGACCTCTGCCTCGTAAACGAGCATGATGCTGCCGTTTGCGGGGACATTCGGGACCGTAATGACGAGCGGCGGCCCCGGCGTTGCGGTGGGCGCGGTCTGCAAGACGCCGTTTACATAATACCGAACAGAATTCGGCACATACGCGAGCGGATAGACGGTCCCGCTGTTAAATTCATACGCACCGAGGTTATCGGTGACCGTGAGATTTGTCACCGGCTGCGCACCGCTGTTTACGATAGAAATGATATACGTAATCTTATCGTTTGCGGCGTAATTTTTCACCACGGCAGTTTTGGTAACGGTCAAGGCCTCCAAAAGCTCGCCCGTGACGGTGTTGGAATTCGTTGTGCCTCCGTTATACGAAAGCGTCGCGAAATTTGTAAAAGATGCCATAAAACCCCTCCTTGTTTTCGGGGACTTGCCCCTTGTACAAGTTATGCCGAAGGGGGGTTAAATGACACTTTTGAGCTTGTGGCTTTTTGCATTCTTCATGTCTGTTTTAAAAAAGCTTTGCCTTTTTAAGGAAC
>OIWS01003144.1_pt1 | contig 12245 bp, 10 predicted proteins | sample 1587611 | NCBI WGS metagenome assembly OIWS01 (sample SAMEA3888919, study PRJEB22519) | human gut metagenome | biome: human gut; feature: human-associated habitat; material: faeces | place: Denmark | collected 2010 | reverse complement strand
CGCGTCCGCAGACGCGCCCCCAAGCTGCTCTTCCCCCAAGATTCCGTGAAGAACCTAAAAAGACGCGGCAGGAAGCTGATTTTTTCAGCCCCCTGCCGCGTGTTAATATCTCCTTACTGCTTCTTCAAATACGCCGTCATCATATATCCTGTGTACCCGTTGTATCGCACCTTCGTCCACGTTTTGCCTGCGGAGAGCACAACCACCGTTGATCCGTGCGGCACTTGCACCAGCACGCGCGCGGATTTCGAGCCACTGCTGCGCAGGTTCACATACGTTCCCTGCGGATGGCGGACAATGCGTGTGGAACTCGATGAGCCGGCGGAGGGAATGGAAAGGTAGTCGGTCATCATATACCCGGTTTTGCCGTCGGGCGTTTTGACCTTGCACCACTGGTCGCCCTGCGAAATCATCGTGACCACCGTGCCGTTGGAATACTTGCCTAAGCTCGTGCCGCGGGTGCTTGCCCTGCTGCGCAGATTCAGCTTGTCGCGCGGATTCGGGTTGTTGACGACCGCATAGGCTGCCTGCTGTGCTGTGGAGGAAGAACCGCTCGATGCGCTGCTTCCCGCCGCCTTCGCGCAGAGGGCTTCGCCTTCGGAACGGCGGATATGCCCCGCGCGCAGATAGTCTGCGGACATAAACCCGACGCCGCCGTTGACAGCGATTTTCCACCAGCCGTTGCCTTGCTGGAGAATCATAACGTAGGTGCAGCCGGGGATGGAAGCGAGGCTGCCGTAGTTCTTGCCCGGCCCAGAGCGCAGATGAACGTTCTCCTTATTCGGCGAAATGACCATGCCGAGCTTGTCGGAGTAGACGCCGCTGCGGGTGGAGATGAAACGGGTGAGAAAATAGCCGGTCTGACCGCCGACGGAAACATAATACCAGTCGCCAGCACGGTCGAGAATGACGCATGGCGTGCCGTCGTCGTACTTGCCGAGCACCTTGGCGGATGTGCTGGCCTCGCGGCGGAGGTTCAGGTAGCCTGCATGGGAGACGTAGCCGATTGTGCCGGTTGCATCCGCCGAAACGAGCAGGTAATCCTGCCGCATCCAGCCATAGCGGCCGTCAGGTGTTTCCACCTGATAAAAGCCGTTGCTGTATCCGCGCACGGTCATCCACGTTCCCTTGTTGTACGCACCCAAAACGGCGGAACTGGTAGTGGGGGCGGAGCGCAGGTTGACATTCGCCGCACCGAACACAACGCCGTAACTGCTGGAATCCGCCTGCGCTGTGACACTCAGCAGGAGCAGAAGCAGCAGCGTCAGCCCTGCGAGCAGCTTCCATTTTTTCATTCGTTCTCTTCCTTTCCTCATATCATGGAAATTCCTGTGCCCTTGCGGGAAAAAAAGCGGATAGCAAAAACTTGATGGACGGTTTGCCCATCACGACAGCTTCTATTATATCAGGAAATGCAATGGAATGCAAGTTTTTCCTATGGATTCCGGCATGGAAAAAAATTATTTCGGAAAAATTTGATTCCGCTGGGAACAAAACAGCAGCGTCATGCGTTTTATTCTTGCAAGGGGAAGGAAACAGCCCAAAGCTGGCCCGCTCCGCGCAAAAGGAGGAAGAACGGATGAAGAAGTTTCTGGCAGGACTGGTAAGCCTGCTGATGCTGTCGACCGCGTTTGCTGAGCCGACGATAACGCATCTGGGCTACACGGCGTATCTTGGCAGCAGCAATGAGCTGTATCTGCAGGATCCGACGGGTACGGTGCGCGTTCTGCGTTATCCGATTGCGGATATTCTTTCGATTACCGACACGGTTGTCTACTGCCGCGCGCAGGATGGCAAGCTGCTCAGCATTGCGCTGGACGGCTCGCAGTCGCTGATTATCGCGGAAGTCCCGACCGATGAGCAGGTGAATGCGCTGACGGCGAAGTCGAGTTATACGCTGACGGACGGCGTGCTGCGCAGCGGCGCTACGATTGTGGATACGGGTGTGCTTGCTTTCTGTGATTTGGCGGACGAGCAGACCACGACCGCGCCGGATGAACTGCTGTACCTCAAACAGAACACGACGAACACCGCTGCCCTGATGGTGCGCACGGAGAACGTCGCGACTGCGCGGACGCTGGCGATTCTGGGCATCACCGCGCCTGTGCTGAGCATGACGGCGAACGGCGAGAACATCACCATCGTCGCATCTGACCACAGCGTCACGGTTTACAACCGCGTCGCGCTGACGACCACCAATTATCCGGCAACGTCGGAGCTGACGGAGAAGGCATCCGCCATCGGCAGCGAGCTGTTCCGCTACGCGCCCGCGGAGTCCTTCGGCTGGAACGTGGAAATCAGCGCGGGTCTGCCGGCGATTGAAGTTGTGACAGACCGCGGCAATGTGTCCGTTGCGACGGCAACGCCCGCCCCCGCGACCACTGTGCCGACCGCAACCGCGCGTCCGACGGCGACTGTCCGCCCGACGGCTACGCCCCGCCCGACCGCAACCGCGACGGCTGCGTCCGAGTATACGCGGCTGAACTACGGCAGCAAGGGCAAGGCGGTCCGCAAGTTGCAAAACCGCCTGTCCAAGCTGGGCTATCCCGTGGGCAAGGTGGATGGCGTCTGGGGTGACGACACGCAGTTCGCGGTCAACCTGTTCCAGTCCGCCATCGGCTACACCGAGCACCGGTATGCTTCTGCTGCCATGCAGGAGAAGCTGTACTCCAAGAAAGCGCCGGTTTACGATCCCTACATGCCCCTGAAGGAAGGCAAGAAGGGAACGCCTGTCAAGCTGATGCAGCAGCGCCTGTTCGATCTCGGCTATTTCACTACTAACGACGTGGAGAAGGAAGTTGATGGCGTGTACGGCAAGCGCACGACGGAAGCCATCAAGCTCTTCCAGACCGTCTGCGGTTATGAGGAGAAGAAAATCACCGGCGTTGCTGATGCGGATACGCTGATGCTGCTCTTCGACGAGAAAGCGCCTGTGAATCCGGGCAACGTGCCGCCGACGCCGACCAGCCCGGTGGTAATCGTCACGCCGACCCCGACGAACGTGCCGACGGCAACACCTGCGCCGACGAATGCGCCGACGGCAACACCCACGCCGACGAATGCGCCGACGGCAATCCCAGAACCGACGGAAGCGCCGACGGCAACACCCACGCCGACGAATGCGCCGACGGCAACACCCACGCCGACGGCAATCCCAGAGCCGACGAATGCGCCGACGGCAATCCCAGAACCGACGGAAGCGCCGACGGCGACACCTGCGCCGACGGAAGTGCCGACCGAAGTCCCTACGGCTACGCCCGCGCCGACGGAAGCCCCGACAGCAACACCCGCGCCGACGGACACGGTGGAGGTCATCACGCCTGAACCGCAGCCGTCTGAAACGGTGACGGAATAAGCAAATTTGCGCCCAATCAGCGATGGTTGGGCGTTTTTTTGTGCAGAAAATTTGTAATGGAGGGAAGATATGCCGCTTTTGATGCGTTAGATAGGTGAAGACCGCAGGAAAGTGCGGCAGAAAGAAGGAAGAAACATGAGAAAGTACACGCGGATTGGAACGTTTTTGCTGGCACTTGTGATGTGCCTGACGATGCTGACGGCGCAGGCGGAAAGCGAACTGCCGGAGGAAGTTGCGGACTTGTTCACCGTGAAGGCGTGGGCACACTACGCCATCGCGAACCAGCCAGATATGCCGGAGAACAAGGCGTTCGCGGTGATGCAGGAGAAATCCGGCTACGAGGCAGTGCTGCTGGTGATGCGCAACACCAAGAGCGAAACGAACGTGCTGGTGCTGGCGGAAAAATCATCCGCACAGGCGGATTGGAAAATCACCATGCGCAACTGGGGCGCGGTGGGGCAGGGTGACGCGAACGTGCCGCAGCTGGCGGTGCTGGCGGACGGGCGCTTCGTCATCCACTACCCGAACGGCGACAGCGCGTATTTCACGCATGAAATAAATGGCTGGCAGCTGACAAACCTGTCCTTCGGTGATACGACACAGGTGGAAGTGACCCGCAGCGGCATGACATTCCTCACTCTGTCGGACAACGGCAAGTGGGTCAAGACGACGGTTTCCGGCGTGGTGGAGACGGCAATGGCGCAGTTCAGCATGGATCGCTTCCCGCGGACGGTCGCGGCGGCACGCGAGCACCTGACGAATCCGCCGACGATTCCGAATTCCCCGTGGAGTTGGACGTCCCCCTACGGCTTCCCGCAGCCCTCGCAGTACGCCAAGCTGGCGGCGGGCAAGCAGTACGCGGTGTATTCCGCACCGTCGGACGCCAGTTTCCGCGCGGCGAACGGCAAGGCGCTGTTGTCCACGAACGACTGGGTGCAGGTTTTCTTTGAGGAGGACGGCTATCTGCTCGTGCAGTACGCCATCAGCCGCCATCAGTACCGCATCGGGTACATCAAGGCGGATGCGGTGTCGAATTTGTCGGAAGTGGCGGAAATCGGCAGCTGGGCGAATTACCCGGCGCAAGTTCTGCGCACATCGGCGCTCACCGACGACCCGCTGAATTCCTGCGGCGCGGTGATGACGCTGACGGCGGGACAGCAGGTGACGTATTTGGGACAGCTGGGTCAGGAATGGGCGTTTGTGGAGACGACGACGGCGCAGGGGCAGCGGATTCGCGGCTTCGTGGAATTGAGTGAGCTGAACGTCACGCGCCCAGACGATGCGGATGACAATTTGAACGGGTAATGCTATTTCCGGGTTCACCTGCGCCATCTGCAAATAGTATAATATATAATTCCAAAGCAACAACCCCCCAGCCGCATTTTGCAGCCGGGGGTTTTTGCTTGCTTTCCCTGCGAAATCAATCAGAATCAGCGTACTCCCAATCATACACTTCCGAAGAATGCGTGAAACCGATTCGGGAATAAAACGACTGGTCAGATAACACGATGGCGCGCTTTGCACCAAGCGCGTGGGCGCGCGAACATGCTTCATAGACCACCGCTTTCGCCAAACCGCGCTTTCTGTGTTCCGGCACAGTGGCGACAGGCTCAACATAAGCGGTGTCGCCGGTTGTGTACCATAAGCCGCAGTGCGCGCAATATTCGCAGTCGGCAATCGCAAAGGTTTTCAGCGCGTCGTTTGCGTGGGGGATTCGCTTCAGCAATTCCGCATCCCATTTTTCGGGCGTGCCGTCATTGTCAAACCCTCTGTGAATCACCAACTGGTATTGCCATGGATCGGCGGCAAATTCCCGCGGGCACATGGTATAGCCGTCCGGCAGAAAATGACCAGCGGATTGGACAAATCATTCAAAACGTCCCCAATGAAAATGCTCGTTGTAATCCAGCGTTCCCGCTTTCAAAAGAAATTGGTAAATGCTTTGATACTGCTCGTTGAACCGCTCGCAGTTTTTGTAGTGCTCTATCCTGTATTCCATGGCAAATCACTTTGTCAGCTGCTTGTCTGAATGGTCGTCCGGATAGTGAAGGGAATCCCCCAGATGTAGTAGGTGATGTTCGCCTCGCGGATGGCGTGCATGTCCTTGCTCGTCAGGATGGTGGCGGTCGCGTCGCCGATGGTGTGCGCGGGGAGGGTCAGCACTTGGTCGCTGCCGATTTGCAGAATATCGCCGCTCATGGGCGTAATCTGCACCTCAATCATCTCGGCGGGCAGGGTTGTGTTGTTCTCCAGCCGGAACGTGTAGGTGTAAAAGACGTAATCCTCCGCGCTGGACAGCTCCTGCGGATTGACGAACGACGTGCCGACAACCGCGCCTGCGCAAACCTGCGCGCTCAGGTCAGTGAACAAGTCGTAGTTCCGGTAGGCTTCCAGCGCCGTAACGCCCTGCGCAATTACCGTCACGTTCGACGTCATGTACATCGCGCCGACACCGAGCAGTGCAATCAGCAGCAAAACGACGCTCACAATGGCAAAACGCTTCATGAAACTTCTTCTTAATCTCCTTCGGTCTGCTGAAGCAGGCGGTTCATTTGGTCAATCATTTCGGAGTCCTTCAGGCTGAAATGGAACTCTACGCGGCGCGAAGCTTCCTTGTCCTCGTTGCCGTACTGGTCGTAAATCAGCCCCGTGGCGCCGCGCCCGGTGATGGTCAGCAGACCGCTCTTGAGCAAATCGCGCTGGCGGGTCGTCAGACTGGGCATTTTCAGGATGTAGGTGGCGACGGACAGCGCGCGTTCTTGCGAGAGCTTCAGGTTGTTGTAGTAGTCGCCGGTGGAATCCGTGTAGCCCTCGATGATGATTTCGCCGAGGTACGCGCTGTACTCGTCGCGCAGCAGCACGTTCAGGTAGACGGGCACGAAGCGGTCAAGCAGCGCCTTGCCTTCTGCACGGATTTCGGATTTGCCCGTGTCGAAGAGCACAGAGCTGTCCAGCACAATGTCGCCGGTGGAATTATCCACCGTTGCGCTGAGGTTCGCGGAGGACAGGGCAGAGGACAGCGCCGTGATGATGCGCGGACGGATGCCAATCAGCGCGTCGATTTGCTCCGCCTGTGCCGCCATTGCCGCCTGTTGATTTTCCAGCACTTCGTTCGCGGCTTGCAGCGCCATTTCCTTGTTCTTCAGGTCAGTTTGCAGGATGATGAGCTTCGCCTCGCGGTCAGCCAAATCGGTCTGCGCCTGCTGCAATTGCGCCTGCTGGTCACTCAGGACGATGTAGGCGTTTTCCAGCTCCTTCGCCTGTGAATCCAGCTGCACTTGGATGATGGCGATTTCCGTCGCCTGCTTGTCCATCGTCACCTGCTGGGAGGCAAGCTGCAACGTCTGCGCGTCGAGCGTTACCTGCTGCTGGCTGACGAGCGCCTTCTGCGCGTCCAGTTCAGCGGTTTTTGTCTCCAGCATCGTAAAATACTGGTAGAGGCTGACGCTCAAAATCAGAACAAACACAAGCAGCAGCGCTGCCATCATGTCAGAGTAGCTGATCCAGCTTGCGCCGCTGTTGCTGGTGCGGGCGGCGCGCCGGTTGCGGATACGCGCCATGCTTACCCCTCCTTCTGGCGGAGCGCAGCGGTTGCCGCGTCAATCGACTCCTTGAGTGCGGTCAGCAGACGCTGTGTTTCGGCGGCTTGGCGGGTCGCTTCGGCACTGTCTGTGCCGGAGAGCTTGTCCGTCGTTTCGCCCATCATTGCCATCAGTCCCTGCATACTTGCGTCAAACATGCCCAGCGACTGGCTAAGCCCGCTGACGACGCTCTGCGTGAAGTTCTGGCAGCCGGCGGAAAGCTCGGCGGCGGACTGCTTCATGGCATCGGCGACGCCGGAAAGCTCCTGTGTCGTGGCGTTGCTGGACTGCTTCATCGCGGCGGTCGTTTCGCTGCTCTGGCGGGTGAACTGCTCTGTCACGCGGGCAAGCTCCTCCTGTCCGGCGCGGATGCGGTTCAGCGCGCTCAACTGCTGATCGCTGACTTTGCCCAAGCGGGTGAGCAAATCAGCAGAGGAACGCTCGAAGCCCTCGTCGCGGCTGCGGGCGGCACTGAGTTCCTTGATGTACTGCTCAAAGTGCGCAATCACATCGTTCGTCACGTCATGCAGCTGGCGCATATCCACCTGAATGGCGGCGGCGGCGTTCAGCGACTGGCGGACTTGCTCCAGCGACGCCTGCTGATGCTGATTCACCTCGGTCATCGTGCGGCCAAGGGTCAGCAGCTGGTCGGAGAGAGACGCGTTCATCTGCTGCACAAAGCTGCCGACGATGCGCCCAACGCCGTCCACCTGTGCGCGCGTCGCCCCCATCAGGAAGTTGTCCATCGCCTGCGAAACGGGCTGCATCGCGCTGCGGACAGAGTGTTCCATCGCGCCCGCAAGCTGCCCCGGCAGGGTGTCGGTGAGGGTGGAAAGCATGTGGTTGGAGTCCTGATTCTGGCAGATGAGCTGCACATCGTTGTCCAGCGGGCGCGACATCGCCAGCGAAGTGAAGTTCGACACGAAGTCGTCAATCGCGCGATAGCTGGAGCCTTGCAGAATGCGGTTGATAATGTTGAAGCAGATGGAGCAGCTGACGCCAGCGACGGATGTGCCGAAGGCGAACTGCATCCCCGTCAGCAGCGTCGGGATGCCCTCGATAATCTTGTCGGCGTTGGAGAAGTCGAGGCCGCCCAGACCGTCCATCATGCCCATGAACGTGCCCAAAATGCCCAAAGAGGTCAGCAGACCCGGAATCAGATCGGCCAACTGCGCATTGCCCGGCCCGTGGATGACGGTATCGTCGTTGATGTAGTCCTCAACGTTGCAGGGCAGACCGCGGCGGTCAAGCTGCTCGGCGTTTTGCAGAAAGCGCAGCCAGCAGTTCTTCAGCCGATTGCCCATAAAGCGTTTTTCCTGCCAGACGGGTGTGCCCTGCCGCGTGCCGGCATCCTGCTGCAAGCGGGTGATAGCGCGGCGCAGGGCATGGGTTGTGGTAATCAGGGGAATCAGGCACTTGAAAACGCCAATCAGCGTGACCCCCGCGATAGCGCAGTACACCAGCGCGTCGGTCAGGTTCGACAAATGGCTGGAGAACCATTGCAGAATTTCATCAAACATGGTCAAGCCCTCCTGTGGGTGGTTTCCCTCCTATTGTATCATGAAAAAGCCGTGTCTGTAAATGTGCAGATTGTAAATCTTGCGTTACGCTTCTTCATCTTTCAGCACATCGCGCGCCTGAATGGTGTGGAACGCCGCGGCGCGCCCAAGCCGGTTCATGACAGCCAGCCCAACGCCCTCTGGCGGCACAACCTCGCTGAAAATCACGTCCATGTGCTCCTCATCCAAGCGGCGGAGGGTGTCGAACAGCCTGTGCGCGACCTCGGATGCGTTGTCGCGCGAGCCGATGTCGTGCGGATGGCAGTCTTTGAGCGCATCCATATGCTCCGTGAAGCACATCACGCACGCGCGATGCCCCTGCGCGTCGGCATGGGCGGCCAGCTTCGCCATGGCGGCGACCACATCCGCCTCCGCCCCCTCGACCAGCGTCACCTGACCGTCGGGGGAGTAGTGCTTGTAGCGCATACCGGGGGAGAGCGCCTTTTCCCCCTTCTGCAAGGGACGCAGGACACTGCCTGCCACGTCCACATGCCCCAGCACGCTTTCGAGCATGTCTTTCGTGATTCCGCCGGGACGCAGGATGCACGGCGCGCCGCTCGTCACGTCCAAGACGGTGGATTCCACACCGACGTCGCAGCTGCCGCCGTCAAGAATCAGCGGGATGCGCCCGTCCATATCCACCAGCACATGGTGCGCCGTGGTTGGGCTGGGCTTGCCGGAGCGATTCGCGCTGGGGGCGGCAATTGGCAGCTTGCAGGCGCGCAGGAGCGCCGCCGCAACCGGGTGCGACGGCATCCGCACGGCGACGGTCGGCAGACTGGCGGCGACTTCATCCGGAATGGCGGGCTTGCGCGGCAGAATCAGCGTCAGCGGCCCCGGCCAGAAAGCATCCATCAGCTTTTCCGCCAGCGGGGACACCTCACACAAGGGCGTGAGCTGCGCGCGGTCGTAGACGTGGACAATCAGCGGATTATCCGCCGGACGCCCCTTCGCGGCGAAGATATTCAGCACGGCTTTTGCATCGAGGGCGTTCGCGCCCAACCCGTACACCGTTTCGGTAGGGAAGGCGACAAGCTGCCCGTCGTGGAGCAGCTGCGACGCAAGCGCGAGGGCTTCGGGAGTGGGGGAGAGAACTTGGGTCATAATATCCCTTCTTTTTTAATTCGGAATTCGGAATGCCGTACCCGGACAAACACGCGGGCAAAGCATGAAAATGCGATCAACTCAATCGCGCGAAAGGGTCAAGGGACGAAGTCCCTTGTGGAGTCCAGAGGCAAAGCCTCTGGTGGGGTCAAGGGGCAAAGCCCCTTGCGCCTCCCCTCTATCAGAAAGGAAAGCTATGACAGTTGTTTCGGTGCTGGTGGCGCTGCTGCTGCTGGGAATCCTGATTACGGTGCATGAATTTGGGCATTACATTTTCGCGCGCATGACGGGGATAGAGGTCATGGAGTTCGCGATTGGCTTCGGACCGAAAATCGTCGGATGGACGGGAAAGTCCGGGACGAAATTCGCACTGCGGTGCATTCCGCTGGGCGGGTACTGCGCGTTCTACGGCGAGGACGACGTGGAGGGCAAAGCCACGAACGACCCGCGCGCGTTCGGCAAGCAGCCGGTTTGGAAGCGGATGCTGTCGGTGCTGATGGGGCCGGGCATGAACTTCCTGCTGCCGCTGGTGGTGCTGGTGCTGTACTTCTGGATTGGCGGTGTGACGGGCACGGAAGCCCTCGTCGCGGACGTGGAGCAGGGCGGCCCGGCGTACACCGCGGGGCTTCAGGCGGGCGATATTATCCTTGACGTCAACGGCACAGCGCCGAATCCCGAAAACGCGTCGCAGTCGCTGACGGAGCTGATTAACGCCTCGCAGGGCGACACGATGGTGCTGGGCATCCGCCGCGACGGTGAGCGCACCGAAATCACCCTCACCCCGTTCTATGATGCGGAAACCGGGCGCTACCGCATGGGCATCCACGTCAGCGCGGTTGCGTCGGGCGAGATGCTGCCCGTGTCGTTCGGGGAGGCTGTGCGGGACAGCTGGAACGTGTGCGTCAACGCCGCGACAATCATCGGGCAGGCGCTGCGCGATATGGTCACGACGGGCGCGAGGCTGAATGAAGTCGGCGGCCTCGTCGGCACAGTCGCGGCGGTCAGTGAGCAGGTCAGCACCTACGGCTTCGCGGCGTTCATCAACGCGCTGGTCGTTATTTCCATCAACCTGGGCATCATGAACCTGCTGCCGATTCCGGGGCTGGACGGCGCGCGGTTCCTGTTCCTGCTGGTGGAAGCCATCCGCCGCAAGCCGCTGCCGCAGAAGAAGGAAGCCATCGTCAACCTGATTGGCATGGCGCTGCTCTTCGGGTTGATGATTCTGCTGGTATTTAAGGACGTTTGGACCCTGATGGGACACTGAGGTGAATGATATGTACGAAACGAGAATGGTTCGCGTCGGCGACTTGACGCTGGGCGGACACAACCCGGTCTGGGTGCAGTCCATGACGAACACCGACACGCGCGACGCACAGGCGACGCTTGCGCAGATTCGCGCGCTGGCGAAAGCGGGCTGCGACATCGTGCGCGTCAGCGTGTACGACGAGGATTGCGCCCGCGCTGTCCGCACGCTGGTGGACGGCTCGCCCGTGCCGCTGGTGGCGGATATCCACTTCAACCACCGCCTTGCCATTGCCGCGGCGGAAAACGGCATCCACAAGCTGCGCATCAATCCCGGCAACATCGGCGGCGAAGCGCACGTTCGGGAACTGGCGGCGGCGGCAAAGGCGCACCACATCCCGATTCGCATCGGCGTGAACACCGGGTCGATTGAGAAGGATATTCTGGCGAAGTACGGGCAGCCGTGCGCCGAGGGGCTGGTGGAAAGCGCGCTGAATCACGCGCGGATGCTGGAGAAGGTCGGCTTCGAGGACATTGTGCTGTCCATGAAGGCGTCGGATGTGCGCCTGACGATTGCCGCCTATGAGCTGGCGGCGAAGCGCTGCGATTATCCGCTGCACGTCGGCGTGACCGAGGCGGGTCTGCCGGGGCAGGGGACAATCAAGAGCGCAATTGGCATCGGCGCGCTGCTGGCGGAGGGCATCGGCAACACGATTCGCGTCAGCCTGACGGGCGACCCCGTGCCGGAAGCAAAGGCGGCGTGGGACATCCTGCGCGCGCTGAATCTGCGGACGCACGGCGTGCAGCTGGTGTCCTGCCCGACGTGCGGGCGGACGTGCATCGACGTGGCGGGCATTGCCGCGCGCGTGGAGAAGGAGCTTTCGGATATTCAAGTGCCGCTGAAGGTGGCGGTGATGGGCTGCGTGGTGAACGGCCCCGGCGAAGCGCGCGAAGCGGACATTGGCATGGCGGGCGGCAAGCGCGGCGGCGTACTGTTCGTCAAGGGGCAGGAGCCGATGGTGGTCGAGGAGAATCTGGCTGACCGCCTGATTGAGCTGGCACGGAAGATTGCGGCGGAAAAAGCGGGAAAATGACGCTTTTTCCGGCGGAAAAGCGGGGAAAAGGGCTTTTCGGTATATTCGTGACTTGATTTTTTGTGTTGCAGAGGGTTTCGCCTCTGCGGAGGCGACCAAAGGGCGTGAAAACAAACGAAGTTTGCGATCGCCCTTTGGAAACCTTCGGCGCCGCTGCTTTTGGGGTTCTTTGCGGTTGGTTTGTGCCATAGTTAGAAGACCAAAAAGCACACTAACTAAAAGCAGCGATAACAGCCAATAAATTTAGATGGGATGCGAAGCAGTCCAGAGGGCGACCGCAGACTTCGTCTGTTTCCATTGCCCTCTGGTC
>OIWS01003132.1_pt1 | contig 12272 bp, 9 predicted proteins | sample 1587611 | NCBI WGS metagenome assembly OIWS01 (sample SAMEA3888919, study PRJEB22519) | human gut metagenome | biome: human gut; feature: human-associated habitat; material: faeces | place: Denmark | collected 2010 | reverse complement strand
TAATATAAGTTATTGATTTACAGACGATTAAATATTAATTTAACGCAGTATTGATTAAAAAGTATCTTCCAAAAAACGTGAAGTTTTTGAAGCGTCCAGAGTTTTTGGATCGAGATGAAACTCTTGGAAAGGAAATCTATGAAGAATTCACTAAAACTATAGATGCTGATATTTATGTGCTTGCTCATACAACCTCTCCTTTCATGAAGAAAGATACTGTTGAAAATGCTCTTGGAAAAATCATGAACGAAGGTTATGACTCAGCCTTTAGTTGTGAAAAAGTACAGACTTTTACTTGGTATGGTGGCAAGCCTTTGAATTATGACTTAAAGGAAATACCAAGAACGCAGACCATTGAACCAATTTATGTTGAGACAAGTGCATTCTTTATGTTCAAACGAGATGTATGGAAAGTCCATAAGCAGCGTATTGGTTTTAAACCTTACATGGCGCAAGTAGACAAAATAGAAGGTGTAGATATAGACTGGCCTGAGGATTTTGAGTTTGCGGAGAAAATTTTAGAGACCTATAAGGTGCATTAATCATGAAGCATATTTTCTTGATTCATTCTCATACTCTTTTGCTTACCTCCTTGGGGGTAATAGCAAAAGAGAAGATTGCCAAAGAGAAGGTTATATTTATTTATTCTAGAAACTATAAGAGTTGTATTCCTGTTGATTATGAAAGTTATGACTTGAGTAAAGAAATAGAAGATACATTTTATATCATGTTCTCATGGTCTAGAAGACATTTTGTATATAGTCGGAAGAATAGAAATAAGTCGGTATCGTTCTTTGATAATTTTATTAGAGAACATGCGCCAGTTGGTTATTATCTATATGTATGCCAACTTCAAGCATTTGCAAATCAAATATTAGCAACAAATGAGCATTGCAAAGAATGTTTCTTTATCCAAGAAGGTGGTCGAGTGATGACACCATTGTTGTCTTCTCGCATCTCCTGGTTCTTAAGAGTATACAATGCTATTGTGCTCCGAGGTGAAAAACGTCTATGGAAAATGTCAAACTGGTTCCCTAATGATACTACTCCATATAATAAACCAATAAAAGCTTTTGCTTTTGATCCTGAATATTTTGGTAAAATGCCAATAGAAACAATAAATGTTTTTTGGCCCAAAATAGATGTGGATATAAAACTTGATGAGCAAAGACCTATATTTGTATTAGAAGGAGCGGTAGAGTTGGGGCAGATTGATTTCTCAACTTATTATAATTCGGTGAAAAAACTTGTTCTGCAATTTGCAAAGCCAAAAAATTACATCAAGTTTCATCCTAAAAATTCATCTCATGCAAAACAAAAATATTTGGATATATTCAAAAGCTTGAATATTGAAGTGGAAGAGCTTCCAATGAATGTTCCATTTGAATTGATATTGGTTAAATATTCTAATCTTACACTTGTTGGTTTTGGTACTTCCTTATTGTTCTATGGCAAGGCTATGGGACATCAAGTAATCTCGAAAGAAGAGTATTTAATGTCTTCACGACGTTATCGTTATTATGTAAAAGGATTACAAAAAATATAATAGTATGCTATTTCTGTAACTGCTCAGCCCCCTATAGAAGTATTTCTATGTGTGTTGAGTAGTTGTAAAATTTGGTTATGAATAATTATATATGAAAGTAGCAATCGTACAAGAATGGCTTGTCACAGTCGGTGGCTCTGACAAGGTTGTAAAAGCTATTCTGGATGTGTTTCCAGATGCTGATATATATACATTGGTGGCAAAGAAAGAGGTATGTGATGAACTTGGTATTCCATGGGAAAAGGTTCATACTTCCTTTATTCAGAAGATGCCGTTGGGAACAAAGAAGCATCGTGCCTATCTTCCTTTGTTTCCTTTTGCCATTGAGCAATTCGATCTGAGAGGATATGATGTTGTTATCTCTTCTTCTCATTGTGTGGCGAAAGGTGTGCTGACCAAGGCTGACCAATTGCATATCTGTTATTGTCATAGTCCTATCAGATATTGTTGGGATATGTATAATGAGTATCTGGAAGAGTCGCATTTGGATAAGGGATTCAAGAGTTGGTTAGTTCGTCTCATGCTTCATCCTATCCGTCTGTTTGATGCCATTGCTGGAAGCCGTGTTGATTATTATATCAGTAATTCTGATTATGTGGGGCAGCGTATCAGAAAAACATATAGAAGAAAAGCTACGACTATCCATCCTAACATTGATATCTCCAATTTTGAATTATGTAATGATAAACAGGAGTATTATCTAGCTAGTAGTAGACTAGTGGCTTACAAGAAGATTGATACCATTATCGAAGCTTTTAATCAGATGCCTGATAAGAAACTGGTAGTGATAGGTGGTGGTCCAAATCTGGAGGCTTATCGTAAACTGGCCAAGGATAATGTGACCGTGATGGGATATCAGCCATTTGATGTATTGAAAGACAAGATGCAGCATGCAAAGGCTTTTGTCTTTGCTGCCGATGAGGATTTTGGTATGATTCCTATTGAGGCTCAGAGTTGTGGTACTCCAGTTATTGCGTATGGTCATGGTGGTTCACTAGAGACTGTTAACGGTGGTAAGACCGGATTGTTCTTTAACGAGCAGACTCCTGAAGCTATCGTAGAAGCCGTCAATAAGTTTGAGTCTATGGGCTCACAACCATTCGCTCCTGCTGATTGTCGTAAATGGGCTGAAGGTTTCTCTGAAGAGAGATTCAAAAGAGAAATCAAGGAGTTCGTTGAAGAGAAATACGAGGAATTTAAGAAGAACGGAATAAATATTGATTAATGAATTATTGTGCAAACGAGAGCAAAACAAGCTTGCTTGATTTTGCCGAGTGCAGTCAATAATCTATAAAACATAGTTTTATGAACTATATTATCACTGGCGGTACTGGCTTCATCGGTACCCATCTTACAAATTTGATTAAGGAGCGTTATCCTAATGCCCAAGTATATAACCTCGACATTGTTAAGCCTGGTACTCCTAATCCTGTAGTGAAGGATTACAAGCCAGCTTTGCGTGATGGTCAGAAGTTGCAGTCTACTTTTATCGAGTATGATATCCGCAAGCCTATTGAGAACTTGCCATTTACTCCTACAGAGGATGATGTTATCTTCAACTTTGCAGCCGTGCATCGTACTCCTGGTCATGAAGATCATGAGTATTTCGAGACTAATATCCGTGGTGCTGAGAATGTGGTGGCTTTCGCCGAAAAGTGGAATATCAAGAAGATTGTGTTTACTTCAAGTATTGCACCATACGGAGCTGCTGAGGAATTGAAGAAGGAGACTACTTTGCCAACTCCTAATACTGCATACGGTATCTCTAAGTTGGTAGCTGAGAAGATTCATGAGAAGTGGCAGAATGGTGATGCTGCTCATCGTCAGCTCACTATTGTTCGTCCTGGTGTGGTATTCGGAAAGGGTGAGAATGGTAACTTCACCAGATTGTATTGGGCTATCCGTGGTCATAAGTTTGCTTATCCTGGCAGAAAGGATACCATCAAGGCTTGTATCTATGTAAAGGAATTGGTGCGCTTCATGCTGTATCGCTTGGAACATCATGAGCATGGTGTTGAGTTGTATAACTGTTGCTTCGAACCTGCTTATACCATCCAGCATATCGTTGAGGCTATGAAGAAGGTAACTGGATTGACTCAATTTGTGCCTGATATTCCTAACTGGATTATCATGCCTATGGCAAGAGCTGCCATGCTTCTTGGTTCGCCAATGGGTATCTGTCCTGCGAGAGTGAAGAAGCTCCAGATTTCGACCAATATCTGTGGTGAGAAGTTGAAGAACTGTGGTTATCAGTTTAAGTGGAGCTTTGAGGAAGCGCTCGCTGACTGGTTCGAGGATAATGACAGGAAATATCTGAAATAAGAAATGATAAAAACATCAGCAATCTTTTTGTTCTTAAATTATTGCCTTGGCAAGAAGGTGGATATGAGTATGGTCGTCGCCAAAATAGATTGGCGACAACTATACACCTTTGCTTCTAGGCAAGCTCTTCTTGGCTTTTGTTTTGATGGTATTGAGAGATTGACGAAAGAATTTTCTGAAGAGCTAAAGCAAAATCCTATGGGAAGGGACTTGCTGATGACTTGGATGGGAGCTGCACAACAAATTCGCCGACAGAACATGAAGGTGAATGCTGTGGCGGGTAAACTCTATTCAAAGTTTAGAGAAGATGGATTGCGATGCTGCATCTTGAAAGGACAAGGCAATGCCTTGATGTATCCGAATCCTTATTCACGTACTCCTGGGGATATTGATGTATGGGTGAATGCAAGCAGAGAAGAAATAACAGATTATGCTAAGCGTCATTTTAACCTAGAGGATGATATAAGGTTTCATCATCTTGAAACAACAATGGATGGTGTGCCTGTGGAACTACATTTCTTCCCGGGTATAATGAATAATCCTATCTATAATGCACGTTTGCAGAAGTGGTTCAAGCGGAATACAGATTTGCAATGCTCAAATGTTGTTAGTCTGCCAGATGGTATTGGAGAAATCGCTATACCAACGACGGCATTCAATGTGGTTTATCAGCTGACGCATCTGTATCACCATTTCTTCGATGAAGGGATTGGAATGAGGCAAATCATTGATTACTACTTTGTTGCATCAATGTTAAATATTAATTATGAAATGTTAACTTGGTTGCAGAAGGATTTGAAGCATTTGGGATTATGGAAGTTTGCAGGGGCGGTGATGTATGTGCTGCATGAGGCATTGGGATTATCTGAAGAGAAGATGATAGCTCGAATGGATGAAAAGCGAGGAAAGTTGCTGCTAGCAGAGATACTGAATGGTGGCAACTTCGGACAGCACTTCACCAAGTACGGTCATTTTACACAACAAGGAATGGCAAAGAAATACTTTCTGAAGATTTGGAGAAATATGCATTTCGTTAGATTCTATCCTGCTGAGGCATTGAGCGAGCCAATCTTCAGAACCTGGCATTTCTTTTGGAGACTGAAGAATAAGAAATAATAGATATACGGAGAACTGCTCCCTCTCTGTAAGCAGTCAATCAGATTTAAAGACAATGATAACTAACGATTTATTCTTAGTGCTCAAAAACTTTCAAGGAGTGAGAGAAAAGCAAGGTGAAAACGAGAAGCTCACAAATCTTGCAGTTCAGTTCATGAATGTGGCAGAGAATATATTACTTGGCGCATGCTTCGAAATCAATGGTATCAGGCGGATTTATCCTCTTGAAATAGAATTCTATTACCATGAGGAGGGTGATGATGGGCTTAAAGCCCCCATGATGTATCATACAAATGATCATGAAAACAAGCAACTTGATTATTATCCGTTAGGGTCGTTGAATTGTCATGTGTCTGGCATAGATATTACGTTTGAGAACGAAGAAAAACGTTATAGGGTATCCATTTTGATCAGGAAATACAAAGTATGCGATTATGATGGATGTAAATGGGTAACAAAGGAAAAGAAAGAGTGCGAAGTACGTTCTACCTATATCTACGAAGACATGTTTATGAACATACCATTATCTGATGGCATTACTATAAAATGGATACCATTCAAGTCTGCTGGTTCTCTTGAAAGGATATGTGTAAAGCCAAGAATTCATGTTGCCGAATATGAAAAGGATATAAATGGCAGGTATCAAAAGTTGAGATCCCTAAAAATGAATACGACAAGCTCTCTGATGACAAGAAGAAGGCATACTTCATGTATTCTGGAAAGATACTGAAAAAGTGTAATCGTATGTGGAATTATTCTGTCGTAGATAAGCGATAATCTGTTGGCTACTGTTACTGCTTGGGCATAAATTCAAATGATTTTTCTTAAAAGATAATATAAAAGCATTCATTTTAGGACTTAACGTACCTAAAGTGATTGCTTACATAAATAATAAGGTACAAAAAAAAAGAGATATGAACACTGAAATCAATCACATATATATCGGTAATATTGACCGTCTACCTCAATGGGCTGGCATATCGACAGAAGAGGAAGTTAATGACGGAGAGTTATCTGATGATAACCTGCACAGGGTTGTTGGAAAGGTAAGAGAGTTGATAAAGAACTATCTGCAACTTGATAGTGTAAATTTCCTATTTGGAACAGGTTCTTCTATTCATCTTGGTGCTGCTAGTATTCAGAACATTCCAAAGCAAGCAGAGGAGGATATTATGAACTCTGTTGATAAAGAATTGCAAGAAGACTTTAAAAAGTACATAACGCAATTACAAAAATCCTTGAAAGATGCAAACGCCGCAAAGAAAGATGAGAAGTTCAAAGATGAAAGAGGATGGGATGTAATATATGATGGCACCTACATACGTGACTATAAAAAAGTAGAAGCAAAAGATGGTGAAAAGGATGCCCCAGAGAAGCAGTATGGAGAAATATGTGTAATGTTTGAGCTGTTGCTTAACTACTTAACGGCTATTTCTTATCAGAAAAATGCAGAGAATGATAAGGAAGGTTATGAACGTGTACACAAGCTTATAAATTCTCTGAAAGCATCTCTTTTTAATATATGTGATGTTCATAAACGTGAAACTAGTCAGAGGGATTTGGAGCGTATTGAAAAGAAAGGATTCAAGGAGACTTTTGCAACAGATAAGTATATCTTTCATGAAAAATTCCTGAAGTCGTTAATGCAACGCCCTTTAAACCTTCAAAGAGCCAATATATTTACAAGTAACTATGACTTGGCGTTTGAGTATGCCTTCGACAATCTTGGTATAAAATATATTGATGGATTTTCAGGATTTCATCATCGCTACTTTAAACCTGAAACATTCAATTATGACATATTCTATCCTGGTAGCACTACCGCAGGAAAAGTGCAAAGGATAGAAAAAGTAGTTCGCTACTTTAAGCTTCATGGCTCTATTAGTTGGGTTGCTGACAATAATCATTCTTCCAGCAACATTTATGGAATAGAGGAGATGCCGATAGATTTGATTAAGCGTAAAGCAAATGAGGGTGGTGATTTTAGCTTTGGAAACCTGATGGTTTATCCGACAGCAGTAAAGAAAAGCTATACACTAGACTTGCCTTATTCCGAACTGTTCCGACACTTCGCTTATTGCACATCACAACCACAATCGGTTCTCTTCACTGTGGGTTACTCATTCTGTGACGAGCATTTTAATGATATTATTTATCAGGCACTGTCCAATCCTTCGTTTACTCTTATTATAGTGGATTTTAATGGAACGAGAGGATCGAAAGAAATTAAAAGACTGAAGGATTTGAACGATCCAAGAATCATTATTCTGGAAGGAGATTTCTTGGGAGACTTCCTGACACTTGCAGATACATTAATGCCTGACTTTCTTGACACCTCATCAAGCGATAGTGTGGCAGATACATTGAATACTCTCTTATCAAAAACTAACTAATATGACAAATGAAAGAAGCATAGGTAGGGTTGTTACTGTAGATAGCCTGTCTGTCTATGTCCGCTTGGATGATGATTTGAAGAGTCTGTATAAAAGCGGATATGAAGAGATTTATCCAGTAGCACGCATAAACTCTTACATCATCATACCCGTAGGAGCAGAACGTATCGTAGCAATGGTGAATCGCGTAATGACGAAGGAAGAAACCGACTTAACAAAGTCTTCAGGTGCTATATTCTTGACGGAATCAAATCGGTATTTGTCGGCTACTATGGTTGGAACGATATATAGAGACAATTACATTCAAGGTGTGTACAACTATCCGATATTGGACAATCCTGTATGGTATGTAACACGTAATGATCTAAACATCATTTTTGACCAAAAGGAAAATGCTGAGAAAATAGATTTCAAAGAAGATTTTTATTTGCCTATAGGTAGTTCGCCAGCTTTTCCTGATTTTCAAGTAAAAATAAATCCTGACCGTATGTTCGGGAAGCATGTCGCCATATTAGGAAATACAGGTTCAGGAAAGTCTTGCACTTTGACTGCAATATTGCAGAGTCTTTTCAAATTTCAGTATAATGATCAACATTTGAAGAATGCCCACATTGTGATATTTGACACAAATGGTGAATACAAGGATGCCTTTGATATTGATAGTAGATATAAAGTTAATCCATTCTGGATAAACGACGAAGGATTGAAAGTTCCATATTGGTTTATGAACTATGATGATATGGACTATTTGTTTGAACCTACTTCTGGCACACAAGGTCCTGTATTGAAAAGGGCATTGGGGTTGGCAAAAAGTCGTGTAGCTGCTCAAACTGGCAGATACATTCCCATTATATACATCAACAAACTATCTCAATTTTTAATAAGCATAGAGGCACAAGATTGGAAAACCAACAAAGCCATATTTGAAGAATCGGAGTCTGTCTTTAATAGTTTTAAAAAACTTAAAGATGAGGATATCGTGGAATTTGACTTATCTGTTATTTGTGACGAACTCGAGAAAATAACCAAAGAGAAAAATAAGTTGTCACTGAACAAAAATGGCTATATAAATGGTAATGTTGATACAGATATTTTAGCTTCTGCCCTTGAAAAAATAAATACCGAAATAGAGGGATATAAAGAAAGTGTTGTAGAGAATGTTACTTGTGAAAACAGGAACATAGATACGCCTTTATTTTATGATTTCAACGAGTTGATATCTGTCTGTTTCGATATGGCAATCAAGGAATCCGCAGCATCACAAGACAAATTGAATGAGTATGTTTCGACCTTGAAATTGAGAATGCAATCATTTGTAGATGACATTAGATTGGCACAACCTCTATTGCTGGATAATCCAAATGAAATAGAGAATGTGTTGGTCAGATTCTTAGCATATATACTTGGCGATTTCTGTGAGGTATATACAAAGGAAGATGGGAAAAACACAATATACGATGATTATTATGGTAATAGTGAGGGCGATAATATGCATAGCCAAATAACAATCATAGATATGTCGCTTCTTCCGTTCCAAGTACTTGAAACCATTACGGGTCTTATAGGAAGAATCATTTTGGAATTCCTTTCAAGATTTGACAAGGATAAGCGTGGAAGTATGCCTGTTGTTATTGCGTTGGAAGAAGCACAGAACTATATACCAGAGATAAATAAAAAGGATAGAGAATCCATATCAAGAAAAGTTTTTGAGAGAATAGCTCGTGAGGGTAGAAAGTACGGACTTTCGTTACTGATTTCAAGTCAGCGTCCTTCTGAACTATCAAAAACAGTTTTGTCACAATGCAACAGTTTTATAGTACATCGAATTCAAAATCCTGATGACCAAGTGTATATACGCAAACTTGTTTCGTCAGCAAATTCTGAGATTTTGAGTCAGTTACCAACTCTTCCGCAGCAACATGTAATCATTATGGGCGATTGCGTAAGAACTCCTGTTGTGGCAAGAATGAACACTGCTAAACCACTTCCAAACAGCAATAACCCTGAAATTATCAAGAATTGGTTGGTAGAAGATAAGATTGATTACCAAGAAGTGGTCGATAAATGGTTGGAAAAGAAAAAGGAAGTTGATTGATTTGTTTTTTGAATTCGCATGAATAATAAGCGTTTGTAGTATGTTAAAATACATTTTAGATTAAAAAATGGAACCAAACAACCGGCTCCTCTCCCATTTTTTTAAGCTACTTTTCGTGGGTAGGCTTAGTTGCCTGTTTTTATAACGGATTATCCCACATCAAATAAGCAGATTGGAATATAAAAAATATACAATAATGATACAATCCTACACAAAATACAAACAATTCAAGTCCTTGGTGGATGCCAAGGAGAATGGGAAAGCAGTGCGAAACGGCTTGGACTTTCTGCGCTTCGTGGCAGAGGAATACAGCCGCTTGGAAGTGTATAACAACCAAGAATGTGATGGAGATGATTTCTTCACTTATCAAGTGGAGAAAGAACTGGCACTGGTGCTTAGAGACGAGGCTACTCCTATTGAATCTGTTGCTATGGCACAGAAAGAGATGGCTGAGATTGAGAAGATGGAGGCATACGATGATTATTGCCTGTGCTTCTTTAACCATATCCGTGAGGCTATCAACTTCCGATTGGCGGATGCGGATACATACCTTGCAGACCTTGACAAGCAGATAAAGCATCATACCTACGAATACAAGAGATTGGTAAATGACGAAAACTTTGACCAATTGAGCTCTCTATTCAGATTTGAGGAGTTGGGCAAGTTGCTCGTCAAGAAAATAGAATATCTGCGGACTCATGGTAGAGAGAATGAAGAGGGTGCTATCTTGGAGGAATACAAGTATGTGCCGGATGTCTGTTCCTTCAAAATCAATGAACTTCTTGAAAAGGGATTGGAGGATGAAGCCTTGAAGGAGATAGACAAAACGATTGCTGTATATGGCGATGATGGATACAATACCACTGAACCTTGGCATCTGCAAAAGATTGAAATCTTGGAAAGACGTAATGACAAGGCTAACGTTATTGAAGAATATCGCAGATTGTTTCGTCAGTTCTTGGTGGATAAGCGCCCTTACTTCGAGAAGTTGAAAGAGTTGGTAGCCAAGGAGGATTGGGATGATTTTGTTGTTAAACTCTTCGGGGATATTCCACATATCACGGATGATGATTGCATCGAAGTTTGCGACATGATTGTGGAGGAAAAGAAGTATCAGTGTCTCTTGAAGATACTGATGGACAACAGAATGTCATTCAGCCGAGTGGAACTCTTCAAAAAGTATGCGCATTATATGAGCGAGGAAGATCAAGCTACTTATACCGAGCATATTATTGATGATTTGCGGAAGCACTTGAGTTATGCAAAATCGAAGAGTTATGTCTATATCGTGGATGACATCAAGGGTATGTACACTTGTTGTGAAGTTTCCAAGAAGCTTATCTTGGATTTTGTGGAGGAGGTAGAATACAATTACGGCAATCGTCCTGCTTTGATGCGATTGCTGAGAAATTGATATAACATCATTATTGGTTATTAGACATTGTTAATGAAGGAAATCAAACTTTTTGATTACCAAGAGGATATGAAGGAACGGATTGAGAAGGCGTTGCGCCTTCATCGGTCCGTGATGGCACAAATGCCAACTGGTACGGGAAAAACGGTTCTACTCGCTTCGGTCGTAGAATCGTTTTTGAGGGAACATTCTAATTGTCATGTTTGGATTGTTGCCCATAGAAGGGAGTTGGTTTCTCAGATTCGAGAAACTATTGAAAGAGTTTTTTCTAAAACCCCATCCCTTCTTTATAAGGATTTTTCGAACCACCCTGTCAATTCTTCGAAAATCACCCCGTCCCTCTTTACCCTTAAAGAGGGCTCCACCTCTCACCCCGACCCTCTCACCCTCAGGGGAGAGGGAGGAAACCGCCCTACTCGGTGCTCGGAACCGCTACGCTCTAAGGTTGGCGGACCATCAAAGGTCTCGCCAGATTGTGCGGGATGGGACCGCCTTGCTGCTACTTGCTTGCGACCTGCTGATGGGCTTGCTGCTACTTGCTTGCTGCCTACTGAGGGACTTGGGGACCGCCTGGGTGAGAGGGGTGGTGATGGGCTTGGTGCCACTTCTGCCTCTTCTGTTAATCCTAATTCTGACATGATGCCGATAAAGGCTGTGTCGATACAATGGTTGTCGAAACACTATGACGAGATAGAGGAAGAACCGGGAATGATAGTGATTGACGAGGCACACCATGCGCTTGCCAAGACCTATAAGGAGATGTGGGAGAGATTCCCGAAAGCTAAGTTCCTGGGACTGACGGCTACTCCTTGCCGATTGAATGGTAAGGGATTCACTGATCTGTTTGATGTCTTGGTGCAGTCGTGGAGTGTTCCGGAGTTTATCAGCAAGGGAAGATTGGCGACATACGATTTCGTGAGCATCAAATCGGATGGTATGACGCAACGGCTCATCGACTCCTTGCAGAAGCGAGGAGCAGACGGTGACTACCAGAACAAGGAAATGGATATGTTGCTGAATAAGAAACCGAGTATCGAAAGGCTCTATCAGAGTTTGGAAGAATATGGTAAAGAAAGAAAGGGCATTGTGTATGCTATCAATATTTCTCATGCTAATGCTATTGCCGAGTTCTACAGAGAACACGGCATAGCGGCTGTTGCTATTGATAGTAAAACGCCAAGTTCTTTACGAAAAGAACTTATAGAAAGATTCAAAGCTTCTTCTTCTAATACTTCTCTATATTTTTCGAAAACCCACCCGTCCTCCCTTACCCTTAAGGGAGGCTCCACCGCTTTCCCCAAGCCCCTTTCCCCTCAGGGGACAGGGGATGTAACCGCTCCTCCTCGTCGCTCGGAACCGCTACGCTCTAAGGTTGGCGGACCATCA
>OIWS01003128.1_pt1 | contig 12285 bp, 8 predicted proteins | sample 1587611 | NCBI WGS metagenome assembly OIWS01 (sample SAMEA3888919, study PRJEB22519) | human gut metagenome | biome: human gut; feature: human-associated habitat; material: faeces | place: Denmark | collected 2010 | reverse complement strand
GCAGATCTGGACGAAAACGCCGGAAGTGCGCTGGCGGCAGCGCCAACAGGTAGCCTGGATTTTTGCCGACCACGATCAGAACTGCTCGAGCTGCACCCGGTACGCCCACTGCGAACTGCAGGACTTGGCGCTTTACGTGGGCCTGCAGCACAACGGCTGCAACGGCCGCTTTAAAGCGGTGCGCCCCATCGATACGTCCGCCAACGGCCTCGTTCGCGACGTAACAAAATGCGTGCGCTGCGGCCGTTGCGTCGAAGTCTGCCGCAACATTCAGGGGCTTTCCGTTCTCACGGTAGACGGTCTCGGCACAAAATGCGGCATCGGGATTGCCGGGGCCGACCGTTGGGCAGATTCCGCCAAATGCGTGCAGTGCGGCCAGTGCACTCTGGTCTGCCCCACGGGAACGCTCTCGGAAAAGGACGAAACCGACAAGGCACTTGATTGGTTGAACGACCCCGACATCAAGACGGTCTTCGCGTTTGCCCCCGCCGTACGCGTCACGTTGGGCGAATCCTTCGGCGCGATGCCCGGCACCAACGTCGAAGGGCAGATCATCGCAGCGTTGAAACAAATGGGCGCGGACTACGTCTGCGACGTCAACTGGGCGGCGGACGTGACGATTCTGGAAGAAGGGACGGAACTTTTGACGCGCCTTCAGACCCAGGGAACGCTTCCCATGATGACGAGCTGCTGTCCGGGTTGGGTGAATTTCGTGGAGAAAGTGCATCCCGAACTTATTCCGAACCTGTCGACGACGCGCTCGCCCCAGGCCATCTTCGGCTCGCTGGCAAAAACGTGGTTTGCCAAGACCCACGGCATTGATCCCAAAAAGCTTCGCTTTGTGTCGATCATGCCCTGCACGGCGAAAAAAGACGAAATCCGTCGCACGCAGCTTACCAAAGACGGAATGCCCGACACCGATCTCGTCCTCACCGTCCGAGAATTCGCGCGGCTTCTGCGCCGTCAGGCGATTGATCTTCTGACGCTCAAACCCGAAACCTACGATTCGCCCTTCATGTCCGAAAACACGGGCGCAGGCGCCATTTTCGGTGCGACGGGGGGCGTGATGGAAGCCGCTTTGAGAACCGTGTACTTCAAGGTCACGGGCAACGAACTGGGGCCCGTCGAATACACGCCGGTACGCGGCATGGCGTGGTTTAAGTCCGCCGAAATCGACATGGCGGGCACCAAGGTACGCATCGCCGTCGTGCACGGACTGGCGAACGCCGAAAGGGTCGCTCAGGACATTGCGGCCCGCCGTTGCCATTTCGACTTCATTGAAGTGATGGCGTGTCCGGGCGGCTGCATCAACGGAGGCGGCACGCCGCGGCTGCACAACACTTACATGAGCCGCAACGAAGCACGCATGGCGGGGATTTACGGTGTGGACGAAGACAGGCCGCTTCGCCAGAGCCACAAAAACCCGGAAGTCATCCGCCTTTACGATGAGTTCTTAGGGGAGCCCAACAGTCACAAGGCGCATGAACTTCTGCATACGAACTATGCGGATCGAAAAGTGGCGCCGCGGCGCGAGAATGTGCTTGACATTTGGGAACACTTGAAAGCCGTGTAGCCCTTTTGCCCTTGCTGCGACAAAGGCCGTCTTCTTCAGAAAAGAGAGGCGGCCTTTTTTCAGATCCGTAGGGACTGGGCAGCCAAACATAGATTTGTCAAATTTGTCACAATGGAAGTACCTTCCTGAAATCAGTCTCTAGGAGGACACCATGACGCTCTAGAGCATCGGTCTTCCGACAAAACAGTCCGCCCTGTCCAACAGCACCATCCGTCAACGGGAGGCAGCAGGACTCATAGCGGCCTCCGGGCGGACATTGACGGATTCGAATCGAAGAACGCCGGAAATCACGAACGCAAAGTCGTTGGTTAGGCACGAGTTTCGTCCTGTGCTACAGTTCTCGTGTAAGCTGATTCCTCAGTTTTTCTTTGCGAGTGTGTTATGTCGATGACTTTCGAAAAGCTCCCTTACGGTATAGCCTCATTTGAGGGACTGATTAAGGATGGATATGCTTACGTCGATAAGACACGTTTTATAGAAATATTGGAAGATCTTGACACGCTCTATCCCATTGTTATTCGGCCGCGTCGCTTTGGGAAGTCGCTGGTTGTTTCAATGCTGAAGGCTTACTACGACCAAATTTTGCCATTCATTTTTCAGAAAATTTCCAAGGCACTTATATTGAACAGAACCCGACCCCCCTGAAGGGAAAGTACTGCGTGTTAAGGCTGGATTTTTCTGCCATCGACATCAAACCGCTTGAAGTCAACTTCTGCAAAAAAATGAACAGCGGAATGCATGACTTCTTTGAGCGCTACCCTATTGCAGGGTGTAAGGAATTTTTATCCAAGGAGTTTGAGCATCCGGCCGTCATGTGGCTGGAGTTTTGTAATTTGGTACGCCCGATAATCGGCAAAAAGCTTTATTTGCTGATTGACGAATATGATCAGTTTGCTAATGATGTACTTGCTTCGGATAGAAAACTATTTGAATTGATCACATCAAAAGAAGGCTTCATCAAAAATTTTTACGCTGCCGTTAAAGACAGCACAGACAATTTTGTCGCACGGACTTTTATCACAGGCGTCACACCAATTACTTTGGACTCGATTACATCAGGTTTCAATATTGCCTGCAATATTTCAGGATATCCTGGAATTGCTGAGTATTTCGGATTTACTCCGGAAGAATTACGACCGTTAATCGATACTGTCTTGAAGAAAATTTCATATAGAAAGACGACAGAGGAAGTTTTTTTCCGAATGAAAGATTACTACAACGGTTACAGATTTAGTAAAAATAATAACAGTTCCGTCTTTAATGCTTCAATGTGCCTTTACTATTTAAATTACATTCGCCACAACGGAGCAGAACCTGATCAGCTTAGCGATCCTGCAGTATCTCCTGACATAAAAAAAATAAATGGTATTTTGTCCTGCGGTAACGCTGAAGAAATTCACGCAATTGTTAAGAACGTATTGTCAGGATACTCTATACCGATAGATACTCTCAATACAGAACTAAATCTTAATAAACTCTGTGAACTTTCTCGCACTGAATTATTATCGGTATTTTACTACTTAGGTTATCTGACCTACGCCCCGGAAGGCAGGGGGCTGGTGTGTCCCAACAAAGCCATTCGTGAAAGTTTTTTTAATTATTTTGTAGAAACCCTTGAGGGAAACCGTCAGGTACTCTTTGGTGGCGAGGCAATGAACCAAGCTCTTAATGCCTTGACAAAAGGAGACATTGCACCTTTTATCAAATATGCAGCGCGACAATTCAAAGACTCGGTTCGACTCCACGCCGGAGCACATCTCTCCGAAGCTGCCATTCAATACTATTTTTTAGGAACGGCAAACCGCACGTCTGATTTTGTTGCTTCGATAGAAGAGGAGGCCGCTGGAACAGGTTATGTTGATCTTGTGTTAAAGCCAGCCCCCGAAAGCAAAGCAACGGCTACGTATCTTTTAGAATTTAAGTATTTGCCGAAAACTACCGTAAATAGCCAATCAATCGTTTCAGAAAAATTGAGAACTGCTCAAGACCAACTGACGAGATACGCCTCTTCCGGTACTTTTTGCGATTCAGAAAAAATTGTTAAAGCAGCGCTAGTATTTGTCGGAACAGATCTCGTTGCGCAAGAAATAACCTCGTACAGCTAGAAATATTGATTGTACCATCAACAAAAAAAATTAACTCATCAAAAAAGTTTTTAGCTGTAAAAGACTTCTGTCATTAATATGTAACTTTAACCGAGGAGCCTTAAAAAATCGTATTAAAGGGCTCCAAAGTCATTTACCAAGTTTTATTTTTTCTCTAAGAGGGATTTTATGAATTTCGTTTTATCTGACCGCGTTTTCCCCGAAATCCTCGCTTGGGGCGAAGAACTCGCCGCCATCCGACACGACGTGCACAGCACACCGGAATTAAAGTTTGACACACCGAAAACCGTGGCGCGCATCGTGAAGCACCTCACGGACTGGGGCATTACGGTTGACACCGATATGGTGAAGGGCGGCGTCATTGCCGTCATTGACGGCACGAAGCCCGGTAAAACCGTAGCGCTACGAGCCGACATCGATGCGCTCCCAATGCCCGACGCCACGACGAACACGTGGAAGAGCACGCATGAAGGGAAGGCGCACGCCTGCGGACACGATGGGCACCAGACGTGGCTGATGGGGGCGCTTCGTTATCTCAAGGCGCACAACGACTTCGCCGGACGCGTCGTCGGCATTTTCCAACCCGCGGAAGAAATCGCCGAAGGCGCTCAGGCCGTGATTGACGCCGGGGTGCTCGCAAAGTACGACGTAAAGGAAATCTACGGTGCCCACACCGAACCCCTGCTCGACAAAGGCACCTTCGGGTTCCGCGTAGGGGCGCTCCAAGCCGCTTCCGACTCCTTCTGGGTGACGGTAAAGGGCGTCGGCTGTCACGGCGGGCGGCCTCATTTGGGCGTCGATCCGATTCCAGTCGGAGGGCAACTTATCAATGCGCTGCAGACGTTGGTGTCCCGTAAGCTCAACCCGGTGGACACGGGCGTCGTTTCCATCTGCTCGGTGAACGCCGGCAGTTTCGGCACCCCCAACGTCATTCCGCCGGTGCTCACGATGAGCGGCACGGTGCGCACCTTTTCCAAGGAAGGGCGCGAAATGATCGAACGAGAATTTAAAAAGATGGTGACGGGTATCGCAGAAGCGAACGGCTGCTCCGTCGAGATCGTCTATAAGCACCAGTGCGCCGCCGTCAACAATGCCCCCGAACAGACGAAGGCCGGCATTGCCGCGGCCACCGCGATGTACGGCGCCGAGCACGTGGTACCCGATATGACGCCCTTTATGAGTTCGGAAGACTTTTCTGCGTACCAGGCCGTCATTCCCGGCGCCATCATGCGTGTAGGGATCCGGGATGAACGGCATCAGGCGTCGCTGCACAGTCAGGTCTTTGACTTTAACGACGAGGTGCTCCCCGCGGCGGCGTCCCTTATCGCGAACATCGCACTCACGCGATTAGAGGCTTTGGCTTAAAAAGGAGGCGCGCGTTCAGTACGGCCTGAAGAAAAGTCGTACATTCGATCTAAAGTACTTTAATAGTTACGGTAGCCAGTCTCGCTTTTATAAAACCGGCAACACTATCGGGAGGGTCCGCACTGTTGGTATCCCGAACCGCTACAATGCGGCCTCCCGTAAGGACTGGCCCTTTTTAAATTATGAAAAACATCGTTGTTCTCATTTCCGGCCGCGGCTCCAACTTCGCCGCCATTGCCGAAGTCGCCCGAAAAGAAAATTGGGCTGCGGATGGTGTCGCGATTGCCGCTGTCGTGAGCAACCGCCCCGACGCCGCAGGCCTGGAAAAAGCCAAGGCGTTCGGCATTGCCACCCACGTCGTCGATCACAAGGCGTTCGACACACGCGAAGCCTTTGAAGACGCCATGATGAAGGTGATTGACGCGTATCACCCCGAAGTCATCGTCTTGGCGGGCTTCATGCGCATTCTGACGCCGCACTTCGTGGATCACTATGAAGGGCGCATCCTCAACATTCATCCGGCGCTCCTGCCGTTATTCAAAGGCCTCGACACCCATCAGCGGGCGATCAACGAAGGCGTGCGGATCGCAGGCTGCACCGTTCACTTTGTCTCAAGCGAACTCGACGGCGGCTCCATCATCGGACAAGCCGTGGTGTCGGTACTGCCGTCGGATACGGCAGACGCCCTGGCGCACCGAGTGCTGCGTTTGGAACACATCCTTTATCCGCGCTCGGTGAAGGCAGTTGCCCAAGGCCGCGTCAAAATCGTTGACGGTCGGACGATAACGGACGACGAAACCGCGAAGACGCTTGCAGTCTTTGACGGCGAAACGGGCAGCGTGGCTTAATTTGTAAAGATAGAAAAAACATGTCGGAACAGAAGAAATCCACCAAACACATGCCGTTTTCCCCGGTGCGCGTGAAACGCACGAAGACGGAATCCCCCCGGATGACGGAACGCCAGCGGGCGGCGAAAAAGCGTCAGAACGAGGAAAACAACCGCCGCCGTAACGACGCGGGTCGCAAGGGTACGCCGAGCCAGCACCGTATGGTGAAATTGGAACCCGGGAAAGTGCGCATCACGAGTCTCATCGCGGACGAATTGACGCGCGCCTTTACGGTGATTTTGAAGTTGGACGGTCCAGCGGACGTCCTTATGAAGGCGTTCTTTAAGAGTAACCCCAGTCTCGGAAGCCGCGACCGCACGATTCTCGCGGAAGCCATTTTCTACGGCCTCCGACATTTGGCGGGGATCGCCTTCCGCATGAAGCCCATGAAACCGGCACGGGCACCGCGCGTTGCCGCGCTTTTGACGTTGGCGCTGCAGTACGGGGAAGGGGCGGTACCGAAGGAAGTCGCCAAGGGCGACACCGAAGTGCTCGCGAAGCTTCTCAAAACCGACATGACCCGCGCCCCCGCGCACGTCAAGGATGAAATGCCGCAGTGGATTCACGACCGGCTCGTGAAGCAGTTCGGCGCAGACGAATGCCGCGCAGTGTGTGAAGCGAGTTCCGGCTCCGCCCCCTTGGATCTGCGCGTCAACACGATGAAGGCGAAAGTTGAAGACGTCATCGCTGAACTCGCCCAACACGGTGTGGAAGGGCACCCCATGACGATGTCGCCCGACGGCGTGCGGCTCACCGCCAAACCCGCCCTCATCCGTACGCCCCTTTACCAGGAAGGCCGCATTGACATTCAGGACGAGGGGAGCCAATTGATTGCGCGCCTCGTCGGCGCCAAGCGCGGCGACATGGTCTGCGACTTCTGCGCGGGCGCGGGCGGCAAAACGCTCGCCTTGGGGGCGCAGATGAAATCGACGGGGCGCTTGTACGCCTTCGACGTCAATGAAAAGCGCCTGATGGGCCTGACGCCCCGCATGCGCCGCGCAGGGCTTTCAAACGTGCACCCGATGGCGATCCGTGACGAGAAGGACAACCGCATCAAGCGCCTGCGCGGCAAATTCGACCGCGTGCTCGTTGACGCCCCCTGCACGGGTACGGGGACGCTGCGCCGCAACCCGGATCTGAAGTGGCGTTTATCCCCGGAAGAACTGTCGCGCATCAACGGCTTGCAGCATTCCATTTTGGAAGAAGCCGCAAAACTCGTGAGGGCGGGCGGCCGCGTCGTGTACGCCACGTGCTCCATGCTCTTTGAAGAAAACCAGGCGGTCGTCGAGGACTTTCTCACGAAGCACCCGGACTTTGAACAGCTTTCCGCCACCGAAGTCCTCGCCAAACAGGGAATTACCATTCCCGCATGGGTATCGGAACGCTTCGGCGCCAACTTCGTAATGTTGCCGCATTTGAGTGACACCGACGGCTTCTTCGGTGCGGTTCTGCAGAAGAAACTCCCGCAGAAAGCGGAACCCGTAAAACCGGAAACACCGACAGAAATTGCTGCGGAGACGACGGAAGTCGAAAATCCGACACCTGCTGCTAAAGCAGACAAGACTTCCGCATAATCTTCTTTTCAACGCCCGGCGAACCCACTGTCGTTGCCGGGCGTTTTTTTCTGAGTTCGATCATATCTGAAATCACTGGACAGAAATCCCAGCACTGATCCGTCAAAAAACTTCCTTCGGGGGCCGTCATCGAGGGCAACCGCGTCCTTTTTCGCTATACCCTGCCAGCCGGCGCCGCTCTAAGAGCATATCCCTGCCGCCGACGCGCTGTCGAAAACGTCGATCGCTGCCAGGCACAATAATCAGAAAGAAACAGATTGGCTCAACCGCTGCACGCCGTCAACTGCCTCTTTCGGGATCGTAAGGAAACGGCCGTCAAAAATCTCATCATGTCACTCGTAACCTTACTGGAGTCCATGGGGGACGCCGGAACAAAAAGAAACTCAGCGGGAAGCTGAAGCCGCCATCCGACGTCGGCAAAAACGAGCTAAAGAGGCTACTCTCAATTAAGGTAAAATTCGAACATTACATTCAGGCGGCGAACGTTTCTTTCCCGCTGCTTCTTCATTTTCAACTTAACGATTTTTTCCCTCATGGCTGCTGATACTCCGTTTTTGCTGATTCCGACAATCCCTGAAGACGCACCGCTTCATCCTGCCGCCGCTTTAGCGGAAAGGGTACCGACGGCGTCCGACATTACGGCGGTTTTAAACCGCATCGGCAAAAAGAATAAAAAGCCCGTTGCCTGGTTGGTGACGACAATGGCAGCAGCCATTCGTTCCCGTCTCGGAAAGAGCCCCGCAGACGTGGAAGCTATGATGACGAAATTGGGTTACAGCGAAGCTGTTGCCAAACGCGCTGCAGGATACTGGCGTCTCTTCCTCTCGCTGCGTGATGCGACGGAAGCCAACGTGCGCGGCTGGAGCCAGTCGGATACCGAAAAGGCGATTGATGCCGGGGACAGCCTCCGCGATTTGTTGGCAAAACCTGAAAACCAGGCAACGGTTGATTTTCTGCGCGCACTTCTGTCGCTCACGGCCTGCTGCCTCGGCAGCGCTGATCCGGATGCTTTGGGTGAAGACATTCTCGCCGATGAGGCCGTGGCCCGCATTGCGGGGATCGGCACTGCGACGATGATGGCGGGAATTCTTCTCGGGTACTCAAGCAAATACGACGAGGTTGACGAGGAAGAAGACGCCGGTGCCAAACTCACCGAAAACGGCTATACCGAAACCGCGGAAAAGTTCTGCAGCGATTTCCTGCCGAAATTGGCGCCGAGCAACCAGGTGTTCCTCGCCATGTCGATGAAGCTCTTCATTCAGAGCATGACCTTCATTTTCTCGGATCGCGAACGCGCCCGCCGTTGCCGCCGCAAGGCCGGCCTTGAAAGCCAGGAAGTCGTTCAGGCCATGGTGGCGATGGCGCAGACCTTGGAAGACTTCAGCAAGTGCCTCGCGTTCCACGTGAAGGACATTGATATGTCGAAGGTGCGGCTCCCCAATCCCAAGACCCAAGACGCGGCGGTGGAACGTTGTGAAAAACTCGCTACCTCCATTTCGAAGGCCTTTATGCAAGTCAACACCGAAGAAGGGAAGGCGCTGCGCGGCTGCTTGTTCGGCATGAACCACATGTTCGCCCTCTTTGAAGGTCTCACGGAAGACGAACATATCGCGTTGCAGTCTTCGATGGATCAGATGGAATTGGGGTACTTCCCGATGTGCATACAGACACTCACCTACGTGGCGTACAACGAAATTGAACACGCCAAGGAACTGGCGGGGACAAAAGAAGAGAAGGCTGACGCGAAGTAATTTTCGCCCATTAGTACCTTCACAAATGCGGGAGTCTGCCGACAGGGCGTGCTCCCGCAAGTCGTCTGCAGGGACGGCGTGAAAAATCTGAATTTTGTCGTGGAATATAAAGGAAAAGATCGCGAATCGAATGAGGATTCCAAAGAAAAAGCACTGATCGGTGAATTGTGGGAAAAGAATTCAAGAGGACGCGGAATATTTCTTATGGCAAGCAGCACAGATGCCGTAGGGCGTAATGTAGAAGCTCAGATTTCCGATAAAATCAAAGGAATATAAAAAGGCGAGGGCAGAATGATGGAGAAGCCAATCTATGTCGGCGAAAGCTCCTTTGAAAGCATGGTTGAGGAAAACGCTTACCTCGTCGATAAGACCCACTACATCAAAAGTATTTTCAAAGACGGTAATTCAGTTTCTCTTATTACACGCCCGCGTCGGTTCGGAAAGTCGCTGACGCAAAGCATGCTGAAGAATTTTCTTGAGCTCGACTACAAAACGCCCGGCGATACCACAAAACCCCAACGACTCTTCAGCGGGTTCGAAATTCTCAAGGACGAAGCCTTCTGCCAAGAAAATCTCGGTCAATGGCCGGTCATCTTCCTGAGTCTCAAAAAAGTCGAGGGGGATGACTACGCTACCGCCCGACGCCGTTTGGTTTCTACGGTCGTGGACTGTGCCCAGAGCCTGGATTTTCTTTTAGAGAGCCCCAAAGTTAAACGGAGCACAAAATCCAATCTCACAAACCTCCTAAGCCTCAAAGCACTGCCCGCCGAAGAGCAGGAAGATCTCGTGAGCGACAGCCTGCAGATGCTTGTGAATGCGCTTTACGAAGCCTACGGCCGCCGTGTCGTGGTTCTCGTGGACGAATACGACGTCCCCCTTAACAAAGCCCGAACCTTCGGTTACTACACCGACATGCGCAACCTCGTACGCCAGATGCTCGGCAATGCGCTCAAAGACAACCCGCGTCTCAAGAAGGCGGTCGTCACCGGATGCCTCCGAATTGCCAAAGAAAGCATTTTCACGGGCTTCAACAACTTCGGCTGCCACTCGATCGGCTCAACGACACTGAGCGGCGTCTGCGGTTTTACGCCTGAGGAGGCCCACACCGTCCTGCAGGATTTCGGCTTGCTCGCCTTCGAAGACGGCACACGAGAGCATTACGACGGTTATCGCTTCGGCCGCACGGAAATTTACTGTCCGTGGGATCTGCTGAGTTTCTGTAGGGACAAAACTGCGAACGGTGCGGCGACGGATTCCGCCGATAAAACGACGTACCCGCATTACTGGGTTAACACGAGTAGCAACGACATCGTCGATGAATTCGTGCGGTATGCCGACGAAAGCCACCTGCGGATTCTGAAGGCTCTGATGTCCGGAAAAACGGTGGCCGCTCCCGTGATCGAAGAATTATCGTTCTCCGAACTCGATGCGGATCATTCCTCGGAGAAACTCCTGAGCCTGCTGTACGCCGCCGGCTATCTTACAAGCGCCGGAACCGATACCGACGGCAACGTCATCCTGCGTCTTCCCAACGAAGAAATCCGCGACTGTTTCAAACGCCGCATCACCGCGAGTTTCGACAAGAAAGGAGCGAGCACGATGTCTGCCGGCCAGTCCGTCACGGAAGCCCTTTTTGCCGGACGACCGTTTCAAGCCGGGGAACGCGTGAGCGAGTACTTATCCCGTGCGATGAGTGTGAGAGACGGCGGGAGCGAAGCGTTCTACCATGGGTTGATTCTGGGGCTCTTTAACTGTGAGGAAAGCTGCCTCAGTTCAAATCGCGAAGCAGGAAACGGATATCCCGACATTGTCCTGACGGATTCCAAGCGGGGAATCGGTGTGATCCTGGAACTCAAAAAGGCGGCTGCCGCGGACGAAACCACACTGGCTGCTACCTGCGAAACCGGCTTGAGGCAAATATTGGAACGCAAGTATTACGCGCCCTTTATCGGCACGGAAATTCAAACCGTGCGTCTCTACGGGGCGGCATTCTGCGGGAAAAATTGCCGGATCATAGAAAGGTCGTTTAAAACCAGCGACCTGAAGCGATAAAGCGAGGTTCCTGAGCATGATATTGCAGAAACATCCCTTCAACGTCGCCTCGTTCGACAAAATAACGCGCCTGGGTTACACCCGGATCGACAAAACCCCTTAATCCCGCTCCTGGAATCTGAGGATCATCGGTATGCCGTATTGGTGAGACCCCGTCGATTTGGAAAGACGTTTTTTCAAACGCTCCCACGAACCTACTATGACCGCGCGGCGTCAGCAGACTTTGAGCGCAATTTCCAAGGAACCTACATTGCCGGCACTCCCACAGAGGAGCGTAATGCTTTGTACGTTCTGCTCATTAACTGCCACTGACCCGACTCCGGCTGTCGCTTTAAAGAAAGCTTAACCACCCTGTGGCGCCGTGCTTTTTCGGCATTCGAAAGATACTATCCGGGCTCAATCCCTGCAGAGCTGATCTGTTTTAGCCCGAATGCACAGTGCCCTGTCGGTGACTATCTGACGAAATGCTTCGACAGTCTTTCTGATGTCATCCGAAGCCGGCTCTGCCTTCTGATCGATGACTATGACGCAGGTGTGCGGGCGATAGAGCGTCAGTCCGGCAACGCTGAAGAAAACCGGACGGGGGAGAAGAACTCGATTTTGCCAAGGACATTTCCCAAAACCCAGTGTTCTCCGACATAATGGGCTTCACGGAAAGAGAGCTGCGTGACTTAATACAGCGCACCATTGACCTCAAACGCTGCCGTTCCACAGAGGAAGCCCTGTGCAGGCAATTGGCAGAGACCTATAAAAAGTTTGATTTCAATTCAATCACCAACAGATCCGTACTGCCGCCCAGTGTATGCCTGTTCTATCTCAATGCGTGGCAACGAACGCAACAGCCGTCGCAGTTACCGTTTGAATCAGTAAGCAACTCCTGACTAAAATCAGAAGCTTTATTGTTACCGTCTTAAGTAGACGGTTCAACATAAGGCTGGTCTTACTGCAGCCCTTGAGACATCAGCTGATATCCCAAAC
>OIWS01003126.1_pt1 | contig 12291 bp, 10 predicted proteins | sample 1587611 | NCBI WGS metagenome assembly OIWS01 (sample SAMEA3888919, study PRJEB22519) | human gut metagenome | biome: human gut; feature: human-associated habitat; material: faeces | place: Denmark | collected 2010 | reverse complement strand
TTAAGCCCTAAATGGTGAGATGGAACCATCGCAAATGATAGCACGGAGAAGTGCAATTTTGAAGAAAACGCTCAGTAGGATTTGAGTGGATTGTTTCCAAAAGTGCATTTATGGTATAAAAAAATACCAATTATTTCAAATTAGGAAAATATTGATGGTATTTAATTTAAGTCGTATTTTTAACTGATATAATGAATTACAAAACTTGCTCAAACAAGACAGTAAAAGAAAACGTTTTATTTAATGTGTTGTAGATAAAACAATTTCTTAATGCAGCTTCAGTAAGCTTATCAAACGTCTGATCATCTAAATCAGATGAAATAAAAATTTTAATTTTACAATCGGTTATGTGTGGAGGTTCATCATAACCATGCACACCAAGTAAGGTTAAAGGATTGGCGAGGTTGAGCCAAATTTTTCCTTCCATTTCTACAATATCGGCACGTTGTTGAACAAAATGCGCTTTTACACTACTCAAAATGCCAATGCAGTTAAGTCATCGGAGCAAGGGAAAAACTCTACAAACGTCTAGCAAAAATGGTTGAGCATAACTTTACGGAAGCAGAACAACACCATAGACATAGTTATGCCCATTACAGAGGTTCGTCGAAAGTACACATGCAAGCAAGCACAAAATATCAAGAAAATGCCCTTGTGCTATGGGCTTTTTTACGCTTTTTATAATTCAGACTTTATTAATATGAGGTAATGGTAAAAACTCTACGAAACTGACTGCTTGAATGGCAATCTAAAGTGAAATGTAATAGAAAGAGATAAAACGACAAAAAATAAACCCACCTTTACCAGATGGTCTATAAAGTGGGTTTGCCTGAGGTATAAAATCGAGTGTTAAATACGCGCTATTTTCAATATATTTTAGCTTTTATTTTTTAGGTAACGCATCACTAGAAGCATTAAATTTCACATTTGATGAAGTGTAAGCCTCAAAGTGCGGATGTTTTTTCATAAATTTAATGAAACTTTCCGCATCAGGCAAGTAAGTATCAACGCCTTCATATTTCGGATCGTTAAATAATTTACCAAAAGTTTTGTAACCATCTTTACCGCTAGCTACATAAGCATTAGTACCAACGAGATAACGTTTATTATCATCAATTGGTTCCCATTGTTGGGTTTGTTTATTCAATACTTCCACGCTGACTAAACGTTTACCTTCCGCATTTGGTATTTCATTCGCTTCGTAACGAATGCCCGCGCCATAAGGGAATGCCCCTGTAGAACCATCAACTAAAGCAAATTGCATCGCATCTTCAAGCACTTGTTTCACTAACGAACCTTCCATTTTATAGGTATATAACGTATTCCCGAAAGGTAAGAAAGTATAAGCATCATTAAAGGTTACATTGCCTGGTAAAATATCCGCACGAACACCGCCTGCATTTTGAATGGTTAAATCCACTGTTTTGAGTTCGTTATACATTGTTTCTGCAATAAAACGCGTTGCAATAGAACCTTCTGGATTTGAGCCTGCTTTATTTGGGATACGATTTGCTGAACCACCCGGCATTGCAGAACCGGTGATGACGCCAACAATTTCTTGTGCTAAACGATCTTTTTCACTTTTATATTTTGAAATAAGCATGTCTGTTTTTGCATCATGATCATCAAGTGAAATACTCTTCATTGACTTTAAAGTATCAAGCGCTTTTTTACGTTCATCGCCTGTTAATTCAGTCCATTTACCTTCCGCATTTTTCACTTGAAGTTTATGAGAACTCATTAACACATGAGGAATTTTACGAGTAATAGACGCAATACCTTCAGGACTGAATTTAACACCTAAGTCACCCACAACAGCAGAATAAGCCCAACCTTCCATTACAAATACCGGTTCGCCATTCGGATTTTTAAATTCAAGCGGATATTCATAGATTACTGGAAGTTTTAAACCACGTAATTCATCATTTCCGTATAAATAATGTGAATCCCCAGTAACGATCACATCAATATCATTTACTTTTTGAGCAATTTCGATATTTTTTTCACTTCCTGCATGTGAAAGTAAAATGATTTTATTAATGCCTTGTTGTTTTAGCGCATTTGCCATAATTTGTGCGGTAGCAATTTCATCATAGAACTTCACATCCTTACCTGGTGAAGATGAATTAACCGTTTTATTCACGGTATCTAAACCGATAATGGCAATTTTTTCTCCATCCACAGTGAAAATATCGTAAGGTTTCCATTTGTTATATAAAATTGAATTTTTATCAGGAATAACATTGGCTGAAAGTACTGGAATTTTTAATGGCTCGAGTAGTTTTAATAAACCTTCATTACCCGCGTCAAATTCATGGTTACCCAAAGTAAAATAATGGAAATTACCAGCATTCATGACAGCCGCATCAGCGGAACCGCCAAAAAGTGTGAAATACAGCGTACCGGTAATCGCATCACCAGCATGTAGCACTAATGGATTTTTATACTTTTTACGTAACTCATAAAGTTTTCCATTCACAGCAGAAAAACCGCCAATATCAACCTTTGTTTGTTGACCATTTAGATTAATTCTTGCTTCGTGCGGTTCCAAATAAGAATGGTGGTCGTTAATATGTAAGATACTTAACTCCACAGCTTTATGTGCTTGCGGCGCTTCTTTAGCAAAGGCTGCACCTGAGCAAAGCATTGCTAACGCACTAACTGCAAAGGTAACTGATTTTTTAGATAAAAACATAATGGCTCCTTGTGAGTAAACGGATTAATTTAAGCCTTCAAGCATTGCTTGGAAAGTCTTATAACGAATAGCATAGTTATTGTGTTGAAGATTTTCACGTGCTTGATCTAAATACGAAAAATCATCAACCTCCACCCCTTTAAATTGGCGAGCAAACATCATATTGGCTAGAGCGAGGCGGGGCTTAATTTCAGAAGAAGGGGTTATCAAACTCACTCGATTCTCAGTAATAGAAAAAGTTGTTTGATTAGGAAAATCTTGACGCATCTGTTCAATAATTTTTTGAAATATGCCTTTAGCATCCAAAGACAATAATATAATTTGATCTGGTTTGGCTCCCCTTTCTAGTAAAGCCTGAACAAATTGCTCCGAATTATCTGTTTGACGAATATAAATTTTTGCCTGCTCATTCGCTAAAAAAGACACCAATAAGTTTTTCTTCATTTCCTGAATTAAATTAGCATCGCCAGTATTTATCGGCTCAAAGTATAAGTAATCAAGAAATTTAGGAGTGAGATTTTTATCTGTTTTAAAAATGCGAGTTAGGATTTTTTCGCTTATTTGGATCTGATTATCTAGGAATTGAGGAGGTAAAGAAAAAAGTGCGGTGAGTTTTTTCTGTAAAATCGAAACTTGTTGCTTTTCTTGTTTGGCTAAAGCGATTGAAAATTGTTGCTTTAAAGCCTCAGCGGACTCAGTAGATACTGATTGTTGAGAAGACGGAGGAGGACTCGCTATCACAGATTGTTGAATGCCAATACATGACGCTAATCCAAGTAACACAGAATGAAAACTGATTTTCATAATAAACCTCATTTAACTGATATTTTATCAATATAAAATACCGCTTAACGCGTAAACTTGACCTAAAACTATTTGAGAGTTTCTTAGATTATACGTAAAACAAAATTGCATGTGAATGATAATGTTTACCTTTTCAAGAGAATATAACGTACTTATTAGAATGCTCATCGAAAACTTGCAAGTTTGCTCAAAAAGTATAAAATTCGCAAGCTTTTTGTCTATATATACAGAGAAAAAAGTAAGCTATATTCTTAAATCACTTTCGAGTTTGAGAATATTCTTTTAGTAATTAAACATTTAGAGGAAGGTTATGGTAACCATTCGTTTATCTCGTGGCGGAGCTAAAAAACGCCCATTTTATCAAATCGTAGTAGCTGACAGTCGTTCACCACGTGACGGTCGTTTCATTGAGCGTGTAGGTTTCTTCAACCCAATCGCACAAGGTAACGCAGAGCGTCTTCGTGTTGATCTTGAGCGTGTAAACCACTGGGTTGCTCAAGGTGCATCACTTTCAGACCGTGTTGCAACTTTGGTAAAAGAAGCTCAAAAAGCATAATCTCGCTTTTTGATTTAGTTCTTAAACTAAGATAGGTGAAAAATATGGAACAACAACGCATTGAAGTTGTGGGCAAATTAGGCTCAACCTACGGTATCCGTGGGTGGTTACGTATTTATTCATCAACAGAACAAGCTGAAAGCATTTTTGATTATCAACCTTGGTTTTTAAAAATCAAAGGTGAATGGCAGCCAACTGAATTAGAAAACTGGCGTCATCATAATCACGAAATCATCGTTAAATTAAAAGGCGTTGATGATCGTGAAGTCGCACAAATTTTAGCAAATGTTGAAATTGGTGTGGATTTATCTGTTTTCCCTGAACTGGAAGAGGGCGATTATTACTGGCACGATTTAATCGGTTGTTCAGTCGTCAACCTAGAAGGTTATACAATGGGAACCGTAACAGAGATGATGGAAACCGGTTCTAATGATGTGTTAGTGGTTAAAGCCAATACTAAAGATGCTTTTGGAAAACAAGAGCGGTTAATTCCGTTCTTGTATGAACAAGTAGTTAAAAGAGTCGATCTCACCACGAAAACAATTGAAGTGGATTGGGACGCTGGTTTCTAATCTCAAGTATGCACAAACGTAATGTAGTAGGCTTTTTATGTGGATAGGGGTGATTTCATTATTCCCCGAAATGTTTAAAGCGATTACGGAATTTGGGGTTACAGGTAGAGCCGTAAAACATAATCTTCTGCAAGTGGAATGTTGGAATCCAAGAGATTTTACATTCGACAAGCATAAAACCGTGGATGACCGTCCTTATGGTGGTGGCCCGGGAATGCTGATGATGGTGCAACCTTTACGGGATGCGATTCATGCTGCGAAAGCAGCGGCAGGAGAAGGCGCAAAGGTGATTTACCTTTCGCCACAAGGACGTAAACTCGATCAAGGCGGCGTAACCGAGCTTGCTCAAAATCAGAAATTGATTTTGGTATGTGGACGTTACGAAGGTATTGATGAGCGATTGATTCAAACTGAAATCGATGAAGAATGGTCAATCGGCGATTACGTTCTGACCGGTGGGGAGTTGCCGGCAATGACATTAATTGATGCTGTTGCGCGTTTTATTCCAGGTGTATTAGGCAAGCAAGCCTCCGCAGAAGAAGATTCTTTCGCAGATGGTTTATTAGATTGTCCGCATTACACCAGACCGGAAGTGTTAGAAGGATTAACTGTACCACCCGTGCTGATGTCGGGACATCACGAAGAAATTCGGAAATGGCGATTAAAACAATCGCTACAAAGAACGTGGCTCCGACGCCCTGAGCTCTTAGAAGGCCTAGCTCTGACTGACGAACAACGTAAGCTGTTAAAAGAGGCGCAAGCCGAACATAACAGTTAGTTTCAGTTACATCTAGGATCAATAAAGGATCAAACAATGTCTAACATTATCAAACAACTTGAACAAGAACAATTAAAACAAAACGTACCTAGCTTCCGCCCAGGTGATACTTTAGAAGTTAAAGTATGGGTAGTTGAAGGTAGCAAACGTCGTTTGCAAGCATTCGAAGGCGTGGTTATTGCAATTCGTAACCGTGGCTTGCACTCAGCATTCACTTTACGTAAAATTTCTAACGGTGTAGGTGTTGAGCGTGTATTCCAAACTCACTCTCCAGCTGTAGATTCTATCGCTGTTAAACGTAAAGGTGCAGTACGTAAAGCTAAACTTTACTACTTACGTGAACGTTCAGGTAAATCAGCTCGTATTAAAGAGCGTTTGGGCGAATAATTCGCAAAATAAAAAAGGCTTGGTTTTCCAAGCCTTTTTTGTTTTTAAGTGCGGTCAACATTAAGACCGCTTCATAATTTCAAAAAACTCATCGTTGGTTTTCGCCACCATAAGTTTGTCGATGAGGAATTCCATCGCTTCCACTTCACCCATTGGGTTAAGGATTTTGCGAAGAATCCACATTTTTTGTAATTCATCTGGTGTGGTAAGTAAGTCTTCTTTACGCGTACCAGAACGGTTGAAGTCAATCGCAGGGAATACACGTTTTTCTGCAATTTTGCGAGAAAGATGTAATTCCATGTTACCGGTACCTTTAAATTCTTCAAAGATAACCTCATCCATTTTTGAACCGGTATCTACAAGTGCGGTTGCAATAATGGTTAAACTACCGCCTTCTTCTACGTTACGTGCAGCACCAAAGAAACGTTTTGGACGATGTAAAGCATTTGCATCCACACCACCAGAAAGAATTTTACCAGACGCTGGTGTAACGGTATTGTAAGCACGTGCTAAACGCGTGATAGAGTCGAGTAAAATCACCACGTCTTTTTTGTGCTCAACAGAACGTTTTGCTTTCTCGATAACCATTTCAGCCACTTGAACGTGACGAGCAGCTGGTTCATCAAAGGTTGAGGCAATCACTTCACCTTTTACTGAACGTTGCATTTCCGTTACTTCTTCTGGACGCTCATCGATTAAAAGTACGATAAGTTCACATTCTGGGTAGTTGTGTGTGATGCTTTGTGCAATATTTTGTAGCAACATGGTTTTACCTGCTTTTGGTGGTGCTACGATAAGACCACGCTGACCTTTACCAATCGGAGAGGCTAAATCCAAAATACGCGCGGTTAAATCTTCGGTTGAACCATTACCACGTTCCATTCTTAAACGAGAATTTGCGTGTAATGGGGTTAAGTTTTCGAAAAGAATTTTGCTACGAGAGACTTCAGGTTTGTCATCGTTGACTTGGTCGACTTTTAAAAGTGCAAAATAGCGTTCGCCCTCTTTTGGTGGACGGATTTTGCCTTCGATTTTATCACCAGTTTGAAGATTGAAGCGACGAATTTGACTTGGAGAAACGTAGATGTCATCAGGACCAGCAAGGTAGGAACTGTCTGCGGAGCGTAAGAAACCGAAACCATCGGGTAAAATCTCCAACACGCCGCCGCCAAAAATATCTTCACCGCTCTTTGCGTGTTGTTTCAAAATAGCAAAAACAATATCTTGTTTACGTAAACGGGCAAGATTTTCCAAACCCATTTGTTCTTCGCCAAGTTTCACAAGATCAGAAACAGGCGTATTTTTAAGTTCTGTAAGATGCATAATTAATAATGTTGGAACGAATAAGAGTTGATAATACTGAATTGTTTGAATGGTGGGCAATGCCCTTAAGAATGGTGCGTAAATTACCACTAAAATTTAATACTGTCTAGTTTTTGTTAGAAAAAACAGGGTAAAATAGCAAACTATAAAGAGATTATTATTGCATATTGATTAATTATGCGTAATAATTGAATAATTAATCAATTTTAATATTAAAAGAAGGATAACCTATGGCTCTCTGGGGTGGTCGTTTTACACAAGCGGCAGATAAACGTTTTAAAGATTTTAATGATAGCCTGCGTTTTGATTATCGCTTGGCAGAGCAAGATATTGAAGGCTCCATTGGCTGGTCTAAAGCTTTAGTCAATGTCGGTGTATTAAGTGCTGAAGAGCAACAACAGCTAGAAGTTGCCTTAAATGAATTATTAATCGAAGTGCGGTCAAATCCACAAGCGATTTTGCAGGATGATGCAGAAGATATTCATAGCTGGGTGGAAAGTAAGCTTATCGATAAAGTGGGTAATTTAGGTAAAAAATTACACACGGGTCGTAGCCGTAATGACCAAGTTGCACTTGATATTAAAATGTGGTGCAAACAACGTGTAACGGAGTTGCAAGCATCTATTCGTAATCTTCAACGTCATTTGGTGCAAACAGCGGAAAATACGCAAGATGCGGTGATGCCGGGTTATACCCATTTACAACGTGCACAACCAATCACTTTTGCCCATTGGTGTATGGCTTATGTGGAAATGTTTGAGCGTGATTATTCACGTCTCGCCGATGCTTATAAACGCATGAATAGCTGCCCATTAGGCAGTGGCGCACTTGCAGGAACAGCCTATGCAGTTGATCGTGAACAATTAGCCACCGATCTTGGTTTTGCTTTTGCGACGCGTAATAGTTTGGATAGCGTCTCTGATCGTGATCATATTGTGGAATTACTTTCAACGGCGTCTTTAAGTATGGTGCACCTTTCTCGTTTCGCAGAAGATATGATTATTTTTAACAGTGGTGAAGCGAATTTTGTGGAGTTGTCAGATCGTGTGACTTCAGGCTCATCTTTAATGCCGCAAAAGAAAAATCCAGATGCTTGTGAATTGATTCGTGGTAAAGCGGGCCGTGTCATGGGCGCATTAACCGGTATGTTGATGACCTTAAAAGGTTTACCATTAGCGTATAACAAAGATATGCAAGAAGACAAAGAAGGGATCTTTGATGCGTTAGATACCTGGCAAGATTGCGTAGATATGGCGACTTTTGTACTAGATGAATTAAAAGTGAATACCGATCGTACACGCGAAGCAGCCTTAAAAGGTTATTCAAATGCAACAGAGCTAGCAGATTATCTTGTAGCAAAAGGTGTACCATTCCGTGATTCTCACCATATTGTCGGTGAAACCGTGGTTTATGCCATTGAAAAAGGAAAAGCCTTGGAGGACTTAACCATTCCTGAGTTCCGTCAATTCAGTGATGTGGTAGGGGATGATGTATATGACATTCTTTCACTACAATCTTGTTTAGATAAACGTTGTGCGAAAGGTGGGGTTTCACCACTTCGTGTGGCAGAAGCGATTGCAGAAGCAAAAGCGAGATTAGCTTAATTAGCGCAAATAAAAGAGCGGCCAAAAATTTGATATTCTGTTGCAATTTCAAAGAGGACGCTTAACTAAATTTAACAATAATCCTTGTGAGTTTTATTAGCCACAAGGATTTTTTATTTATGGATAGACATGAATATAGAAGTAGTTGATTAAATTAAAAGAACTAAAATGATTTTTGTATTTATAAGCCGTGTTAAATTTAGTAAAATTTGTCCGATATTTCTTTTCAAAGGAACTTTACAATGACACCACAGCTTGCTCAACTTATTGCTAAATTACAAGAAATTTTTCAAATAAATCAGCCTGATTTAGATTTCGGTATTTATCGCATTCTTAATTCACGCCAAACGCAAATCAACGAATTCCTACAAAAAACGTACCAAACAAAATTAATGCCGCATTTAATGGCAATTTTGAACAAGCAAACAACGTTTACAACCATCTCTACACTTTCTTCTCACGCTATTACGACCAAGGCGATTTCATCAGTCAACGTCGCTATAAAGACGACACTTACGCCATTCCCTATGCCGGAGAAGAAGTGATGTTACACTGGGCAAATAAAGACCAGTACTACACCAAATCAGGCGAAAGTTTCAGTAATTATGCATTTACATTAGAAAATGGCAAAAAAGTACAATTCCGCCTAGTGGAAGCGGATACCGCAAAAGATAACCGTAAAGATAATGAGCAAGCTCGAGTATTTGCCTTAATTGAACCAAGAATTAAAACCGAAACGGACGAAAATGGCGATGAAATTCAAACCGATATTCGCCCAATCGAAGAAAATGGCGATTTACTTACGATTCGTTTTGAATACAAAGCGGTAAATAAAAAAGAAAAACAATCGGATTACATCACGCAAGCGATGGAAAAAATCCAAAACTTTGCAATTTCTGATGAATTTCAAGGTATTTTTGACCTAATGCCAACGGAGAAAAATAAAAATCGTACGCTGCTTGAAAAATATCTCACTGACTACACCGCTAAAAACACCGCTGATTATTTTATTCACAAAAACCTCGGTAAATTTTTAAATCAAGAGTTAGATTTTTATATTAAAAATGAAGTGATGAACTTGGATAACATTCAAGACAGCACTGATTTTTCACATATTGAGCAAAATCTCCAGACGATTAAAACGATAAAAACAGTAGCAAAAGAAATTATCGCCTTTCTTGCTCAATTAGAAGATTTTCAAAAGAAATTGTGGTTGAAAAAGAAATTTGTCGCAGGTTGTCATTATTTGATTACGCTCGATCATTTAAACGAAGCTCAAGTGCAAGTTGCATTAGAGAATCCAAAACAAACTGCCCAATGGCGAGCCTTATTTAATGTGAAGATAAACGATCTCAATACGGCAGAACTTTGCAAAAATTATCCACACTTGGTGGTCGATACCGCTTTATTTGAACCGAAATTCCAAGCTGATGTGTTAAACAATCTGCACGATTTAGACGAGAAAACTAACGGATTGCTCATTCATTCTGATAATTTCCAAGCACTCAATTTATTGCAGGAAAGATATAAAGAACAGGTGAAATGTATTTATATTGATCCGCCATTCAATTTAGGGATGAATGGAGATTTTCTTTATAAAACAAATTATTTAGATTCTAGTTGGCTTACATTATTACAAAATAGAATTGTTCTATCCAAAAACTATTTAACAGCTGATGGTGTGTTTTTTAGTAGATGTGATTATCATGGTAGCCATTTAATAAGACATCTGCAAAATGAAATTTTTAGTAAAAATTTTAGAAATGAAATGTTTGTGAATCGTATTTTTAAAAATAAAAATGAAAATTTTATTAAATCATTGCCATTTATTTTTGACTATTTAACAGTTTATTCTAAAACAGATAAATTTTATTATTTAAATCCTGTTAAAAAACTCAAAGAAACAAGAGATGCATATTGGCGACACATGAATGATTCTGCTGGTCAAGGCGCTGCCAAAAATTTCTTTGGCTTAACTCTAGAACCACCTGTTGGAAAACATTGGAAATATTCTCAGGAAAAAATTGATGAGAAAATCAAAAATGGCGAGCTAAAAATGTTTTGTAAATGTGGTTTTTCTCATAGCCAGTACAATATGCTAATTTGTCCAAAGTGTAACTTAGAAAATCAATGGAATCCGAAATATCTTGTTAAAGCTACAGATACAAAAATTCTAGATACTGATTGGTCAGATATTAGTGGATATTCTTCAACCACAGGATTTTCAACTGAAAATGCAGAATCTTTATTGGAAAGAGTTGTAAATACTTCTACAGTAGAGGGGCAAATAGTAATGGATTTCTTTCTTGGCAGCGGAACAACTGCGGCTGTTTGTTTAAAACAAAATAGAAAATTTATCGGAGTAGAAGTAGGAGAACACTTAGAGAAAATTATCATTCCTAGAGTTTGTAAAACAATTGCATCTAAGAAAAAATCATCTCTAATTAAAATTCTTAAACTAGAAAGCTATGAAGATACACTCAATAACTTAGAGTTAAAACAACCTGTCAGCGATTTATTCACCCAACACGAGGCGTTACAGAACGACTATTTATTGCACTATATGCTAGACGTAGAAAGCCGAGATTCTCTACTTAATACGCAACATTTTACCAAGCCGTTTGATTATCAACTTAACATCGCCACCACTTCTGCGGGTGCGTATGAGGCGAAAACGATTGATTTGGTAGAAACCTTTAACTATTTGATTGGCTTGCGAGTAAGTGAAATTAACGATAAGCGTGAAAATGGCTTAGTCATGGTGCAAGGCATAAATACAAGCGGTGAAAAAACGTTAGTAATCTGGCGCGATTGTGAAAAATATGATTACGACAAGCTCAACCACTATTTGGATAGCCGAGATATCAACCCTCAAGACAGCGAATTTGATGTGGTTTATATCAATGGTGACCATAATGTGCCAACCGTTTTCACTGACAGCGATGATAGCGTGAAAACGCTTAAAGTGCGGTCGATTGAAGCAGAGTTTTTGAGCAGAATGTTTGGGTGACAAATCTCCCCTACTCCCTCTTTACTAAAGAGGGGAATCAGTTTGTAGAAAATTGGCGATCGTTATTCTTCATCAAGATCGCCCCCTTCTTTTGTAAAGAGGGGATGGGGGAGATTTAAAACAATGTCAAAAGGACAAAAAATGAAACGCACTTTCCACGATAACTTAATTTTAAACCGCTATTTGTTGTCGCTGTTTAATCAAGATAATTTAGAAAAATTCAAGCAACGCTTGGGTGATGATCGCTTTGAAGGCATTGATAACGATGGGCAAACAAAATTTTTTCATGAACTCATTGGTGGGCAGTTATTTCAAACCGATTTAATTTCGGAAAACGATTTACGCCGTTATGATTTGAATATCGTCAAACATTGGCAGCAAATTACCGAGCATCGTAATAACGCTGAAGGACATATTTTAAAATTAAAATACTTCCAATATCTTTCTTTGTTATTTACTGAAATTTATTTGGATTTTTATTTTAACCGCCAAAATGAACTGTTAAATCAATTAAATGAACAACTGGTTTTACTCAAAGAGAACGATAACGCTTTTCCTGATT
>OIWS01003121.1_pt1 | contig 12322 bp, 11 predicted proteins | sample 1587611 | NCBI WGS metagenome assembly OIWS01 (sample SAMEA3888919, study PRJEB22519) | human gut metagenome | biome: human gut; feature: human-associated habitat; material: faeces | place: Denmark | collected 2010 | reverse complement strand
GGGATGTCAATCCTAGTCCCGCGCTCTGCGGCCCGTGATTAAAAGCACTGAGAGGCATGTGGGTGTTGCGGGTGTCTGAAACCTCTCTCAACATGGGCGAAGGATTACAACCGGACGCAAGTCCGAGGAGCCAAAACTTGAGAGTATTTGTTTTAAACAAACGCGGCCGACCGCTGATGCCGTCTTCACCGGCGAAAGCGCGATTGCTTCTGAAAGAAAGGCAGCCGTTCAGCGTTTCTCTTCGGTCGACACAGTTCCGGCTACTTTGACATCCGTCGGTTGACGGGAGAAAAAGTTTCTCCCGCTGTCAGTCACCAGCATCTTCAGTTTTTAGAAAGACGAAAAACATTTTTAACTCAGCTTATTAAGGAGTACGCGATTCCTTCCGCGACTGAAGTCGCGGGTTCTCTCGCGTAATTTCTATGAAAAAAACGTTGCCGATCGGCGTACAGGACTATGCCGTCTTCGTTAAGAAGAACTGCTACTACGTAGATAAAACGCCGTTCATCAAGCCTTTATTGACTTCAGGGACAGCAGTCCAATTGATAACGCGTCCTCGGCGGTTCGGCAAGACACTTTTCATGGATACGTTGAAGTCGTTTCTGCAAATCGACAAAAACCATCCTGGTGATGCTTCGTGCCAACAAACTCTTTTTTCGGAAACCGCCGTTATTGAAGACAAAGCTTTCTGCAATAAATATATGGGACAATTTCCCGTCCTCTTTATTACGTTGAAGGGCGTTGAAGGCGACTCGTTTGAGATGGCTTACGGCGCCTTGGCACAGAAAATCGTGGATCTCGCTGAACAATATGACTATCTCGGCAACAGTTCGCGGTTGAGTGACGCTGAAAAACAGTACTTGAACCATTTTTCATCTTTGGATTTCATGATGAATCCGGAGAATCGGCTCATTGCGCAATCGTTTTTGCGGGTGATGGTAACCTGCCTATCCAAACATTTCGGGCAGCAGGTAGTTTTACTGATTGATGAATATGACGTACCGCTGGCGAAAGCGGCAGAAAAAGGCTACTACCGGAGGATGGTTGACTTTGTCCGCGCTTTTCTTGGTCAGGTTCTGAAGCCGGATACGCTTTCCGGCAACGCGGGTGCTTTGCCTTATCTGGAAAAAGCAGTGCTCACCGGTTGCCTGCGCGTCGGCAAAGAAAGCATTTTTTCCGATTTCAATAACCCGGCAGTCAACACGGTTTGTTCGATTGAGCCAGACTTTAATGAATTGTTCGGATTTACCTCGGCAGAAGTGAAGGCTTTGTTGGATTATTGCGGTCTGACTTCGTATGAAGAAATCGTCAAGCGCTGGTACGATGGGTATCGCATTGGTTCGAGCGAGGTTTACTGTCCTTGGGACGTTATTAATTTCTGCATTAAAGGCGGCAGAAGACAAGCAAGTGCCTTATGCTCCGGAAAACTTTTGGAAGAATTCCAGTGCCAATCAAGTCATCACCGATTTTCTCGCATTTCTTTCCGGGAAAGAAACCGAACGAATGCAGACGTTGGTGGACGGAGGGGCGATCGACATTACCGTCAATGAAAAACTCAATTACAACGATCTTGAAGCGCATGATCCCGAGGATTTTTGGACGTTGCTTCTGTCTTCAGGATACCTAACGATTGCCGAGCGAAGCTCTGTGGTCAGTACGACGTTAAAGGTGAGAATTCCCAATGAGGAAATTCGCGAGACATTTCGTGAAAAAATTCTTGGGTTTTTCTCCAAATCCAACCGCCGGTACCGGCAGCATGCCGTTGAAATGGTCGAAACGGCATTGAAAGCTGATGCCGCCGGCGTGAAGCGTGTGCTGATGCAATTGCTGATCAATTACGTGTCGGTAAGAGATACTGCCACCAAAGCATCCGCTGAAAATTACTACCACGCCTTCCTCTTAGGGCTTTTAACGGGGGCGGAAGGAATAATCACCAACTTGGCGTCAAACGTTGAATCCGGAGACGGGTACGCGGATATGATCTTTACGGATGCCTTTGAAGAGACGGGCGTCGTTATCGAAGTCAAACGCTGTGGTGAAAAAACCGAGATGGCGGACGCCGCCGAGCGCGCCATGAAGCAGATCGGCGACAAGCGATACGACACTTACCTGCGAAGAATCGGTTGCTCTAAGGTGGTCGGCCTGGGAATTGCTTTCAGCGGCAAGTCCTGTGCCGTAACGGCTGCGGAACTGACAACGCCGAAGCATTGAGCTCACAAAGGGGAGAAGCAGCAAACTTCTCCCCGGTTTCTCAGGAGAGCACTCTAGGAAATTCGTCACCTGCCCAGCCGATGTGCATCTCGCAGGCCTTGCAGTCAAAGCGGGCCACAAGACGTCGCCCCTTGTCATCAACAAGAAAGAGCGGCTCGGGCTTTAGGTGCCCGCCGTTCATGGCCTTAAAGCGCTCTTTCGCCGCTTCATCACCTTTGGTCTGTCGTGGGCAGAGCCCCAGCGTCCAGCGGATGCAGTGCCGGGTGTGCATCAAGGAGTCCGTCGTCTGAAGAGGCGCGGGATCCGCTTCCGCGGCAGATTCAATGCGGATGACGCCGTGCGCTTTCCAGAAGGCAACGGCTTTTTCATTAGCAACGTTGCCTCGAAAATCCAAAGTGGTTTCCGGGGAGGAATTCCCGTCCAAAGACCGATGACGCACGCCGTGGGCGTGTCCCGCCCGCACCGCGGCAGAAAGTTGCTCCAACACTTGGCGACGCAGGTCGTTGGCTGCCGACATCGGTACAAACGGCACGGCATCATCGCCCAACGCCGAAGCGTCAATCGTCACGCAGGCCGCCTCAAACACCGTATCACCGGTTTTAGTGAGCGCATTGGCAAGCGTCTCTCGGGCACGATCCGCGTTTTTTGCCGCCTGCACGGCAAAGGGACGTTCGACCGATGCGTGATAGGCTGCCGCAGCCGCCTCAAGGGTGAGGCAATCCGTCCGTGCGGTGAACTTAAACGCAACCGGGATCACCCGGCGAGACGTCGTTCCTTCCAACACTTTCGCAAAAAGGCGGTCTTTGTTGCGGTTAAGCATCGTCCCGACTGCCAAATGCGGATGACGCGCAAGCGACTCACGTAAGTAAATCGTCGTCGTACCGTTCACGTTCACTTCCGCCCGATTGACGGCGAGTCCCTGAAGTTCCTCGTTGGCATCAAGGTACACAAGTCCGTCGCCGTTGGCGAGTTCCGTCTGCGTCTTAACGGTCACCGCGGCGGGATGCGAGGCCAACTTCACAACACGCCCCACGGTTTCCCCGGTACTCTTGGGCGTTGCCAATTGCGCAATCATCGGGCGACGGCCGTTCACAAAGTAGTCCGTCGCGCCCCGGTGGAACGTCCGACACGGATCGGGCGTGAACGTAAAGGTCGTGTTTCCGAGGCTTTCGGAGTGCCAACCGTCGGCCTGCCGTCGGCGAATCAAGTCGTCGAGTTTTTGACGGTAATACGCCGTGATGTTCTTCACGTACGCGGCGTCCTTAAGCCGTCCTTCGATCTTAAAACTCGTGACGCCCGCGTCAACGAGCGCTTCCAAATTGCCACTCTGATCGTTGTCCATCAGACTCAAAACGTGCTTACGGTGGGCCAACTCCCGTCCGTCGCGGTCAAAAACGGAGTAGGGCAGGCGGCAAGGCTGGGCGCAGGCTCCGCGGTTTGCGCTGCGGCCCGTTTCCGCGCAGGACAAGTAGCAACGCCCGGAATAGGAGACGCAGAGCGCACCGTGCACAAAAAACTCAATGCGTGCGCGAGCCATTGCTTCGCGGCAGCGGCGAATTTCTTCGAGCGTCAGTTCCCGGGCGAGCACAATTTGGTTGAACCCAAGGTTATCGAGAAAAGCCGCTTTTTCCGGCGTGCGGATGTCGCACTGGGTGGAAGCATGGATTTCGAGGGGCGGCAGCTCTTCAGTGAGCAACCCCATGTCTTGAATGATGAGGGCATCAACGCCGGCATCGTATGCCTGCCACGCAAGCCGCACCGCCTCAGCCAGCTCCTCGTTGAAGAGAACGGTATTAAGCGTCATGTAGACGCGGGCATGATAGTTCTTCGCCCAAGCCGCAAGCTGCGCAAGATCATCCAGGGAATTCCCGGCGGCAGCCCGCGCACCGAACCCGGGGCCGCCGATATAAACGGCATCGGCCCCGTGATCAATTGCCGCACGTGCTACGTCCGCATCGCGCGCCGGTGCCAGAAGTTCAAGCGGAAAACGTCGGGCGGCGTCTGCGGGAACCATTACTTTTTCGCCGGCTGCTTCGCCGGCTCCAGATGAATCAGCATACGGGCTTTGCCGTCCGCGGCGCTCGGAAGCGCTTCAGAATACACCTTCGCCTTGGGCTTCACGCATTTTTCGACGGCAAGATAGTCCCCGAGTTCCTTGTCACCCGCGCGGGTTGCGGCCGTTGCCGGAGATTCCCCGCGTTCCGTGCAGAGATCGCGATAAGCGCCGTGTTTCAAAAGGAGCATCACTGCCTGACGGGAGGGTTTGCGGGCTGCCATGTATAAGGGCGTTACTCCGGCGCGAGTCTGTACGTTTACATCAGCCCCCAGATCAAGGAGCCACTGCATGATTTCGACATGACCTTCGGTCGCTGCGTAATGAAGCGGCGTCCAACCGGATTTATTGACCTTGGCACCCATCGCAACCAAGCGTTCCGCCGTCTCTTGGTCGCCCTTTAAAGCAGCCATCATGAGAGCGTTCTCCCCCAAGCGGCTTTCAAGGTTCACGTCGATCCCGGGGGCCGCGAGAAGAACTTCGATAACGGGCTGATTGCCCCAGCGCATGGCACGCACAAGAGCGGGGTCGCCGTCTGCGACCAGCGTATTGGGACTTACGCCCGCCTTCAGGAGGTCGGCAACGACGTCAGCACGGTTCTTATCGACGGCACCCGCGAAATTGGCCCATGTTTCTTCCGGACCCGCGGCTTTCACGGTCGTCGTTTGATTTTCAATGACGCCGAAATCGTTGGTTTTGGGCTCAGAGGCGCAGCCCGCGAGAAGCACGGCGAGCGCCGCAGCAATAAAAAGATTACGCATGATTCAAATGGAAAAAGTTAAGGGCGTTCTCAGTCGTAACACGGGCTACTTCCTCAAAGGAAAGGTCTTTCACCGCCGCGATTTTTTCCGCAACTTTCGCCACAAAAGCCGGTTCGTTTCGTTTGCCGCGGTAGGGGACGGGGGCCATATAAGGGCAGTCGGTTTCGACCATCAGGTTCTGCAAAGGCACGACCCGTGCGGTTTCTGCAAGTGCTGCCGCACTTTTGAAGGTAACGACGCCCGTAAAAGAAACGAGACCGCCGGCGTCCACTGCCTTTAACGCACAATCCGTTGTACCGCCGAAACAATGAAGAACGAACCCCGCGTCGCCCGCATGCATCTCGGTGAGAATGGCAAGGGCATCGTCTTCGGCTTCACGCGCGTGCACAATGATCGGTTTTTTAAGGTGCAGCGCCGCTTCGATGTGCCGGCGGAAACGGTTCTTCTGCCAGGTGAGGTCACCCTTACACCAGTGATAATCGAGCCCCGTTTCACCGACGGCAACCATTTCCGGCGCGCAACACACGTCGATGATCCGTTCAAGCGTCACTTCCGGATGCTCATCGGACACCTCGTACTCGGGATGCAGTGCCCAGGCGCCGTAAAGAAACCCGGGATTGGCCCGCACCAAGTCGGTGACCGTACCGATTTCCCTTTCTTCGCAGCCGATTACCATCGCGCCCACGAGCCCCGCCGACTTCATGCGATCGATGACGGCGGCGCGATCCTCGGCAAACTCCGGCGCGTTGATGTGACTGTGACTGTCAAAAAGCGGACTCATTATCGTTTCTGACCGTTATAAAGGGCTTCAATTTCCTGCGCATAGCGTTCGGAAATCTGACGGCGCCGCAGTTTCTGAGTCGGAGTGAGAAGTCCGTTTTCCACCGTCCACACGTCGGGCACAATCGCCACGTTGCGGGGCTGCCCGTAGCGCGGGAAGTCACGCGTAGCGGTTTTGATGCGTTTTAAAACCGCATTTCGCACGTCGCGGCACCCCATCGTCGAAGGATCGTTGGGATCCAACTGCAGATCAGAACAGAGCGCCTTCCATTTATCGTCGCGCAGTACCACGAGCGCCGCGATATAAGGGCGGTTTTCGCCGAGAATCATCACCTGTTCGAAAAGGCGGTCTTCCTGCACGGCAAACTCAAGATCCACCGGGCTGATTTTTTCCCCGGTGCTCGTGACGATGATTTCCTTGATGCGACCCTTGATGCGGATGCGGCCCCCGTCGGACAAATCCGCCTGATCGCCCGTCTTAAACCAACCGTCGTCGGTGAACGCCGCCTTGGTATCCGCTTCGCGCTTAAAGTACCCCACCATCACTTGGGGACCCCGAACCTGCAGTTCGTCATTTTCACCCAAGCGGGCTTCCGTCCAGGCAACCGGTTCCCCGACCGTCGTCGGATGGTTCGCAATAGGACGGCAGATACTCAAAACCGGCGACGTTTCCGTGAGCCCGTATGCCTGCAGCATCGGAAGTCCCATACCGAGGAAGAACTGGGCCACGGACTGATTAAGCGCAGCACCGCCTGAGAACATCATACGCATCCGGCCGCCGAAGAATTCGCGCACGGGCGCAGCGACGCGCCGGTTCAGATACCCCCACATGAAGTTGTCCATAAAGCCCCGAACGGACTTCGGCACCGGCAGGTCATTCTGACGGCAGAAACGCCGCCAACCGATTTCACGCGTCCAGTCAAAGAAAAACGTCTTCTTTGCGGACATCTTCCCGCGCACCGTCATAAGGTGGTTATAAAACTGCTCGTAAACGCGGGGTACCGAACTCATGAGGGTGGGGCGCGCTTCCGTCAAATCGTCCCGCAACTGACTCACGCCTCGGGAAAAGACGAGGGCAGCCCCGGAAGCTACCCCGAGGTAGTAACCCACGGTACGCTCGAACGTATGGGAAAGGGGAAGGTACGAGAGAATGACGTCTTCTTCCGTTGCTTCCACCACACTCCACGTCTGACGCACGTTCGTCACGATGTTGCGGTGCGTGAGCATCACACCCTTGGGGCGCCCGGTGGTGCCCGACGTATAAACGATGGCGGCGAGATCCGAGGGCGCAGGCGGCGGCGGGAGTTCCGTCACGTCGTTCCCCGTAGCAAGCCACTCCTCAAGCCCCCCGTAGGAAATATGGTCAAACGTCGTCCCGGTGTCGGTGTCGTTTGTGAAGACCACGCGCTCAAGATGCTTCAGATCGTCGCCGGCGTCCGCGAGGCTGTGCCAGCGGGCAAGGCTCACGGTCACGAGAAATTTCGATTCCGAGTCATTCAAAATATAGCGGGAACTTCCGGCGGTGTCGCTTGCGTGCAACGGTACCGGCACCAGTCCGTTTGCGAGCGCCGCCTGATCGAAGGTGAGGGCGTCGATCGAACTCGGCAGGAGCATCGACACCTTGTCGCCTTTTTTAAGCCCCATGCGGGCAAAAGCTTTGCGCCAGCGCAGAACCCGTTCGGAAAATTCACGCCAGGTGACGGAAACCCAGCCGTTGGTGGGGTAGTCGTACCAGCGATAGGCCTCGCGTTCGGGCCAAATACGGGCGGTGCGGACAAGGAATTCCGGCAGGATGGTGATTTCTTCAGGAAAGCGCGGCAAGGGTGACAACTCCTATTCTCAAAACCCGCTTATTCTAAACGGAAACACACGCCTGAAATACGCGGGAACAAGGAATTTTCGTGGCGCTCCGCGCCGAGTTTGAAAGACGCCGTCCACCTACCAAGAAACAGACTTCAACGCCCGACGGAAAGCCTGCAGGGCGTCGGCATTGGGCAAAGCCACCGTTTGCGTTATTGGCCGGCAGGCGAGGTATCCTTGACGCACCCAAGAAGAGAGTTCGGCATCACTGGAACGGCAGCGGAAAAGATGGGCAAAATCAGACGACAAGTGAACCGGTACTTCCGAACGCGCCGCGAGTTCGCAAGCAATGTCGTCACAGCCCGCGCGCCTCGGTGCCAACAGTCGTTTCAGGTATTCCGTCTGCAGACCGATCCACGGGCAAAAGTGGTTCTTGAACCGAAAATACCGATTGACGGCTCCGGGAAGACTCAACCCGCCGGTTTCCGAAAAATACCCGCCGAAACGACGAATGATTTCCATCGGATCAGGCCGCGTCCTCACAAAACACTCAGCGGTCTCGTCGAATCACGAGTTCCGGCCTACCTTCTTCCGTTACCGTCACCCAACCGTAGCGACCGTTCGCTTCCCCGTCAAGCCGCCAATCGGGAATGACGCAGCGGGGAACGGCTAAGTCCGTATGGTTCGCCGGTTTATGCGTGTGCCCGTGAATGACATAGGCGCAGTTCTCTCGTCGAGCACTCGCTTCCACCTCGTTTTGAACGACATCCATCACTTCTGGTGTCTTTACCTTTTTCTGCGTCTTGGAGTGGCGTCGTGCTTTTAAGGCATAGGCAATGCGCCCGCAGAACGTTTTTTCAAGCGCCATCGCCTGCCACGCGGGATCGCGCATCATAGTGCGAAAAGCCTGATAGTCCGGATCCAACGTACACCATTCGTCGCCGTGCGACAAGAGAATCCGGGGTCCGGCCGCCGTGACGACGGGGGTTTGCGGCGCGAGAAGTACGGCACCCGTCGCCGCCGCGTAATCAGCTCCCAAAAGTTCGTCGCGGTTTCCCTGCATTAAGTACAGCTTTCGTCCCGAGGCCGAGTAAGCGGCGAGAGCCTTCGTCACCGGCCCCGCAATCCAGGCGGCATCGTCCCCCAACCAGAATTCAAAGAGATCCCCGAGGATAAAGAGTTCCCGATAAAGCGGCGCCGTTGTTTTCATGAAGTCGAAGAACGCCCGCGCCGTGCGACGTTTGAAAGGGGACAAGTGCAGATCCGCGATAAAAACGGGGTTCACGAGCGTCACCGTAACGCGCGTACCGGCATGAACGGGGAGAAGGGAGGGAACCATGGAAAACCGCCGAACAAAAAAGCCCGTTCCACCGCGAAGGCAGAACGGGCCGAATCCGTCATTTAGATGAGTTCAACCTTTTCGATCACCACATCCTCCACGGGCACGTCGGAGAACATGCCGCGGCGGGAAGTGCGGACTTTGCCGATGGCATCCACAACGTCCGTCCCAGTCACGACTTTACCGAAGACCGCGTAGCCCCAGCCCTGCGGCGACGGCATCGTGTAATTCAAAAAGTCGTTGTCCGTGGTGTTGATGAAGAACTGAGACGTCGCAGAGTGCGGGTACGAGGTACGCGCCATCGCGATCGTGTACTTATCGTTCTTAAGTCCGTTGGCGGCTTCGTTTTCGATCGGATCGTGCGTTTCCTTCTGCTTCATGTCGGGGGTGAAGCCGCCGCCCTGAATCATGAAGCCGTCGATCACACGGTGAAAGATCGTGCCGTCATAGAACCCTTCCTTCACGTAGTTCTTGAAGTTTTCGACGGTCTTGGGAGCGGCCTTTTCGTTAAGTTCCACTTCGAAAGTGCCTTTGCTGGTCGTAAAGCGAATCATGTTGCTTGTCCTTAAAAGAAAAGTTATTTTACGAGGCGTACCGACTTAATGGCCACGGTCGACACGGGAACGTCCCCCATACCGGCCTTAACACCCGTGCGGGTCTGTGCGATTTTATCGACAACGGCCATGCCGCGGGTAACGCGGCCGAAGACGGCATAACCCCAGCCGTCGCGCGCTTCGCGGGCATCAAGGAACGTGTTGTCGGCGACGTTGATGTAAAACTGCGAGGTAGCCGAATGGGGTTCCCCCGTACGCGCCATGGCAATCGTGCCGCGGCGGTTGGAGAGGCCGTTGGCGGCTTCGTTCACAATCGGGGCATTCGTCTTCTTCTGCTTCATGTCGGGGGTGAAACCGCCGCCCTGAATCATGAAGCCGTCGATCACGCGGTGAAAAATCGTACCGTCGTAAAAACCCGCCTTCGCGTAGTTCGTGAAGTTCTTCACGGTCACCGGAGCCCGAGCCGCATCCAACCGCAGAGCAATGGTGCCGAGGTTGGTTTCGATTTCAACGTTCACATCGTCAGCCGCCGCGGCGAACCCCGGGAAAAATGCGGCTGAAACCGCGACGCCCGCAAGCGCCAAACGAATACGGGAAGAAAAAGTCGTCATAGTCAATGTCTGTGAGTAGAAATATTGAATAAGGGCAAAATCGATCGAAACTTACCGGGCCAAAAGCGCATTGACGCCGTCAAGCCGCGCTTTCACAGTCTTGTCGCTTTTGAGACTCTGAGCGGCTTCATAAGCGGCTTTGGCTCGGGCTAAATAGAGGTTGCCTAAATTCACGTGGGCCTGACGGAATTTTGGTCGGAAGGCAAGCGCACGCTTTAAGTACGTCTCCGCTGCGTCGAGTTCCCCTTCGCGGCTTAAGAGCGCCGCCAAGTTGTTGTACCCTTCAGGAATTTCGGGGTAGAGGCGGATAAAGCGCTCCAATTCGGCTTTGGCTTGCGCCGTGTCCCCCATCTTTTCGAGAACAACGCAGCGCTGGAATTTAAGCTGAGCCGATTTCGGGTTCTTCCGCAGGCCGAGATCGGCAACGTCAAGCGCTTTCTGATACTGCCCTTTGGCGGCATAGGCATCAATCGCGTCCGAATACTGATCTTGCCTCAAAGAGGAGAGCGGCAGATCCGTGATCGACTGCGAGAAACGGGAATCCGCCGCCCAAGTCGGAGCCGACGACAAAACGAGCGCCGAAGCCGCAAAGACAAACAAACCGGAAGCAATGAGGCGACGAGTCATGAAAAGTCCTTAAAAATGGCCTGTCGAAGCCCAAAAAATCGGCCGCGAACCGCAAAAATAACGCCCGCGCGTCTTATACTGCGGGCCGTTGACTGCGGATTGTAGCCCGAAGACGCCGTCCGACAGGGATGAGCGGCCATTTCCGCGGTGATTTTTTGTTAAGAATTTCTATGGCACTGTCTTTTTATTCCACTCTGCACCACAAGGTGGTTCCGTTTGAACCTCTTACCCCCGGCAAAATTGGGATGTACGTCTGCGGCGTTACGGTCTATGACTATTGCCATATCGGTCACGGCCGCACGTTCGTTGCATTTGACGTCATCCGCCGCTGGCTTGAGGCGTCGGGCTTTCAGGTAACGTTCGTGCGCAACGTCACGGACGTGGACGACAAGATCATTCGCCGCGCCGCGGAAAAAGGCATTACGACGGGCGAACTCACGGCGACCTTCACAAAGGCGATGCAGGAAGATATGCGCGCCCTGGGGTGTCTGGATCCCACTTATGAGCCGCATGCCACCGAGTTCATTGCGCAGATGCTCGACATCGTGTCGCGGCTTGAAAAGAAGGGGCTCGCCTACGCCGCCGAAGACGGCGACGTCAATTACGCCGTGCGTAAGTTCAAAGGGTACGGAAAACTTTCTGGCCGGACGCTCGACGACATGCAGGCGGGCGCCCGCATTGAAGTCGGCGCCGCCAAGCGCGACCCCATGGACTTCGTGCTCTGGAAACACGCCAAACCCGGCGAACCGCAGTGGGATTCGCCCTGGGGCCCGGGACGTCCCGGCTGGCACATTGAATGCTCGGCGATGAGTTGCCACTACCTCGGCGAAACGTTCGACATTCACGGCGGCGGGCCGGACTTGATTTTCCCGCATCACGAAAACGAAATCGCCCAGAGCGAAGGGGCCAACGGCAAAACTTTTGCCCGCTACTGGATGCACAGCGGTCCGTTGCGCGTGAGAGACGCCCAGGGCCACGAAGAAAAGATGAGCAAGTCCCTCGGAAACTGTATATATCTTTCAGAAGAGCCGGATGAGATCAAGAAAAAGGTATTCAGTATGTTTACTGATCCGAACCATATTCGTATTGAAGATCTGGGAAGTCTGGAGGGAAATACTGTATTTACTTATCTGGATGCATTCTGCCGTCCGGAGTATTTTGCAGAGTTCCTGCCGGATTACCAGAACCTGGACGAGCTGAAAGCGCATTACCAGAGAGGTGGTCTGGGCGATGTGAAGGTGAAGAAATTCTTAAACAACGTCATGCAGGCTGAACTGGCTCCGATCCGCGCGAGACGCCAGGAATGGGAGAAGAGAATCCCGGATGTATTTGACATTCTGAGAGGGAAGCAAGGCAGCAGAGGCGAAGGCTGCTGAGACGCTTCGCGATGTGAAGGCTTCGATGCGGATCAATTACTTTGATGATGACAGCCTGATTGATACGATCGAGGACTAAGATAAAAAGTGGAAATTCGGCGTGGCTTTCTGGAATGCCGGGAGTGTGCTGCCGGAAATGAATTGATTTAAAAAATAGAGAAAAGTCTGTCTTCTGGCACGGGAAAGGTGCCGGGGTGACAGGCTTTTTTC
>OIWS01003116.1_pt1 | contig 12332 bp, 8 predicted proteins | sample 1587611 | NCBI WGS metagenome assembly OIWS01 (sample SAMEA3888919, study PRJEB22519) | human gut metagenome | biome: human gut; feature: human-associated habitat; material: faeces | place: Denmark | collected 2010 | reverse complement strand
CCCGGGCGGCCAAGCGGGATATCCAGAGAGCGATGAAAGAAAGAAACCGGTAGTTTTACCGGTTTTATAGGGGGATGTAAAGGTTTCGACGGGGATTGTGAGCAAAGGTAAGCGAGTAGTGGAGGCGGATACACTTTAAACTTCGCACGTTTCAAAATAAACGACAAAACTCAAAAAACCAATAACGTTATTTCCTTTAACAGGAGCGTAGCGTTAGCAGCTTAATTACAGCTGCCGTCCTTAACCGTGAGCACCGCGGCTCGGATAGGGGCGTAACCTAAGCGGTGAACGTGAACCGGAAACCGCCTCGTTTTCGGTCATGATTAAGAGGCTACTGAAGCGCTGAGCCCGCCATTTGGCGCGGCGCAGAGGGAATTTTAATAAGATGGCTACACTCGTAGAAGGCTTTTGTAAGCGGTTTTCGGACAGGAGTTCGACTCTCCTCATCTCCACCATGAGATGATTCATACCGAAGATTTAGTATCGTGTAGTGATACTAAGTCTTCGGTATTTTTTGCTTTGTACACAAATTTTTATGAAAGTCAACAAAATATGGTGTGAAATTGCACACAATTAAATGCATATAAACCTAGATTTTATATAGGTTTATAGGATATAGAAATCTTGACTATCTAATCGGAATAAAGTACAATATATTGAGATATTTATGAATTTGGAGCTTATAAATTTAGTGTTATGAAAAGGAGTACATGTAATGAAGTCTCGATATTCACGCATGTTAGCAGTATTAGCAGTATCTGCTTTACTGGTGGCAGGCTGTGGTAGCCAACAACAGCAATCAGCTGATGTGGCGGTAAACTCGTATAAAATCGTATCGCAAAACGCACAAGTTGATCAAACCTATACGGGTACGGTTAAGGCAGAAAATTCTGTGGCTGTACATGCTCGTGTTACTGGTTATGTGGTGGAAAAATTTGTTAAAGGTGGGGACCAAGTAGTAGCAGGTCAACCTTTATATCGAATCGATTCTCGCCAATATGAATCCAATGTAGCAACAGCGGAAGCTAATGTGGCAAGAGCAAATGCAGATTATCAAAATGCAGAAACTGATTTAGGTCGTTATGAAACATTGGCAAGTCAAGATGCGATTGCACGCCAACGCGTAGATACACAACGTTCTGCCACGGAACAAGCTAAAGCAGCTGTAGAAGCACAACAAGCAGCATTGAAGATTGCTCAAGATAACTTAGGTGATACTATCATTTATGCACCATATTCAGGTACATTGAGCATGGATGCTGTCGATATAGGTACATTTGTTAATGCAGGATCCACAACATTGGTAACCATCGATTCTGTAGATCCTATTTTCGTTGAATTTAGTATGACTGAACAAGAGTATCTTGAATTTATGGCTACTCGTTCTGGTGATGAAAACAGCGGTCTTAATTTGAAATTACGCTTAGCTGATGGCAAGGAATATAATCAAGTAGGTTCTGTTGTTCAAGCAGCAAGAACATTAGACCCTTCCACAGGCAAGCTCATTTTGAAAGCTTCATTCCCTAACCCTGACCATTTATTGTTACCTAATATGTTTGCTACCGTTATTTCTCCTGGTGAAAAATTAACGGATGCCATTTTGGTACCTACAAAAGCTATTTTACAAATTATGGATAAAAACTTTGTATATGTCATCGGTCAAGATGGAACAGTATCTCAAAAGGCTGTTGAACTTGGTGGCACTACAGGGGCTTTCACAATCGTTAAATCTGGTCTTGTAAATGGTGATGAAATCGTTGTAGATGGTTTAACTAAGGTTAAAAATGGTGCAAAGGTACAAGCCACTGAATTGTCTAAAACACAAATTGAAACAGCTAAACAATAGGAGGTAAGACGTGTCGAAATTCTTTATTAATCGACCTATCTTTGCCATTGTTATTGCCATCATGATTACATTAATCGGTTTGCTTTCAATGGTTAATCTTCCGGTAGCTCGATATCCACAAATTTCACCACCAAGTGTACGTGTTAGTACCATGTATACAGGTGCTACGCCTCAAGTACTGAATGATACTGTAGCCAGTGTAATTGAGTCTCAAATTGTAGGCGTTCAAGATTTAGACTATATGACATCTGATAGTGCTAGTACTGGTACATATTCTTTGTCATTACAGTTTAATCAAGGTAGTGATCCCGATATGGATACGGTTAATACCCAAAACCGTGTGCAAGCGGCGCTAGCTCAACTGCCTTCAGAGGTCCAACAAGTTGGTGTAACAACGACAAAATCCTCTGGCGATATGGCGTATATTTTCTCCTTAAACTCTCCTAATGGTACCTTTGATAGTACATTCCTTAAAAACTATGGTACAAACTATTTGATGGATGCCATTAAGGGCGTAAAAGGTGTTGGTTCCGTTCAAGAATTCGGTTCTGACTATGCAATGCGCATTTGGTTAGATCCTAGCAAGATGCAAAAATTAGGCATTACCATGTCTGATGTAACATCTGCTATTAAAGGGCAAAACGTACAGGCTGCGGCTGGTACAGTTGGTAAAAATCCTACTAATGGAGAACAAGCATTCCAGTATCCTATTAAAATTGATGGCCGTCTAGTGACAGAGCAACAATTTGGTAATATTGTTATCAAGAACTCTAATGGTACTGTATTACATTTAAAAGATATAGCTCGTATAGATGTGGGCGCAAAAGGGTACGATTTTGTCGCTAAGTCTTCATATCGCGATCCAAATGCTCCATCTGGTGAGATTTTATTTGTTGAACATCGTCCGTCTGCTGGTTTTGCCATTTCCTTACAAAATGATGCAAATGCTTTAGAGACGATTTCAAATGTTCAAAAAATATTGCAAGAACAGTCTAAGTCTTTCCCACAAGATTTGGAATATCACGAAGTAGTAGATAATACGAAATTCGTACGTGCCTCTATTAATGAAGTAGAGCATACATTCTTTGAAGCTTTATTGCTCGTACTCATCGTAGTGTATGTATTCTTGCAATCTTGGCGTTCTACATTGATTCCGATGATTGCAGTACCTGTATCATTACTAGGAACATTTGGCGCGTTTGTATTATTAGATTTCTCCATCAATACATTAACACTGTTTGCCATGGTATTGGCTATCGGCCTTGTCGTCGATGATGCTATCGTAGTGGTAGAGGCTGTTGAATATGAGTTAAAATATAATGGTTTATCTCCAAAAGAAGCTGCCATTGCGGCTATGAAAAATGTACAAGGTCCAGTTATCGGTATTGCCTTCGTATTGGCTGCCGTATTCGTACCTGTTGCGTTTATGGGTGGCATGACGGGTATATTGTATAAACAATTCGCCTTAACGATTGCTGTATCTGTAGCAATTTCTGCTGTTATTGCATTGGTATTAACACCTGCGCTCTGTGCGATAATGTTAAAACCTCATGTGCAAAAAGACCGTGAAGACTTTGTTCATCGTCAACTCAATAAATTTAATCGTGGTCTTGAACGTTTTAGCGATTGGTATGGCAAGGTGTTAGCTCGATTAAGTCATCGTTTGAGCTTAACCGTTATTACATTGCTCGTCTTTGCTGCTAGTACAGGTATCGTATTCCATTTCTTACCTACAAGTTTCGTACCTGCAGAAGACAGTGGATATTTCCTTATTGCTGTAAATGAACCACCAGGAGCAACGTCTGCTCGTACCGTGGAAACTCTTGATAAAATCAAAGATTTCTTAGAACAAACACCGGGCATTAAAGATAATGTAGAACAAGTATTTACTGTTTCTGGGTTTGACCTTTTAGGGGGCTCTCAAAAATCTAGTGCTGGTGTTTCCTTTGCGGTATTAAAAGATTGGGATCAACGTAAATCATCTAATCAATCTGTTAATGCTATGGTGGGTGCAGTATTTGGCTTTGGTGCGAAGAATGTACCTGAAGCCAGTGTAGTAGCTTTGAATCCTCCATCCATTCCAGGCCTTGGTAACACTGGTGGCTTTACAATGTATATCATTAATAAAGCTGGTGATAGTGCTGAGGTAATGGCTGAACGGGCTCAGGCATTTATGGCAGAAGCTAGAACTAATCCGGCTATTCAAACAGTGTATACCACATTTAATACATCATCCCCATCCTTACAATTTGAAATCAATCGTGATAAGGCTGCTCAAGATGGTGTTCAACTCACTGATATCTTCACTGCATTGCAAGGTTTCTATGGTAGTATTCAAGTTAATGATTATACATCGTATGGTAAGAACTATAAGGTTGTTGTTCAAGCAGATGATGCATTCCGTCAAAATGCTGACAACTTGAATATGCTTGCTGTTCGTAATAGTAAGGGTCAAATGGTTTCTATTGCTAACTACATTACGAAAGATAAGACGTCAACCCCTTCATCCATCACGCGTTTCGATAATGCTATGGCCGTTAAAATTGGCGGCTCTGCGGCTCAAGGATATGCTTCTGGTGATGCAATTCAAGCATTGAAGGATGCAGCTGCTAAAACATTGCCAGCTGGTTATACCTATGATTGGGGCGATCAATCCCGCGAAGAATTGAAGGCTGGATCACAAACCATGTTGATTCTAGGTCTTGGCTTGACATTTGTATTCTTGATTCTTGCTGCATTGTATGAATCCTGGAAAGTTCCATTTGCCGTACTATTCTCTGTACCATCTGGTATGATTGGTGCTGCATTAGTACCATTCTTGTTGAATTTTACCGGTCGATTCCAATTAGCAAATGATATTTACATGCAAATCGGTTTATTAACCTTGGTAGGTTTGGCGGCGAAGAACGCCATTCTGATCATCGAGTATGCGAAGATTCGTGTAGATGAACGCGGTATGGATATCGTCGATGCGGCTATCGAAGCGGCTAAGATTCGTTTGCGTCCAATCTTGATGACATCCTTTGCATTCATCTTTGGTGTATTGCCATTGGCAATTTCTACTGGTGCCGGTTCTGGTGCTCGTACATCAATGGGTATCACGGTAGTAGCAGGTATGACAACCGCTACATTCTTTGGTATCTTTATCATTCCAATGCTTTTCATCATTATTGAAAAGATTGGTCCTGGATTCTTTACGAAACGTAAAAAGAATCACTAAATCCAAATTTCATAACACAAATAAAACACGCTTATAACATAGCTTATAGGCGTGTTTTTTTGACTGTTTTATGGTATAATATGCTAGTTAAAACGATTTAATTATCGCCTGGGCGATATTGTGAAATATTTATATAAAAGAGGTATAAACATGAGTGAAGTAAAAACATTTGTGGCTGGTCATAAAAGCCCTGATACTGATTCTATTTGTTCTGCTATTTCTTATGCTAATTTGTTAACACAAATGGGTACACCTGCAACGCCTGTATGTGCTGGTGATGCGAATAAGGAAACTAAATACGCATTGGAACATTTCGGTTTCGAACACCCACAAATCGTTACAAACTGGGAAGAGTTCGCTCCTAATGGTGGCGATTTATACTTAACTGACCACAATGAATCCAAGCAAATCATCGACGGTTATAAATCTATGAATATGTGTGGTGTTATCGACCATCACCGTATTGGTGATTTTGAAACTGATGGCCCTGTATTCATTCGCATGGAACCAGTAGGTTGTACAAATACAATTTTGACTAAACTTTATATTGAAAATAATCAAGAAATTCCTAAGAATATTGCTGGTTTAATGTTATCTGCCATTATTTCTGATACTGTATTGTTCCGCTCTCCAACATGTACAGAAACAGACAAGGAAATGGCTCATAAACTAGCTGCCATCGCTGGTGTAGATATTGAATCCTATGGTTTAGAAATGTTGAAAGCTGGCGCAGATATTTCTGATTTAACAAACGATGAAATCGTTCGTACTGATATGAAGGAATTCTCCGAAGCAGGTCAAACGATTTCTATCGGTCAAATTTCCGTTATGGATACAACTGATGTATTGGCTAAACAAGCTGAATTAGTAGCAGCTCTAGAAGCTCTTCGTACAGCTAATGGCTATGCGGCATCCTATATTATGGTTACCAATATTCTTGATGAAAGCACAACATTGATCTATAGCGGTGATGTAGAATCCGTTGTAGTTAACGCATTTGGTAAAGATGTAAAAGATAATGCTGTATTCTTACCAAATACAATGTCCCGTAAGAAACAAATTGTACCTCCAATTTTAGGAGCTATGAAATAATAAAGGATATCGACATATCATGGTAATAAAAACGTTGCTCTTGCAACGTTTTTATTATATGTGATGGTCATTTATAATTACTCATTTTATGTTATAGATAAGGAGATACCATGCAATCATTGTTAGATGGCTTGAATCGGGAGCAACAACAAGCCGTACAACATACCGAAGGCCCACTATTGATTTTAGCAGGCGCAGGATCAGGGAAAACAAAGGTATTAACTGTACGTATAGCATATTTACTAGCTCAAGGTGTAAATCCTTATGAAATCTTAGCCATTACATTTACCAATAAGGCGGCTAAGGAAATGAAAAGCCGTGTAGAAGGCCTTGTAGGCGATGTAGCTAATCGAATTTGGCTAAGTACATTCCACAGCTTTTGTGCTAAATTTTTACGCTTTGAATTAGATAATTTTTTAGGTTATAACAGTAATTTTACAATTTATGATACATCTGACTCTCAAGTTGTTATAAAAGCAGCGTTGAAGGCTCTCAATCTGGACGATAAATACTATCCTGTAGGTGCTATGATCAGTGCTATTTCTGATGCGAAAAATAAATTGATGTTTGCCTCTGATTATAGAAAACAAGCACGAGATTTTTACCAACAAAAGGTAGCTGATGTCTATGAATACTACGAACGAGAGCTGCGTAAAAATAATGCATTAGACTTTGATGATTTATTGCTTGTAGCTGTTAAATTATTACAATCTAATGCAGCTGTGCTTGATAAATATAGCAAACGATTTAAGTATGTCATGATTGATGAATATCAAGATACAAACCACGCTCAATACTTATTGGCTTATTTGTTATCATCGCATTGGAAGAATATCGCCGTCGTAGGTGATGCTGACCAAAGTATTTATGCATGGCGTGGTGCAGATATTCAAAATATCCTCGATTTTGAAAAGGATTATCCAAATTGTACATCCATTAAATTGGAGCAGAATTATCGTTCTACCAAAATTATCTTGGATGCTGCCAATGCTGTTATCGACCATAATGAAGGACGTCCAGAAAAGAACCTTTGGACTGATAAGGTAGAAGGGGCTAAAATTCAACACTTTACGGCCCAATCGGAACATGAAGAGGCGGCTTTCATAGGCGATACAATAGTCAAAAAACACGATATTCACGGCGTACCTTATGGTGATATGGCCATCCTATATCGTACCAATGCACAATCCCGTGTGCTAGAAGAAGCGTTGATTAAACGTGCTTTACCGTACACTATGGTAGGTGGCACTAAGTTCTATGATCGTAAAGAAATCAAAGATGTGCTCGCCTATTTGCGCGTATTATATAATCCGTTCGATGATTTAAGTTTGTTGCGTATTATCAATGTACCAAAGCGTAGTATAGGTGCTACTACTGTTTCTAAGTTACAAGATTATGCGCGTGAAAATGGTACTTCCTTATTTATGACCTTAACACAATTGCACTTGGTCGATACCATTAAGGGTAAAACGAAAGAGAAACTTGAAGAATTTGGCATTTTAATTTTTACACTTGTTGCAGAAATGGATGATAAATCCGTCCTTGATATTTTAGAAGCTATTCTTGATCGAACTGGCTACTTGGCTCAACTCGAGGAAAGTACAGACCCACAAGATCAAGCGCGGGCCGAAAATATCGGTGAATTATTATCTGTGGCGAAGGATTTCCAAGATACTAATCCAACGGGTACTGTTGAAGACTTCTTGGAACAAGTAGCATTAGTAAACGATGTCGATTCATTTGAACAAGAAGAATCCAAGGTTACCTTGATGACGTTGCATGCTGCTAAAGGTCTTGAATTCCCTATTGTATTCCTCGGTGGCTTAGAAGAGGGCTTATTCCCACATAGCCGTACCTTGATGAATCCAGAGGAAATCGAAGAAGAACGACGCCTCGCATACGTAGGGATTACGCGTGCTGAGAAGGAATTATATATTTCTAATGCTACAACCCGTACCGTATTCGGTCGTACTAGCAGTTATTTACCGTCTCGTTTCATCGATGAAATTCCAGCGGAACTCGTCGATAGTTTACGTGCAAAACGAAGAATTCCTGATGATATTAAACCAACAGTGCCAAGACATATGTCGGTCGCTAGTCGCCCTGTAACAAAACCGATTATTCGCAATGAAGTTATCGCTGATTGGAAGGTTGGGGATACTGCGATTCACAGCAAATGGGGGAATGGTAAGGTCGTCAATGTTTCCGGTGAAGGGGCTGGCATGAAGCTAACTATAGAATTCCCTACACAAGGTGTTCGAGTAGTCATGGCTAAGTTTGCACCGGTAAAAAAAGGTTAGAACAATCACTGTATGATATAGAGGATAATTATGAATCCTAAAGATAGAATAGAACAATTACAAAAAGAATTGACTCATGCTCAGTATCTATATTATGTAAAAGATAATCCGACGATGAGCGATTTTGAATATGATCAAAAATATCGTGAGCTCGTGGATTTAGAAACGGCACATCCTGAATATATTGTGCCATCGTCTCCGACACAGCGGGTTGGCATCAAAGCGGATGGTCCCTTTGAAAAAGTAGTCCATGGTAGACCTATGCTCAGCTTATCCAATGTGTTTAGTGCGGATGAAGTGCGTGCTTTTGACCAACGGGTAACGAAGGAATTGGGACATCAAACAAAGGCTTATGTGGTGGAGTTGAAAATTGACGGCTTAGCTGTTAATTTGCACTATGAAAATGGTATCTTTGTCCGTGCTGTCACACGTGGTGATGGTAAGGTAGGGGAAGATGTAACAGCCAATGTGCGTACCATCAAATCCATTCCTTTATACCTAGAAAATGCGCCAGAATTTATCGAAATTCGCGGTGAAGCGTACATGCCACATAGCGAATTTAAGCGTATCAATGAGGAACGCGATGAAGAAGGGTTACCGACCTTTGTCAATCCTCGCAATGCAGCGGCAGGTTCCTTGCGTCAACAAGACCCTGCTATTACAGCAAGTCGTAATCTTGCGTTCTTTGCTTATGCTATCGGTTCTGAAAACGGTGCTAATATTCATACGCAAGAGGAATTGTTACATACATTGGAGAATTTCCATTTCTCTGTAAATCCTCATTATCGCGTTTGTAATACCGTAGATGAAGTTATTGAGGCTATTAATTATTGGGGCGAAAAACGTCATGAACTGCCATACGATACAGATGGTATGGTTATAAAGGTCAATGATTTTAATGATCAAGAGATGTTAGGCTCAACCGCAAAGGACCCTAAGTGGGCTACGGCTTATAAATATCCTCCAGAAGAGGTAGAAACAATTATCAAAGATATTACCATTAATGTAGGACGTACTGGTGTATTGACGCCAACTGGAGAATTAGAACCTGTGTTTGTATCCGGCACTAATGTGAGTCGTGTTACATTACATAATCAAGATTTCATCACTGAAAAAGATATTCGTATTGGTGACCATGTACTTATTCACAAGGCGGCTGAAATCATTCCAGAAGTCATTCGTGTATTGCCTGAAAAACGTACGGGCAGTGAGGTTCCTTTCACAATTCCCAATCGTTGTCCTGTTTGTGAAAGTCCAGCAGTACGCCGCGAAGGTGAAGCGGCCATTCGCTGTACTAATAAACATTGTCCTGCTATTGAAAAGGAACAAATCATTCACTTTGCATCTCGCGATGCGATGAATATCGATGGGCTTGGCCCAAGTATTGTGGAAAATTTAATCAATGAAAAATTGATTACCAATGTAGTTGATTTATATCATTTGACTACGGAATCCATCATGGGTATGGACCGTATGGGTAAAAAATCGGCAGATAATCTTGTGAAAGCTATTGCAGATTCTAAATCTCGTGGATTAGACCGCGTACTATTTGGCCTTGGCATTCGCCTTATCGGTTCTAAAGCGGCCGGTACAATTGCTAATGTTGTGAAGTCTATGGATAGATTTTTAACGATTAGTAAAGACGAATTAGTGGCGGTAGAAGAAATCGGTCCTACCATGGCAGATAGCATTATCGAATATCGAGAGGACCCTCAACATATTAAAATCATCAATGGCTTAATCGAAGCCGGTTTAAAAATGGACGTAGATGTACGAGAAGCCGCTGGTAATGAAATGGAAGGGGAAATCGTTGTTCTTACTGGTAAACTCGAGGTCATGGGTCGTAGCGAAGCTGGTACACTATTAGAAAAACACGGCGCTAAGGTGACCGGGTCCGTATCTAAGAAAACAACACTCGTCGTTGCTGGTGAAGATAGTGGCAGTAAATTGACAAAAGCGAATGAACTCGGTATTCGCGTCATTAATGAAGAAGAATTTACTGAATTATTACGTGATTTAGGCGAATTATAATCCTTTATTTTGAAAATAAAACCTATTTGCTTTATAATAATAAGATATGAAAGGATGTGGACCGATGAAAATCAGCCAAGAGGAAATTAAAAAAATCGCTTTACTGTCCCGATTAGAAGTAAAAGAAGATAAAATGGCTAGCGTTGAGAAGGAATTATCCGATATCTTAACGTATGTAGCAGAATTAAATGAATTAGAATTAGATGATGTAGAAGTAATGGCTCATGCTGTTCCTTTGCATAATGTATTTAGAGAAGATGAGACTAAACCTTCTTTAGATCATGATTTAGCATTGTCTAATGCACCTGAAGAAGAAGATGGGTACTTTAAGGTGCCTCGCGTTGTACAAGAATAGGAGGTTTCACTGTGGCAACAATTCATGAATTACACACTAAATTAGTGAACAAAGAAATCAGTGCTGTCGAATTAACAAATGCAGTGATTAGTCACAAAGCAAAAGTGGAACCAGAGGTACATGCGTATTTATCTGATTCCCACGAATTAGCATTAGCATCTGCCAAAGCTGTAGATGAAGCAATTGCTAAAGGTGAAGCTATTTCTCCATTAGCAGGTATTCCTGGCGCTATTAAGGATAATATTTGTATTAAAGATCAACCTGCTACATGTGCATCTAAAATGTTGGAACATTTCATTCCTCCATATAATGCATCCGTTATTGAACGATTACATGCTAATCACTTGGTTAGCTTAGGTAAACTTAACATGGATGAATTCGCTATGGGCGGTTCCACAGAAAATTCCGCATTAGCTAAAACAGCTAATCCATGGAATTTGGAATGCGTACCAGGCGGTTCTTCCGGTGGTAGTGCAGCGGCAGTATCCAGTGGTTCTGCTATTTGGGCATTGGGCTCCGATACAGGTGGTTCTATCCGCCAACCAGCATCCTTCTGTGGTGTGGTAGGTATGAAGCCTACCTATGGTAATGTATCACGTTATGGGTTGATTGCCTTTGCATCCTCCTTGGATCAAATTGGACCTGTTACACGGGACGTAACTGATGCTGCATTGGTATTAAATGCCATTGCTGGCCATGACCCTAAGGATTCCACATCAATTCCTGGCGAACGTGTAGATTATACAAAAGCGCTTGTGAACGATGTTAAGAATTTAAAAATTGGTGTACCAAAAGAATTCTTTGGCGATGGTCTTAATGCAGAAGTACGCAAGGCTATCGATGAAGCAATTGAAACATATAAAAAATTAGGTGCTGAAATCGTTGAGGTTTCCTTGCCTAGCACAAAATATGCTTTGTCTGCGTACTATATTATCGCATTGGCAGAAGCAAGTTCCAACTTGGCTCGTTATGATGGTGTAAGCTATGGTTTGCGTGTGCCTGCAGATAATTTGGTAGAAATGTCTACTAAAACTCGTACAGAAGGCTTTGGACCAGAAGTACAACGTCGTATCTTGCTCGGTACCTATGTATTGAGCGCAGGTTATTACGATGCATACTATTTGAAAGCTCTTAAAGTACGTCGCGTTATCAAAAATGAATTTGATGCAGCCTTCTCCAAGGTTGATTTGTTATTGGCTCCAACAGCCCCTAACACAGCGTATAAGTTTGGTGAAAAAATCAATGACCCATTAGCAATGTACTTAGAAGATATTTGTACAGTTCCAGCTAACTTAGCAGGTATTCCTGGTATTAGCATTCCAGCGGGCATGAGTAGCGATAACTTGCCAATCGGCTTACAATTATTGGGTCCTGCAATGGGCGAAGAAACATTGTTACGTGCCGCTTTCACATTCGAACAAGCACGTCCAGATTGTCAATTAGTAGCACCAACTGGGGAGGTTTCTCTATGAGTAGTAAATACGAAAC
>OIWS01003111.1_pt1 | contig 12349 bp, 10 predicted proteins | sample 1587611 | NCBI WGS metagenome assembly OIWS01 (sample SAMEA3888919, study PRJEB22519) | human gut metagenome | biome: human gut; feature: human-associated habitat; material: faeces | place: Denmark | collected 2010 | reverse complement strand
ATATCGGGGGCGAAGAAATTGCAGTACGGGAATTAAGTCCCGCCAGTCTGGTTCGCAGGCTGGAGCTGAATATAAAGATCACAAGCGGAGAGACGGGTGAGGTGGTTCAATGTGAAAAACTGACCGGGCGGCTCACCGGTCTATCTCCGGGCGTATATCTTTCAAGTGGCAAACCTTTTTCCAGTACATCTGCCTTTATGGTATTCGAGTCTGAGTTAACCTCTTCCGGAGTATATACCACGATACAGAATCTGTTCAGCTTGCCGGAAAAGGATGCCGGTAGCAGTCCGATCTGTCTTCTGTTGGACATGGAACTGGCAGACGGAAAAGAAGTTTCCACGTCGATCGATATTACGGAGGAGATCGGTAAGGCATTCATAGAGAACACGTTTTCGGTGATACTCGACCTGACTGTCAAGTACGACGAAATAAACGGCTTGACTGTCTTGCTGGCGGAATGGAAAAAAGGAAATGAGGGTTCGGGCGTTGTCGATCCCTGAAAAAGAATAACAATTAAACACTGGTATGATATGAGAACAAATGGATTTTTTGTAACAAGTATGTTGGCTGTTGCTTTTCTGGCGGGTTGTACCAACACAGAAGAGCTGGTGACGGCAAATAGTGAAGAAGCGATCCGCATAACGGCGGGTATCGGAGAACCTACCCGTGCGGTAATAGATGCCGGTTATGGCGCAGATCTGAATGTGTCGTTTGCCCGGATCGATAACCAGCCCGCAGGGATGAACTGGAATACACCGTCGATCGATGCCATCCGTACCGGTGGTGCAGGTAATACAGCGATTACTTTCGAGCAGGAACAAAACTATCTGGCGGCAAACGGAGTGTCGGCCCTGATCGGCTACTATCCCCGCAAGACTCCGGAAGCAGGGACGGCCAATCCGTTACGTGTCGTTTATACGATTACCGGAGATGAAGATATTATGGCAACGGAGATACAGACGGGATGGTTGGCGGCCCCGTTCGAAGTATTCACCTTTAACCACTTGCTTACCCAATTGCAATTTGTTTGTGTGGGGTCTGCTGAAGCCGTTGCCAAATGGACGGCAGTCACATCTATAATGGTAAAAAATATACCCACAGAATTGACACTTTCGCTCGATAAAACGACGGGTGCCGGATTGACGGCTACCGGTGCTACCGATAAGAGTTTGCCGGTAAAGAACTGTCCGGCGACTGTCTCGGTTGTCGGTCAGGCTACTCCCCGGACCGGCTACCTGATGCTTTATCCGGTAGCGGATATGGGAACGGTTGCGGCTGCGATCGACCTGGAAGTGAAAGCTACTTACGGCGGAGAGGTAAAAACACTGCCTGTTTCTATCACGAATATTGATGGTGGGGTACAGGCGGGACAATCTCACCTGATCACGCTCACCTTTGCGGAGGACGGCACGATCATAGCAGAGGCCGGTATTGCCGTCTGGCAGCCGGGTAATGGCGGAAGTTCCATTATAACCCCCGGAGAATAATAAAAAATCGAATAGTAATAGAATGAATAAACCGATAGTCATAGCAACCGTCGTTATCCTTTCAGGTATCACCGCCTGTTCGGACAGCAATCCTACACCGCAGTTAGTTCCTGAAACGGCGGTCAACCTGGAAGGGGCGATCGGCTTGTCTACCCGCGTTGTAATCGATTCCGGTTATGAAACGGATCTGGATATCTGTTTTGTGCGTCAGGATGAAACAGGTAATACCTACGGTGCGTGGAGTCTGTACAAAGCCGTCCGTAGCGGAGGGAGAGGGAACCGTCCAGCAGCGCCGGCCGGGCAATACCCGAAGATGGCATATTGCCAGCCATCTGATTCCTTTTGATTAATGTTGGTCCAGCCACGCCAGCGCCTGCTCGCCCGCCTCGTCCATCGGCAGGTAGACCAGCAGGCGCGAGCCGTTGCGCGGCGCCGAATACCAGTACATCTGCTGCAGGCTGAATCGCCCGAGCTGCGGGTGGTTAAAATGTTTAATCTGGTTTTCCACGCCGCGCACCTCGTAGCGCTGATGCCACAGCGCTTCAAACTCCGACGAGGCGGCGAAAAAGCGCGCCAGTTTGTTTTCCCACGCCGGATCGCCGCGGTGCTCGGCCATCGCGGCGCGGAAATAGGAGACGAAGGTCGGCAGCACATCGCGATTTTCGATCCGGCTGCGCCAGGTCTCATGGGTCAGATAGAGATAAATGCAGTTGCGATCTTCTTCCGGGAGGGTGGCGAAATCGATGCCCATCAGGCGGCAGAAGCTGTCGTTCCACGCCACAATATCAAAGTTCGGTTTCTGAATGCTGGCCGGCTGCGGCATCAGGCTGTCCAGCATCCGGCGGGTCCCTGGGCTGATGCCTTCGCACACCGTCACCTGGGTGGCTTCCGGCGGGGTCAGCCCGGCGAGCACGAACAGATGCCGGGTCTCCAGCGGACTGCACTGCAGGGCATTCGCCACCCCCACCAGCACCGCCTCCGACGGATTCACCTCCCGCCCCTGCTCCAGCCAGGTGTACCAGGTAACGCCGACGTCGGCGAGCATCGCCACCTCTTCCCGGCGCAGACCCGGCGTGCGCCGGCGGCCCACCCGGGGCAACCCCAGGCGCTGCGGATCGAGGCTTTCACGGCGGGCGCGCAGAAAGGCCCCCAGCTGTTTGCGTCGATCGTCCGGCACGGCGATCGTCGACTCCCGTTGCGACATCGTGGTCATCACCCCTCCAGCATAGTAGTGCCAATACCAGTATAGACAGGAACTGGTACCCGTTTAATTTATCGGTAATGCTACGTCGGTCTGCTGAATGACGCAATGGAGAATCCCATGAATACGTCTGCTGTTTCACCCGGCCGCGCCGGTCTGTTGCTGCTGCTGAGCGGCCAGATGCTGCCGCTTATTGATACCTCGATCACCAATGTGGCGCTGGACGCCATCACCCACACCCTGGCGGCCAGCGCCACGCAGCTGGAGCTTATCGTCGCGCTGTACGGCGTCGCCTTTGCCGTCTGCCTGGCGATGGGCAGTAAGCTTGGCGATAACTATGGCCGCCGGCGCCTGTTTATGTGGGGCGTCGCCCTCTTTGGCATCGCTTCCCTGCTGTGCGGGATGGCGAACAGCATCGGCGCCCTGCTGGCGGCCCGCATCCTGCAGGGCGCCGGGGCGGCGCTGATTGTGCCGCAGATCCTCGCGACCCTGCACGTCACCCTCAAAGGCCCCGCCCACGCCCGGGCCATCAGCCTGTATGGCGGGATCGGCGGGATCGCCTTTATCGTCGGTCAGATGGGCGGCGGCTGGCTGGTGTCGGCGGACATCGCCGGGCTGGGCTGGCGCAACGCCTTTTTTATCAATGTGCCGATCTGCCTGCTGGTGCTGGCTCTGAGCCGCCGCTATGTGCCGGAAACCCGTCGCGAGACGCCGTCGCGGATTGACTGGCAGGGCACGCTGTACCTCGCGCTGATCCTCTGCTGCCTGCTGTTCCCGATGGCCCTCGGTCCGGAGCTGCACTGGCCGCTGTGGCTGCAGCTGATGCTGGTGGCGGTCCTGCCGCTGCTGTTCGCCATGCGTCAGAGCGCCCTGCGCCAGCAGCAGCGTGGCGACCATCCTCTGCTGCCGCCGCGTCTGCTGCAGTTGACCAGCATCCGCTTCGGGATGGCCATCGCCCTGCTGTTTTTCAGCGCCTGGTCCGGCTTTATGTTCTGCATGGCGCTGACCATGCAGGAGGGGCTGGGGATGGCGCCGTGGCAGTCCGGCAATAGCTTTATCGCCCTCGGCGTGGCCTATTTTATTTCGGCGCTGTATGCCCCGCGGCTTATCGCCCGCTACAGCATGGGGCGGATCCTGCTGACCGGTCTGGCGGTGCAGATCGCCGGACTCCTGCTGCTGTGCGCCACCTTCTCCCGCTTCGGCGTCGCCACCAGCGCCCTGACGCTGGTTCCCGCCACGGCGCTGATCGGCTATGGCCAGGCGCTGATCGTCAACAGCTTTTATCGGATTGGTATGCGCGATATCAGCGCCAGCGACGCCGGGGCCGGGAGCGCAATCCTCAGCACCCTGCAGCAGGCGACCCTCGGTCTCGGACCGGCTATCCTTGGTTCGCTGTTCCTGGCGCTGGCCCGTCGCGGCGGCGGAAACTATCCGCAGGCGCTGATTGATTTTCTGCTGGTCGAGGTGGCCATGATGCTGTTGCTGGGGGCGATAGCGCTGTGGCTGCGCCATCATCTCAACCGACAGCCGGCGACGGTGGCCTCGTAATACCGGCGGCGGTAATTTGCATAATAGCTATCCAGCGGTCATCATACCCGCTGGATATTCAGGAGACGTTATGCAGGAATTAATATCGCAAATTGCCGCCTTAGGAATCGAAATAACCCCCACCCGCTCGCTGATGATTATCTTCGGCATTATCTTGTTCACCGCCGTGGTCGTGCATCTGATATTGCACAAAGTGGTCCTGCGCGCATTTGAAAAACGGGCGCTGGCCAGCAGCCATCTGTGGCTGCAAATCATCACGCAGAATAAACTCTTTCACCGACTGGCCTTTACCCTGCAGGGGATCATCGTCAACGTCCAGGCGGTGCTGTGGCTGCAAAAAGGCAGCGAGGCCGCGGAAATATTAACCACCGTGGCCCAGCTGTGGGTGATGATATATGCCATGCTGTCCTTCTTCTCGCTGCTGGATGTCATTTTAAAGCTGGCGCAGAAATTTCCCGCCGCCTCACAGCTGCCGCTGAAGGGCATATTCCAGGGAATTAAGCTGGTGACGGCGATTATTATCGGCATTCTGATTATTTCGCTACTGATAGGTCAGTCGCCAGCGATCCTGATTAGCGGGCTCGGCGCGATGGCCGCGGTGCTGATGCTGGTGTTTAAAGATCCGATCCTCGGTCTGGTGGCCGGTATCCAGCTCTCTGCCAACGATATGCTCAAGCTTGGCGACTGGCTGGAGATGCCGAAGTACGGCGCCGACGGCGCGGTGATCGATATCGGCCTCACCACGGTCAAGGTGCGCAACTGGGACAATACCATCACCACCATTCCGACCTGGTCGCTGGTCTCTGACTCGTTTAAAAACTGGAGCGGCATGTCGGCCTCCGGCGGCCGCCGCATCAAACGCAGCCTTAACATCGACACCACCAGCATTCATTTTCTTGATGAACAGGAGCAGCAGCGCCTGATCCGGGCGAAGTTACTTAAACCCTATATGGATTCACGCCACGAGGAGATTAGCGCCTGGAACCAGCAGTACGCCGGTGAGCAATCGATCCTCAACGAGCGGCGGATGACCAACGTCGGCACCTTCCGCGCCTATCTGCAGGAGTATTTACGCCATCATCCGCGCATCCGCCAGGATATGACCCTGATGGTGCGCCAGCTGGCGCCGGATGCCAACGGCTTGCCGATCGAGATCTACTGCTTCACCAACACCGTGATATGGGCGGAATATGAGGGGATCCAGGCGGATATTTTCGACCATGTCTTCGCCGTGGTGGATGAGTTTGGCTTACGCATTCATCAAACGCCCACCGGCAACGATATTCGCGCGCTGACCGGCGCCTTCTCCCGCTGATCCTCAGACGCTGGCGCGGTCTATCACGCGCCAGTCCATCATCACCCGTTCGACGGCAGCGTCGGGATCGTCGATGCGTTTCATCAGTAGAGACACCGCCGTACGGCCGATCGCCCGGGAGGGCTGTTCGACGGTGGTCAGCTGCGGGGAGACCACTTCCGCCAGCTCGGTGCCATCGAAGCCGATCACCGCGATATCTTCCGGCACCCGCAGTCCGGCCTGGGCGATAGCCCGCAGCGCCCCGGCGGCGAGGGAGTCCGAAACGGCAAACACCGCATCGGGCTTCTCGTCTTGCGACAGCAGTTGCTCCATCGCCCGTTTACCGGCCGCCGCGCTAAGATCCTGCGCGTAGGTCACCTGCTGATACGCCAGACCGTGCACGTGCAGCACGCTTTTATAGCCGCGCTCGCGCAGACGGGCATAGCGATAGCTGAGGTCGTGATTAATGAGCGCGATGCGGCGGCGGCCGCTATCGGCCAACCGGGATACCGCCCCCTGAGCCGCCTCAACGTCGTTAATCCCGACGCAGGAGATGCTGCCGGTGTCGGCATACTCCGCGCACTGCACCCAGGGCGCGTCGCCAATCATGGTGGTCAGTTCCGGCAGGCTGGAGAGCGCGTTCATGGTAATAATGCCGTCGACCATTTTGCCGGAGAGCAGCTGCAGGCCCGAGGTCGAGCGGGCCAGATCCGACCCGGAGTTACACAGCAGAATGCGATAGCCATTCTTCTCCGCCTCTTCTTCTATCCCCTTCACCACCTCGGCGCAAAAGGGGTTAGCGATATTGGAGACCATCACCAGGATCATATTGCTGCGGGCGGTTCGCAGCTGACGCGCCAGCAGGTTCGGCTGATAGTTGCTCTCTTTGATCGCCTGCAGCACGCGCTCACGGTTTTTGGCTTTTACCGTATCGCTGTTGTTCAGCACCCGCGACACCGTGGCCACCGAGACGCCGGCCAGACGAGCAATTTTCTGAATAGACATAAACCCTGCACTTCCTGCGATAGAGGTGGATCCTGCAGGCTATCATAAATGACCTCTGATTGGCCTGCCAGCCTGGCGCGAAAGCGTAGCTCAGCGAGACGGTGTCCCGGGAAACTATTAATAATCAGGGCTTCTCTCCCGCCCCGTTAACGCGCATCCTTTTGCCGTTTCATATTCTCATTAGCGCAGGAGGCGCAACAGACCGCCTGCGCCCCATTTTTTCTTTTATGATTAAGGATGATATCCCCATGAGGCTCTCCACCGCGGTTCTCGCCCTCAGCTGTGCCCTGGCAACGATCACCGGCTGCACCTCGTCAAAATCGTCACCGGAACGCCATGCCTACGCCTTCGTCGCCCACCGCTCCGATTTTGTCGGCGGCAACTTCACCGTCAACCGCCAGGAAAATTACCGTTTAAACCTGCCGACCTTTACGGCGATGTATGCCCGCGGACAGCAGGATAAAGCCGCTGGCATGAGCGAAAGTGATGCCCGCCGCACCGCGGAAGCCATCAAACAGCAGGCGGCGCAGGGCACCCGCACCGAGCACGCCTTCACCGGCAATGCCAGCGACAAATGGGATAATGCGATGGAAAATAAAGATGCCGTCCTGTTCGGCAACGAGCTCTCCGGTGCCTATCTCGACGGCTATCTTGGGGTGAAATAATCCTGCGCCCCGCCTGCGCTCAGCGTTCGACGCTGACCCAGCGCTGCTGCTGATGGCTTTTGACGATCGCCTCGATGATGTACATCACATCGGCGCCGTCGTCGAAAGCGGCGAAGCGCCGGGCCCCGGCCGCCGGCATCTTCCCGGCGCGCACCGCCTGATAAAAATGCCCCATCATATTCTTAAAAGCGTCCGGCCAGCCCTCAATATGGCCGCCGGGGTAATGGGCGCTGTCAGCGATTTCCGGCCGCAGCAGGCTCGGGTCATCGCTGAGCAGGCGATCCGGCTGCTCGCGGTGGCCGATCCACAGCCGCTGGGGCACTTCCTGATCCCAGGCCAGAGAACAGAGGCTGCCGTTAATCTCCACCGCCAGACGGTTTTTCCGCCCGGCGCTCACCTGAGAGACCATAAAGCTGCCCTTGCTGCCATCGTCAAAACGCAACAGCACCGAGCCAAAGTCCTCGGTATCGACAGGCCGCGTTTCATATGCCTGCGCCTCGTGAACGGCGCTGAAGGTCGCTTTGCCATTGACCGGCGCTTTACGCGTTGGCCAGACGATAGACAGATCTGCCATCACCTCGACAATCCGCCGACCGGTCATAAACTGCACGGTATCGCACCAGTGGGAGCCGATGTCGGCCACCGTCCGCGACGCGCCGCCCTGCGCCGAATCGACCCGCCAGTTGTAGTCGGTCTCCAGCAGCATCCAGTCCTGCAGATAGCTGCCGTGGGCCGCGAAGATTCTGCCGACCTCGCCATGGCGGATCATCGCCGCCGCCTGCTGGACCATAGCGAACTGGCGATAGACGAAGCTGACGCCATGCACCACGCCGGCCCGGGCGGCAAGCGCCACCAGCTCCCGCGCCTCCTCCGCCGTCATACACAGCGGCTTTTCCGAGAAGACGTGCAGCCCGGCGGCGAGGATCTGCCGGTTAATCTGGGCATGCAAATGGTTCGGCGTACAGTTATGCACCACCTGCAGCCCCGGATGGGCCAGCAGCGCCTCCACGCTGTCGTAGGCATGGGCAATGTTCAACGCCTGCGCCTTGCGCTGCGCCGCCTCAAGGCGGCTGTCGCACAACGCCACCACCTCGACATCTCCCAGCCGCCGCAGCGCCTCCAGATGCGCCGGGCCAATAAACCCTGCCCCGATAATCGCGACCTGAATCATGTTACTCCCTCCCGCCGGCGGCAAAGTCATCGAAGGCCCGTCCGGCAACGGGAATGATATGGCGGCGGATAAACTCGCTGCCCTCGCGCGCGCCGGTCTCACTATCCTTCAGGCAGCACTCCCACTCCAGCACCGCCCAGCCGGCAAAATCATATTCGGTCAGCTTACTGAACACCCCTTTGAAGTCGATCTGCCCGTCGCCGGGAGAGCGGAAACGCCCGGCCCGCTGCTGCCAGGGCTGGTATCCACCGTAGACGCCATTGCGCCCGTTGCGGCGAAATTCGGCGTCCTTGACGTGAAACGCTTTAATACGCGCATGATAGATATCGATATAGGTCAGGTAGTCCATCTGCTGCAGATGCAGGTGGCTCGGGTCATAGAGCATATTGCAGCGCGGATGGTTATCCACCAGCGTAAGAAAACGCTCAAAGGTCACGCCATCGTGCAGGTCTTCGCCGGGGTGGATCTCATAGCAGACATCGACCCCCTGCTCGTCGAAGAGGTCCAGCAGCGGCCGCCAGCGCCGGGCCAGCTCGGCAAAGGCCTCATCCAGAAGCGGCTGATTGTGCGGCGGCCACGGATAAAAAAAGGGCCATGCCAGCGCCCCGGAAAAGGTCGCGTGCGCCTGCAGCCCCAGGCGGCCGGAGGCTACCGCCGCCTGGCGCACTTTCTCCACCGCCCAGCGCTGGCGCGCCTGCGGATCGCCATGCAGCGCCGCCGGGGCAAAGGCATCAAACGCCGCGTCATACGCTGGATGCACCGCCACCAGCTGTCCTTCAAGGTGAGTGGACAGCTCGCTGATCACCAGCCCATGCTCCGCCAGGATGCCGCTGACCTCGTCGCAGTAGGTCTGGCTCGCCGCCGCCCGCTCGACATCAAAAATCGCCGGGTGGTTGCAGGGGATCTGCAATGCCTTGTACCCCAGGCCGGCGGCCCACTGCGCTATCCCCGCCAGGGTGTTGAACGGCGCCTGCGGCCCGATAAACTGCGCCAGAAAAATGCCCGGTCCCTTAATCGTTTTCATACACCCTCCTGAAAAATTAGTGCGGCTCTTTCTCGTTGTACTGGAAAGAGAAAAGGAAAATCAGCGCGATAACCGCGGCGGCCACCGCCGGGATCCACCAGAAGGTCACCCAGGCCTGAGGCACGCTCTGGCCGGCCACCAGATGGTTATACAGCGCGCCGGAGATCTGCGAGCCCAGCAGCATGCCGATCCCGTAGGTGAACATCACAATCATGCTCTGCGCCTGGCCTTTTACCTTCTCGCCCGCCACGCGATCGGTGTAGATAAAGCCAACGACAAAGAAAAAGTCATAGCACACGCCGTGCAGCAAAATGCCCAGATAGAGCAGGAAGCGCCCCTCCTCGCTGACTCCGAGAGCGAAAAAGGCGTAGCGGACGAACCACGCCGCCATGCCGATGAGCAGCATGTATTTCACCCCGAGGCGACGAAACAGCAACGGGATCACCAGCATAAAGACGATCTCTGACATCTGACCGAACGACATCGCGGTGCTGACATCCTTAACGCCGGCATCCGCCAGATACGACGCGGTATAGGCGTAATAGGTGCCTAACGGCACGGAAATTAAGGTGGCGCAGAGGGAGAAAATCAGGAAATGGCGGGTTTTCAGCAGCGCGAAGGCGTCCGCGCACAGCAGGTCGCGAAACTGAACCGGCATGCCTTTGGCCGGCGCCGGGGTGTGCGGCAGCGTCAGGCTGTAGAGCGCCAGCGCGACCGAACAGAGCGCCGCCAGCGTGAAGATGCCGGTGGTATCAGAGATACCGGTCACCCCGATGCAGATCCCGGCGATAATCCAGCCGATGGTGCCGAACACGCGGACCACCGGGAAGGTTTTATCGACATTGGCCAGGCTGTGGAAGGCGATATTGTTGGTCAGCGCCAGGGTCGGCATATAGCACAGCGTATAGCCGAACAGCAGGCCAATCAGCAGGGCGCCGTTCTGCGCCACCAGCGCCTGCGGGACAAACCACAGGATCGCCGCCCCGGCCAGGTGCATCACCGCCATCACCTTCTGCGAGGCGAAAAAGCGATCCACCAGCATCCCCAGCACAAAGGGAGACAAGATGGAGGCGATCGGCCCGGCGGAGAACGCATCGCCGATCAGCAATGACATCTCATAGCGGGTCATCACCAGCCCCAGGGTCACCGACCAGCAGCCCCAGATAAAAAACTGCATAAACATCATTAACGACAGCCGCGGCACCAGAAAACGGTGGCTCACGCGGACACTTTCCCGACCTTCTGTTGTTGTGACCATGTTGCTCGCCCTCAGAAAAGTAATCGATTACAAAACCACTCAAAACAAAAGTAATCGATTACAAAAAGAAGATCGCCAGGCAAATGCGCCGCCTGCGAAGAGGATCACAATAAAAAGGCAGGCAGCCCCGCCGGACGGCGGGGCATCTCGCTTACGCCGGGCGGCGCAGCAGTTTGAAGGCGATAAACAGGAACAGGATCCACACCGGCAGCAGGATCGCCGACAGACGCATGCCGTCGATAGTGCACATCAGCGCCAGGATCAGCCCAAGGAAAGCAATGCAGAAGTAGTTGCTGGCGGGCGCCAGCAGCGCTTTGAACTTCGATTCGCGCCCTTTGCGGCGCTGGGCGGCGCGGAACTTCAGGTGCGCCATACAGATCATGATCCAGTTCAGCAGCAACGTCGCCACCACCAGGGCCATCAGCAGCCCCAGCGCTTCATGCGGCAGCAGGTAGTTCAGCACCACCACCAGCGAAGTGATAATCCCGGAGAGCAGCAGGGAGTTCACCGGCACGCCGCGCTTGCTGACGCGGGCGAGAAATTTCGGCGCATTACCCTGCACCGACAGGCCGAACAGCATCCGGCTGTTGGAGTACACGCCGCTGTTATACACCGACAGCGAGGCCACCAGAATGACGAAGTTCAGCGCGGAGGCCACCAGGTTGCTGTCCAGATTATGGAAAATCATCACAAACGGGCTGCTGTCGGATTTGATCTCCACCCACGGGTAGAGCGCCAGCAGCACCACCAGCGAACCGATATAGAACAGCAGGATACGATAGACCACCTGATTGACCGCTTTTGGAATGCTCTTTTCCGGGTTTTGCGCTTCGGCGGCGGTGATGCCGATAAGCTCCAGCCCGCCGAAGGAGAACATGATCACCGCCAGCGACAGAATAAGTCCGTGCCAGCCGGTGGCTAGGAAGCCGCCGTGTTTCCACAGATTGTCGAACCCGGCTTTGCTGCCGCCGTGGCCGCCGAACAGCATCCACAGGCCGAAGGCAATCATGCCGATAATCGCCAGCACCTTGATCAGCGCGAACCAGAACTCCGCTTCGCCATACAAGCGTACGTTGACCAGGTTGACGGCGTTAATAATGATGAAGAAAGCCGCCGCCCAAACCCAGGTGGGCACGTCGGGAAGCCAGTACTGCATATAGATCCCGGCGGCGGTCAGCTCCGCCATCCCTACCAGCACGAACATCACCCAGTAGTTCCAGCCGGAGAGAAAGCCGGCGAACGGCCCCCAGTATTTATAGGCAAAGTGGGCAAAGGAACCGGATACTGGCTCTTCCACCACCATTTCGCCCAGCTGACGCATGATCAGAAAAGCGACAATCCCGGCCACGGCGTAGCCCAGTAAGACCGCCGGACCGGCCATCTGGATAGCGGGACCAATGCCGAGAAACAGGCCGGTGCCAATCGCGCCGCCAAGGGCGATAAGTTGAATGTGTCGGTTCTGTAAACCGCGATGAAGCGTCGGGCCACTTTCCGTGACGGTCTCCGACGACGTTGACGCGTCTTTCACGTCGTTCCCCTGTGTGTTTTTGTGAAGGGGCACCTTTTATCACTTAGGGGGGATTGTCGCAAGTTGCGTGGGGCGAGCGTCAGCCGCCCGCCCTCGGCAAAGTGGTCGAAGAGCGTGCCAAGCGCGCCAGACAGCGCTTCATAGCCCGGCTCCCCCTCCGCAGGGGCA
>OIWS01003109.1_pt1 | contig 12350 bp, 9 predicted proteins | sample 1587611 | NCBI WGS metagenome assembly OIWS01 (sample SAMEA3888919, study PRJEB22519) | human gut metagenome | biome: human gut; feature: human-associated habitat; material: faeces | place: Denmark | collected 2010 | reverse complement strand
TGCTCACAAGCGGAACGCTGCATCGGCACCTTGCCGAGATCGACCAAGCCTGCAACGAGCGTATGGCAATCATCGTTTCCGATATGGCAAGGCAGGAAGATGTGACCGAAGCGCTCAAAGCCGCCGACCAAATGGAATGGGTGCGCCGCATGAACAGCATCCGCAGCCGTGCTGAGGAAATTGTTCTGACTGAACTTGTATATAACTGATGAACGCCCGTTATTGGCTGCATGGCCGATAACGGGCGTTCTCTTATTCTTTGGGCAATACGAACCTATATTTGCCCTTGCCTTGACCGGCAACAGGTTCTATTAGTCCTGCGCTTTTGAGCTTATCTATCAATGCACCTGCCGGTGAGGAGGTTACACCCGCGAGCTTCATAATATCCGCTCGTGCAAATGCAGCGTCAAAACCAAATTTATGATACAGCTTTAGCATTGTTTCCTTGGTGCTTGCTTTCGCTTTTAGCCCTAAAAGGAGTGTTTCAAACAGCTGGTTTTTCTCAGAAACAACTGCTTTCTGCTCATCAAACAACTGGTTTTCATCCGAAATACTCGTTTTATCAATGGATTGCCCATAATTCAGGTTGTACAGCGTCACTTGGAATGAGGTAACATCCGAGTAGAATTTAGGCTCCAACTCAGCACGGAAGTTATGGGCGGCATGATAGGATTCCGTGATCTTCTTAAAACCACTGCCCTGCCGCTCCATATAGCCCAATCTGCCGAAAATATCTGCAAGGACGGGATTGCGGCGCGTAGAGGAGAAACCGCAGGCACATGAGCTACAGTCAAAGGGCAAATACAGCTGTGAACGCTAAAATGAATGTTATTCACTTGCGTCAGTTGTACCGCTCCCTGTACTCGCCGGGGTTGCATCCGGCGTACTGCCGGAATACTCGTGAAAAATGGCTGGGTGATGAAAAACCGAGATACAAAGCGATTGCAGCGGACGATTTTCCGGAATAGCGGAGGAGACGTTTGGCCTCCTCCGTTTTTTCTCGGAGAATAAAATCGGTCAGGGATTGTCCGCTTTCCTGCTTAAACTTAGCCGATAGATAGGGGCGGCTCATGTACAGAGCGTCCGCTATTTTCTCCGCCTTAATCGGCTCGGAAATATGGTGCTGGATATAGTTCCGTACCGCCAACACCAGAGCCGTGGGCTGCTTTCCCTGCCGAATCCGGTCTACCCGTTCCGTGAACTCTAAAACCATATGATACTGAAGATTGGTCAGTTGATTCGGCGTATTAAGAAGCTCTGCCTTTTGAATAAAGGCGTCGCTGAGCGAGAAAGCGTCCTCCACATCCATGCCGCCCTGAATGGCAGCGCGGGAAACCAGTGTCACCGATACTACAAAGGTGTTTTTGACCTGCCGGAGCTGGTCTGCTGCCAAGGTACCGCCACGAATGGCAGGAGCAGAGGAGAGCCACCGCTTCATGGCAGAGCAATCCCCCTTGCGTACCATATGGAGAAGCTGCTGCTCGGCATCAAAGGAGTTGTGAACATTCGGATGTTCCTGCACATCGGCAAGGACTGCATCCATACGATGTGCGCTTTGCTGCGTTTCCAGAAGCTGCTTCAGCCCCTGCTGATCCGACTCTGTGATGGAGATATTCTCCAGCGTCAGTTTTTCGTTGTTCCAGACGTAGTTGATGGTACACAGCATTTGCAGGATGCTTTCTACCGGCATTCGGACGATGCTTTTCATCCCCGCAATGAAATCCTCCATATCCTCCGGCGAAACATCGGCACGAAATGCAAGTTCCCGTAGCTCCGCCTCGCTGTTGGCTACCTGTCGGGTGGGGCCGATGATCAGCTTTTTCATGCCGTGATTGACGATTCCATAGAAATTAAAATGCCGGGTGGCATAGTAGCCCACATGGGAACCAATCGCCCACAGCTTATCCTTGTAGACGACGATGGGGTCCTTGGGCAAATGAACCGTTGAATAGAAAAATTCAAGCTCGTCTCCATCATAAAGCCGGATAGGAACTCCGGAAAGGCTGCCCATTACTGAGCACAGATAATTCATGTCAAGTTCTTCCATCCTGCGCCTCCTTAAAACCGATACTATTATATAATATACAGTACGATTTTGCAATGCAGTTTCTGCCTTTATCGTTATAATATAAGTGTGAGATATTAGATTAGGAGGCGAGTTTTGGTGAAAATAGAGAACATACTCGCAGCGATGACGACGGAGGAAAAGGCGGCGTTGGTATCCGGTACGGATTTTATGTACACCAACCCCATCCCCCGGCTGCACGTTCCGGCGCTACGAATGTCTGACGGGCCTCACGGTCTTCGCGTGCAGAAGGAAGCGGGCGACAACGGCGTTACCGGCAGTGAACCGGCCACCGCATTTCCCACTGCCGTCACCACAGCTTCCGGCTGGAATCCGGAAAACCTGCGGAAAATGGGTGAAGCCATTGCCGAGGAATGCAAATATTACGGCGTGAACATTCTGCTTGGCCCGGGAGCAAACATCAAGCGCAATCCCCTTTGCGGCAGAAACTTTGAGTATTTTTCCGAAGATCCCCTGCTGGCCGGGAAGCTGGCAGCGGCAGAAATCCAAGGTGTGCAGAGTCAGGGCGTAGGCGTATCCATGAAGCACTTTGCCCTGAACAACAGTGAGAACTACCGCTTCATGGGCGGCAGCATCGCCGATCTGCGGGTCATTCACGAGCTGTATCTGCGTGTGTTTAAAATTGCGGTCAAAGAGGCGCACCCGGTCAGCATCATGTGCGCCTACAACAAGATCAACGGCGAATACTGCTGTCAGAACAAGTGGCTGCTAACGGATATGCTGCGCACGGAGTGGGGCTTTGACGGCCTTGTAATGACCGACTGGGGTGCCACCCATAACCGGCTGAAAATGCTGGCGGCGGGCTGTGATCTGGAAATGCCGGGAGATGCTGCTATCTGCCGCAAATGGATTTTGGACGGTGTGAAGAGCGGCGCTCTATCTGCGGCAGAGTTAGACAAGGCTGCCGGGAATGTGCTTCGGCTGATGGAAAGAACTGCTATTACGAAAGTGGCTTCTGCTGATTGGGACAAGCACCACGCCCTTGCAGCGGAAATCGCCGCAGATTGCGCCGTGCTGCTGAAAAATGACGGTCTGCTTCCCCTGAACAAGGCGGAAAAGGTTCTGGTCATCGGAGACCTGTTTAACCGGATGCGCTATCAGGGGGCGGGCAGCTCCATGATTACGCCCGCCAGATTGACCACGCCCCGGAACGCTTTTGACGAGATGGGCATTTCCTATGCCTTCTGCCGTGGCTATGAGGAGAACAAAACCGAGGCGAACGCTTCTCTGGTGGCCGAAGCGGTGGAGAAAGCGTCCCAGTATGAAAAAATCCTCGTGTTTGCCGGTCTGACCGACTATGTGGAAAGCGAGGGCGGTGACCGGGAGAATATGTGTCTGCCGGAGAATCAGCTGGCGCTTTTGGAGGCTCTGGTCAAAGCCGGGAAGCGGGTGGCGGTGGTGCTCTTCGGCGGAGCGCCGGTGGAACTGCCCTTTGCAGATTCCGTCAGCGCCATCCTTAATATGTACCTGCCGGGACAGAACGGTGGAACCGCTGCGGCATGGCTGTTGTTTGGCGAGGCCAATCCCGGTGGACGGCTGGCGGAGACGTGGCCCATGGCCTATGCCGACGTGCCTTTCGGGGATTCTTTCGGGAAAACGCAAAACGAAGTCTACAAAGAAAGCGTCTATGTGGGCTATCGCTACTATCTGACCGCAAATAAAAAAGTGCGGTATCCTTTCGGCTATGGACTGTCCTATACGACCTTTGACTGGGAGGATATGCATATTACAGACCTTGGGAAGCGGATTCAGGTATCCTGTACCGTGAAAAACACCGGAACACGGGACTGCGCAGAGGTGGTGCAGCTCTATGTCGCCGCACCCGAAAGCGCCGTCTGGAAACCCAAACGGGAGCTGCGCGCCTTTGCCAAGGTCTACCTGAAGGCAGGCGAGCAGCGCCGGGTTGAGTTATCCTTTGACAAGGATGATCTGCGGTATTTTGACATTCACAGAAATGATTGGGTCATGGAGCAAGGCACATATGAGCTTTTACTGTGCTCTGATTGCGAGGCAGTGAAATTACATGACACCATTGTGCTGGACGGCGAAGCCGCAGCTTCGCCCTATGATGCAGACGTCGATGCAGTATACCGCCGAGCTGCGTTAGCAGGTGTGACCGATTCCCTGTTTACGCAGATGAGCGGACTGCAAATTCCGCCGCTGCCGCCCAAAACGCCCATCCGGCTGGAATCCCGCTTCTCCGATCTGCAAGCCACGTTTATGGGCAGAATCCTCTACAATGCTGTGCTGGGGGTAGCCCGGAAGCAGATGAAGGAGGCCCTGCGGCTGCCCCCCGGAGAAAAACGGGACAACCAGATTAAGGGAGCGCAGTTCTTAGAGCGGATCCTCAGCTCCAACTCGCTGATTACCATGTCCATGTCAGCGGCAAATTCTTTCCCTTATAGCTTTGCGGAGGGCTTTGCCGCCCTTGCCAACGGGCACATTCTCCGGGGAGCAAGGTGCTTCCTGACCAAAATCAAAGTACCGGCGCTGCCGAAGGAACAGGAGAAATAGAATATGAAAACAACAACGCACAAGCTGCCTAGTAGCCGGATTCGATCCGAGAACGTCACCGCAAAGGAAAAATGGCTGGGGTATCTGCTGGGGCCCGCCGGGGCACTGCTGCTCAACGCCGTATTGGCTACTTACCTCAATGTCTACTATACCGATGTGCTCAAGCTGACCGGCGTATGGGGCGGCGCTTTTCTGGTGGTTTTCCCCATCATCTCCAAAATCGTTGATGCCATCACCAATGTAGCCATGGGCTACATCATTGACCGCACCCGCACCAAAGAGGGTAAGGCCCGGCCGTGGCTGCTGCTGTCTGCACCGCTGCTGGCGGTTACAGGGATTCTGCTGTTCACGGTGCCCAGCGGCTCCGAAACTGTGCAGGTCATTTGGCTCATGGTCAGCTATAACCTGTTCTATTCCTTCGCCTATACGATTTTCAACATGAGCCACAATCTGATGGTCCCGCTTTCCACACGGGACACCACCCAGCGCGGCAGCCTATCGGTATTCAACCAGATTGCCACCATCATGATGAGCGGTATTCTGGTGGCGCTGGTATTCCCCATGGTCATCATGCCTGCCATCGGCGCAGACAAGAGCAAGTGGATCGTCCTGATGAGCGTGCTGTCTATTCTGGCGCTGCCGCTGACCTTGTTGGAATACTTCTTCACCAAGGAGCGGGTCACGCTGGAAAATCAGGGCACAGAAGAAGCTGCCATTCCATTCCGGGCTCAGCTCAAGGCGATTTTCACGGATCGCTATATGCTCATCATCTATGCCTATTTCCTGATCTACACCTTCGGCACCAGCATCAAAAATCTGAGCCTCGTCTATTTCTGCAACTATGTGCTTGGTACCTACAACGACGGCATTACCCAGACCCTGATTTCGGTGATCGGCGGCATTCCCATGGGCATCGGCATTTTTGCCGTGTGGCCGTTGGCAAAAAAATTCGGCAAGCGGAATGTAACCTTGGTGGGATTTATTTTGTACGCTATCGGCAGCGCGGTGTGCTGGCTGTTCCCCACCAACATGGTTATTATGCTCGTCGGGCAGTTTATTAAGAATATCGGCGGTCTGCCATGCTCCTATGTATTTATGGCGCTGTTTGCGGATGTACTGGATCATGTGGAGTGGCGCAGCGGCATCCGCTGTGACGGCATTGCCATGAGCGTGTACAACATCATTGCAGTCGCTATGGTGGGAATCTGTACCGGCATTTTCAACGGAATGCTCTCCCAATCCGGGTATGTCGCTCCCTCTGTTGTAGGCGGCGTGACGGTGGCAGCAGAACAGTCGGCAGCCGTAAAAAGTGCAATCACATTCGGCTTTGTTGGGCTGGAGGTCATTACCGGTATCATTCTTGCTGTCCTGCTGGTATTCCTGAATGTCGAAAAGAATATCGACAAAGAGCAGGCGGAGATCAAGGCCCGCCGGGAAAAGGGGGCTGCCGAATGAAAGCAATCCGACTGAGAACAGAATATCTGAAAAATCCGCTTGGAATTGACATGGAGCACCCTCGGTTGCTGTGGAACTGTGAGGGCGGAAAGACGCAGACCGCATTTCAGATTCTGGCCGAGACGGAAGAAAAAACCGTGTGGGACAGCGGAAAAGTTTCTTCCGCTTCCATGCACGCCGACTATCCCGAACAGCTTATCTCCCGGCAGCAGGTCTGCTGGAAGGTTCGGCTCTGGGATGAAAATGAGAACTGCGGCGATTGGTCGGAGGAAGCCTTCTTCGAAATGGGGCTGCTGTCCCATTCGGATTGGCAGGCTAACTGGATTGCCGGAGACTATTCTGTCCGCAAAAAGCAGCGCTATCCCGTAGAATGCTTCCGCAAGACTTTTTCGGCGGAGCGCGTAACCAAGGCCCGCCTGTATATCACCGCCTGCGGCCTGTATGAGGCGCGGCTCAATGGACGGCGCATCGGAGATTTTGTGCTGGCTCCTGGCTCCACTGACTACCGCAAACGCATCCAGTATCAGACCTATGACGTGACCGAGCTGCTCCAAAGCGGAGAGAACGATTTAACCGTAGAACTGGCAGACGGCTGGTATCGCGGCTCCAGCGGTGCCAAAGGCCGCACCAACACCTATGGTACACAGAGCAAGCTGTTGGCACAGCTGGAGCTGACCCATACAGATGGGCGTATGGAGACAGTCTGCACCGATGAAAGCTGGCGGTGGAGCAACGACGGGCCAATCCGCTTTGCCGACCTCAAGGACGGCGAGGTAGTGGATGCAAGATTTGCACCCTCCTATTCCGGGAAAGCCCGAAGGATAAAATACACCGCCAATCTCACCGCTTCCGACAATGTCCCGGTCATGGAGCGGGAGCGTTTTTCTCCGGTGGAGCGAATCACCACCCCCAGCGGAAAAACCGTGCGTCAACTGCGTCATCATACTTGCCTTGTTTCCCCAGAATCTCTCCGGCTATCTTTCCTTCCGCCTGACGGCACACGAGGGACAAAAAGTTCACATCACACTGGGCGAAATGCTCGGCGATGACGGAGAACTGACCCTGAAGAATATCCAGTGCGTGCATCACGGCAAGCGTACCCCGCTGCAGGAGTTGGACTATACCTGCAAGGAGGGACGGAACGAATATACGCCGAAGTTTTTTTATGGCGGCTTTCAGTATGCGCAGGTGGATACGGACATCCCATTTGAGGCGGAAGACTTCACCGCCGTGGCGGTGTACAGCGCTTTTGAAGAAGCGGGGGATTTTGAATGCTCGCATCCGCTCATCAATCAGCTCTATCGCAATACCCGCTGGTCACTGAAAAGTAATTCCACAGACCTTCCCTCCGACTGTCCCACCCGGGAGAGGATGGGCTGGACCGGCGACAGCCAGATTTTCTTCAACACGGCCTCTTATCTGGTGGACTACGCGGCCTTTGCCCGCAAGCACGTCCGGGACATCTACGACCGGCAATGGAACAGCGGCCGACTGCCCCAGATTGCGCCCTATGCACACGAGGACTGGTTCATGTGGGTTATGAACGGCTCTGTAGGCTGGGCTTGTGCCGGCGTGTATATTCCCCTGTATTTCTATCGGAAATACGGCGATGACCGGCTGCTGCGGGCGTATTACGACGGAATGCTCCGCTATGCGGATTTTATGATTCGCCGGGCGGGAAAATGGGGCGGCGTATACGCCAAGCCTATGCACCTGTCCCATAAGAACCGGAAATATGCCGTCAACTGCGGCCAGTCCTACGGGGAGTGGGCAGAGCCCAACGACGTGATGGCCTTCCAGTGGTATGACTTTGCCGCACCTCATCCGGAGGAATCCACCGCCTACACCTATTTCACCCTGAAGCGGGTGCTGGAGGCGGCGGAGATTCTAGGAAAGCCCGAAACGCCGCAGCTCAAGCGCATCCGGGAATACAGCGAGGGAGCCAGACGAGCCTATCAGGAGCTGGTTACCAAGGAGAAATTCACGCTGGACACCGACCGTCAGGCCAAGCTGGTGCGGCCTCTGTACATGGGCCTTCTGACGGAGGAACAGACCAAATTCGCCGAAAAGCGGCTTATCCAAGCCATGGAACACTACGGCTGGCGGCTGGGCACGGGCTTTCTTTCTACACCGCTGATTCTGGACGTGCTGGCGGAGCTGGATATTTCCTATGCCTATCGGCTGTTGGAAAATGAGGAAATGCCCGGGTGGTTGTTCATGCCCAAATCCGGCGCTACCACCATCTGGGAAGCATGGGAGGGCAACACTACGAAAGACAAGGGTATTGCCTCCCTGAACCATTACTCCAAGGGCGCAGCCTGCGAGTGGTTGACGAACACCATGTGCGGTATTCGGTTGGACGGTGAAAACCGCTTTGTGCTTGCGCCCCGACCGGGCGGCAGCATCACCTTTGCCAGAGCGTCCTATCAGAGCGTTTACGGCAGCGTGAAAACGGACTGGGCAGAAACAGAAACCGGCTATCGACTGGCGGTCACGATTCCTGCCAATACCACAGCGGAGGTTATTCTTCCGGATGGAAGCCGCCGCACGGCAGAAGCAGGAACACATCAATACGAATGGAAGAAAGCATGAGAAAATACTACCTTGCCATTGACATTGGCGCATCCTCCGGGCGGCACATCGTCGGCTGGCGCGAGGACGGAGAAATCAAAGCAAAGGAAGTCTACCGTTTCCCGAATGGCGTACAGGAGCAGGACGGCCATTTGATATGGGACATAGACGCACTGCTTTCCCATGTGAAAGCGGGCATCGCGGCGGCAAAGACGGAATTTTCGAGCATCATCAGCCTGTCCATTGACACTTGGGGCGTGGATTATGTGCTGCTGCGGGGCGAAGTGCATGTGCTGCCCGTCTATGCCTACCGGGACAGCCGGACGGAAGCGGTGATTCCGCAGGTGTACTCGATTCTGCCCTTTTCGGAGCTGTACCGCAGAACAGGGATTCAATTTCAGCCTTTCAACACCATCTATCAGCTTTACGCCGACAAGTTGGCCGGGCGGCTGGAGGGCGTGACAGACTTTCTCATGCTGCCGGAGTATCTTTTGTGGCGGCTCTGCGGCATGAAGGCGAAGGAGTACACCAATGCCACCACCACAGGACTGGTCAGCGCCAAATCCGGAGAATTTGACGCTGAGATTATTTCCCGATTGGGTCTGCCGCCGATGTTCCCAAAGCTGCAAAAGCCGGGAGCGCTGCTTGGAGAATATGAGGGAATCCAATGCGTCCTGTGTGCAACGCACGACACGGCTTCGGCGGTGGAGGGCATTCCCATGGAGGAAAATGCGCCCTACATTTCCTCTGGTACATGGTCGCTTTTGGGCGTCAAGACACCGAAACCGTTGACGGATGCAGCAAGTCAGGCCGCCAACTATTCCAACGAGGGCGGCGTGGACTACAACCGCTATCAAAAAAACATCATGGGAATGTGGCTGGTGAATCGTCTGAAAGATGAACTTTGCCCGCAGATGCCGTTCCCGGAAATCGTCAAGCTGGCGGAAGATAGCGGTTTTGACGAGACGGTGGATGCCAACGCCCCGGAATTTCTCTCGCCGGTCAGCATGAAGGCGGCGTTTGACGCGGCACTGGACAGGAAACCGCAGAGCGTAGGAGATTATTTCCGCTGTGCCTATCGCTCATTGGCGTTTAGCTATGGGGAGGCACTTGCAGAACTGGAAGCCAACACCGGGAGCCGATACGACCGACTATATATCGTCGGCGGTGGGGCAAAAAATGACTTTCTCAATCAATTGACCGCACGGGCCACGGGCAAGCAGATCATCGCCCTGCCCATCGAGGCAACAGCACTGGGCAATCTGAAAATTCAAATGGAGGCAGACCAATGAGCTACACAGAGGCAAAGAAAGCATATGAAGCCTTGGAAATCAATGTCGAAGCGGCGCTGGAAAAGCTGAAAACCGCGCCGGTTTCCCTGCACTGCTGGCAGGGCGACGACGTGCGCGGCTTTGACACCGACCCTGCCAAGCCGCTCACGGGCGGCATCCAGACCACCGGCAATTATCCCGGCCGCGCGAGAACGCCGCAGGAGCTGATGGCAGACATCGAGGAAGTCCTGAAGCTCTGCCCCGGCACAAAGAAGCTGAATCTTCACGCCAGCTATGCCATTTTTGAGGACGGCGAGTGGACCGACCGGGACAGGCTGGAGCCGAAGCACTTTGCGCCGTGGGCGGAATTTTGCAAAAAGCACGGCCTCGGTGCGGACTTCAATCCGACGTTTTTCTCCCATCCCAAATGCGACCCGCTGACGCTGAGCTCTCCCAATGAGGCCACGCGGCGCTTCTGGATTGACCACGGCAAGGCGTGCGTGCGCATTTCGCAATATCTGGCAGACGAGCTGGGTCAGCCCTGCACGATGAATATCTGGACGGGCGACGGCTTCAAGGACATTCCTGCCGACCGCCTCGGGCCGAGAATGCGCTATAAGGAGTCCATCGACGAGATCCTGTCCGAGCCGTATGATTTCAACAAGGTCAAGCCCTGCATCGAGAGCAAGGTGTTCGGCATCGGTGTGGAGAGCTACACCGTCGGCTCTGCGGAGTTCGCCCTGAGCTACGCCGCCATGCATCGGGAAAAATGCATTCCCCTGATGGACAACGGCCACTATCATCCCACCGAGGTCGTGAGCGACAAAATTCCGGCGCTTCTGACCTTCTTCCCAGAAATCGCGCTGCACATTACCCGCCCTGTCCGCTGGGACAGCGACCACGTGGTGCTGTTCGATGATGAGACGAAGGAGCTTTGCAAGGAAATCGTCCGCTGCGGCGGTCTGGACGGGCGGGTGCATATGGCGCTGGACTATTTTGACGCTTCCGTCAACCGCATTGCCGCGTGGGCAACGGGTCTGCGCAATGTGCAGAAGGCACTGCTGAACGCCCTCTTGATGCCGGACATGACCGCAGAGCAGAACGCGGGCAATTTCACCGATCTGCTCGTCCGTCAGGAGGAGCTGAAAACCATGCCCTTCGGCGAAATCTGGGATGAATACTGCCGCCGCTGCGGTGTGCCGGAGGATGGTCAGTGGCTGCCGGAGGTCCGCAAATATGAAAATGAAATTCTGAGTAAGAGGGGATAAGGAAATGAATGATATTTTTACGGCTCCGTTTCTGACGGAGATGCGGCAGACCGCCGCCAATATGTACCGATTGGGCTGGGATGAGCGTAACGGCGGCAATATCAGCCTGCTGCTGGATGAAGCTGAGGCGCAGAAATATCTGGATACAACGCACATCCTGCGCACGCTGCCTCTGGGGTTTGATGCGGCGGCTCTGGTCGGAAAATATTTTCTGGTCACCGGCACCGGCAAGTATTTTAAGAATGTGGACGGCGACCCGGAGACAAATCTGGGCCTTGTCCGTATTTCTAATGACGGGCAGAACGCAGAGCTGCTCTGGGGCTATAAAGACGGAGGCCGGTTTACCTCGGAATTTCCTGCGCATCTAATGAGCCATATGGCCAGATTGAAAATTGACCCGGAAAACCGGGTAATCATGCACTGCCATCCCACGAACCTGCTGGCAATGACCTATGTGCATGAGCTTTCCAATCAGGCATTCAGCCATACCCTCTGGCAGATGAGCACCGAGTGCATCGTGGTGTTCCCTGAGGGCGTAGGCGTGCTGCCGTGGATGCTCTGCGGCACCAATGAGATTGGTGAAGCTACCGCGAAGAAAATGCAGGATTATCGGCTGGTTGTCTGGTCTATGCACGGCATTTATGGTGCGGGCAAGACTATGGACGAAGCGTTCGGCCTGATTGAAACCGCAGAAAAAGCGGCTCAAATCTATATGCTCACTGCCCATCTGCCCCGCATCAATACCATTACGGACAACCAGCTCAAGCTGTTGGCAGAGGCATTCAAGGTGGATTACCGCAAGGAATTTCTGAAATAAGGTCAAAGGTAAAACAAAGAGGATCACAATGGCAATCCGCGCCGTTGTGGTCCTCTTGCAGCTTTACATTAAAAAACGAATTACAATCCCAATAAGTAAGGGCGTTCAAGATAAGCGAACACCACGGTGAAAATGCCCTTGACAAATTTAGTCTCAGAAGCGGATTTTAGAAAAGTATTGCCGGGATCACGGCTATACAGCCATCCGCCACTACGACGAGGACGACGGATATTCGGGAACCAACTTCAACCGGCCCGGATTCCAGCGGATGCTTGCCGACATCAAGGCGGGCAAGATCAAGCGCGTTGTCGTTAAGGATTATTGTGCGATAATAGGACTAAATCAGAAAGACCTTGAAAATCAAGGCA
>OIWS01003108.1_pt1 | contig 12350 bp, 7 predicted proteins | sample 1587611 | NCBI WGS metagenome assembly OIWS01 (sample SAMEA3888919, study PRJEB22519) | human gut metagenome | biome: human gut; feature: human-associated habitat; material: faeces | place: Denmark | collected 2010 | reverse complement strand
TGCCGTCGCCCATGCCGCCCATGATGCCGTGCGTCACGCAGTACTGGATGCCGGGGTACGCCCAGTTTTTCTCCACATCGGTGAACATCTGCGTCACGTCAACGCTGACAACTGGGATAGACTCCGTCTTGGTCGCGCTGCAGCGCGTGCAGGTAAAGGTCCTGACGCCGGTCTCCGTCGCGGTCGGCTCCTTCGTCACTTTGCCGTTGTCCCATGCGTGACCCAGAGCGTCCACATAAGTGTCCACGTAGCTGTCGCCGCAGGCGCAGGTGTGGGTCGTGTAACCCTTGGACGTGCAAGTTGGGGCGGTCACAACAGCCTTGTAGCTGTGGGTATGGGAAACATAATTGTAATGGATGTTGGCGTTTTTCAATGCGTCATTAGCGGTGCCAATTGTAATGCAATTCCATGCCGTCTCAGTGCCGGTGAAATATACATCTGTGAGAGATCCGCAGCAAGAGAAAGCGTAATTGCCAATGCTCGTCACACTGTCTGGAATCGTTACACTCGTCAAAGACGCGCAGCCAGAGAAAGCATCGTCACCAATGCTCGTTACGCTGCCCGGGATCGTATATACCGCAAAAGCACCTGGACACTGCACCAAAGTTGTCTTATCTTTATTGAACAGAACACCGGACGCATCGCTGACATAATGACTGTTGCCCTCAGCGACCCATATACCGGTCAAAGAGGCACAACTGCTGAACGCTCCCCTGCCGATGCTTGTCACACTGTTCGGGATCGTCACGCTTGTAAGAGATTTGCAATCAGTGAAAGCACTATTACCAATGCTCCTCACGCCGTCTAGAATCGTCACGCTCGTCAAAGATTCGCACCAACCAAAAGCATCATAGCCAATGCTCACCACGCTTCTAGGGATCGTCATGCTTGTCAGAGATTTGCAATTATGGAAAGCAAACTCGCCAATGCTCGTCACGCTGTCCGGGATTGTCGCACTGGTCAGAGATGTGCACCAAGAGAAAGTATACTCGCCAATGCTCGTCACGCCGTCCGGGATCGTTACGCTGGTCAGAGATGCGCAATCAGTGAAAGCCCAACCACCAATGCTTGTTACACTGTCCGGAATCGTTACGCTTGTCAGAGATGTACAATATCGGAAAGCACTCCCGCCAATGCTCGTCACGGTCACACCTTTGATCGTATGCGGAATATTGGCTTTGGTAACGGACGGATCGCAATTGGTAACGGTTCCTGTCTTTTTATCGAACGTGAGATAGCCGCCTTCCACAGCATATTTCACTTCCCCACCGCATTCGCTGCAATCGCTTCTGGCCGTCGTTTCACCGGTATAAAACTTATCGCCACACTGACAAGTCTTATAGCCGCGATGCGGATGTGCAGATTCGTACTTTGTGCTGCCATAAGTATGCTGCTTTGTGACGGTCATGTCACTTTCATACTTCAGCCACACTTTTATGTCCTGTCCCTGATGGTTCGTCGCACCGACCTCGTACATGATGCTGCCATCACTCATAACGGCATAGCGAGATGAATACACGGTCGGGCCATAATCAAAATACGTCAGGCGTGTTGTATCCGTCGGATTGCTGTACAGATTGACCACGCGCGCCGGGAGCTTGATCGTACGCTTGCAGGTGATCGTTTCTTTCACGGACAGACCCGGATCTGGTGTCACTGTTCCGCCGCTAGGCGTGGAACCACCAGTGTATGCATGGATGGCATTGAAGGATGCGTATCTACTCGCAAGTGTTAAATCCGTATTTTGCGCACCGCTTAGGGAATCCATAATATATACTTGCCCAGTTGCCAGCGACTTTGCTTCATCGACCGCAACCCAGTGACCGCCAGAATTTACGTTGACCAACATATGTAATCCCTTGCGGATCCACGCAATCATCTGGTCATTATATGATGACGATGAATACGACCCATATCCCAAAACATCACCATAGTTTGACCAACCGGAAACACATTCTCCCGGCTTTCCCCAGTATAAGCCTCCGTCGGAAGTGAACCCGCCATTATTATTAAGCCAACGGACAAGTGTTCCAACATTGAAATCATTTGAATTGCGCAGTCCTGCCTGAATAATTAGCTTTGTCACAGATGTGACGCAGCAGCCAATACTTGATACTGTTGAACCTGATGACCCCATCGGGAGATTACCCCACCGCGAGTCTGACTGCGCCCATCCGCGATAGTCTTCTCCAGCCGCAAAAGCCCCCGTAATTGAAAAACTTGCTATTAGGCAAATAATTAAGATAATCGAAATAACACGTTTCACGTTTCTGACCACACCTTTCCGCTGCACTTTAAGGCGTTAAACTCGCCAAAAAATACAATCAATTAAAAATTCAATGAGTTGGATTCGAAAGCAAGCGATGAACCTGCACTAGTGCTAGCACACCCCTTCGCTCAAAAGTCGTTTTCTCATATGGTCTCCTCCCTACATTTTTTCTCGTGATTTTGCGCATTTCGCTGCGTGCTGCGTACATGGCATCCAAGACTCACATCAACGCAGCAAGTAGCAGCAAGTATTTGTTCCAATCCTATTGATACCATTTCGCAAGTATAAATGTAAGGTCATATGCACAATTGACACGTTTTGCGACATAATTACCGCAAAATCTATGTGTCGCGCGAAGTTGTCTCTACCGCAGAACCGCAAAAGCGGCATCTTGCGCAGACGCAGTCCACGCGCAAGACGCCGCTTCAAAACGAAATCAGGCGGAGCCGAAAAACGGCTCCGCCTGATGATGCTTGTTTGTATTCACGCGCCGAGATAGGCCTTGCGCACCTTATCATCATGCAGCAGATCGCGTGCGCCGCCGGACATGGTGATGCGTCCGTTTTCGAGCACATAGGCACGGTCGGCGATGGCGAGCGCCATCTTCGCGTTCTGCTCCACGAGCAAGATCGTGATGCCAAGCTCATGCATCGTGCCGATGATGGAAAACACCTCCTGCACGAGCACGGGCGACAGGCCCATGGACGGCTCGTCCATGACGATAAGCTTCGGTGCGCTCATGATCGCGCGGCCCATGGCCAGCATCTGCTGCTCGCCGCCGGAGAGCGTGCCCGCGAGCTGCTTTGCGCGCTCCTTCAGACGCGGGAAGCGGGCATAGACCCGCTCGAGATCGTCCGCGATCGCCTTTTTGTCCTTGCGGAAATACGCACCCATGGCAAGGTTCTCCGCAACGGTCATGCGCGTGAACACCTGCCGCCCCTCCGGCACGTGCGCAAGACCCATGGTGACGATGCGACTGGGGTCCGTCTTGCGCAGGTCGTGTCCGTCGTAGATCACGGAGCCGCTCTTGATGGGCACGAGCCCGGTGATGGCGTGCAGCGTGGTGGTCTTGCCGGCGCCGTTGGCGCCGATGAGCGAGACGATCTCGCCGTCATTGACCTCCATACTGATGCCGCGCAGCGCCTGCACAGCGCCGTAGGACACCTCCAGATCTTCAATCTTCAGCATCGTCGTCCGCCTCCTCTTCGCCGAGATACGCCTCGATGACCTCCTGATTGCTCGCGATCTCCGACGGGAGTCCGGCAGCGATCGTCTGGCCGAAATTGATGACCTGGATGCGCTCACAGACGCGCATGACCAGGCTCATATCGTGCTCGATGAGCAAAATGGCCACATGGAACGTATCGCGGATGGTATTGATGCACGAGAGCAGCTCTACCGTCTCGGTCGGGTTCATGCCGGCTGCCGGCTCGTCGAGCAGCAGCAGCTTCATGTTCGTTGCCAGCGCGCGAGCAATCTCCAGCTTGCGCTGCTGGCCGTAGGGCAGGCTGGACGCGAGCTGTCCGGCCTTGTCGTCCAGATGGACGATGCGCAGGTATTCCATGGCCTTGTCGGTCAGCTCCTGCTCCGTGTTCCAGTACCTTTTCGTGCGCAGAAGGCTGTCGGCAAGGTTGTAATGGATGTCCTTCGTGAAGGCGATCTTCACGTTATCGAGCACCGTCATGGCCTTGAACAGGCGGATGTTCTGAAACGTGCGGGCAATGCCGGCCTCTACGACCTGATAGGTCTGCTTGCCGTTGAGCTTCTGCCCGCAGAGGTAGAATGCCCCCTCCGTCGGCACATACACACCGGTGAGCAGGTTAAAGACCGTGGTCTTGCCGGCACCGTTCGGACCGATGAGTCCCATGAGCTCGCCCTCATGGATCTCCATGTTGAAGTCCGACACTGCCTTCAGGCCGCCGAACGTAATGCCGAGGTGCTCCGCTTTGAGCACAACGGGTCTGGTATCGGTCATGCGTCGGCGCCTCCCTTCCTGGCCTTGGCCTTTTTCTTCCCGGCCAGACGGCCGTCGAACAGCAGCCGGTCGAGTGAAAATTCATACGTGCCCAGAATGCCTCTTGGACGGAAAATGATGACGACCAGCAGCACAAGTGCATAGATCAGCATCGGGAACTGAAACAGCGACTGCACAAAGCTTGGCAGCGCCGACACCCATGCGCCGTTTTTGATCTCATAGTTGAGCAGGTACATCGCAACGGCCGCCAGCACCGAGCCGGTCATGGAGCCCATGCCGCCAAGCACCACGATGACGACGATGAAAGTCGAGTTCCAGATCGAAGCGCTGGTGAACGTGAAGCTCGCCGTCGTGAGCGAGGAAAAGCATGTGGCATACAGTCCGCCGGCAAGACCCGCAAAGAACGCCGAGATGACGAACGTAAGGATCTTATAGTACGTCGTGTTCACGCCGGAGGCCGCCGCCGCGATCTCATCGTCGCGGATGGCCTCAATGGCGCGGCCGTATTTGGAGCGGATAAATGTGCACATGAGCGCGATGCACAAAACGGTGATGCCCAGCACGAGCCACACATACTTCGCCTGCAGCGAGGTCGACAGGCCGAGGCCGTTGGCATAGAGCGAGGAACTGGCCGTTCCGCTCGCCAGACCGTCACCACCGGCAAAGGGCAGGTTTGCGATGACGTTTTCGACGATGAGGCCGAAGCCGAGCGTCACGATGGCCAGATAGTCGCCGCGCAGACGCAGCGCCGGAATGCCCACGAGCAGTCCGAGCAGCCCTGCGAAAATGGCGCCGAGCAGACAGCAGCCGAGCACGACCAGAATGAGCTGGCCGGGCGCCGCCTTGGACGCCTCGAACACGCCCGCGCGCTCAAGCGCGAGCGAGCTCAGCGCAGCAGTATACGCGCCGATGCCCGCAAAGCCCATGTGCCCAAGCGTGAGCTGGCCCAGATAGCCGAGCGTGAGGTTGAGCGACGTGCCGAGCAGGATGAAAATGCACATCTGCCAGATGATCGGTACCAGCACGCGGCGATAGGTATTGTCCGGGAGCACCTGACCGAGCAGCAGCACCACGGCAAAGAGCAGCACGATCAGGCCGCAGTTGACGCCGGTACCGCGCAGTTTCGTTTTTTGCAGCGTATTCATACCTTCTCACCTACATTCTTTCCGAGGATGCCGGCCGGCTTGACCAGCAGCATCACGATCAGGATCAAAAACACCACGGCATTAGCCAGCGACGAGCTGATGTACGCCGTCACGAGCGCCTCGATGATGCCGACGACGATGCCGCCGAGCATGGCGCCCGGGATCAGGCCGATGCCGCCCATGACGGCTGCAACGAACGCCTTGAGGCCCAGCATGGAGCCCATCGTCGTCGTCACGGTGTGATACTGCGCGCAGTACATCAGCGCCGCGACTGCCGCAAGCCCCGAGCCGATGGCAAACGTCGTCACGATCGTGCGGTTGACATTGATGCCCACAAGTGTGGACGCCTCCTTGTTCTCGGACACGGCGCGCATGGCGCGGCCGAGCTTCGTCTTCTGCACAAACAGCTGCAGCGCCGCCATAACGATGGCTGCAATGATGATCGTGACGACGGCCGCCATATTCACCGACACGCCGCCGATGGAGATCGGTGCCGTGCTGAAGATCTCGTCGGAGATCACGCGCGGGTTCGGTCCCATGGCCGGGATGGCCTGCGCGAGGTTTTCCAGCAGCAGGCTCATGGCGATCGCCGTGATGAGCGCCGACATGCTCGTGCCCTTGCGCCGCACCGGCCGGTAGGCCACCAGCTCGACCACAACGCCCACGAGCGCGCAGATCACAATCGCCGCAAGCACCCCCGTCCACGCCGGCAGCCCCATGCTGTGCAGCAGGATCGGCACGGTGAAATATAGCGTATAGCCGCCGACCATGATGAAGTCGCCGTGCGCAAAGTTGATGAGTCGGATAATGCCGTAAACCATCGTATAGCCGAGCGCCACGAGCGCATAGACGCTGCCGAGGCGCAGCCCGATGATGAGTTGCTGTAAAAAGTCAGTCATATTCTCTCCCTGCCTTTCAGTTTTTGCGCAGGTCAGCCGCGCCGGAATATTCGTGCGCGAAAGCGCCGGTCGGCGCTTTCGCGCAAAGGTCATTGCTTTGGATCGCGTCCGGTCCCGGCTGTATCGCCGGGGTCGGGTCAGCTCTGCGTCTTGACGAACTTCTGCACGAGCTTGCCGTCGGAGGGCGTGAAGGTCAGGATGGCCACGCTCTTTTCCGGTGTGCCGGTCTCGTCAAGGGTCATGTCGCCGGTGACGCCGACATAGTGCATGCCGCTCATCGCGTCGCGGATGGCCTCGTGATCGATGCTTCCGGCCTTCTCAATGGCCTGCTTGACCATATACATGGCGTCATACGCCAGAGCGCCGAGGGCGTTCATGGATTCCGAGCCGTACTTTTCCGTGTAGTTCTTGACGTAGGACTGCACGATCTCGGAGCTGTCCTCCGGGGAATAGTGGTTGGTGAAGTAGACATTCTCATAAGCGCTCAGGTCGCCGGTGGTGTAGTCCTGCGTGCCGTCAAAGCCGTCGCAGCCTATGATCGCGCCCTTGAAGCCGGCCTCACGGGCCTGCGGGATGATTTTCGGGCCGACCGCGTCGTAGTAATACGGGGCAAAGAGCATATCCGCGCCGGAGGCTGCGATGGTCGCCAGCTGCGAGGAGAAGTCCACGGCGCCGGTGTCGGACGAGGACTGCTCGCAGACGATCTCGATGCCGTATTTCTCGGCCGCCTTCACGAACGAGTCGTGCAGGCCGGAGGAGTAGGTGTCGCCGGTCGCGTACAGGACCGCGGCTTTTGTCCAGCCCTGATCCTTGGCGTAGGCCGCGACCATCTCGCCCTGGAAGCTGTCCTTGAAGCAGGAGCGGAACACATAGTCGTCCGTGGTGGTGATGGAATCTGCCGTGGAGCTCGGCGTGACGAGCACGATGCCCTCATCGTCGGCCAGACTCGTGATCGCGGACGTGCAGCTCGAGAGCGTTGCGCCGATGATGGCCGCCGCGCCCTCGCTGAGCAGCGAGTTGAAGCCGGAAACCGCTTCTGCCGGCGTGCCCTGATCGTCCTTGGTGGAGAGCTTCACGGTTGCGCCGAGGATACCGCCGGCAGCGTTGATCTCGTCGATCGCCAGCTGGATGGAGTTCGTGATGGCCAGGCCGTAGGCCGCCTGTGCGCCGGTCACCGGGGTGATATTGCCGATGATGATCTCTTTGCCCGACAAATCGCCGTCGGCAGAATCATCTTTGGCGTCTTTTCCGCCTCCGCACGCTGCCAGTGAGAGCACCAGCATGACAGAGAGAAGCAATGCAGTCAATCGTTTCAGTTTCATGTTCATATCCTCCTATCTGAATGTTCGCCCGCCCGGTGGGTCCAGTTCCGTTTTTTGTGTTTTTTCCGTTTTTTATGGGCGAAGGAAATAAAAAAACGCAAGGGCGCACAACTTCTGTTCGAAGATGTGCTCCCTTGCACGCTCTTATTATAGGGGAAATCGCACGCAAAAATCAACGGCGATAACCGCCAAACTATTTGTTTTCTTAATCGATATATTTAGCAAAATTCATAAAAGCCTGTCTTTTTCCGTCTGAGCCTGCTCGAAGGCGTCCGCCTGCCCCGCCTCCGCCAGCGTGTGGCGCAGGCACGTCAGGCACGGCTCGGCGTCCCAGTCGCAGTACATATACTTACAGGCAAAGCACAGCGTTCTGGCCACCGGATGCGCCTTGCGCGTCTCCGAAGCGGGCGATGCCTGCTGCGGCTGCGCAGCCCGCTGATACCGGTCGATGCCCTGCTGCGCCAGCTGTGTGCTGCGCAGGCAGTCTGCGCACGGCTGCAGATCCCGATCATGGAATTTGTACTTACAGGCAATACATAATGTCTTGTTTTCCGTCATGGTGATCCCTCCATTCTCTGTTTGCCGGACCCGAACCCACTCCGGGATGGTCTCAGTATATGCCGCCGTTTTGCGAATGTAAAGTGTGAGTTATACCTGAATTTTCAAGCGCCTTTCTTCTTTTTGTGTTTAAATAGCTAATGAATCCGCCATGCGGCGTACCGCGTTTGTGGAAAGCGGAAAAAGTGCATTTGCCCGCTTGACAAGCGATGATATTTGGGCGTATGCTTGCGCCAAGTTCAAAGCAGCAAACCACAGAAGCAGAGAAGTAAGCGAGGGTTTGCGTCTTTCCCAGAGAGCTGCCGGCCGGTGCGAGTGCAGCAGAGACGACCTTGCTGAATGGACTGCAGAGGGCGGACGAGACGCCGTGAGGCGGTAAAGTCCGACGGGCTTTTCCCCCGTTACCAAGGAAAGGCGTGTGATGGCACGTCGCTGAGTGGGCGTATTGCGCCAATTTGGGTGGCACCGCAGAAGTTTTCCGACTTTTGTCCCAAAGATCAATTCCGTATTGGTCTTTCATGGACAAGGGTCGTTTTTTCTTGCCCGGAAAGGCCCCGCCGAAGGGAGCAGACATCATGGCAAACGAAAACATCCCCTACAAAATCTACCTGAATGAAGACGAAATGCCGCGCACATGGTATAACGTCCGCGCAGACATGAAGGTCAAGCCCGCGCCGCTGCGCAATCCCGCCACCGGCGCACCGATGTCGTTCGACGATCTGCGCCCCGTATTCTGCGACGAGCTCATCCGTCAGGAGCTTGACAACGACGACCGCGAGATCCCCATCCCGGACGAGATCCGTGACTTTTATAAGATGTACCGCCCGTCGCCGCTCGTGCGCGCCTACTGCCTGGAAAAGCAGCTGCAGACCCCGGCGAAAATCTACTACAAGTTCGAGGGCAACAACACCTCCGGCTCGCACAAGCTCAACTCCGCCATCGCGCAGGCGTACTATGCCAAGCAGCAGGGGCTGCGCGGCGTCACGACCGAGACCGGCGCCGGTCAGTGGGGCACGGCGCTGTCGATGGCCTGCGCCTATCTGGGTCTCGACTGCAAGGTCTACATGGTCAAGTGCTCGTATGAGCAGAAGCCCTTCCGCCGCGAGGTGATGCGCACCTACGGCGCGTCCGTGACGCCGAGCCCGTCCACGGAGACGGAGATCGGCCGGCGCATCCTCGCCGAGCACCCCGGCACGACCGGCTCGCTCGGCTGCGCGATCAGCGAGGCCGTCGAGGTCGCCACCTCGACGCCCGGCTACCGCTACGTGCTCGGCAGCGTGCTCAATCAGGTGCTGCTGCACCAGTCGGTCATCGGTCTGGAGACGAAAACGGCCCTTGACAAATACGGCGTCGTGCCGGATATTATTATCGGCTGCGCCGGCGGCGGCAGCAACCTCGGCGGCCTCATCTCCCCATTCATGGGTGAGAAACTGCGCGGCGAGCGCGACTATCGGTTCATCGCCGTCGAGCCCGCCTCCTGCCCGAGCCTCACGCGCGGCAGGTTCGCCTACGACTTCTGCGACACCGGCAAGGTCTGCCCGCTGGCCAAGATGTACACGCTCGGCAGCGGCTTCATCCCCTCGCCGAACCACGCCGGCGGCCTGCGCTACCACGGCATGAGCTCCATCGTCTCGCAGCTGTATCACGACGGCTACATGGAGGCCCGCGCCGTCGAGCAGACAAAGGTGTTCGAGGCGGCCGAGCAGTTCGCGCGCATCGAGGGCATCCTGCCCGCGCCGGAGTCCAGCCACGCCATCCGCGTCGCCATCGACGAGGCCATTAAGTGCCGCGAGACCGGCGAGGCCAAGACCATCGTTTTCGGTCTGACCGGCACCGGCTACTTCGACATGGTCGCCTATGAGAAGTTCCACAACGGCGAAATGCGTGACTTCATCCCCACCGACGCGCAGCTCGCCGAGAGCTTTGCATCCCTGCCGCAGGTGCCGGGCCTCGACGAATAAAACACACAAAGCCATAAAAAGCCCCGCACGCGCTCGGAACCGGAAGTGCGTGCGGGGGTAAGCTTCTCCACCGGTGCGCAGATCATGCACACGGCGGACTGCAAGCAGTTTTCCGGAGAGCTTCTTGTGTTTTCCGGAAATCTCAGACGCCCCTGTTTTCACACGAAAACAGGGGCGTTTGCTATGCTGTTGCGCTGCCTTACCGGCGCGGATTACAGGCTCTCCTTGATCGCAGCCTGTGCCGCGGCCAGACGGGCGATCGGCACACGGAACGGCGAGCAGGACACGTAGTCCAGGCCGACCTTGTGGCAGAACTCGACGGAGGACGGATCGCCGCCGTGCTCGCCGCAGATGCCGAGCTCGAGCTCCGGATTCGTCTGACGGCCGAGCTTGCAGGCCATCTCCACGAGCTTGCCGACGCCGTTGATGTCCAGATGCTGGAACGGGTCGCTCTCGTAGATTTTGGTGTCATAGTAGCTGCCGAGGAACTTTGCAGCGTCGTCACGGCTGAAGCCGAAGGTCATCTGCGTCAGGTCATTGGTGCCGAAGCTGAAGAAGTCCGCTTCCTTGGCGATCTCGTCGGCCGTGAGCGCGGCGCGCGGGATCTCGATCATGGTGCCGACGTGATACTTCATGTCCACACCGGCCTCCTTGATCAGCGCATCCGCCGTGCGAACGACGATGTCACGCACGAACTTGAGCTCCTTGCGCTCGCCGACCAGCGGGATCATAATGTAGGGCGTGATCATCTTGCCGGTCTCCGCGCTGACCTTGAGGGCAGCCTTGATGACGGCGTTGGTCTGCATCTCGGCGATCTCCGGGTAGGTGACAGACAGACGGCAGCCGCGGTGGCCCATCATGGGGTTGAACTCGTGCAGGGATACAACGACGTCCTGCAGCTCTTCAGCCGTCATGCCCATCTCCTGCGCCAGCTCCTCGATGTCCGCCTTCTGGGTGGGCAGGAACTCGTGCAGCGGGGGATCGAGGTAACGGATCGTCATCGGGCGGTCGCCCATGATGCGGTACATGGCCTCAAAATCGCTCTGCTGGAACGGCTCGACCTTCGCCAGCGCAACCTTGCGCTCCTCGACGGTACGGGCGCAGATCATCTCGCGGACGGCCTTGATGCGGTCCTCGGCGAAGAACATATGTTCGGTGCGGCACAGGCCGATGCCCTCAGCGCCGAGATCGACCGCCTGCTGCGCATCGCGCGGGTTGTCGGCGTTGGCCTCGACGTTCAGGCGGCGGGCTGCGTCAGCCCAGCCCATGAGGCGGTTGAAGTTCTTGTTGCCGGTAGCGGCGACGGTCGGGATCTGGCCGGCGTAGATGTTGCCGGTGCTGCCGTCGAGGGAGATCCAGTCACCCTCGGTGAACTTGTGGCCGTTGATCTCAAAGAACTTGTCGGCGTAGCTGATGCGGACGTTGTTGTCATTGCCGCAGCCGGAGACGCAGCAGGTGCCCATGCCGCGGGCGACGACGGCCGCGTGGCTGGTCATACCGCCGCGCACGGTCAGGATGCCCTGAGAGACCTGCATGCCCACGATATCCTCGGGGCTGGTCTCGAGACGGACGAGCACGACTTTCGGCATGGTCTTGTTCTTGACGGCTTCCTCGGCCTCCTCGGCGGAGAAAACGACCTGACCGCAGGCGGAGCCGGGGGACGCGGCAAGGCCCTTGCCGATGGCGTCGGCGCGCTTGAGCGCCTCGGCGTCAAACTGCGGGTGCAGCAGCGTGTCGAGCTGCTTGGGCTCGACGCGCAGCACGGCCTCGCGCTCGGAGATCATGCCCTCGTCGACGAGGTCGCACGCGATCTGCAGCGCGGCCTGCGCGGTGCGCTTGCCGTTGCGGGTCTGGAGCATGTAGAGCTTGCCATCCTCGATGGTGAACTCCATATCCTGCATATCCTTAAAGTAGTGCTCAAGGCGGTTGGCGATCGCCACGAACTCATCATACACCTCGGGCATCTGCTCCTGCAGGTGGCTGATCGGGCTCGGGGTACGCACGCCTGCGACAACGTCCTCGCCCTGCGCATTGATGAGGTACTCGCCCATGAGCTTCTTCTCGCCCGTGGCGGGATCACGCGTGAAGGCAACGCCCGTGCCGGAGCGGTCGCCGGAGTTGCCGAAGGCCATCTGCTGGACGTTGACGGCAGTGCCCCACTCGTAGGGGATCTCGTTCATCTTGCGGTAGACGTTCGCGCGCGGGTTATCCCAGCTGCGGA
>OIWS01003105.1_pt1 | contig 12355 bp, 15 predicted proteins | sample 1587611 | NCBI WGS metagenome assembly OIWS01 (sample SAMEA3888919, study PRJEB22519) | human gut metagenome | biome: human gut; feature: human-associated habitat; material: faeces | place: Denmark | collected 2010 | reverse complement strand
ATGTTGGAATAGCTTTTATAATATAAGAAAAAATGCTTGCAAGGGCATTTTTGCGAAGTTTTTCGACAAACGGCTGTTATCTTTATTTGCGGATAACTATTTGCGTTAGCAAATCAAAATTTATTTTGCAAGCCGTGCTTGTCGATAATAGCGGTAGTAACGATTAAAAGCGATATGTTGAATGGTATAGAACTGTGTGAGAATTTTGTTGGAGTGCTTCACTAAAAGAAACAAATTTTAATTGTTACATCCATTATGTCACAAAAGCGTTTATAATGGATTTGTAAACAGTCAATCGGTACCCATGTTTGAAATTTTGGCGCGGTGTTATTATGGAAGAAAATTTAAAAAAATATTGAATTAATTTTAATTGTTACACTCATTGTGTAACAATGAGGAGTAAGATTAATTTGTAAGTTCGGAAACAGTGCTAGCATTGTTCTGTTTCGGAACATTACATGAAAATAAAATGCAGAGGTAAAAAGAATGAAAGAAGTTTTAAAAGTTGCTGGCAAAGTAGGAAAAGTGGCGTTGAAATTAAGTTCTGGATATTTCTTAATTAAAGGAATAGCATATCTTTTTTGTTCGTCAAACTATGAAGGACATCACCCGTTTGGACTTTAATTGGCTTTTGAGACAAAAGTAAATGTGTTGGAAAAATTAAATTTATCAAATTATAAAGGAGCATATCATATGAACGAAATTTTTATCAGCAGGTGACTGATATTTATGCGACGGCGATAGATTACGATCCCCGTTCTGATATGACGAAAAAATTCTTTGCTACTGTACAGAATAAATTACACTTTGCCGTACACGAACATACAGCTGCGGAGGTAATCTATGAAAGAGTAGACAGTGAAAAGCCGCTCGTCGGTATGACAAATTTCAAAGGCTTATATATTACGAAAGATGATGTAAAGATAGCAAAAAATTATCTTACCGAAACTGAATTGAAAAGATTGAATTTGCTTGTATCGCAATTTTTGGATTTTGCCGAATTTCAGGCAATGGAACAAAATGCGATGACGATGAAGGATTGGATATAAGCGCTTGATCGGCAAATCGTTGCCAACCGCAGAAAACTGTTACAGGGGAGCGGAAGCGTTTCCCATAAAGAAGCGATGGCAAAAGTCGAGAAAGAATTTGAAATTTATCGCAAACGCGAAATGGCTTTATATGAAAGCGACTTCGATAAAATGATAAAATTGATAAGTAAAGTGGAAGATAAGTAACTTCTGATAACAGTTTTAGCAATATAAAACGTAGAAGCCGCACGAAAATGTATGGCTTCTTTTTATTTTACGTAACTTATGACGATGTCCTTTATAACAGAGCGGTTATTGATAATAGCGAATATAGTTTCCTCCGATCTATTCCGATAGCGGCAAAGTGAATAAGCCGCTGTGTGAGAATCAAGACGATGTCGAGACGTTGGTGGTATTATCCCACAAAAAACCTGATTCTCATCTTGAAGTGAAAATCGATTTTAACAACACCTCGCTTGATAAAACGGCAATTGCGGAGCGAGCGGAAAAAAGAGAGCCGCAGGGAAAGACGATATATAAAAAGATTCAGAACCGGATTGAGGAAAATACGGCTTCAAAGTTCATACGGCATATATGGCGGAAGGAAAGCGTGAAATCGGCTTGCCGATGTACGATGCACCAAACGCTGTGGACAAACTGAAGCGTCCGCGTCAACTTCCAACGGAGCAAATGAATACAGCCATAAAAGCGGCACTGAAACATTTTGTAATCATGTAAAAACAACATAAAACAGGTAAAGACCTCGGAAAATATATCCGGGTTCTTTATTTTATTATGTTTTAGGTAGGGTGTCAAAAATAACAAACGGCACAAAAAAACATATAAAAAATTTTTAATTGTTACATTCAATTTGCAACAATGGCCTTTATAATAGGGGTATCCTTGATGTGTGGAGCAATAAAATGAATTTTAGTTTTGAAATTTTTGAAGACATAATGAAAAAGTTTTTATCGGAACAAACGACGTTGAAATGTGTGGACGGGGTAATGCTTAACCTGGCAGAGCCATTCGGCGGGCCGCCCGCTTTGCAGCTTTTGCTTGATTTCGGGCATATCAGCGCGCCGCTCCTTATCGGCGAAGAGGAAAACGACGAAATATCGGCCGTTATGTATTTTTGTACGGAAGGCAAGCCCGAAAAAATGAAACCCGTCCGCGAAAGGTATGAGAAAATTTCGGTTTCGTCTATCATAAAACTTGACGAAGAGGCTTATAAGGCAGGCGAGTTCAAACTTGAATACCGTTTTAAGACTAAGACGACTTTAGATTTGAAAATCGGCGTGATACGCTTATTGAGAGAGCTCGGGAGTCCGCTGTTTATAGAAGTTGCTTCTTTAATGGCATTCAGCGAGTTGTGATTACGACAGGCAATCGCCTGAAACGATTTAATAAAACGGAGGGAATAATGGATTACGTTTATTTACCGATACAATCGGGATTCAGAATCAGGAAAAGTACAATGATTTCAGTTTTGAATGATATTATCGCCGCGGAAAACGGAAATGTCGACATGCGAGAAATAGGCGCAAAATACGGATTAAGTCGCTACGAAAGGCACGCCGTTGAGGATTTTTTGCAAAAATATCTTGTATTCGATAAGTACGAAATGTACAAATCATATAAAACACTTGCAGAGGGGATACTCGAAATCATAGAAGCCGGTGCGTTTAAAGACTCAAAGACGAATATGTCGAAAAACAAAAACGATAACTCCTTTGAACTGATAAAAGTAAGCATATTGTTGCTACAAATGAAACTCGGGATAAATTTTCCGCTTGCTGCAAAAATCTTTAATCGGATGGATGAACGAGGGCTGATTGTTCGCGACGAAAACAGAAGTTATTTCAACCTCGGCGCGTCGAATTACGAAGAATGAAAGGAGAAAAGAAAATGGAAGACGTAAATAAGATGTTTCCGCACATAGCGGGATATGAAGCGATAAAAGAAGAATGCGCTCAGGCTGTAGACATACTCAATAACACGGAAGAATATACAAAAAACGGCGCGCACGTGCCGAGAGGATGGTTGTTTTACGGACCTTCGGGCGTAGGTAAAACGAGGATAATCAAAGATATGGCCGATTATCTTAAAATTCCCGTAATAGAAATCAGTATATCTGACGCTATAAATAACGATATAACGATTGACGAGGATATCGTCGCGGGGTTTAAAAAGGCAACAGAGGCGGGCAAATGTATTCTCTTTATCGACGAGTTGGATAAGATTGCGGGATTCGACAATGAATATCCGGCCGAAGAAAATCTGAAATCTCAAAAAGTGTTTCTTCGCGAGTTGGATAAGGTAAAAGAATATGACGGTATCGCAATATTCGCGACGGCAAACGAAAGGGACTATCTCGCTGCATCGATTTTAAGGAGCGGGCGATTCGATCGTCAGGTAAAATTTTCGATGCCCGGAAGAAACGACAGGATAAAAATTTTATCGCTCTTTATCGGGAATACGAAATTATCCGCAGATATATCGGTACCTGAAATGGCGGACAGAACGGCAAATTGTTCCGGCGCGGATCTGGAAACAATTATCAACGAGGCTAAAATTTCCGCAATCGCGCAGCGGTCGGAATATATTTCTCTGAAAGATTTTGAAAGCGCGTATAACAGAATAACTTCTAACGATATTCCGAAGAAGAACGAAGAAGAAAACGAAAAACTGAAAATGCTGGCTTATCACGAAGCGGGGCACGCTTTAATGAGTTATTTGTGCAGCGCGAGTAAATTAGCTTCGATTACTTTGCTGAAACAGGGTGACGCGAGGGCAATCGTCAACAGAATTTTGTCGGACAGTTCGGTTCATACGAAAAGCGATTATATAAGGGAAATTATGGTCACGTTTGCGGGGATGATCGGTACTTACGTTATGACGGGCGACTATACGGACGGCAATTGTTCTGATTTGGAACATATAAAGGAACTTGCTTCGGCAATGGCGGATGAGAATTTTTTGGGAATAAACAATATAATTCTTCACCCCAAACTCACTGCGCGGGTGTCTCCCAAAAATTACGATTGCTGGCACTCGAAGATTATGAAACTTTTGAATGGACTATATCGAAAGACGAAAAAAGTTTTGTCGAAAAATAAAACGACACTCGAAAATATCGCGGTTTCTCTTCTAGATAATATGACTTTATCCGGGAACGAAGTGATGGAGATTATCGAAAAAGATAAATCGACTAAGAGGTTGAAACATGTATTTTAAGAAGAACGAAAAATTTACAATCGGCGAAAACGAAACGTTTGTTGTGGAGAATCTGCTCGGCGAGGGCGGGCAGGGCGAAGTGTATCTCGTGTCAAACGGCGGGCAGAAATACGCGCTTAAAATCTATAAAGGCGAAGTCAGTCGGGATTTTCGGTTCAATCTGAAAAGGCAGCCCGTCGGATGATTTTCTCTGGCCGAAGAGGCTTTTTGAAAGGGCGGACGGAAAAGCGGGTTATCTTATGGATTTGCGCCCGAAAAATTACGTTTCTTTCGTTTCTTATCTTACTGGTAAACACCCGTTCAAAAACAGGGCAACGCTCATTAAGTGGTGTATTTCATTATGCTCGGCGTTTAAGAAACTGCACGAGCAAGGGTATTCCTATCAGGATCTGAACGACGGAAGTTTCTTTATGGATCCAGATACGGGCGCGCTCCTTATCTGTGATAACGATAATGTAACCGCAGACAAAAAGAATCTTGGCATTTTAGGTAAAATGCGGTATATGGCGCCGGAAATCGTAACTGGTAAAAGTATGCCGGATATGCATTCCGACAGGTTTTCTCTCGCCGTGATTTTGTTTATGGCGCTGTGCCTCGGCAATCCTTTCGAGGGCGAGAGATTGAAGAATTACGACATCGTTGACGAGAAGGCGGAATATGAAATGTTCGGTTCCGATCCCGTGTTCGTTTATCATAAGGAAAGACGATATAATCGACCTATACGCGGCTATCATTCGAGTGTTCTCAAACGTTGGGCGTATATCCCGCTATATATAAAAGAGGCGTTTCATCGAACCTTCGTGGATGGGCTGGAGGACCGGGAAAACGAACGGACGACCGAGATAGAGTGGCTGAAATTTTTAACGAAATATCGGGACGAACTTATCACCTGTCCGTATTGCGGCTACGAATATATTTACGGCTTTGAAGAAAAGAAGAAATACGAAGTATGCCCCTCTTGCGGCAAGCCGACGAAAGACGTTTGCGTTTTTACGATAAATAAAAATAAAATCGTTTTAGAGCCGGAAAAATATCTGTATCTTTGTCATCTCGATAAGTATACGGCAGATTATCTGACGGCAGTCGGAAAAGTTGTTGTAAACAAAAACAATCCGTCGCTTTGGGGAATAAAACTCGCGCTTGAAAACGCCGTGGAGATTAAAGATACAAGCGGAAACGTTAAAATAATTGCGGGTGACGGCGTTGCGCCGATTATCCGGAAATTAAAAATAAAATTCGATGAAAATACGGTAGGAGAGATAAAATGAACATTTTAGAGATAACGCTTAAAAATAAGCAGATCAATGAAATTTTGCAGGACGATGTATTTATACGGGCATTCGAATATGTAAATGAATCGGGCTTTGTTACTTGCTCTATGCTACAAAGGAAGTGCTCCATCTCATATCCGAAAGCGAGCGCGTTTTATGAAGTGATGTCGCTTTTCAAAGGCGCGGAATACGATAAAAAAACACGTAGAATGAAAGTGAAATTTTCAGAGGAAACAATCGAACGGGTTAAGAACAAGGAAATAAAAGCAGACAAAAGATTCAAACGAATAAATTATTTAGACGATTAAGGAGGCAGAAAAATGAAAGACAGAACGTTAGGCGACGGCATTGCCCGTCAGGAACTCAATTTGTTGTTTGTGATCGACAATTCGGGATCGATGGAAGGGGAGAAAATCGGCGCGGTGAATAACGCTATCCGTGACGTGATGACGATTATGCCTGAAATTCAGGAGGATACTTCGGACGCGATTATCAAAATTTCCGCGCTTAAATTCAGCGATAAAGCGGAATGGATATACACCGAGCCGAAAGATATAGGCGATTTCAAATGGAAAGATTTATCGACGGAAGGAGGAACGAATCTTTCCGAGGCTTACGACGCGCTTTCCGGGTGGCTTTGCAAAAAAGAAAAGGGCGGGCAGATGCCCGACCTCGGAGGAATCGCCCCGATTATCATTTTGATGACGGACGGAATGCCGACGAGTTTCGACTGGGAAAAACATCTTGACGAATTAAAGAAGAAGGGTTGGTATCGCGTTGCGCTTAAATACGCCCTGGCAATCGGTATCGATACCGACGAGGCGATGGACGTACTTCGCAAATTTACGGGTAACCCCGAAACGGTGCTGAAAGTTTACACGGCGGAAGCACTCAGAAAGGTTATCAAGGTAATTGCGGTTACGGCGTCCAAGGTAAAATCGAACAGCGCGTCTACAAACGGCGGCGGAGTTGCGGGGGCGGTCGCCGATAACAACCACATGGCGCAGGAACAGATTGCCGAAAAACTTGAAGAGGTAAAAGATATTGAGTGGTAGTATGGGCTCGGCGATTGCCGATAAAATCGCAAAGCAACGGCTGAACGTGATTATGCTTGTGGATTGTTCTTCGAGTATGCGGGGCGAGAGAATCGCACAGGTGAACGAGGCGATCCGGGATATAAAAAAGTATCTCACGGAAATGCAAAGCGAAAATACCAACGTCGATTTTTATATCACAGTAATCACTTATTCCACCGACGCGTTTTTTCTGAATCGCGATAAATGCAAGCCGATAGAAGAATTTGATTTTAAGGATATAAATGGCGGCGGATGGAGCAATCTGCATATTGCTTACGAGCGACTTGCGGATATTCTGAAAAAGGAATCGCAGGGCGGAATTATGCCCGATTACGGCGGTGTCGCGCCGATTATACTTCTGATGACCGACGGACATCCGACGAAAGATAACGTGAAAGAAGAACTTTCCGCGCTTAAAAAATTACCGTGGTTCAAGGTCGCGCTCAAATACGGAATCGCTATCGAATTGAACGATAAACGCACTATAGGCTGCCTTACGGACTTTGTTTCGGGAAACGGCGACGTTATCGAGTGCTACGATTCGAGACTTTTGGAACGTATTATCAAGATTATCGTTTTAACGGCTTCTAAGGTGAAGTCTACCTCTACAAGCGTTCACGCCGAAAAGAACGTTTCCGTTACGGAAGAGGTAAAACAACAGGTGCAACAGGCGATAGCGGAGGTCGATGATTGGGAATGGTAAAATTTTTTACGAAAACCGCTATCGGTTATACGCACGTTCAGACGGAAAAAATCTGTCAGGATTTTTCCGCCTGTTATCACGATGACGAACGTACTATCATTACCGCTTGCGACGGGCACGGCGGCGAAATTTATATCCGTAGCGATAAAGGTAGCAAATTCGCTTCCGAAGCGATAATAAACGTTTTTAAACGGGTGGAAAAATCTGTTTTTTATCGGGCGAATCGCGAGGAAATCGAAAAGAAATTACGCCTTGAAATTCTTTGCGAGTGGAATGCGCTTGTAGAACGTAATTTGGCAGAAAAGCCGCTTACGAAACGCGAAACCGCGAGGCTTAACGAAGATAAAATTTTCAGATTAAAAACGGATCCGCAGGTAGCTTACGGAACGACGCTCAACGGCGCGATGCTATTCGGAAACAAAATGATTTGCGCGTCTTTGGGAGACGGTGGGTGTTTTGTTTTCAAACGAGGCGAAGTCTATCCGGTATTTGACGACGATTCCGACGAAAACGTTGCGAATTTGACTTATTCCATGTGTCAGACGGATGCTTTTAATCATTTGGCGGTGAAGATAATCGATTTGCCTGCTGTGGACGGAGCAATCGTGTTTACGGACGGGCTTATCAATCCGTATCGTTCGCTCGATAATTTCGCAACCGCGCTCGTCAAACCCGTCGTTTCAAAATTGCTTGCGGGTAAATCGGAAGAAATAGACGGCTTTATTACGGAAATGGGTGCGAAAATCGGGATCGGCGACGACGTTTCCGTCGGAATGTTGCTAAGTCCCGAAATAAAGCCAAAATATTACAAAGGAAAATGAAATGGAGTTTTTAGCGGCGTTAAAAATAGTATACGAAACGCGAAATTCCGACAACGAATTAGATGAGCCGTTTCTTATATATTCCCGCACGGCGGATTTAATCGGTAACTCGTATGAGGACAAGAAAAAACTATCGCTTTTCTTTGCCGTAAGTAAGCGGCTGAATGTTCTTATGTTGTTATCGAGTCTTCAGTCGGACGGCGTAAACGCAATAAGAGAGCAATATTCCGCTGTGGCTGACTTGTTGTCGGAAAGTGCGTTTAATCGGCTTATAGACGCACTTATCGATATTGTTGGTATTGTAACGCCCGAAATGGACGAAGATTTTTACGAGCCGTATGACAACGGCTTTGACGATGATTATTCAAACAGCGGCGCAATCGTTTACGGCGGAACAGCTGAAAAAACGACGACGCAGGCAGAAACGAACTGCAATGTTTCGCAGGAAAAACCAAAAACAAGTGAGGCGAATCGTTCGGTATTTTCCGATTTTCACGGCAGTACAAACGGCTTAACGGTAATCCGTGGGCTTGTTTTGCTGTTTAACGTTGCGGTTTTGGTAATCTGCGGTGTATCCGGCGTTCGGTGGAACGAGTATCAATGGATCGTCGGGGTTACCGCTTCGGCAATCTTATTAGAAGTGGGCTTTTTGTCGTCGAATATTATGGACGATGTTCTTTTCTACGGCGAAATCTTCGACACGATTGCTTTCTGCGTAGCGGTTGCCGCAAATTTTATATTGTTTTTCGTGTTCAGAGACAATTATAATGTGGTTTGTTACTGGGTTTCCGCGATATTACTGATTTTAGGTAATTGCGCAGCGGTAAAGGCATTCGGATATGATTCGCTTGCTTGCGGTTGGATCGATATCAGTGCGTGTATTGTAACGGCGGTAATCATTCTTCTAAATATTTTCCTGTAAAACTTTTTATGTTACAGGCATAGCGTAACAATAAGTTGTAAAATTATATTTGCAATACAAAGGAGGCGAAAAGAAATGAAGTGGTGGGGCTATCTGATACTGCTTCTTGTAATTGCGGGATTTCTTGCTTATTATCTGATGCGATTTCGCAACAAAGTAGTAAATCAAAAGGAAAATATAGAAAAAGCGAAAAGTCGCGTAAGAATTTTAAAGGTGAAGTATTTGCAAGTTCTCAGAAAAGTGGGAACAACGCAGAAAGATTCCAACGACGCGCAGGGCGGCGCGTATTACGCGGCAAATAGAAACGGCGGCGGAAGATTTATAGGCGGCGCGATCGGCGCGGTGGATTCAAACTTCGAAGAAGTCGGTAAACTTGTCGTGTCGCTTGCGAACGAATACCAGTCCGCGCAGCAGAATTTAAACGAACTTGTAAACGAATATAATGTTTACATAACGGCGTTTCCGAGAGTTATTCTGACGAAAATATTCGGATATAAAAAGGAAAATTACGTCGATTCAGGAAATCTTGCGGCGAGTACGAAACTTTCCGGCTTTGATGATAAAGATATTTAAAATAGAAGGAAAAGGAGAATAAAAGATGATGAAAGTTGTTGGTTGGATTGTAACGATTTCAGGGTTAATCGCGCTCGGATACTGCGCTTGTAAATTCGGTTGGCTCGATATGCTGATTGCTTAGATAAAAGGAATTTAAAGAGAGGTGTTCTTATGGAAAACTTAGGCGCATTGATTTTAGGGATAATCGATATACTGGTTGCCTTGGGACTTCTTATCTGGGGAGTTGTGGCAGGGATATGGTATCTGATTGTGATTGCGGTGGTATTGTTTGTGGCACCGTTTATCGTTATGGCTATATCTGCGAGCGGGTGGTGAACGTTTGCGTTATTAAATTTAACACTATTTAATTATTAAGCTTTGAGTGTAGATAATTTTGACCAATTTATATATCGCCCAATATGAAACTGCTTGAAATATTTCGCAAAAAATGCTATTATAAAAGTATCGGAATATTATGTTAGGAGGAAAAAGTCTTGGGGAAGGCCGCAAAATGCATTAAAATGCTACAGATATTGAATTCGGGCAGAATTTATAAAGTGTCAGAACTTGCGGATTTGCTTGAAACGAATCCGCGGAACGTAATCGAATATAAAAAAGAACTTGAAGACGCGGGATATACAGTAATCAACACACCCGGTAAATACGGCGGGTATCGACTGGAAAAGGCCACCATTATACCTAGCCTTAAGTTTACCGAAGAGGAAAAGAAAACTTTGCTTGCGGCAAATGATATATTAAAAGAAGATTGCAAAATTATTGATGACAAGATTTATCAAGTGGCAATGTCAAAAGTCTTTTCTTCAATATCACAAAAACCAGAAATACAAGAAACATTTATCATCCCTGGTGAAACATTGTCAATGAGTACCGAAGAGATGATGAGCCGATATCAGACGATAGAGTATTGCATAAAAAACAATATAGTAATGGAGATTGACTTTCTATCTGTAGACAATGTGGTCAGGACAAGAAAAATAGAACCATATAAATTGTTTTTGTATCGTAATGTGTGGTTTGTCATCGGATATTGCCAACGAGCAAAAGATTTTAGATATTTCAAGCTTACAAGAATTGTAAGTTATAAAAAGACGCAAGAGCATTTTAGAAAACGCTTATCCTATAATGAAAGTGATTATTTAGGTAAAGATGGATTTAAGCAAGGGGTTGACTGGCGAACAGGCGAGCATTCCGTTGATGAATGGGTGCATATCAAATTGCTATTGCATGGCAGGCCTGCAATGTATGTGAAAGAATACATTTATGGGAGAAATCAGGTTGTAACGTCGATTGACAAGGATAACACAACATTAGAATGTGCTATGCATTATAAATATGAAACAATTAAATTCGTTTTAGGATTTGGAATCGACTGCGAAATTGTTGAACCGGAATGGTTGAGAGAAGAAGTAAAAAGGATTGCAACAGCAATTGCTGACGCAAAATGATTTGACTGATCCGCTCTTAATTATTATGGGTTTAGGGGTGTCAGGGAGGTAATTAATGAACTTACAAGATGAGTTTGCAAACGGGATAGATAGAATGAACAAGATTGCATATTCAATTGTTAATGGAAATGCAAAGGCTTGGGCTTCAAAAGCTGAAAGAAAGGGAATTATTTCTGTTGACGAAAAGATAGATATTGAGAATCTTGTTGCGTTGCGTAATCTTATTGGGCATGGTGGCGCAGGGAGAGTGCTGATATCCCAAATGGATGTAGATTCTGTTAATACATACATTAGAATAATGAATAACACATCTGATCGATTTAGAAGAAACGGAAGCATTGATATGCCTCCGGGTACATTTAGAAGTTATATTAAAGAATTTAATTTTGATGGAAACAATGGACGGCAATATTACTTTAAATTCGAAATTGTCTATGAATATCAAAAAAGGGCATATGATGATGGAACTAGATTTGAGGGGAAAGGTTATACGATATATGTGATTGCTGCTCCATATCGTTCTTGGTGTTTGGAGCATAATATTGAATATGAATTTCACTATTATCAATTTCCTAGAGGATCTGAGTCTATTTGCTGGAATGCGCTTTTAACCACATTTCAAGATGCAAATGCAGTTATGTTTGTTTGGGCAAAAAGATATATGAAAATTATCGATAGTCTACTGGATGAAAAGAAAATGAATCTTAATGTATATGATTCTAATCAAAAGCGAAAGTATAATGTGCCGTCGGGGACATTTAGAAATAGGACAATGACAATTACCCATGATGTCTTTAATAAAATCAAAGCCTCTATAGGAAAAATGCCGCCGGAACAAGGAGGCATTTTAGGCATAAGAAATGGAAGCGATATCATTGATTGCTTTGTTCATGATAAGAGAGCAAGAGTTGGCTATGCAGAATATAATCCAAATATAAATTTTTTAAATGATGTAATTAACAATGATTGGGATCAGAATGGCATAGATTTTTGCGGCTTTATTCATAGTCATCCGAATTGCTCAGAACAACTTTCAGGTGCTGACATAGAATACGCTGTAAGAATAATGAAAGAATTTGATCTTGCGTATCTATATATGCCTTTGGTGAATAGCAATGCCGATGGGAAATTTAGAATTTATGGATATTTTGTCTTCCAAGATGGACATATTGAGAAAACAGAAGTGGTTGTTAAGAAAAAAGAAAAGGAATCAATAATTGTTGCTGCAAAAGCTCCATCCTTAACAGAAACTGAAATAATGAAGTATTTTGAAACA
>OIWS01003104.1_pt1 | contig 12356 bp, 8 predicted proteins | sample 1587611 | NCBI WGS metagenome assembly OIWS01 (sample SAMEA3888919, study PRJEB22519) | human gut metagenome | biome: human gut; feature: human-associated habitat; material: faeces | place: Denmark | collected 2010 | reverse complement strand
ACCCACAGCTTAGAAGGCTGTTGCTCTAATCCAACTGAGCTACGGAACCAACACTTTTCAAAACGCAAACTAGCTAACCAGTAAAGGAATCAGCCACTTTTCTTATTTGCGGCTGCAAAGGTACATATATTTTTTGAATACACCAAACTTTTTCTCACTTTTTTCTTTTTTTATGCTTAAATATCGCAAAAAATAACTACCTTTGCATCCGTTAGGAGCAAGAAATAGTATTCTGGCCCCGAAAGAGAAGAGATTTTTATAACGCATATTCAAACATAAAACATACGCAAATGAAAAAGTTAATCTTTTCAGTAGCCCTGCTCTCAGCAGCACTCTCTGCCAGCGCAGAAGAACATCCGCTCTGGATGCGCTACCCAGCCATCTCACCCGATGGCACTACCATCGCCTTCGCTTATAAAGGCGACCTCTACAGTGTTTCTGTCAACGGCGGTGAAGCACGACAGCTCACAACCCATGCAGCCTTCGATTCGCATCCTGTATGGAGCCCTGACAGCAAGAAAATTGCCTTCCAGTCTAACCGCGAAGGAAGTCTCGACATCTTCGTAATCGATGCAAAAGGCGGTGCTCCTACCCGACTCACCACCAACAGCGGCAGCGAAACACCTATCGCCTTTGCAGACAACGACCATGTGCTCTACTCTGCCAGTCTGCAGCCTACAGCCCAGAGCATCATCTTCGGCGACAACACATTCCCACAAGTATATAAGGTAAGCACCAAGGGCGGAAGACCAGAACTCTTCTCTACCCTCACCATGGAGAATATCAGCATCGCCAAGAACGGCGACATTCTCTACCACGACAAAAAGGGATATGAAGACCCTTGGCGCAAACACCAGAAATCACCTATCGCACGCGACATCTGGCTGAAGAGTAACGGAAAGTTTACCAAGCAGACTACCTTTGCCGGCGAAGACCGCTCGCCAGTATGGACATCAGACGAGAAATCATTCTTCTATCTGAGCGAGCAGGACGGCACATTCAATATCTACCGCCGCAGCCTCAACAGTTCAAGCGACAAGCAGATTACCCACCACAAAGGCAATCCGGTAAGATTCCTCACCGCATCCAGCGCCGACCTGCTCTGCTACGGATATGATGGCGAAATCTACACCGTGAAAGAAGGTGGAGAGCCTCAGAAGGTGAACATCTCCATTACAACAGATAACGATGCTCCAAGCCTCGTACGTCAGATTAAAAGCTGGGGAGCAACAGAGATTTCCGTTTCGCCAGACGCCAAGGAAGTGGCTTTCGTGATGCATGGCGACGTATACGTAACTTCTGTAGAATATACCACTACCAAGCGCATTACCGACACACCGCAGCAGGAGCGCGACCTGAGCTTCTCGCCAGACGGCAGAGCTCTGGTCTATGCAGCCGAGCGCAACGGCGTATGGCAGATTTACCAGTCTAAAATCAAGAACGAGAAAGAGAAGAACTTCACCTACGCTACCGACATCGAGGAAGAGCAGCTGGTGAAAACAGGCATTACATCGCAGTATCCTCAATACTCTCCTGACGGCAAGGAAGTGGCTTTCTTCGAAGACCGTGCAGCACTCCGCATCATCAATCTGAAATCGAAGGAAATCCGTACCGTGCTCGATGGCAAATACGTCTACTCTTACAGCGATGGAGACATCGCTTTCGAATGGTCGCCAGACAGCAAATGGCTCCTTTCAACCTATATCGGCAACGGTGGCTGGAACAACCAGGATATTGCGCTGGTAAAGGCTGACGGCAAAGAGGTTCACAACCTGACCAATTCCGGCTACAGCGACAGCAACGGCAAATGGGTGCTCGACGGCAAGGCAATGCTCTTCCAGAGCGACAGAGCCGGCTACCGCAGTCATGGAAGCTGGGGAGCTGAAGACGATGCCTACATCATGTTCTTCGACCTGGACGCCTACAACCGCTTCAACATGAGCAAGGAAGAGATAGAACTGGCTGACGCCAACAAGGACGAAAAGGAGAAGAAGGAAGACGAGAAGAAGGAAGAGGCAAAAAAGAAAGCTGACGAAAAGCAGAAGAAGACCGGAAAGATAGAGGTGGAAAAGGTAAAGCCACTGGAGCTGGACATCGAAAACTGCCGCGACAGAATCGTACGCCTCACCGCAAACTCTTCGCACATGGGCGATGCTGTGCTCTCTAAAGACGGCGACAAGCTCTACTACCAGGCAGCCTTCGAGGATGATTACGACCTCTGGCAGCACGACCTGAAGGACGGCTCTACCAAGCTCGTGATGAAGGGCGTAGGCCAGGGCAACCTGCAGACCGACAAGGATGTGAAGAACCTCTTCATCTGCAACGGAAGCAGCATCAAGAAGGTGGATCTGAGCGGATTCAGCGCCAAGGATATCAGCTTTGAGGCTAACTTCAACTATAAGCCAGCCGAGGAGCGCCAGTATCTCTTCGACCACATATGGCGACAGGTGAAAGACAAGTTCTATGACCCTAAGATTCATGGTGTTGACTGGGAAGGTTACCGCAAGACCTATGAGAAGTTCCTGCCTTACATCAACAACAATTTCGACTTCCAGGAGATGTTGAGCGAAATGCTTGGCGAGCTGAACGCTTCGCATACAGGAGCCCGCTACTACGCTTCGAACAGCGCGCTTACCACCGCCAACCTGGGAGTATTCTTCGACCCTCAGTATCAGGGCGACGGCCTGAAGATTCAGGAGATTATCAAGCGTGGTCCTTTCGATGTGAAGAATACGGGCGTAACAGCCGGCAGCATCATCGAGAGCATCGACGGCGAGGAGATTAAAGCCGGAATGGACTACTTCCCATTGCTCGACGGAAAGGTTGGCAAGAATGTACGACTCGGCATCAGAAACGCCAATGGCAAGAAGATGGAGGTTACGGTGAAGGCTATCTCTCAGGGCAAACTCAACAACCTGCTCTACAAGCGATGGGTAGACCGCAACCGCGCTTTCGTTGACAGCATTTCGGGCGGACGCATCGCTTATGTTCACGTTAAGGCGATGGATTCGGAGAGTTTCCGCACCGTTTACAGCGAACTGCTGAGCGACAAGAACCGAAACAGAGACGCTGTAATCGTAGACGAGCGCCATAATGGTGGCGGCTGGTTGCACGATGATCTCTGCACCCTGCTCAACGGCAAGCAGTATCAGGAGTTTGTGCCTCACGGTAAGGTAGTTGGCCGCGATCCGTTCAACAAATGGGTGAAGCCATCTTGCGTCATGATCTGCGAGAACGATTACAGCAACGGTCACGGTTTCCCATGGGTTTACAAGGAACTCGGAATCGGCAAGCTGATTGGTGCTCCTGTAGCAGGAACCATGACAGCCGTATGGTGGGAAACGCTGATGGACAACACGCTGGTATTCGGTATTCCTCAGGTAGGCTGCCGCGACATGCGTGGCGTGTTCGGCGAAAACACCCAGCTGAACCCAGACATCGAGGTTTACAACAGTCCGGAAGATTTCATCAATGGCCATGATACCCAGCTCGAAAGAGCCGTAAAGGAAATGATGAAGAAATAAACAGAACGCCCTGCAGGGGTCCAGAAGCCAAACCGCTTTTGTCCTTTGCAGGGCGATTTGTTTTTGTATCTGACAACATTATTTATTAAACCTTATTAACCCACAATATCGGCGAAAACTCTTCTGTCATGACATAAAACCCTCTAAATCTTTACTTTTTTTCTTGAAAAGGGAGAAAAAGCAAGTGAAAAAGCCATAAAATAAAAAAAAATGAGTATCTTTGCACAAAATAAAAACAAGATTATGGGATTATTCGGATTATTCAGCAACAAAAAGAAGGAAACTCTCGATAAGGGACTTGAAAAAACCAAGGAGAGTGTGTTTGGCAAACTGGCGCGCGCCGTTGCCGGAAAGTCTACCGTCGATGATGATGTGCTCGACGATCTCGAAGAGGTACTCATCACTTCAGACGTAGGTGTAGAAACCACGGTCAAGATTATCCGCCGCATCGAAGAACGTGTGGCCCGCGATAAATATGTTTCAACCAGCGAGCTCAACCGCATTCTGCGCGAGGAAATCGCCATTCTCCTCTCCGAGAATCACAGCGATGACCTGGCAGACTGGGAACTTCCTGCCGACCATAAGCCTTACGTTATCCTCGTAGTAGGCGTAAACGGCGTGGGCAAGACAACCACCATCGGCAAGCTGGCTTACCAGTTTAAGAAGGCTGGAAAGAAGGTTGTTCTGGGAGCTGCCGACACCTTCCGTGCCGCTGCCGTAGAGCAGATTTGCATCTGGGGCGAGCGCGTGGGCGTGCCTGTAGTGAAACAGCAGATGGGAAGCGACCCGGCAAGCGTGGCGTTCGACACCCTGCAGAGCGCCAAGGCAAACGGCGCCGACGTGGTGCTCATCGATACGGCAGGCCGACTGCACAACAAGGTGAACCTGATGAATGAGCTCAAGAAAATAAAGGAAGTAATGAAGAAGGTAATGCCTGAAGCACCAGACGAGGTAATGCTCGTGCTCGACGGAAGTACCGGACAGAATGCATTCGAGCAGGCTAAGCAGTTCTCTGCCGTTACCAACATCTCCTCGCTCGCCATCACCAAGCTCGACGGAACCGCTAAGGGCGGCGTTGTCATCGGCATCAGCGACCAGCTCAAGGTGCCTGTAAAATACATCGGACTGGGCGAAGGTATGGAAGATCTGCAGCTCTTCAACAAGACAGAATTCGTAGACTCGCTCTTTAAAAATTAGAAAATGAAGAAAAATCAGATAGATATTATTACCCTGGGCTGCTCGAAGAATCTCGTAGACAGCGAGTTGCTGATGAAGCAGTTTGAGGCAAACGGCTACCATTGCGTTCACGATTCCAAGCGCCCTCAGGGCGAGATAGCCGTCATCAATACGTGCGGATTCATCGAGGATGCAAAGCAGGAAAGCATCGACACCATCCTGGAGTTTATCCAGGCTAAGGAAGAAGGCCGACTCAGAAAGCTCTACGTAATGGGCTGCCTCTCGCAGCGCTACCAGAAGGAACTGGAAGAAGAAATGCCCGAAGTGGATAAGTTCTACGGCAAATTCAACTACAAGCAGCTCCTGCAGGAACTCGGCAAGGCGGAAGTTTCATCCTGCAACGGCCAGCGTCATCTCACCACTCCGCGCCATTATGCCTACATCAAGATAGCTGAGGGCTGCAACCGCCACTGTGCCTACTGCGCCATTCCTATCATCACCGGCAAGCACGTTTCCCGTCCGAAGGAAGAGATTCTGCAGGAGGTGCGCGAACTGGTGGCAGAAGGCGTGAAGGAGTTTCAGATTATCGCTCAGGAACTCACCTACTACGGCGTAGATATTGACGGCAAGCATCATATTACCGAACTCATCAGCGAGATGGCTGATATTCCTGGCGTGAAATGGATTCGCCTGCATTACGCTTATCCGAACCAGTTCCCAATGGATCTTCTGGACGTGATGCGCGAGAAGCCAAACGTATGCAAATATCTCGACATTGCCCTCCAGCACATCAGCGACCACATGCTCACCAGCATGCACCGCCACGTAACGAAGCAGGAAACCATCAATCTGCTGAAGGCCATCCGCGAACGCGTGCCAGGCATTCACATCCGCACTACGCTGATGGTTGGTTTCCCAGGCGAGACAGATGAGGATTTCCACGAGCTCCTCGACTTTGTACGCGAACAGAGATTTGAGCGCATGGGCGCCTTTGCCTACTCTGAGGAAGAAGGAACCTACAGCGCCACCCACTACGAAGACAACGTGCCTGCCGAGGTAAAGCAGCGCCGGCTGGACGAACTGATGATTCTGCAGCAAGACATCAGCTCTGAGATTGAGGCTGATAAGGTGGGCAAAACCATGACCGTTATCATCGACCGCAAGGAAGGCGATTACTACATCGGACGAACAGAGTTCTGCTCTCCGGAAGTAGACCCTGAGGTTCTGATCCGTGCCGATGAGAAGCGACTGCGCGTGGGTTGTTTCTATCAGGTAGAAATTACTGCAAGCGAGGAATTTGACCTCTATGGCAAGGTGGTGAAATAATCATTCTCTCCCCCATAGCCTGGAGTTTTAGAAATTTTGATTACATATTAAATAAATATGAACAATAAGGAATACATCGCTGAACTGGCTCAGCAAACCGGCTATTCGCAGGAAGACACCCAGAAGTTGGTGCGCAAGGCGATAGACGCTATGATTGCCGAGTTTGAGGATGGAGAAGCTGTCTCTATCCCCAATTTTGGCACCTTCGAAGTGAAGAAGCGCATGGAGCGAGTGGTGGTTAATCCTACTACCAAGAAGCGCCAGCTGGTGCCGCCTAAGTTGGTGTTGGGTTTCCGACCGGTTGCTTCGGTCAAGGAAAAACTAAAGAATGGAGGGGATGAGCAATGAGCAAATTCAGTTTAAATACACTCGGAAAACTGCTTGCTGATAAGAGCGGTCTGAGCCAGGTGGAAGCAGAACTCTTCATCCGGAAGATGTTTGATGTGTGCAACCAGGGACTCGATGCCGACAAGCAGGTGAAGATAAAATGGCTGGGCACCTTTAAGGTACAGGCCACGAAAGACCGTGAAAGCATCAATGTGAACACGGGCGAGCGCTTCACCATTGAAGGCAGAGACAAACTCACCTTCACGCCTGACAACATCCTGAAAGAAATCGTGAACAAGCCATTCGCCCAATTTGAAACGGTGGTGGTAAATGACGGCGTAGATTTCGATGAAATAGATGAGAAGTTTGGAGAAGAACAGACAGAAGATGCTCCTGCACAAGTAATCGATTTTCTGGACGAAGAAAAAACTGCAACTCCAAATCCGGAGGCTGTCGTAAACGGATCTGAAAAGGAAAAGGAAAAAGAAGCCGAAGACGAACTGGCAAAGCAAATTGCTATTGAACAAGCTAAACTGGAAAGATTAAAACAAGCTCAACTGGAGCAGGAAAGAATACAGAAAGAAAAGCAAGAGCAGGAAAGGCTGGAACAGGAAAGACTTGAGCAGGAGAAACTTGAACAGGAAAGACTGGAGCAGGAAAGACTTGAGCAGGAAAGACTGGAACAGGAAAGACTGGAACAGGAAAGACTGGAGCAGGAAAGACTGGAGCAAGAGAAGCTTGAATTAGCCCAGCAACAGCAAGCCCTGAAAGCAGTTGTTGAACCCGCAGTACCTGCATCAGATGAATCTGAAGATGAAGAGGAGGAAGAAGAATCTTCCAATTCTCATCATATTGTTATTCCTCGCTATCTGGTCGTTGCAGTCTGTCTCATCGTAGTAGCTTTGATTGGCGGAATGGGATGGTTTGCCTTCAACTATGGTCAGATGACTGCCCAGCGTGATCATCTAGCCATGCAGCTAAACCAGTATCATCAGGCTCCAGCCAAGAAAGTCCCAGCCAAACCAGTTGCCGCCCCACTCTCTCAGGAACAGAAACTCCGCCAGAAAGCGATGGAAGACAGCATCCGTATGGCTAAAACTGCAGAAGCAGTAAAACTGGCTGAAAATTCGGATGAGGAAAGTGCTAACGCTGAAAAAGCTAAGCAGACTGAAGCAAAAGCTAAGGCTGAAGCGAAAGAAAAGGCTAAAGATAAAGCCGAAGAAAAGGCTGCTTCGAAAATAGCATCATCCCAGTATGATAAGGATGCTCGCGTACGCACGGGAGCTTACCGAATCATAGGAGTTGCCCAGACCGTTACGGTTGGCGCCGGTCAGACCCTCGAACAGATCAGCACCCGCTATTTAGGTTCTGGCATGGAATGCTACGTAGAAGCCCTGAATGGTAAAAACACCGTAAAAGCCGGACAGAAAATCAAGATTCCGAAACTGGAATTGAAGAAGAAAAAGAAATAAAATACTGAACAAACAAAAAATCGCCCTGTAAGAGCAAATGTAATTTTGCACTTACAGGGCGACATTGTTTTATGTTAACATTACTTGCCCAACACTTCATCAAGCAAAGTGTAGAAAGCAGGATCCTCACCAACAATAGTCTTGATAATCTTACCATTAGCATCAATCACAATCTTTGTAGGGAAGCCCTGAACAGCGTAATCGCTGAGAACCTTGCTGTCCTTCGGATTGTAAACATGAATCCATGGCAACTGGTGCTTCTCAACAGCAGCCTTCCACTTAGCCTCTGTATCATTACAATCTACACCAAGAATTTCAAACTTGCCCTTGTACTTCTCGTAATACTCCTTCATCTTAGGCATTCCCTTGATGCACCATCCGCACCATGAACCCCAGAAATCGAGAACTACAATCTTGCCGCGAAGACTGGAAAGCTTGAAATCATTTCCTTTAATATCCTTCAGCGTGAAGTCAGGAGCCTCAACACCGGCAGCCTGCACCTTCTTAGCCTTCTCCTCAGCCTCAGCACGCTTCTTAGCCATATCAATCATTGGCTGGTAGAAAGCCTTCATTCTGCCGTTCTTCACATTCTCAGAGAGCAAGCCCAGCAGTTTCTCCATCTTGCTGACATCATCAAACTGCTCTATGATAGTAGCACAAGCCTCATAATCAGGATGCTGTTTTACGAAATCGAAAATCTTATCGTCCTTTGCCTTTTGCAGGGCAGGAGCCTTCTGCTCATACTCTGCCATGATGGTCTGCTGGGTCTCACCATTCTTGATTCTCTGGTTCAGGGAAGCTTCGTAATCTCTCAACTCCTTATTAGCATTTTCCAGCAGAACATCTACTTCATGATACTGCTGATAGAACTTAGAACCCGAAATATCAAAGCGGGTCTTTGCATCGCCCTTAACTTCAGCCTTCTCGCCAGGAACACAAGGCAAGTTGAACATAAACTGACCTGCACCACGATAAGCTTCAGGTGAGAGGAAAACGTATCCGGCTGCCTTATCAAGGTTTGCAGAATAGGTAAACTTGCCATTCTTCACCAAAACCGTATCCATCTTAACATTTCTGCCCTTGTAAACAAGTACAGAATCGGAATTGAAATTCTTCAAATCCACCTTCAACTGGAAGTTGCTCTTCTGAGCCATTGCAACGGTTGATGCAAGCATCAGAGCCGCAGATAAAATCGCTGTTTTCATTTTTCTTTTATTATATTTATTCTGATTACACCTTATTATATATAGGGAACGAAGAACGCCTGGTTCGTCGTCATCCTTATTCTTCATACTCGGTAGTATCCTCAATACCCGCCTCGGCCAAAGCCTCCTTGCGCTCTACACAGGTTCCGCATTTGCCACAATGCTTCTCACCGCCCTTATAGCAGCTCCAGGTTTCAGCATAGTCAATGCCCAACTTCTTACCTATCTCCGCAATCTGCCCTTTGGTAATATTCGTATAAGGAGCCACCACGCGCACATCAACGAACGTTCCTGCTTCAGCAGCCTCATCAATCGCCTTGATAAACTCCGGACGGCAGTCTGGGTAAATCGTATGATCGCCACCATGATTAGCAATGAAAACTTTCTTCAGATTATTACTCTCAGCAATGCCGATGGCAATGCTCAGCATGATTCCATTACGGAAAGGAACCACCGTACTCTTCATATTATCAGCAGCATAATGACCTTCAGGAATCGCATCGGCACCTTCAAGAAGAGAACTCTTGAAATACTGATGCATGAAACCCAAATCTATCGTAATATGCTTGATTCCCAAACGCTCACAATGCATCTTGGCGAAAGGAATTTCACGCTCGTTATGATTACTTCCATAGTTAAAACTGATACCGAGTGCAATCTCGTCTTTCTTGTCGTAGAGCAGCGTGATGCTATCCATGCCGCCGCTCACAATGATTACTGAATCCTTCATTTACTTTGAACTTTGAATTTTGAACTTTGAACTGTTTGATTACTTTTACTTCACCCGAACAGGCAGCGGAATGCTTCTTCCACCTTCCTTACGGGATGAATTTCTATCTTATATTTCTTATGGTCGAAACCATGATTGTTGTACTTCGGAATGATGATGTGCTGGAATCCCAGTTTCTCAGCCTCAGCAATACGCTGCTCGATACGGCTCACCGGACGGACTTCACCGCTCAGACCTACCTCGCCTGCCATACACCAACCTTGCTCGATAGGCGTGTCAACATTGCTGCTCAATACGGCTGCCAACACACTCAAGTCCATGGCAGGATCGGTTACTCTCAATCCTCCGGCAATATTCAGGAACACGTCCTTCTGCATCAGCTTGAACCCCACACGTTTCTCTAGAACCGCCAGGAGCATGTTCAAACGGCGCTGGTCAAAGCCAGTTGCCGAACGCTGCGGAGTTCCATAGGCTGCTGTTGAAACCAAAGCCTGCGTCTCTACCAGGAACGGACGGACACCCTCGATGGCTGCGCTGATGGCAACACCCGAAAGCCCGTCATGATCTTCAGTAAGCAGCAACTCTGAAGGATTGCTCACCTGTCGGAGTCCGCCTTGCATCATCTCGTAGATTCCCAACTCAGAAGTACTTCCGAATCGGTTTTTGATGCTTCTCAAGATGCGGTACATGTAATGCTGGTCGCCCTCAAACTGAATCACCGTATCTACGATGTGCTCCAGAATCTTTGGTCCGGCAAGCGTTCCCTCCTTATTAATATGTCCTATCAGAATAACCGGAATGCCACTCGTCTTGGCAAATCGGAGCAGGGAGGCTGCACACTCGCGAACTTGGGAAACAGAACCCGGCGAACTGTCTACTTCTTCCGTAGCAATAGTTTGGATAGAATCTATAACTATCAGCTGAGGAGCCACTTCCTGAATATGGCTGAAGATTTTCTCCAACTGCGTTTCGCAGAGAACCGTAATATGATCAAAGGCTCCTTCTGATGAAAGAGAAGCCGTTTTCAGAGTGTCCGCAGATGAACCCTCTCTGAGCATCGCCTGTCCTTTAGCCAACCGGTCGGCACGGAGTTTAATCTGATGGGCACTCTCCTCTCCGCTCACATACAGGATGCGGCGGTCAGTCATGTTCAGAATAGTCTGCAAGGTGAGCGTACTCTTACCGATTCCCGGTTCACCGCCCAGGAGCGTAATGCTGCCAGGGACCATTCCGCCACCCAGCACACGGTTCAGCTCTTCGTCCCTCATATCGATGCGCGGTTCATCAATCGCAGAAATATCGCGAAGCTTCATCGGCGCAGCGTCATGCTCGCTGTGCTGCCCGCCAAACATCGTGGCAGCCCCACCATGACGCATGGTCATTCCGGCATTCTTCGCAGCCTGCGATCCGGAATCAGCAGCAATACGAATTTCCTTAAATGTATTCCATTGTCCGCAGCTAGGACATTTGCCCATCCATTTGGCACTTTCCTGTCCGCAATTGCTGCACACAAAAGCAATCTTATCTTTCGCCATTTTATCTCATTTATATGTAATAACGTTTTAACTGCGCACAAAGGTACTATTTATTATCGAAAAATCCAAAAAAAAAGTAATTTGTTAAGAATATATTTCATTTCTCTCCATTTTGTTTAACAAATCAGGCAGAAGGAAGCGCAAAACACGAATTTTGCAAACCCGATATAGCAAACAGACGATTTCATCTACTAAAAATCATAAAAACCGCTACTATATTTTGCTGATTCAAATATAATTTGTATCTTTGCCTTCGGTTTTTGAAACCAGCAGAAAGGTTTAGAACAATAAATTAGTACATAAACTAAATAAAATTTAGGTAAAATGAAAATTGAAGATTTTAACTTTGCCGGTCACAAGGCAATCGTGCGCGTTGACTTCAACGTGCCATTGGATGAAAATGGTAATGTAACAGACGACACTCGTATCCGCGGTGCCCTTCCTACATTGAAGAAGGTACTTGCAGACGGCGGTGCGCTCATCATGATGAGCCACATGGGTAAACCAAAGGGCAAGGTTAAACCAGAGCTTTCTCTCTCTCAGATTGTTAAGAACGTATCAGACGCTCTCGGCGTAGACGTTAAGTTCGCTAAGGACTGCGGTAACGCTGATGCTGAGGCAGCTGCCTTGAAGCCAGGTGAGGCTCTCTTGCTCGAGAACCTCCGCTTCTATCCTGAAGAGGAAGGCAAGCCAGTTGGCGTTGAGAAGGGTACTCCTGAATTCGATGCTGCTAAGGCTGAGATGAAGGAGCGTCAGAAGAAGTTCGCTGCCAAGTTGGCTTCTTACGCTGACGTATATGTAATGGACGCATTCGGTACAGCTCACCGCAAGCACGCTTCTACAGCTGTCATCGCTGATTCTTTCGACAAGGATCACAAGATGCTCGGCTTCTTGATGGAGAAGGAAGTTAAGGCTGTTGACGCAGTTCTCGGCAACATCAAGCGCCCATTCACAGCTATTATGGGTGGTTCTAAGGTTTCTACTAAGATCGGTATCATCGAGAACCTGTTGACTAAGGTTGACAACCTGATTCTCTGCGGTGGTATGACTTATACATTCTC
>OIWS01003088.1_pt1 | contig 12411 bp, 8 predicted proteins | sample 1587611 | NCBI WGS metagenome assembly OIWS01 (sample SAMEA3888919, study PRJEB22519) | human gut metagenome | biome: human gut; feature: human-associated habitat; material: faeces | place: Denmark | collected 2010 | reverse complement strand
CTCTCCGTCATCGCTGCGCGATGCCACCTCCCCTATCGAGGGGAGGCTTTGGCATTTCGTAAAGTTTCATCTTCAATCGGAGAGGTTCTCCCGCCCCGGCGGCAGAGCTTCTGCCAGCAGAGCGGCCAGGCCGCTGTAGCGCAGGTTCTGGCGGATGTTGGACATCATCCGGTTCACCACGTCCCGCCGGCCCACCACAATGCAGAGCTTCCGCCCACGGGTGACGCCGGTATAGAAGAGGTTGCGGTAGCACAGGCGGGGCGGCACCTGCGCCGCCGGGAGGATGACCGCCGGGAACTCGCTGCCCTGGCTTTTGTGTACTGTGATGGCATACGCAATTTCCAGCTCGTTGAGGTTCTCCGCCGGGTAGACCAGCCGCCGGTCGTCCATCCGCACCACCATGGAGCGGCTGCGCACGTCGATGGACTCCACGATGCCGATGTCGCCGTTGTAGGCGCCCACACCCTGTTCCCCGCCGATGCGCTGCCACGTTATCTCGTAGTTATTGCGCACCTGCATCACTTTGTCCCCCACCCGGAAGACCCGGGCCGCGCTCTGCAGCTCCGGCTTGCCCTTCCTGGGCGGGTTGAGCATGGCCTGTAACTCCGCGTTGAGGGCCTGGGTGCCGGTGGGGCCGAGCTTCGTGGGGCAGAGCACCTGAATATCCTTCACCGGGTCGAACTGGTAGCTGCGGGGCAGACGGGTGGTCACAAGGTCGCAGACCAGCTTCTGGGCTGCGTCGCCGTCGGCTTCGAGGAAGAAGAAATCGTCCGTCTTTCCGCCCTTTTTCAGCGGTTCGCCTGAGATGATGTGGTGGGCGTTCTCCACGATGAGGCTCTGAGCGGCCTGCCGGAATATCTCGTTGAGGCAGACCGTCGGCACCAGCCCGGAGCGGATGATCTCGCCGAGGATATTGCCCGGGCCGACGCTGGGCAGCTGGTCGGCGTCGCCTACCATAATAATACGGCAGCTGTACCGCAGTGCCGCAATGAGGGCCTGGAACAGCTTGACGTCCACCATACTCATCTCGTCGAGGATAACGACGTCGCACTTGAGCAGGTTCTTGTCATTATGGATGAAGCTGACCACACCGCCGGTGTAGTCCACTTCCAGCAGACGGTGGATGGTGGAGGCTTTCCGGCCCGTCAGCTCGCTCAGACGCTTGGCGGCGCGGCCTGTGGGAGCACAGAGGGCTACCCGTTCGGCCTCGTTCTCGAGCAGCTGCAGGATGGCGTTGACCGTGGTGGTCTTGCCGGTGCCGGGGCCGCCGGTGAGGACAAGGCAGTTCTCGGTCATGGCCTTACGGATGGCTTCCTTCTGGAGCGGCGCGTAAGCAAAGCCCTGCGCCAGTTCCAGTATTTGGATGTTCTTGTCGAGGCCGTGGGCCGTCTGCTTCCCGCGCCTGGTCAACATGGCCAGACGGTCGGCGATGTCCTGCTCTGCGGCCAGCAGATCCGGCAGATAAATATACGGTGTGCCGTCGAACATCCGCACCGCCAGTTTCCCGGTCTGGATGCAGCTGTCCAGCGCCGCCGCCAGCTTTTCGGGGGGCTGGTGGATGAAGTTCGACGCCGTTTCCAGCAGCTGCGCCCGGGGCAGACAGGTGTGGCCGTTGCCTGCGTTGTGGCGCAGGGTGCGCAGAAGGGCGGCTTCCAGCCGCTGGGCGCAGTCCCCTGCCATCTGGTAATACTGGGCGATGCTGTCGGCGTGGCGGAAGTCCAGCTGCAGCGGCTCCCCGCAGAGCAGGTAGGGGTTCTGCTGGATGGCCTGCATTGCCCCCGGCCCGAAGGTGCGGAAGACCTCCATCGCCCGGCGGGGGCTGATCTCGAACTGAGCCAGATAGGCGATAAGCTCCCGCATTCCGAACATCCGTTTGAACTCCTGCTGGATGCGGTCGGCCTTGTCCGCCGAGATGCCCGGGATGAGGGTGAGCTGGGCGGGGTCATTGGCGATAACTTCCAGCGCCGCCGCGCCGAATTTGTCAATGATCTTATCCGCCGTCCGAGCCCCGATGTAGGGCAGCGACCGGCTGGCGAGGAAGGCGTAGACGGCCTCGAGGTCTTTGGGCATATCCGTCTCGCACTCCTGTGCGTGGAACTGTCGGCCATAGGTGGCGTGGTTCTCGTACCTGCCCCGGCAGACGACGCTCTCACCGGCGTGGAGTTCTCCCACCACGCCGCACACAACGGTGACGACACCGCCGCCCGACACCTCGAACACGGTGTAGCCGTTGTCCTCGTTCAGGTAGATGATGTCCTCTACCGTGCCTTCCAGCCGTTCCAGCTCCTGCTCCATCGTCCCGCCTCCTCGTTTTGACACAACTATATATAGTATAGCGGTTTTGGGGGGATTTGTAAATACAACAAAAGCTCCCCCGAAGGGGAGCTGTAGGCGAGGTTTAATCCCCCACCCCATATGCATTTTCTTTCATCAGCCGATTGCGCACTGCAAAGTACGCCGGGATGAGGAAGAAGCAGGCGAAGAACCATGCCACAGGGTTGGCGATGCAGGCCGCAAAGTAGCCCCAGAGCGGCACGAACCAGAAGCCCACCATGGCACGGGCGACCATCTCGGCCACGCCCGCGAACATGGCAAGGCCGGAATAGCCCAGGCCCTGGATGGTGTAGCGGTAGATGATAAGGACAGCCAGCGGGATGTAGAACACGCTGTTCCAGAAGATGAAGCTGCGGGCATTCGCCATGATCTCCACCTCGCTGCTCTCGAGGAAGAGGCTGATGAGCGGCACATCCAGCACACGCAGGATGAGGAAGGATGCCACACTGTAGACGCAGCCAATTCCCAGCGCAGTATTGACGCCCCGGTTCACACGCTTGAGGTCGTGAGCGCCCATGTTCTGGCTGGCGTAGGTGGTCATGGCGGTGCCGATGCTCTCCAGCGGCACCGAGAGGAACTGGGCGGCCTTGCTGCCTGCGGTCTGCGCGGCCACGATGCTGCTGCCCAGACCGTTCACCGCGCCCTGCAGCACGACGCTGCCGATGGCGGTGATGCTGCACTGCAGGCCCATAGGGATGCCCATGTTGCAGAGCTTGAGGCAGTGGCTGGCGCTCAGACGGCCCTCTTCCCTGCTCCATTTCAGCTCCGGGTAGTGGCGGCCGATGTAGATGAGACTGCCGATGCCCGCCACCGCCTGACTGAACACGGTGGCGAAGGCCGCACCGAACGCCCCCATCCGGAAGATGAGGATACAGAGCAGGTCGAGGCCGATGTTCAGCACGCTGGCCACCAGCAGGAAATAGAGCGGCCGCTTGCTGTCGCCCAGCGCGCGCATGAGGGCGCTGGTGACGTTGTACAGCAGGGTGAAGGGGATGCCCCAGAAGATGGTGCGGATGTAGATGTCCGCGATGTCGATGATGTTGTCGGGGGTGTTGGTCCAGACCAGCACCGCCCGGGTCAGGGCCACCGTCACCACCGTGAGCACGACGGCGAAAAAGAGGCTCAGCCAGACGGTATTGGCGGTGTAGCGCCGCATCTCTCTGTAATCCTTCGCGCCGAAGGTCCACGAGATGGGGATGGAGAAGCCGCAGGCGATGCCGTTGACGAAGCCCAGCACCAGATAGTTCAGGCCGCCCACGCTGCCCACCGCCGCCAGCGCATCCACGCCCACGAAACGGCCCACGATGATGGTATCGGCCAGATTGTAGAACTGCTGGAACAGACTGCCCAGCATCAGCGGCACCGCAAAGGCAAGGATGAGCTTGAGCGGGCTGCCCTGTGTCATGTCTTTTGTCATACAAAGCCCCTCCCCGGGCGGTCACTTAACATTTCTTTGCCGGATCTTTACCGACAAAAACGCCCTGCCGGACGAGGGGCAGGACGTTTTGCGTTTCATGAGTGGTATTATACTCAGCTCATCGTGATTTTGCAAGGGGTTTTTCTCAGATTTCTTCGTACAACATTGCTATTTTCTATCGGCGGTTTTTGGTGATTGTGCGCAGTGGAGCGGCAAGGCTGCCTGTGAGCAGGGCCCTCCTGCTGCACTCCCTCTCAGCCTTCATAATCGTACTTCCGTATGGAGTCATAAAAGGAATTCCACCAAGCAAGATCCGGCGACTGACTGACCCTTACCCATTTTCTTGTCTTCCAATCTCCTTCCCAATCCGGCGGCTGACTGACCCTTATCCATTTTCTCGTCTCCCAATCTCCTCTCAAATCCGGCGGCGGACCGCCATCCTTGCCCGGCTTCCACATCCAGTCACCCTGACTGTCCGTTACCCATCCGCCTGTTTCCGGCTGCTGGGTGCTTGTCTCCGGCCGCTGGACGCTTATTTCCGGCTGCTGGGCGCTTGCTTCCGGCTGCGGGGCCGTGGTAAGGCTGTCCGGCGAGAGAGTCGGGAGGCCGCTGAGGTCACCGACGGAGGGGGCCGGGTCCTCCTTCTTGCTGTCCTGCTTCCCGCCCACGAGCTTCACGATGTTACTGGTAAATGTCTTCCACACCGTCTGGTCGGAGGCGGGCTGCTTCGGCTGCGGGGCCGTGGTAAGGCTGTCCGGCGAGAGAGTCGTCAGCCCGCTGAGGTCACCGACGGCACCCGTTCCCGGCTGAGTCAGCTCGGGCAGTCCGCTCAGGGAGCTGCTTTCTCGACCGGAGAGGACCGTTCCCCATTGCTCTTTCTCCTGCTTGCGGCGGGCGATCGCCTCCTCCACCCGGGCAGTCTCCTGCGCTTTCTGCTCCTCATCGCCAACGCGGTACACGAGGACCAGCTCCCTGCCGTTTATGCGCAGGGCGGTCTCATCCGAGAATGTTTTTCTATCATATCCCGTCTGCCCGACAACATGGAAGCGATAGAGCCCTTCCTGGGACAGCTCGAGTTCGAACGCACCATTCACGCCGACCAGATCTTTTATCCGGACCAGCGGAATGACGGCCTCCATTTCCCGTCCTTCCCCATCAAGGAACCGGATGCGAAGCTCATGGACCTCCTTTGCAAGCTCCCGCAGCGAGTCGCCTGTCATCCGAAAGAGTGTGCCGTGGGCATCGAAGCTCAGGACCTTGTTGACCGGGTCATACTCCGCCGTGGCCACGTCACCAAGCTCCTGTGTGCCATCCAGATGGGTGATCACGCCGACGGTCTCGTACATCTGCTTCACACGGTCCGGCACCTCGCCGGTCTGCACGCTTGGAGCGTCGTCCTCGTCGTCGTCCTCGGTATCATCGGGCTGTTCCGGCTTGTCCGGCTGCTCCGGCTTGTCCGGCTGCTCTGGCTTGTCTGGCTGCTCCGGCTTGTCCGGCTGTTCCGGCTTGTCCGGCTGCTCTGGCTTGTCTGGCTGTTCCGGCTTGTCCGGCTGTTCCGGCTGGGAGGGCGTCCGCCGGTCGTAGCTGTAGTCCTCCATCTTCTTCCCGTCGGGGTCGTAGCGGGTCAGACTACCGCCCGTCACCTTGTGGTCGTCGTCGGAGAGGGCGTCATTGGGGATCTCGCCGACTATGCCGCCGCCGATGGCCGCAGTTTCGCCGCCGGTGCTTGCGCCTGCCTTGGCCTCCACCTCAGCGTCGCCGGAGATGATGATGTGATTGGGATTGCTGGGCGGCGCATCCGGGGCTATCTCAGACCACGCACCCGCGCCGTCGCCGATGCCTGCCGCGCCGGGGCGGGGGTCGCCGCTGTAGCTGCCGCCCGAGGCCGACACCTTGCCGCCGGAAATCTCGATGTCGCGGCCCGGGCCGTACACACCGCCGCCGATACCGGCAGCACCCTCGCCGCCCGCGGCCTCTACCGTGCCGCCGGTGATCTCGATGTTTCCGGCACCGCTTTCGTAGCCGCCGCCGATGCCTGCGCCGTCTTCGCCGCCTTCGGCGGTGAGGGAGCCTTTGGTGTCGTTGTCGTCCTTGATGGTCAGCTTGCCGGAGGACTCATGGCCATTCTTCTCGAGGCCCGCATTGTGGCTGCCGCTCTTCAGCTCGTTGGCGCCGTCCAGCTCGATGGCGGCATCGTGGTCACCCTGCACGGTGACGGCGGCTTTGCCCGCATCGACTGGGCTGTCACCGCTGCCATCCACCTCGGTCTTGCCGCTGACGTCAATTTTCAGGTCGTCGAAGGTGACGTCCACGTTGCCCTCGGAGGTGTCGATGGTGACGGTGTTCTTATCCGACTCGCCGGTGATGACGGTCTCCCCCTCATCCTTCTCGAAATCCTTTTCACCCTGCTTGACATTGTTATAGTTTCCGCTTTCATCGCTCGCACCTTTGACCGTAATGTCGCCGTCGGCGATGTCCCATGTTTTCGCATAGGCCGGGATGCCGGAACTCACCACGATGCCCGCGATGACGGCGGCGGCTACGCCCCGCCGGAGTGCGCTTTTCAGTCTCATAGTACATCTCCTTTCGTTCTATGTATCATGCAATGCCGTCGATGCGGCTCAGGCTCTCCTTTGAGGGGCTTATGAGATGCTCCAAGTCCTCCGGCAGCCAGAGCTTTATCTCACCCTGGGTATCCGGCAGGTCGTCCCAGTCGTCACCAAGGTCGGTATAGCTCCGCAGGCTCTCCTTTGAGATGCTTATTTCTTTGGGCTGCCCCAAGTCCTCCGGGAGCCAGAGCTTTATCTCACCCTGGGTATCCGGCAGGTCGTCCCAGTCGTCACCACGGTCGGTATAGCTCCGCAGGTCACTCTCCAACAGATTGGTATACTTTGTGCCATCCGGGACGGTGGTTTCCAGCAGGAAAAGCCGTGGCTTATCCTCCTCGGGAGCGATGGCCTCAAATCGGGAAGCCAGCTGTTTCAGGGTCTCCTCAAGCCCGATTCTCGGCGTTTCCGTTCTCGCAGGCTCGAGCCACCAATCCAAACTCGGGAGGTCGTCCCTTTTTTTCGCGAGTTGGAAGTCCATCATCTCCCGCTCTTGTTTCAGTAATTCGTCGAGTTCACGTCTGAGCTCTTCACTCGTTTTTTGCTCTACCGTTTCCTCTCTCTCAGGCTCGAGCCACCAATCCAAACTCGGGAGGTCGTCCCTTTTTTTCGCGAGTTCGTGGGTCAATATCAGCCACTCCTGCGGCTCTGGCGTCTGCACCGGCACCCACTCCAGATAGCGCTCCGACAGGTCGTCCCGCGTTTCGCCGTCCAGCCGGAGGCTGATGTCCTCCCTGTTCTGCTTCAGCTCCACGTCAGCGTCCTCGCCCGCCGCGTCGGCCATCTTGTCCACGCTATAGTGGGTCATGGTGTCCTCATAGCGGAAGAAGATGTCCTCCACGCCGTCCTCCCGGAGACTGGAGATGTCGGTGGTGACGGTGGAGCGGGGAGCGGCGCTCTCAATAAGCACCACACCCCCCGGGGTGAGGACCTCTCCGGCGTCGCCGGCCTTTACGCTGCCGACCATGGGGTCGGTGCTCTCAATAATGGCCAAAGCAGAATCCCACCGCTGGATGGTGACCCGGCTGGAAAAGAAGCCGCCCACCACCATGCCGCCGGGCAGGGGTTCGGGGGCGTTCTCCTGCACCGGGGGCGGGACGTCATCATCATCGTCGTCCTCGTCGTCGTCCGGCTGGGGCTTGGGGGTGGAGGTGTAGTCGTAGCCCATCCCCTCCATCACGGTGCCGTCCGCGTTCAGACGGGTCAGCCGTCCTCCCGTCACCTTATGTTCATCGTCAGAAAGGTTCTCCGTGGGTACTTCGCCGTAGCTGCCGCCGATGGCCGGGGCCTTGGCGTCCGTCATCTGGCTTCCCGCCTTGGCCGTCACCTCGGCGTCGCCGCAGATGTAGAGGTCTCCCGGGTTCGAGTCGTCGGTGTCGTCCGACGCGCGGCCTGCTCCGTCGCCGATGCCTGCCGCGTTGCTCCCGCCCACAGCCTCGATGGTGCCGCCCCGGATGGTGATGTTGCTGCCGGTGCTCTCGATGCCGCCGCCGATGCCTGCGCCGCCGAAACCGCCCTCGGCGGTGAGGGAGCCGTCCTTGCCCTTGTCGTCCTTGATGGTCAGCGTTCCCTCCGACTCATGGCCGTTCTTTTCGAGGCCCGCATTGTAGTCGCCGCTCTTCAGCTCGTTGTCGCCGTCCAGCTCGATGGCCGCATCGTGGTCACCCTTCACGGTGACGGCTGCATTGCTCTCCCGGACAGGGCTGTCATCGCTGCCATCCCCCTCCTTCTTGCCGCTGACGTCGATCTTCAGGTCGTCGAAGGTGACGTCCACGTTGCCCTCGGAGGTGTCGATGGTGACGGTGTTCTTATCCGACTCGCCGGTGATGACGGTGTTGGTGTCGTCCTTGTCGATGGTCTCGCCCTGTGAGACCTTGTTCTTTCCTTCGGCGTCACCCGCTTTCACGGTGATGTCGCCGTTGGCGATGTCCCACCGGGCCGCATAGGCCGGGATGCCGGAACTCACCACGATGCCCGCGATGACGGCGGCGGCCACGCCCCGCCGGAGTGCGCTCTTCAGTCTCATAGTCCGTCCTCCTTTGGTCTGTTCGTCTTTTGAAGAATCAGCCTTTTCTGATGCAAGTTTACCAAAAAAGCCGGATGATGTAAATAAAAACTGCGCGAATCGTGGTGTTTTCGGCGTGAATGGCGCAAAAAAGCCCTCCCGAGCGGGGAGGGCCATAGCCTGTCTTATTCAGAGTAGTGCGCCAAAAACTGCTTGGTGCGCTCCTCCTGGGGGTGGTCGATGAGCTGGCGGGCCGGGCCTTCCTCCACCACGACGCCGCCGTCCATGAATAGGATGCGGTCGGCCACGTCGCGGGCGAAGTGCATCTCATGGGTGACGATGATCATGGTGGTCTTTCGGTCGGCGAGGTCCCGCAGGACACGGAGGACTTCGCCGGTCAGCTCCGGGTCAAGGGCGCTGGTGGGCTCATCGAAGCAGAGGATGTCCGGGTGGAGCGCCAGTGCGCGGGCGATGGCCACCCGCTGCTGCTGACCGCCGGAGAGCTGGTGGGGGTAGTGTCCCGCCCGCTCCGACAGGCCCATCTGGGCCAGCAGGTCACGGGCCTGTGCTTCCAGTTGGGCGTGGATGGCCTTTTTGTTGGCCTTGTAGTCGGGCTGCTCCTTCGCCAGAAGCTCCCCCGCCAGCATCACGTTTTCCAGCGCGGTGTACTGGGGGAAGAGGTTGAAGTTCTGGAACACGAGGCCGAAGTGGAGGCGCTTTTTCCGCACCTCGCTCTCCCGCTGGGTGGCAGGGTCGGCGGCGTCCCACATGGTCTCGCCGTTCACCCTGATGACGCCGGTGTCGGGACGCTCAAGGAAATTCAGGCAGCGCAGCAGCGTTGTCTTGCCCGAGCCGGACGAGCCGATGATCGCCAGAGCCTCGCCCTGTTCCAGTGTGAGCGAGATGTCCTTGAGAACTTTCGTCTCGCCAAAGTTTTTCCCGATGCCGGAGGCTTCGAGTAATGCCATAATTCAGTATCCTCCTTAGCAGCGGAAATAGTCCATCTTTTTCTCGGCCCAGTCCAGCAGCAGGGTGAGTGCGCCGACAAAGACGAGGAAGAAAATCGCGGTGGAGAACAGCGGCCAGATAAGTCCCTTGGCGCTGTACTCCTTCGCCATCATGATGATCTCCTTGTTGGCGATGACATTCGCCAGCGAGGTATCCTTCACCAGCGTGATGACCTCGTTGCCCATCGGGGGCAGGATGCGCTTGACGACCTGCAGGAGCGTGACCTTGAAAAAAATCTGGCTCTTGGTCATGCCAAGCACCTGACCGGCCTCGGTCTGGCCTTTCGGCACAGCCTCGATGCCGCCGCGGTAGATCTCAGAGAAGTAGCAGGCGTAGTTGATGGCGAAAGCCACCACCGCCGCCACCAGACGGCCCGAAGAGCCGGAGGGCCAGGGGTTGGTCATACCCAGCAGGCCGGGGCCAAGGTAGATGACGATGATCTGGAGCATCAGCGGCGTACCGCGGATGACCCACACGAAGGTCTTGACGACGCCCCGCAGCGGTGCGCACCGGCTCATGGAGCCAAAGGCCACCACAAGGCCCAGCGGCAGCGAAAACAGCAAGGTCAGAAAGAACAGCTCACAGTTGAGCGCGAATGCGCCGGTCAGACGCTCCAAAATCACAGTCACAGAATCACTACACCTATCCGTTTATAATGTAAGTTACTCAGCCAGAGTCAGGCCGTACTTGTCAGCCAGAGTCTGCATGGTGCCGTCAGCCTTCAGCTCGTCGAAAGCGTTGTCCACAGCCTCGGCCACGTCGCTGCCCTTGCGGAAGGCCACGCCGTACTCCTCGACGTTCAGCTCATCCACCATCTTGAGGTTTGCGTAGTCGGTACCCTCGCCGATCATGGCAGAAGCCAGAGTCAGGTCGAGGATGGCGGCGTCAGCAGTGCCAGCGGCGACTTCCATCAGGCAGTCGGTCTGAACAGCCTTGGAGATGAAATCAGCCTGAGACAGGTCGGCGTTCTCGGTGATGGTGGTCTCACCGGCAGAGCCGGCCTCGGCCACCACGGTCTTGCCGATGAGGTCGGCGGTGGAGGTATAATCGGTGCCGTCCTTCACCACGACGACCTGGGCGTTCTTGACGTAGGGCTTGGTGCAGGCCATATTCTCCTCGCGGTCATCGGTCAGGGTCAGGCCGTTCCAGATGCAGTCGATGCTCTTTGCAGCCAGCTCGGTCTCCTTGGTGTCCCAGTTGATCTCCACGAACTCCGGCTCGACACCCAGCTTCTCACAGACAGCGGTGGCCAGCTCGGTATCGAAACCGGTGAAGTTGCCGTCGGCGTCGGTGTAGTTCATCGGCTCATACACGGTGTAGCCGATGACCATTTTGCCGTTGGACTGGATGTAAGCCAGGTCGCTGTCAGCGGCCACGGAGCTTGCCGGGGCGGCAGAGGCGGCGGCAGAAGAAGCAGCCGTAGAAGTGGATGCAGAACCGCCGCAGGCGGCAAGGCTCAGTGCCATCGCACCGGCCAGAAAAGCAGATACCAGACGTTTCATGTTGTATTTTCCTCCCTCAGTTTCAGCAGAAGCAGCGCTTCGTTTTACCGCTTTACCATGCTAAATTGTTAAACTGTGACTATAGAATAGCGCGTTTTGCCCCGTTTTGCAAGAGGAAAACCGATTTTTTCGCGTTTTGCCCGCAGACCGCCCCTTTCCGATCGGGTTTTCGGTGTATTTGTACAAAGGACAAAAAGAAAACCGCCACCTCACGGTGACGGTCAGACTTTCCGTTCAATTTATAATGACGCATTCTCAAACGCATCCCCTGCGGCCTTTTGCAGGGCGTCGATGGAGATGGTGCAGAGGGCCGCGAGGTCGGCGTCCGAGCCGTCGGCAGGGATGTCCGCCACCTCTTTCTCAGTCTTGCCCTTGAGGTAGCTGCAATAGCCCTCGCTGTGCTCGTACCACTCTTTGCCGAGGCTGGATGCGTTCCGCATCCCGTAGCTGTCGCCCAGCTCAAGCTTGGAGCGGACGGTGTCCGGGGCGGTGACGCCGCCGTCTGCCGCGATGGTCAGCGCAGGCTCTGCCATGTCGCCGATGGCGCTGGTCACACGGCCATCGGCATCCAGAGTCAGGGCCACAACGGTAAGGTCAACTTCTGCGTTCACATCCTTGTCGTCGGTGGCGGTGATGTCCGAAGAGGCATTCTCCGCCTCCACACCGAGGCTCACCCGGTCGCCCTTCGCCGCGCCGAGGGCGGACGCATTCGTGCAGGCTTTCGCCACGGCGTCGCGGTACTTATCCACCCGGATAGTGCAGCCGGACAGCAGGTCGGCGTCCACAGCCTTGCCGTCCTTATCCGTTTCCAGCATGGATGCCTGCTCGGGCGTCATGCCGGTGAGGTAGTCGGCGAAGTCATCGGCCTGCTCGGCCCACCCCTTTTTCAGCGAAGATGCCGCTGCCAGCGGGTAGTCGTCCCCTTTCTGGCGCTTGGTGCGGTAGTCGGTGGGCATGGTGACGACGCCTTTGCCGTCGGCGGTAACTTCCACTTCCAGCTCATCCAGCATCACGTCGGCCAGCTTGCCGTCTCCGTCCAGCAGGACGGCGGCGGCGATGGTATGGATGGTGCCGGTGCGGGCCTCATCGGAAGCCTCGGTCAGGATGCCGAGGCCGGTCTTCCAGCCGCCGGTCTGGGTGGTGCTGGCGCTGCCGGACGAGCCGGACATGGCGTTCGAACTGCTCATGCTGCCGGAATCGCTGTTGCCTTTGCGGCAGCCGGACAGCAGCAGTGCCGCCGCCACGGCACAGCTCAGAAGAGCTTTTTGTCTCTGTGTCATAAGCGTTACGCTCCCTTTCATCTCTTTGGGAGTAGTATAGCCCGACAGGAGTCTATTTATTTATGTATCTTTTTGTTGGAAACTGTGTTATACTTGTCCTGCGGCCTACCCCGCCCAGTTTTATGGGAAGGGAGGTGTTGCCCAATGGCGTATATTTCCACATTTATCCTGTCCGTCGCAGCAAATGTAGCTTCTTACTATATCTGCAAGTGGCTTGACGGATGGCTGACGGGCCGTAAGCACTAAAAAGGACCCCCTT
>OIWS01003085.1_pt1 | contig 12422 bp, 14 predicted proteins | sample 1587611 | NCBI WGS metagenome assembly OIWS01 (sample SAMEA3888919, study PRJEB22519) | human gut metagenome | biome: human gut; feature: human-associated habitat; material: faeces | place: Denmark | collected 2010 | reverse complement strand
CGTAATAGAAGCCCTCTTCGATCGCGGGGCCAATGGCAAGCTTCGTGCCCGGGTACAGGCGGCAGATCGCCTGCGCCATGACGTGCGAGCAGGTATGATGGTACGTTTTGCGGTATTCGGGATTTTCCCAGCTGTAAGCGTTCTCTTCCATGATGTTTCCTCCGATGTATATTACTCTTTTGCAAACAAAAAAAGCACGCCCGCGCCAAAAACGGCACAGGGGTGCTTTGAAAACACGGTTCCACCCTGTTATTTCACTCATTGACCCATAACGCGGTCAAACGGGCGGGCATTTCCTCCCACCGGCTCCGGGACGGTCGATACCGGGCTCGTCCGCAGGACGCTTTCACCAAAGCGCGTCCCTCTCTGCGCCGACTTCTCCGGGCGTTTCCCTTCAACGCCTATGTCGGGACTATACACCCAAAAAATGCGGGTGTCAAGCCCCCTGCGCCGCACGCTGCAAAAGCGCCGCCAGCGCGAGCAGCACGGGCTGATGTACAAGATAGATAAGGAGCGAGCGGCGGCTCAGCCACGCAAGAGCGCGCGGCGCGCTTGCGTACTTCTTCTCCGGCGGCATATCGCCGAGCCTCTCCCCTGCCGCAGCCGCGGCGAAAAAGAGCGCGCCCCACGGCAGCAGCGGAAAATAATCCGCCGAGAGCAGCCGACGGCACGGCAGCCCCAGCCACAGCAGCCACTCACGGTCCCACAGGGCCGCCGGCAGGGGCATCCCGGCAAAATAGCCCTGCTCCAGCCGGTAGGTGAGGGCAAACAGCAGTCCCCCGCCCACCATCGCCGCCCAGGGCGGCAGATGCATCTGCGCAAGCGGACGGTGCAGCGCACACCACAGCAGCAGGCACAGCGCCAGCAGGTGCAGGATACCGAAGCGGATGGGGCACGCCGGGCTCACAATGCCGCTGACGAGGCGGATCCCCCCGGCAAAAAGAGCGCACCACAGCCCCCGCCGCATGTTGTTGCGGCTTAGGTGGGTGCACATCCCGCACAGCAGAATAAACAGCCCAGGCACCACCGCACGCAGCGGCCGTATGGCATCCCCCAGCAGCCACAGACGGGGCGCAGTCGCCGGAAAAAACAGGGTGATATCGTACAGTAAATGGTAAATGAGCACCAGCAGGATGAGTGCTCCCCGCAGCTCATCGATGCGTGCAATGCGGCCATGGCCCTCCAAACGCAACACCTCTAAAAATGATGATATGCGGATAGTATGGGCAGTTTTGGCCAAAAGAAAGCCCCCCGGCTGGAGAAACCGGGGGGTATTTGGTTTATCTCTTAGGAGATATAAGCGGTCGTGGGACTAACTTATTTCTTCAGGGAGATGGCAGCGCCGGAAACCAGAGCAACAACAGCCAGAGCAGCAGCTACGCCAACTACATCGTTAGCGCCGGTGCCGGGGTTGGTGGTGGAACCGGGGGTGGTGGTGGTAGCGCCGGGCAGAGCCTCAACCTTAAGATTGTTAGCGGCAATAACCAGAGTACCATCAAAACCAGTACCAGCATAGTTCCAGGTACCAACATAGGTGCCATCGGCCTGCTTCTCGGCAACAAAGTTGAAGGGAGCCTTGAACAGGTTGCCGTCTTTGTCCATTACATAGAAGTAGTTATCCTTGGTCAGACCAGTCATCTTATAGGTAAGAGTACCAGCGGAAACCTTGTAACCAGCCTCAACATACTGAACAGCGATGCCAGGATATTTGGTAGACAGAGCAGAAACACCAACAGAGTTGAAGGTCTTGCTCATCTTGAAGGGGGTTTCTTTTGCAACATTCAGCTTGATGGTGTTAGAGCCACCAGTGATTGTAGCAGAAGTGGGCAGGGTAAGATCCTTCAGTTCCTTGGAGAGATAGTTCCAGCCCTCAACGGCGGTACCATTAGTCTTATTGGTTGCATAACCGATATCGTAAGAAGCATAGAAGTCAACCTCAGTAACCTTCTGGGGAACGCCAGCAACAACCAGCTCAGCCATAACGAGCTTACCATCCTTAGCGTTGTAAACAACATAGGTGTCATTGCTCTTCAGGTTGGTGATCTTCAGGGTGCTGATGGAATAATCGGCTTTGCCGTCCAGAGCCTTATCAACATTGGTGATCGGGATATAATAATTTGCGCCATCAAAAGCACCATTAACGCCCTCAACCTTCATGGTGTCCTTGCTGACTTGAGCAGCATTGAGACCATTCAGAACGGGGGTAAAGAGGTCAGACTTAAGAACCAGCGCATAAGTCTTGGTGGTGTCAGACAGAGTAACGGTGCCAACACCAGTAGTAGAGGTGGTAACCTCACTGGGAGTAACGATTTCAATAGTAGCAGCCATAGCCATGGTGCAAACCATGATGACAGCCAGTACCAGTGCGAGTACTTTTTTCATTGTGATTTCCTCCTATAATTAAGCGAAAGGCCGAAAACCTGCTTAATCAATGGCTTTTTAGCCATTTTACCTACACCACCCACCCCAAAATTTGTGTGTAAAAAGTGGTGTAAATGGGGTGGTCTTTTGGCTTGGGATAAGTCCATCTCGCCACCCATGAAAACCACAAATCACAATGTTTTCACTCTATTTTTCACCCAGTATTGCTCAAATCTGTCCAACTATTATATAATATGGTAAACGCTGGTGTTACCAAATTGTAATATTTACACTTAATTACAAAAATAGCCCCCGGAGAATGCTCCGGGGGTGGTGTATGGGTGGTGTAAGCATCAATCCAGGCGATATGCCGTCACCATCGCTATAACATACCCGCCATCGTGGCTCAGGGAAAGCGCCAGCTGCCAGCCTTCGGCCAGTTTTTCCGCTTCGCCGCTCAGGGCAAAATACGGCGCGCCGGTCTCTCCATAGGCCACCGCCGCCTCCGGCATGGCCCAGCCGCTCAGCCCCACGCCCATCGCCTTACCAAAGGCCTCCTTGGCCGCCCACAGCGCCGCCGCGGTTTCAGCAGGGCACGCCTTGCGGCAGATGTACTCCTGCTCCTCCGGCGAAAAACACCGCGCCATAAAGCCCGGCCGCTTCATGCTTTTCTCTATCCGCTCCACCGCCACAATATCCGCACCGTTTCGCACTCTCATTTTAGGCCCTCCCTCGCTCGTTTTCCTTTATGATACCACAAAACTCCCCCTTGCAAAAGCCCCTTTGCCGTGGTAAAATAGATGCGTAAAAATGCCGTGAACCGGAAAAGTACCCGTCCATTCTCTGGCACAGAGAAGCGCTCCGCAGGTTGAGAGGGCGCACAGGGCAGGATGCGGGAAGTTCCCCGGGGAGCAGCGCCGCTGAACCCGATTCAGTTCGAGCAGTAGGCAGCGACGGAATGGCCCTCGTTACCGGGCCGTAAAGTGTGCGTCCCCATGGGCGCAAAGCTGGGTGGTACCACGGAGCATTTGCGGCTTCGTCCCTGTCGCGGGACGAGGTCTTTTTTTATCCGCCCGCCAAAAAGCTATTATTATCAAAATGGAGGGATCACTATGAAATCCGCACTGGAAGCCATCCGCGCCCGCGCGCTGGAACGGCTGCAAAATGCCGAGGATCTGACCGCGCTGGAGGAAGCGCGGGTACAGCTCCTGGGCAAAAAAGGCGAGCTGACCGCCATCCTCAAGACGATGGGCCAGCTCTCCCCGGAGGAGCGCCCTGTCATGGGCCAAATGGCCAATGAGGTCCGCGCCGCCATCGAGGAAAAGCTGGCTGCCCGCGGTGCCGCGCTCAAGGCCGCCATGGCCGAGCAGAAGCTCAAAATGGAGACCATCGATGTCACCCTGCCCGGCAAACCCGTCCGGGAGGGCCACCGCCATCCCCTCAATCTCGTTTTGGATGAGATCAAGGAAATTTTCCTCGGCATGGGCTTCGATGTCGTCTCCGGCCCCGAGGTCGAGCTGGACTATTATAACTTTGAAGCGCTCAATCTGCCGCCCGATCACCCGGCGCGCGATACTCAGGATACCTTCTATATCACCGATAAGGTGCTGCTGCGCACCCAGACCTCCCCGGTACAGATCCGCACCATGGAGCAGCGCAAGCCCCCCATCCGCATCATCGCCCCCGGCCGTGTGTACCGCAGCGATGCCGTGGATGCCACCCACTCCCCCATCTTCCATCAGATCGAGGGCCTGGTCGTTGATGAGGGCATCACCATGAGCGACCTCAAGGGCTGCCTGGAAACGGTCATCAAGCGCCTGTACGGCGAAGATTCCATCGTGCGCTTCCGTCCGCACCACTTCCCCTTCACCGAACCCTCCGCCGAGGTCGATGTCCAGTGCTTTGCCTGCCATGGCAAGGGCTGCCGCATCTGCAAGGGCGAAGGCTGGATCGAAATTCTAGGCTGCGGCATGGTACACCCCAAGGTGCTGGCCGGCTGCGGACTGGACCCCGAAAAGTACAGCGGCTTCGCGTTCGGCATCGGCCTGGAGCGCATCGTTATGCGCCGCTTTGCTGTCGATGATATGCGTCTGTTCTACGAAAACGATACCCGTTTTCTGGAGCAGTTTTAAGGGAAAGGAGGGGTAACTGTTATGAATCTTTCTATGAGATGGCTGGATGAATTCGTCCATGTAGATACACCCATTCATGATTTTTGCGAAGCGCTTACCATGTCCGGCTCCAAGGTAGAGGGCTATGAGGTAGAGGGCGCCGAGATCGAAAATGTTGTAGTCGGCAAGGTGCTGGCGATGGAGCGCCACCCCAATAGCGATCATATGTGGATCTGTCAGGTGGATGTCGGCAAATCGGAGCCAGTACAGATCGTCACCGGCGCCCAGAATGTCCATGTGGGCGATCTGGTCCCCGCTGCCCTGCACAAATCCCACCTGCCCGGCGGCGTCACCATCACCAAGGGCAAGCTGCGCGGCGTGGAATCCTGCGGGATGCTCTGCTCCCTCAAGGAGCTGGGCCTCACCACCCACGATTTCCCCTACGCTATCGAGGACGGCATCTTCATCCTGCAGGAAGCCTGCGCCGTCGGCGAGGACATCCGCACCGCCATCGGCCTCAATGATACCGTCGTGGAATTCGAGATCACCTCCAACCGTCCCGATTGCCTTTCCATCATTGGTCTGGCACGGGAAACCGCTGCAACCTACCGCCTGCCGCTGCATCTGCATACCCCCGTGGTACAGGGCGCCGGCGGCGATGTAAACGACCTGCTGAAGGTCCGGGTGGAAAATACCGAGCTCTGCCAGCGCTATATGGCGGCCGTCGTCCGCAATATCAAGGTAGCGTCCTCTCCCCGCTGGCTGCGGGAGCGCCTGCGTGCCTGCGGTGTCCGCCCCATCAATAACATCGTCGATATCACCAACTATGTCATGCTGGAATACGGCCAGCCCATGCACGCCTTCGATCTCAAGTATGTCAAGGACGGCCAGATCGTGGTACGCAATGCCGCCGCGGGCGAGACCATCACCACGCTGGACGGCACCGTGCGGGAGCTCTCCACTGAGATGCTGGTCATTGCCGATGCCGAAAAGCCCAGCGCCGTAGCGGGCGTCATGGGCGGCGAATACAGCGGCATCCACAATGACACCAATACCATCGTCTTTGAATCCGCCTGCTTCAAGGGCAGCAGCGTCCGCCTCACCGCCAAAAAGCTGGGCATGCGCACCGAATCCTCCGGCCGCTTTGAAAAAGGTCTGGACCCCATGAACTGCGAAGGCGCCCTGCTGCGCGCCCTGGAGCTGGTGGAGCAGCTGGGCGCCGGTGAGGTGGTTTCCGGCGTCATCGATATCGACCACGCCGACCATGCCCTGCGCCGCGTCCCCTTTGATGCCGACTGGATGAACCGTTTCCTCGGCATCTCCCTCACCCGTGAGGAAATGGTGGAATCGCTGCGCCCCCTGGAGATCGCCGTGGTGGGCAATGAGTGCATCGTTCCCAGCTACCGCGCTGATCTGGAGCAGAAGGCCGATATCGCCGAGGAAGTAGCCCGTATGTACGGCTACGATAAGATCCCCACCACCGCCCTGCGCGGCTCGGCGGAAGCGATCATCACCCCGGAGCAGGATTTCGAGCGCCGCATCAATAACGCCATGATCGCCATGGGCTACGATGAGATCGTCACCTACTCCTTCATGAGCCCCAAGATGTACGATAAGATCTGCCTGCCGGCCGATCATCCCATGCGCAAATCCGTCGTCATCACCAATCCTCTCGGCGAGGATACCTCCATCATGCGCACCACCGGGCTGCCCAGCATGCTGGATACGCTGGCGCGCAACTACAATAACCGCAATCCCGAAGCATGGCTTTACGAGATCTCCAGCGAGTACCTGCCCCGTGAGGGCGAGGACCTGCCGGAGGAACGGGCGGTTCTCATGGTGGGCTGCTACGGCGGCGAGGCCGATTTCTTCACCCTCAAGGGCGCCGTGGAAAGCCTGCTTTCCCGCCTGAACCTGCCCCGCGCCGATTACACCGCCGTTTCCACCCATCCCAGCTATCATCCCGGCCGCTTCGCCGTCCTCACCGTTGGGGAGGTCGAGATCGGCTCGGTCGGTGAGGTCCACCCCACCGTGCTGGAGAACTTCGGCATCGGCTGCCGTGCATGGGTCGCCCGGCTGGATATCGCCCGGATGTTTGCCGCGCGTCTGCCGGAGGCCACCTATCACGCCCTGCCGCGCTTCCCCGCCTCCACCCGCGATTTGGCCGTCATCTGCGATGAGAGCCTGCCCGTTGCCGCCATCGAAAAGACCATCACCGGTGCCGTTGGCAATATTCTGGAGCAGATCAAGCTGTTCGATGTCTACCGCGGTGCCCCTGTCCCTGCCGGTAAAAAGAGCGTCGCCTATTCCCTGGTGCTGCGTGCCGCCGACCGCACCCTCACCGTGGAGGAATGCGATAAGGCCATCGAAAAAGCGCTCAAGGCGCTCTCGCAGTATGGCATCACCCTGCGCGCCTAAAATTTATAAAACAGGGAGAAAACTCGTTTCTTTGCGCTTTTTCTCCTTGTATTCCCCGGCGCTTTACGCTACAATAGTATTAGTGCATCATTTAGGGCCGCCTGCCCATCCGGCGGGCGCACCCTATGCAGCACCGGGCCGCCCACAGCTTTGCACAGAAGGGAGAGTGACAATATGGCCAATACCGAACCCACCATCTCTTTTTCCATCAAGGAAGACCGGGAAAAGGAACTGAAGAGAACCCTGACCACCGTATATGAGGCGCTGCTGGAAAAGGGCTACAATCCCATCAACCAGCTGGTTGGCTATATCCTCAGCGAAGACCCCACCTATATCACCACCCACAATAACGCCCGCGCCCTCATCCGCCACATCGATCGCGATGAGCTGCTGCAGGTGCTGCTGCGTAGCTATCTGGAGCGTTAAGTGCCCTTTTTCCCCACCCTACTAAGAAGGAGGCCACCCCCATGGAAAATATGCTGGAATATAAGGGCAAACCGCTGGTGCGCAGCGGCAATACCCTCTACTATGGCAACCCGGCAGAAAGCTGCGTTGCCATGCTCAAGATCCTTTCCACCAAGGACGATGCGGAAAAAACCGCCGACCGGGTGCTGGTGCAGATCCTCTCCACCGATGAGACCCTGCCCCCCAAGGACCGCATGATCAAAAAGACCGAAAAGAACGGCCTTTACGAGGCGCTCAATATCGCCTCCATCTGGCTGGAGCGTTCCCTGAACCCCTCCGCCTGATCTTCCCTGCAAAAAGCCCCCTGATGCCGGTTTTGCGGCTGTCAGGGGGTTCTTTTTATCGGGCTTCTTCGGGCGGGTGGGCAATCAGGTACTTGATGGGGATCCCCTGCGCGGCGAACATCTCCTCATGCTCGGTGCGGGGGCTTTCGGCCGGGGCGCCCTCCCGGTGCAGGTCGTGGGTGCGGTAGTCCAGCACCCAGCCCGCCTCCTCCAGGTAGCCCAATGAGGCCATAAACAGGTCGTCGTCATCGGTCTTAAAGTAGAGCCTCGCGCCCGGGGCCATCAGCTTTTGGTAGCGCTCCAGCTGCCGCGGATGGGTCAGACGGTGCTTGTGCTGGCGGCACTTGGGGCAAGGCGGACAGAAGTTGATATACACCTCATCAAATTGGTCCGTCTCATCCATGATGAGGAAGATCCGCTCAATATCCACCGCCGTCATCAAGAAGTTATCCATCGGCACGCCCGCCGCGGCATAGGCCTCCTCTGCCTTGCGCTTGGCCAGCACCAGCATTTCGCTTTTCACATCCAGCGCAATGTAGTTCTTCTCCGGGTGGGCCGGCGCCATCTGCGCCAGAAAGCCTCCCTTGCCGCAGCCCAGTTCCAGCACCATCGGCTGCCGCCGGGCAAATTGCTCTGCCCAGTGACCACGCAGCTTTTCCGGCTCGTCAATGTAGTATTCCCACGCGGCCAGCTCCGGCCGTGCCTCCGGGTTGTATCGAATCCGCATTGTCTTCCTCTCCGCTGTCGTTCAGGTCAGGTTCTTGGCGTTCAGCGAGGCAAATCCCTCGCCCAGCACCTCGTTCACATTGGTCGTTATTAGGAATGCCTTGGGATCATACTGCCGTATCAGCTCCCGCAGGCGGGGGTATTCATTGTTACGCACCGCGCATAGCACCACATGGCGCTCCGCGCCGCTGTATGCCCCGGTGGCGTTCAGCAGGGTGGCACCGCGCCCCATCTTCTCCATAATGCCCTTGGCAATAGCGGTATGCTCATCACTCACGATCAGCACCATGCGTCCGGTATTCTGTCCGCCCATAATGGTATCAATCACGCTTCCGCTGACATAAATGGCGATTAGTGCGTACAGGCCGGTCTCAATGTTCTTAAAGACCACCATCGAAGCCACCACAATCACCGCGTCCACCGCGATCATCGTCTTGCCGATGGGCATAAAGGGCCAGCGCCGCTGCAGCAGCCGGCTCACGATATCGGTCCCGCCGGTGGTGGAACCCCGCAGGAACACCAGTGCCACCGCAACGCCGATGCACACGCCGCCAAACAGCGCTGCCAGGATCTTATCCCCGGCATAGGCCGGCAGGTAAGGGGCCACCACATCCACCAGTACCGACCATACCAGGATGGTCTTCAGGCTGTGCAGCGTAAATTCATGTCCCAAAAAGCGCCATGCCAGCAGCAGCAACGGGATATTGACGCAGAAGATGGTGATACCCATCGGGATCTCAAACAGATAATTGAGGATGACCGCCACACCGGACATCCCTCCGGGGGCAATATCATTGGGGTTCGCAAAGCAGTTCAGACCCACCGCGTAGATCAAACCGCCCACTATATCCATCAGGAGATCCATCGGCAGCCGCCGCAGCCATTCCCGGTTTTTCATCGCACCGTCCTCCGTTTTCAGTTCTGTTTCGCGTTCTCTTTGTTGGCCGTTATCGCCTCAAAAAGCTCCCGTGCCCGCTCCTGCGCCCCATTCAGGTACAGGTAACCAAAAAGCGCCTCCAGCCCGGTCGCCTTGGCATAGTGGCCGGGGTCGGCGTTTTTGGGCGGATGGGCCCCACCGTTGCGGCCCCGGCGGTATACCGCCTGCTCCTGCTCGGTCAGCAGCGGGGCAATGCGGTCGTAGGCCGCCGCCTGCGCCGTGGCGTTCACATAGGCCACCGCCATGCGGTGCAGCTCACCCACCGGGCGGCTGCCATCCCGGGCCAGCATTTCCCGCACCAGCAGGCCGTACACCCCGTCCCCCACAAAGGCAAGGTCCAGCGCACTCAGCATTTTGGGGTCAAATTTTCCGCTCATTGCCATCACTTCACATACTCAAATTCAAAGTCCAGGATACTCACGGTATCCCCTTCGTTGATGCCCATCTCCTCCAGCTTCTTGATGATCCCGCTCTGGATCAGCACCCGCTGGAAGTATTGCAGCGATTCGTAGTCCTCCATATTCACACCGGTCAGCGCATTGGCCAGCCAGTCGGCCTTCACCACATACACGCCGTCCACCACTTCCACGGTGAACTGGTTGCGGCGGGTGGCCTTCAGGCGCTCCTCCTCGGTGATGGGCTCCGGCTCATACCGCACGATGGGCGGCAGCTTGGCCAACTCCGCGGCAATGGCCTGCACCAGCTCCTCGGTGCCCTGTCTTGTCGCCGCGCTGATGGGGAAAAAGCGATAGCCCTCCCCCTCCACATACTCGCGAAAGGCCGCTATCTGCTCCTCAGTGGCCATATCGCACTTGTTGCCGGCCACCAGCATGGGGCGCTCCGCCAGCTCGGGGTTAAAGCGCCGCAGCTCGGTATTGATGGTCTTAAAGTCCTCGATGGGATCGCGTCCCTCTATCCCGCTCACATCCACCACATGCACAATCAGCCGGCAGCGGTCCACATGCCGCAGAAACTCATGTCCCAGTCCCAGCCCCTCGCTGGCGCCCTCGATGAGTCCGGGGATATCCGCCATCACAAAGCTGGTCTCGCCGTCCACCCGCACCACACCCAGCACGGGGGTCAGGGTGGTAAAGTGGTAATTCGCTATTTCCGGCTTGGCGGCGCTCACCACCGAGATCAGGGTGGATTTGCCCACATTAGGGAAGCCGCACAGCCCCACATCGGCCAGCAGCTTCAGTTCCAATTCCACATCGTAGCGCTCACCGGGGTAGCCGGGCCGCGCAAAGCGCGGGATCTGTCTGGTCGCCGTGGCAAAGTGCTGATTGCCCCAGCCGCCCTTGCCGCCGCGGGCTACCACCACCGGCTCATCGCCGGAAAGATCGGCCAGCACCCGGCCGGTCTCGGCCTCCCGCACCACGGTACCCTTCGGCACCTTGATGACCAGGCTCTCACCGGTTTTACCGCTGCACCGCGCGCCGCTGCCGTTCTGTCCGTTTTCGGCGGCATATTTTTTCTTATACCGGAACCCGATCAGGCTGCTCATGTTGGTATCCGCCTGGAAGATCACATCTCCCCCGCGTCCGCCGTCGCCGCCATCGGGGCCGCCCGCCGCCACAAACTTTTCCCGGTGGAAGGAAACCGCGCCATTGCCGCCGTCCCCCGCCTTGATGGAAATTTTCGCTTTATCTACAAACATCTTGTTCCTCGCTTCTATCATAAAAACCGTCCTACCGGCAGTTTCCCCCGCCGGCCGCCGGTTATCCGTTGCAAGAACAAATCCCGGGGTTTACACTCCGGGACTTTGTCTTTGGCCAAATTATTCTGCAGGGTAAACGGAAACCTTCTTGCGCTCTTTACCCATACGCTCAAACTTGACGCGGCCGTCAACCAGAGCAAACAGGGTATCGTCGCTGCCGATCCCTACATTCTCACCGGGATGAATGTGAGTGCCTCTCTGGCGGACCAGGATGTTGCCAGCCAGAACTGCCTGACCGTCAGCACGCTTTACGCCCAGACGCTTGGACTCAGAATCACGGCCGTTCTTGGTAGAACCCATACCTTTTTTATGAGCCATAAATTACACCTCACCTTTCTCCTCAGTTTTCTTGGCAGCAGTCTTACGGGTAGCGGGCTTTTTCTCGCCCTCCGCCTTGGGAGCAGCAGCCTTCTTGGCAGTGGTCTTCTTTTCGCCTTCGGCCTTGGGGGCAGCAGCTTTCTTAGCAGCGGGCTTCTTTTCACCCTCCGCCTTGGGAGCAGCAGCCTTCTTGGCAGCAGGCTTCTTCTCGCCTTCCGCCTTAGGGGCAGCAGCCTTCTTCGCGGGCTTCTCCTCAGTAGCGGTGCCTACCGCGGTGATCTCCACCTTGGTATAGGGCTGGCGATGACCCATCTTGCGCTTGCTGTCCTTCTTGGGACGATAGGTCATTACCACGATCTTCTTGGCCTTGCCATTCTTCAGCACCTTGCCGCTTACGGTCATGCCCTCTACATAGGGGGTGCCAAAGGTCATGGTGTCATCACCAACTGCAAGAACCTTCTCGAAGGTCACGGTCTGGTCGACTTCAGCGTTCAGCTTCTCGATGTAAAGAACATCGCCGACCTTTGCGGTGTACTGTTTGCCACCGGTTTCAAAGATTGCGTACATATTGTGTAGCCTCTTTCGTTAATCTCGCTGCGAAAAAACAAGGCGGCACCCCTTTCGGGATACACTTATAAAAGCCCGTCGCATGCGGCACTTGATATTGTATCATACCGCCCACAGCTTGTCAAACTATTTTGCGCAGATTTTCCTTGTTTCAAGCGGTTTTTCCGCCTGCCGGCGGCGGGGCCTTCCTCGGCCAATCGCCGTCCCGCGCCCCAGCCCCCGCGACCCCCTTCATCCCAAATTTCATCTCGCCTTCGGCGTCGCGGAGTCACCGCAGGGTGACAGCCTGTACGCCTCGCCGGCGGGGCCCTACTTTTCTATGAAGAAAAGTAACCAAAAGTCACTCGGGGAGGACCCCGAGACCCCCTACGCGTCGGTACACCCCGCCCGGAAACACTTCGTATTCCCGGAGCGGGATTAGACGACGCTTATAAGGTGTTTATTTTAATTCGGTCTCAGCAGAATCCAAAATAAAATGCGCCGCAGGCACCTTGAGAGCGTATCTGCGGCGCCGTACG
>OIWS01003078.1_pt1 | contig 12449 bp, 8 predicted proteins | sample 1587611 | NCBI WGS metagenome assembly OIWS01 (sample SAMEA3888919, study PRJEB22519) | human gut metagenome | biome: human gut; feature: human-associated habitat; material: faeces | place: Denmark | collected 2010 | reverse complement strand
ATAATTTCTTTGAGTAGGAAAATAAACGACACTGGGAGTTGTAGCCGTTATAGAGTTTTCTAAATAGCTATAACTATTGCTTCCGTAGAAATCCTGTAAACGAAGACCTTGTAGTTTCTGATAAACTGTTAGAGATATACTTTTGGTTTCATCCAGTAAGTTCTGTATTTTTATTGTTGCAGAAATATTTTCGGTACTAGTACTAGAAGCCTGTTTAAATGTAATCTCCATTGTATTATTTGTCGTTCCGGGAATTACAGTCATCCAGCTTGGTGCATTTACTACCTTACAACCTCCTAAAGAAAATACAGTCAATTTCACAGTGGAATTATCATTAAACAAATACATCTTTTTATTGGCTGCATCGTAATAAGACAAACTTCCAGATGAAGTTGCGATAGTGGGTTGAGCTGTTATGATCTCCGGATTATTGGCAACCATTTTTACTGCTATTTCTGTTATCTTACTTTCGTCAGACAAATTGATCATTTCTAATTTTGTTTCATCAAACGCAGCTTTGGGAAAAGGATCCGGCAAAGAGGTTAACGTAAATTTGTAGTTTCCACTTGTCTCTGCAATTGTAGCAGGTGAAACCGTTAACCAGTCAGGTAGATTGTCTACCTTTGAACCAATTGCGGAAAAGACTTCCATTTCAATATCAAAAGTTTGTACGGCCTTCTTTACATCAAAAGTAATAACCTCATCAGCATAGGATGCACCTGTTGAAGAACTTACAACCCGATCAAATCTAGGAGCGGATATAGCCTGAACCATCATAATGCTTTCTTTCGCCGATATTTTGTCGGTAAAACGGAGATATGCAAGGGGAAAATCGGTACCATGATAATCTGTGTTTAGAGAAATTGTATATTCACTTGCACTGTTTTCGGCTTTTGTATTTATCACACCATCAGGTCCGGTAATCTTTAACCAGTCATGATCTTTATCATTATCTATATAATATTTGGATACAAAATATCCTGCGGCTGAACTGCCGGATATTTTAAAATCAGTAATCTCATCCAAAGCGACTGTTATGGTACGTTGTGTTTTATTATATTCTACTCCTGTTGCTGTTCCAACAATGAGTCCTTCTCCACCCGCTTCCCCACCCGGTTCATAATCATCTATATTACCTTCGTCCGTCCAGTCTTCCACGTTGATCGTGAAGTCAAGATGGTATTCGTCGGCTTTAGTAATATTGACCGTGTAGCGGTGATTCTGGGATACTTCTATATAGTTGCCATCTCCTTCGGGTTTGAAAGGGACTTTGTAGGTGACCGGGACATTTTCGGTCTGGTTAGTGGAATAAGTCCCCGATAAGATCAGGTAACCACCATCTCCCATTGGACTGGGCCAGGTATAGAAAGCGCCGAGACAGTTACCTGTATTTGCTTTCTCTCCATCGAACGGGCGGGCGGGATAGGTAATCAGATCGTCGGTAGCGGCAGTCGGTAATGTACCTGTAACCTTCAATGGAAAGAAACTTACTCCCCGACGGCCATTCGCCATACTGACCGATTGGATCGTAAACTTAGAGGTGGCAGCATCATTCACGATATCGAAACGAGACACCGAACGGGTCAGGCGGAAACCCAGTTGTAAACGTGCCGAGACTGAGAAATCGGTCAGGTCGAGCGGCGTAGCATAGGCCCCGGTCATGGGCAGCGGGGTTTTCAGTATGTCGGTTGCCGATGCGGGGTCGAGTTGGATACTTTTGAAGAGCAGGAAATCGGACTCGGTCGGAGTTCCTTCCGTGATAGTGTTACCCGGTTGTCCCGGATTCGATTGCACGAGCGGAATAAAGCCATTAAACACGGTATCAGTGGCCGGATCGATCAGCTTGCTTTGATTGGCGATGCAGTAGAGTTTGACAAACAGGCCTTTTTTCAGGGATAAAAGGGCATTCGTCTGTTTGCCGTCGCTACCGACTGCCGTCAGATCGAGAGGCGTCACATCATTGCCCGACGGCATCTCCGCACTGCTTTCACGATAGCTGAAACGTTCCTGATAGGTGTAGGTTCCATTCTCGGTCGTACTGCCGAAGACATAGATGTCGAGCGACGAGATTTTGTTCTCATCGGCTGTGGCGATCGCATCACCGGCCTTGGTCTTTACGACCGACAATTTGTTTTTAAGCGTCAGCATCACTTCACGGCGGGCCTCGCTTCCGGAGGGGTCCGGGGCAGACGTCCGGTGCTGTTCCTCCGTCTCGCTGGTGCAGGACGCCACAGAGAGAAGCAGGGTAAACAGGCTGATTCCATATAACTTATTAAATAGTCTCATCTTTATTTTCATTTGTTGATTGACAATCATTCTTTTTCTCATTCAAAGCGGTCAGCAGGAATTTGCCGGGCTTGAACTTCACACTGACACGCGCCTCGATGCGGCAGGTCTCACCCGTTCGGGGATTACGTCCTGTCCACTCGGTCTGGTTCCAGGTAAAGAAGGTACCGAAGCCTTGCAGCGTGAGCCGTTCACCGGACAGCAAGGCATCTTGCAGAACGCCCTCCCAGGCGTTCACAATCTCAACAGATTGGGATTGGGTCAGGGAGAGGCGTTCGGATAGGGATACTACTAAATCGTGCTTATTCATCAGATGGATGGGGAGGCTTCTTTTAGTTTCACATTCACTGTTGTTTTCGCTCCTGTTGCCGCAGAGGTAAAGGTCAGCGTAGTCGTGTACGTCGCATTATCCTTTGCCGTCGGCAACGTTATCGTATAGACACCTTCGGCTTCCGCAGAGCTGGCGGGAGATACCTGAATCCAGTTGTCCGCCGAAACAGTACTGCTTCCGGTCTCGGGCGATTCGCCCGGTATGGCAACGGCAGTTGCTTTCAGCTGGATGGCCTGCCCGTCCTCATTCAGGAGCGTCACCGTCCGGGTGGCCGCATTGTAGGTATTGTTGTTACTTTCTTCTTCCACCAGGCTGATATCCGGACCTGTCTGGTCTTTCGGTACAACGATTACATCCAATGTCTTGCCGCTGGCTACATTGGTAAGCTGGATGGTTACCGGGCGGAAATTGCTCATGCTGCCGATACCGTCCGCCGTCTTATACGTAAATGTGGTAAGCATGGAGGCTTTCGTCGTGTTCGTCCTCTCACCATCTACGACCAGCCATTCGTCACCACCGGCATAATCCAGTTTTTCGGTGATACCCTCCACCTTCACATTGTTCGATGCGATGGTAAAGGCCAGTGTTTTCGAGGCTTCGGTAGTCATCATCACCCTGCCGTCTGCGAGCAGTTTCACTTCCGGGCTATTACCTGCATCGGCCAGGGCCAACGCATCTTTGGAAAAGTCGTTATCCGGCTTGTAATTGTCGACTGTGCCCTCGTCCGCCCAGTCAGCCACATTCAGCGTGAAGTCCAGATGGTATTCGTCGGCATCGGTGATCTTGACCATGTAACGGTGGTTATGCGCCACTTCGATATAGTTACCCGTCTCGTTGCCTGCGGGTTTGAAGGGGACCCTGTAGGTGACCGGGATATTGTCGGTCTTGTTGGCGGCATAGGTACCGCTCAGGATCAGGTAACCGCCGTCGCCCACCGGACTCGGATAGGAATAGAAAACACCTGTTCCTTTGGGACTCGCGGTTGTCTGGTCGGCTACATAGTCGCGGACCGGATAGGTGATCAGGTCACCGTCGGCAGCCGGCTCGGTTCCCAGGACCTTCACCGGAAAATAGGTGGCGCCGGTACGTCCGTTGCCCATACTCACCGATTCGACGGTGAACTTCGATTTCGACGCATCGTTCTCCACATCGAAACGGGCGACCATACGGGTCAGCTTGAAGCCCAGTTGCGTACGGGCGGAGACGGAGAAGTCGGTCAGGTCGAGCGGCGTGGTGTAGGCGCCGGTCATAGGCAGCGGGGTTTTCAGGATATCGGTCGGCTCGTCGGCTTTCAGGACTGCGGTATGGAGTGCCTTGAAGTCGGTCTCGGTAGGCACACCGGGAGTGACAACGTTATCCGGCTGGCCGGGTTTCGTCTGTACCAATGGCTGGAAGCCGGCGAACTCTGCACCGGCAGCGTCGATCAGTTTGGTGCTGTTGGCAATACAGTAGACTTTGACGAAGAGACCTTTCTGCATTTTCAGCAGGGCGGTCGAGTTATCGGCTCCCGTATTCAGGGTGAAGCTGGTGGCATATTCGCCGTCGACAATCTGGCGGGCGTCTTCACGGTAATAAAACTGTTGCAGGAAGGTGTAGTCGCCTCCCTCCGTCTTGGAACCGAAAACGTAGACGTCGAGACTGTAGATATGGTTTTCCTCCACCGTGGCGATCACATCGCCGGCTTTCGTTCCGACAGGGCTGACTTTCAGTTTGTTTTTAAGGGATAACAGGACTTCACGGGTGTTGTTTGCCGATGCCGTGCCTTCGTCGGGAGGCGTCGGGGGTTCCAGTGTGTTTTCACTGGTGCAGGCGGCCAGCAGGAAGCTGGCGGCGATGCTGGATAGTTTATATTTTATGTTCATGATTCTTTTTTTTGTTATTTACAGTTTATTGTTTCTTCAACGTAATCGTTTTATCACCTCCGCCGGTAATCGCATTCGTTACAGTGATTGTTATATCATTTGTAGCATCTGCATTTACAGCCGTTGCTGCAGAAATCGTAATTTCTGCCGTACCATCTTCCGCTATAACAGAAGGAGGATTCGCAATGCCGGCCCAAGTACTGCTGACATCCGAGACAGCAATAACGGAACCTTTATAACCTTTGATTTTTACTTTGATTGTTCCGTATGAATCTTTAAAGGTTGTCCCATTTACATTAATATCATCACCCACTATCGTTCCTGCACTGGCTGTATCCAACGTTTTCTCAAATGTTATCGCCGGATCCAACCATGTAATCGTCAGTGTTGCCGTACGGGTTTCATCACTGCTGTTTTTAGCGGTGATAACCGTTGTGGCTCCGGCTGTAAACTGGGTGGCATCCGTTACTTTGACCTCGTAATTATCGTCAGATTCTTTAGTCATACTCAGACCGGTGACACTGGCAAAGGCGGCTGCTTCATCACAGGTCATTTTTACATACACCTTACTGCCGTTAGCTTTATACATGTCGACTGTTGCTGTGCTTGCGTCAGGGAATGAGACCGTTCCGTTGAAGTCGCTGGCTGTTCCTGCTGTGGCGGCTTCCAGTTTGGGTTTGCTGGCGGCCTTGTTCAGCGTGACGGTCAGGTTGGCTGCTCCCGCCAGGGCATTGGTAAAGAGGATGTCGAAGTCATCGAAGTTGGCTGGAGTGCCGCCTTTGGCTGCAACCGTATATTCGGCATAACGGTTACCGTCGGTATCCGCCCAGGCATGGCTTTCGGTGATTGTCAGCCACGGACACTCCAGGCTTCCCGCTGTAAGGCCTTGCGGGGCATTTACCTTGAAGGTGAAGTTTCCGGTGGCCAGAACGTCCAGGTCGACCTTGATCGTATTGCCGGTCACATCAGCGGCATTGTTCGTATCGGTTCCTTCTTCCATGGTTCGGCCAGGGTTACGGTCAATTCGGTTTTAACGTCACCCGCTTCCTTGTTCTTGAACGTGATTTTCTGTTCGTTACCTACTAGTTCTGATACTTTATTGATCTTTACCGTATAAACAGTCGTATAACCATTCGTTTCACCTGCTTCTGCAACAAATCCGGCAGGGACTTCCACCGTTACCCCTTCGATACACATGGCTTCCACTTTGATAAGGCTGTTATTGAGCTTATACATCGTGGCGGTAGATGCTGCGATATCCACTGCGTTTCCGGTACTGTGTCCGTTTACTACCTCTTTCAACGACGGGGCAGCCAGCGGACCATAGAAAGTCAGGGTAGTCCACAGGTCGGGATCGTAAGAGGCAGCTTCGTTGATGAAGGTAACGTTTACAGGTTGTTTTCCCGTTGCGTCGGTAGATTTGAATACGAATGTCGTATACCATATGCCGTCCTTCTCTTCGTAAGTCGGGGCATCGAAGGTCAGCCACGCATCGGGTGCCACATCGGCTTTGGTTGCCGGGGCTTTCTCTGCACGGATTTTACCGGTGGCAGCGAGGGTTGTCTTAAAGGATTTTCCATCCACTACCTTAAATTCAGTGGTGGAAGTTGTTCCCCCGGCATAGGTTACTGCGACCGGGATATCCGCGATATTGCCTCCGTCGGCAGCGGTAAATCCGGTGGCGACATCGAATACAGGTGCATCGTTACCCGGTTTGACTATCACACCACCGCCCGAAGTCCAGTCTTCCACTTCGAAGGTGGAGAAGATGTTTGATTCGGTCACGTCCGTGATGTGCAGCTTGTAACGGCTGTTGGCGTTGATGGCGATGTAATTGGCAGGCTCTGTAGGGGTGGCGTCTTCAGGGGTTTTGACGATAGGGATGTTATAGGTCACATCTATCGGCTGGCCTGTAGACGGGCTGCTGTAGGTACCCTTGATGATCAAAAAGCTCTTGTCCGTGGCCAGGTTCGGATAAACGTAAAGGGCACTTTCAAGGGTTCCCTGGTTGGCGTTCTCTCCTTTGTATTCGACGTCGGCATAGGTCATCACACCCGCAGGAGGCGTTACCTCCGCCAGTGCCGCACCAAACAGGGAGGCGTTCGGACGGCCCTGTCCCAAAGCGATATGCGTGATGGTCAAACGGGAGGTCGCCGTCGTATTGTCGATGTCGAAACGGGCCACGACACGTTTCAGCGTAATGGCGACTTTAGAGACGCTCCCGCTGATCTTCGTTTTCTCCATTCCCGTCATGACCAGGGGAGTTTTGATGATACCGTCCGCTGCCAGACTGGCCGTATAGGCGGCTTTGAAATCGGCCAGGTCGGTTGCCGCAGCGGCATTCTGGGGCGCACCGTTGGCATCGACCGTTACGGCGGTCAGGCCGCCAAAAGCATTGCCGTCACCTTTAAACAGGTCGTCCTGGTTCGCCACACAGACCAGTGTCAGATACGGAAGGCCTTTCAACTCTCCGGGTTTGATAGAGGCCTTATACGAAGAGCCCGATGATTGAAGGAGGAACTGGTTTCCGGTAGGGGTTGCCTCCGTCTTCGACCAGGTTTCCATGTAATAATACTCGTCATCACCCGCTTCTGCCGACGACGAGGCAAAAAGATAAACCTTCAGGTTCTTTATCTCATTCTCACTGTTGGAAGCGATGGCCTTCGTATATTCCTCGCTCTCACCGCTCCCGCTGAACACCAGCTGGATCTCACCGCCGGCACCGGACGGACTCTCCGTCGTGCCGTCATCGTTTGTACAACCGCTTCCCAGGCCGGACAGGGCCAGAAGCAACATTAAATACGTCTTTTTCATAACTACTCTTTTAAAGTGAATACTATATGTTTAAAAATCTCTTTCCTTAGCCGATCGCACCGCCTTCGTCCCAATCCGATTCCGTAACTTCCGTGACGATGATCTTATCGGCATAGACCGTGACCAGGATTTCGAACTCCTGCTCGATGTTCCGGTCCATATCCATCGGTTTTTTGGCAAAAAAGCGGTACAGGTCCAGATCGCCGACGATACGTTCGTCGTTACGCCACAGGCTCCATAACTGGTGCGTGCCCGAGGTATAGCGGAAAGTGACGAACTCGCCCGTCACTTCGCCGTCGTAATTCATCGAGGCACGTGTCTCGTGATTGGTACGTGAGGTGCCGATGTATGGAACCGCATACGAACCGCCCTCCGGCTGTTCCTCACTCTCCCAGCCTTTCACAAAGCCGTATTCCGAGGCGATCCCCTTCATCCGCATCCGGTAGGTACCGCCTTCCGCCGGCGCATCCGCCATCCATTGCACCGTGACATGCAGCGAGGCATGGGCATGCGAGAGGTAAACACGGCGCCGGAAACTCTGACCATCTTCAACGCGGAACGTCAGGTTGCCATAATACAGCCGCCCGGTGTTCGTCCGGTATCCCGCAGGGGCACCGGATGTGACGGCGCTCAGCTCCATATCGGCCAGCTTCTGTCCGGATTCCGGCTCTATAGCCAGGCCGTCACTGCCGTCGTCCGCCAGGTTGCCCCAGAGGACGACCGTATATTCACCCGCCGCCAGGTTGCCCTGCCAGCCGCGGATACTGTCGCCACGGAGAGGTTCGACGCCCAGCAGTTCACCCTCGCTGTCGAACAGGTACTGCCGGAGGTTATCGACGTAGACCGGCAGCTGGTTCTCGCTACCGCTGCCTGCATACCAATAGTCCAGGCGGGTATTGTAGGGACAAACGCCGGGTTCATCTCCGAAAGTGCAGCTTGATTGCAGTACTGTCAGTATCATAAAAATCAAATGCTTGAAATATGTCCGGGAGCGTTTCCTATTCATCGCTTTCCAAATAACTTTCAGCTATCTCCAGATTCTTCCGCGCCTTGCGGGGTTCCACACCCACCGCCTTACGGAACCACACCGCCGCACCGGACGGGTCGCCTTCCATCAGCGTCAGCACGCCCAGGTTGTTCCAGGCACGCGGGTCCGCCTCCACCTTACGCAGATAATCCCAGGCCGATGTAAGGTCGCCCGTCAACATAACAGCCGAGGCCGCATTCACATTCGCCACCACATCATCCGGAAAATGAAAGGCGGCTATCTCGTAGACTTCACGGTATTGTTCCGTCCCGGGACGGTAATAGCGTGCCACGGCATATATCTCCTCCAGGCTCAGCAGGTCGGGATGCGTATAGATCAGTTCGGCCGCTTCGTCGCCCTCCACTTTGCGGACATCGTATTGAACGACAACCTCTATACGCCGCAGTTTCGGAAAGTAACGGCGCATCATCTCCCTGTAGGGCGTCCCGCCCTCTAAATCCATCAATTGCTTTTCACGCCCGTTGAAAATGCCGTAACGGCGGATCACCCGGAGCACGGCATCCTGCCACGAAGGTTTTTCCTGCCTCATAAGATCGGACAGTCCTTCCCAGTCCTCTGCCACCGAAGAAACTTCCACCAGGTCGCGGGGAATGCCGTATGCATTCCGCAGGTAATAGGCAAAAAGCCCCGAACGCGCTTTTGCCAGCCGTTCATTGTCGCCGTAAGGACCGTCGGGGGAAGAATAGCCGCAGATACGGATACGCTCCACCGAGGTAAAGCGGTTATCCTGCAAAGGCACCATGATACGGTCGATCTTATCGATCTCTTCACGGTTGTTTTTATAATCAGGATAAATATCATCCTTGCCGATCGGGTAATCGAAATAGAGCACGGCACTCTCGGTATGGCGTTTGCCGGACCGACCGGTTTCAGGATGCAGATAGGATACCATCGACTCGTAAGCGGTCACATCGACGGACTGTTCCCGCATCCGATGCGGGATCGCAGGGGCAATAGCCCGATCCTTCGTATTTTTTGTCATATTCGCCCGGGAAAGAGGACGTTTCTTCTGCGATCCCGTGTCAGGCACGGGAACGGGAGCCTCACCAATCGGTTGCGGCACATGGTTTAAGCTGAGTTTACGTACCAGCGTATCCACTCCCAGCAGTTGGAGGTCACAGCAATCTTTCACCTCCTGGCAGAGTAATAAAGAAGCCTGCTGCATCCACGAGGTGTAAGGGACGGACATCCGGTAAGTTATTTTCTTTGATCCCGTATGCCGGGTATCGCGGATGCGGAGATATGGGACGGAAGATTCTTTGCCGGCAGACAGGTACCGTTCGCGGCGGTCCTGACGCTCACGGATACCTCCGCTGATAATGACAGGGGGCAAAGAAAGAAGTTGTTTGAATGGTCCCAGCAATTGAGGGGTAAAAATAACGGCTGTGCTTGCGGACACATTCACTGCCTCCAGGTCCATATCGAGCAGCAGTTGCAGGCTGTCGTTACGTACCGAGACCTGCTGCGGCACGACACGGATATGCTGCGCGCCGGCAGGCAACGCAAAAAACACCAGGCAAACAGCCCATACATATATATTATAGAAGAAGGTATGTTTCATCGGACAAGTTATTTTAGCGTAGAAAATAGATGACTGAAAAACCGATACGTGTCGGGCCGAAATAGCTACGGCTATAAGAACCGGATGCCTCCGCACATTCGGCACATTTATATTTGGTATATTTCATCGAAACATAACCGCCGCCGATCATCGCCTCCAATCCCCAACGGTTGCCGACCGCCCAGTGATAGCCATAGGTTACGCCGCCGCCGTAAAGGTCACCTCTCAACACATGGTCTTTCAGGCCGGAGATAAACGGAATCATGCCGACATTGAAATGACCGTAATGACCGTGTACCCCGAAGAAATGCCCTTCAAACTTGCGACACGGCCAGAAACGGACTTCCGGCTGTATCAGGTACAGGTTCAGACGCATATCATCCGGATACTTCCAGGCGTTATAGGCACCCCAGATATCCATGGTGAATTGACGTCCCATCCCGAACTCCACACCGGTATTCGGAGTGGTGGTCGCCCAGAACAGGAGATTCGTTTTCAGTGCGGTTTGTTGTCCATACATATTTGTCGTTAGCAACAATAAACCGGTATACAGCAGCGATAAGTAAAGAACCCTATACATTATATTAATACTAGATTTGGTAACCGTCAGAGGGATTCTGTCTCTTAGAAAGAGACGGAACAGGGATACACAAAAGGCACAAGAATCAGGGATTTCAAACTGTTTTATGGTGCCATACTGCAAGAGCAGAACACTCAGGGACAACATCCGGAAAACAAAACGGGAAGATGAAAAAAAGGGAAAGTAGAAAAGTGCTTGTTTTTCAAGTTTTATCATTTAGCATCCCTGCCGAAAAAAAGAGATACAACAGGAAAACAAACAGTAAACAACAGATAATCAATAGATAACAAACAGAAAAAGAAGCAAAAAGACAGACATAGAAAGACCGGAGAGAGGCATGAACAACAGGCCTTCTTTCTTAAAAGATGTAACAATATTCAGTAAATACATGAATATTAAGGCTAGTCATATGGAAAAACACCGTACTAAATGGTGCAAGTATAAAAAAGAGTTAGTACATTTGCAAAGTTTTAACACTGACTGTCACCGACGGACCGTCTCTTTCTAAGAGACAGAACACACCTCACAATACGACTTTATAAACAGGCTTTGATTTACAATTCCTCTTATGTATCACGATTTCATTGGCACGATCCACCCGCGAGGTATCCAGGAGCGCCATATAGATACGGGTCGTTTTAACAGACTCATGTCCCATACCCTGTGAGATAAGTTCTTCCGGTATCCCTTTCTGTGCGGCAACGCTGGCCCAGGTATGCCGGGCAATATAAGTCGAAAGGTCGGCCCCGACCAGCTTTCCCAGTTTCTTCAAACGCTTGTTCTGAACACGCAGCGCACTCTGATAACCGATATAGTCCGGGCGGGAACCCGTAAGGACTGGGAACAGGAAAGGGCCGGATACATATTGGTAACGGGCAATCAGTCTCCTCATTTCGGGTAGCAGACGTATCTGCAACTCCTGCCCGGTCTTGCGCCGGATATAGACGATCTTATCCCCCACGATATTCTTCCGCGTCAGATGGGCAAGATCAACAAAAGCCATTCCACGGGCATAATAAGAGAACAGGAACAGGTCGCGTGCCAGCTGCAACGCAGGCGACAGAAGCTGCAAAGCGACAAGACCCAGGATCACATTCTCCTGAACCGCACGTTTGCGCGTCTTTTCAATACCGGTATGGACATTACTGAAAAGCTGCGGGATGGCTTCGACAAGGTTATCCCTTACCGCCCGGTTACGGATAGCCCGGAGCACGCGAAGATAGAAAGAAACGGTATTGGCACAAACACCGGAACTGAACAGGTAGGTCTCAAACTCTTTCAAAAGCGGCGCGTCGATCTCGTCCAGCCTGAGTTCGCAGCCACCCCGGAAATGCATAAAGGCATTCAGCGTACTCTGGTAATGCCTGGCCGTTTCATCCTTGCCCTCCCCTTGCAGCACACAGATCTGTTTCTCCACATATTTTGTCAGGTTGGCTACCGCAAAACGTTCCTTACACGCCTCCACTATTTCATCCGGAGTAAAGGAACCCTTTTTCTCCTTCAAATAGATTACGGACCGGACTGTCCGGCAATCGCGGGAAAACTGCTCACGAATGGCATACAATTCTTTTAACCGTTCGGAAGTGCTTTCACCCGGGATATTGATTTCCTCCTTTACTCCGTCCCACTCTTCTTCGGATAACTGGTACGGCAAAGCCATCTTCCGGACCTCGCGGCGATAAATAATCTGCACATAGAGCGGCATCCGCTTCCCAGCCTCTATCGACTTACGCCTTTTTACTTTTACTGATACATTATACATACTGGTTTCATTTTGTTACCTAATATAACAAAATGAAACTGGTTCTGGGTTGTTCATAGGGCGAACTTATAAAATGAATAAGAATGGATTGAGCTTTATACCCCCCAATAAAAATCAACCAAGTAATCCGGATGACCGGATACTTGGCTGATTCCATATAATATAAATATAATTGAATTACAATTCTTCTATCTCTTCCACCGAC